>Ga0181584_10004333_pt1 | contig 10760 bp, 8 predicted proteins | sample 071ome_30_FD_132462 | JGI IMG/M metagenome (GOLD analysis project Ga0181584, IMG submission 132462) | Coastal salt marsh microbial communities from the Groves Creek Marsh, Skidaway Island, Georgia - 071406AT metaG (megahit assembly) | ecosystem: Environmental > Aquatic > Marine > Intertidal zone... | reverse complement strand
TAATGTTATTAAAAAACAAATCAACTGGGATCTCAAAATTTTTAAGTCACTTAGTTGTTTTCCTGAAAATTAGAAGTAAGAGATATTCTATAGTTATTACTACTGACCGAGGGGAGAAAAGCTCAATCCTTGCAAGACTTTCTAATGCAAAAATTAAAATAGGTAGAAAAAATGATTCCTTGCCTTCGCTTAATAAATATTTTACTAATTTCTTTGACTTTCACGGAGAAAGACATGTTATAGATTTAAACTTAGACCCAATTAATATCCTGGGCCAAGAGATAAAATTTAAAGGACTAGAAATTTTTCCAGATCAAAGTGATCGAGAAGTTGTCAAGAATCATTTAAAAGGTATTAAAGAGTTCATCCATGTTCATCCTGTATCGCAGTGCGATTATAAAGCAAATAATGATATTCTTATGGCTAAGATCATAGATTTCTGCGAAATTGATCTTGGCATAAAAGTTGTTATTACTGGATCTGGAATTAAAGATGAGATAAAAATATCAAATATACTAAAAAGAGTAGAGTCTAACCCCATCAATATGTGTAGTAAATTGAGTCTCTTAGAGGCTGCTTCTTTAAATAATTTCGCGAGCCTTCTAGTTGTTGTTGATACTGCTATGATGCATATTTCGACAGCAAATGATACGCCTGTAATAGCTTTTTTTGGCCCAACCGCAGTAAATAACTGGGGCCCATGGGATAAAAATCTTTATACAAATTCTTATATCCGGACAGGTGGTATCCAAACGCATGGAAAGCATACAACTATATCAAGTGATTTTAGTTGCATACCATGTTCTAAAAGTGGCTGTGAAAATTCTGGGGTAAGTGAATGCTTAAATAAAATTGAGTTTAAGAGTGTAACTTCTCAAATAATAAAAACCTTGGAGAGAAGGTCTTGATAAAAGTGCTACATACAGAATGGTCAGATGGATGGGGAGGTCAAGAAATAAGAATAATTAATGAAATGAAATGCCTCAGAAATTCTGGCGTTAAAGTTTATTTAGCATGTAAAGATGAGAGCCAAATTAAACTTAAAGCAAAAGAAAACAATATTGAGGTCTTTACCCTGCCTTTCTCTGGAAATACTGACCTCAGAACAGTCTTTTCATTGGTTAAAATTATTCAAAAATTGAAGATAGATATTCTTAACACTCATAGTGGTAAAGATACTTGGGTAGGGGGAATTGCAGCTAAAATCTGCAAAATTAAGTTCATAAGAACACGGCATTTATCAAATCCCATAAATAAATCAAAATTTAATTTTATTAATCAGCTCGCAGATTACATCATTACTACTGGTGAATCTGTAAAGGAAAGCATGATTAATGACAACAGAATAGCGCCTGAAAAAATTTGCTCAATACCTAGTGGTCCAGATGAAAATGTCTTTGATCCTAAAATCCATGATTACGATTCATGCCGAGTGAAATTCGGAATAGAAGAAAACGATTTTGCAATTGGCATGCTTTCGGTCTTAAGAAAATTCAAAAGACATGATAAATTTTTAAGAGTTGCCAGAAAGTTGATAGTTCATTTTCCGAATATTCAATTTAAGTTCTTAATAGCTGGAGAGGGTCCTCAAAGAAAAAATATTGAAGATCTAATAAAAAAATATAAATTAATTAATTGCGTATCTCTTTTAGGTCACATAAATAATCAGGCTGAATTTCTTTCATCCATTAATTTATTTGTTTTGGCTTCCGATTCAGGTGAGGGTGTCCCACAGTCTTTGATTCAAGCCCTTATGATGAATAAATTGGCAATATCAACAGATGTTGGTAGTGTTAAAGATTTGTACTATAGAGATAATTTTAAGATGATTAATAAAGATAGCGAAGAAGCGCTTTATGAATCAGTGATTGACATAATAAACAATAATCAAATTTATAAGGGTATGCAAAAATTAGAAGATGGTCGAAGATTTATTGTTGAGAATTTTTCCGAAGAAGTTATGACTAGGAAAATTTTAGGTATATATAAAAAGTTACTTGATAAATGAATATTTTAATTACAAATTTTCATTTGAAGGACGGCGGAGGGCACAGAACTTATATTAAATATATCTTCAATTTTTTTAATAAAAATGGCCACAATATTTATATTGCTTCACCAAATAGTAGTCATCTCAATTGTCAAATTAGGGAAAGAAACTCTGATGCTATCTTTGATGTTGAATTTCCAACCAAACTTAAAGAAATTGGGAATCTTATAAAAAATATTTTTAAATTAAGAAAAATTATAAAGTTACAGGATATAGAACTAGTTCATGTGAATGGTTCACCTGATCATAAAGTTATTGCTATTGTCAAGTGGCTATTTCGGTTCAAATACAAAATAATAAGAACTAAGCATGACTCGTTCCCAATAAAAAACAGTTTTTTTAACAAAAAAATGTATCGTAAATATACTGATCACTTTATTTTGGTCTCAAAATATCAAGAAGATCAGTTAATTGATAATGATTACCTTAATCAAAAAACTTCAGTGATTAAAAATGGAGTAGATATTAGTCACTTTCGACCTAGAAAACCTAACACTAAACTGAGATTAGATTTGAATATTAGAGAAAGAGATTTGGTAATGATTTCTTCTGCAGGAACTGCTGAGCATAAGGGGTGGCATTTTTTAGCCTTAGCTCTGGAAAAATTGGATCAAAAACTAAGAAATAAAATCAAAGTCATTCTTTTAGGAAATATGCCTAATCCAAGCTTAATAAAAAAATACAGCCTTGAAAATTTCATTTTTACGGGCTTTATTGATGATGTAAGAGATATCGTAGCTATTGCAGATATTGGTTTTGTTCTCTCATACAAAGTTGAGACAATTTCATATGCCTGCAGAGAGATGATGGCAATGGGGAAACCTGTTATGGTGTCAAATTATGCAGGATTACCAGAAAATATTGATGATGGTGAAGATGGTTGGATAGTTAATACCTCTGAAAAAGGTTCAATTATTAAAGTCCTTCAAGATATTAACTCTAGTTCATTGAAAGTTGCATCTATAAAAGCCAGAAAGAAAGCGCTAGAAGAATTTAATATTGATCAAAATAACCAAATATTATTAAGTTTATATGAAGGAACCCTCAAAAATTAAAGTTCTATACCCATATCCGATGAAATTAAGTAATGGGTATTCATACATGTTAAGTATCTTGCAGTTTTTGAATTCATTGTCAAATTATTATGAAGTAATTTTATTAAGCCTTGATAAAGAGGCTGAAATCAAGCGTTATTTTAAAAATATCTTAAATGTGGAACTGAATAAGAACCTAAAAATCATCACTATTTCAAATAAATTCTTTTTTTTAAAAAGCAATAAACTATTTTTTTTTAGAAATTTAAAAAAATACATTACCAATAATTACTCCAGTGAAAGATTACTAATTTATTCAAGGGACCTCAAACAAATGAAGCTTTGTCTTGAGAAACTAAGAAAGTTTAATAGAATTAGTTTTGCTTTTGAAGCACATCAAATCCTATCTGAAAATTATAAAAAAAAAGGTGTGGATGTTAAAAAGTTAGAATATTTAGAAAAATTTGTTCTAAGAAATGTCGATCTATTAATAAGCATAACTGACACTCTTAAGATTGAAATTCAAAAAAAATATAACAGCAAAGCCAAGCTATTAATCTTGCCAGTCGGCTTTAATGAAGACTTTCTGTTGGCAAAAAAGAATCAAATTGACACAGATGTTATCTACACAGGTAATTTTAGTGACTGGAAAGGACTGGATATTCTTATTGAAGCTGTCTCCATAATTAAATATACCTATGAGAAAAATATTAGAGTTAAGCTTGTAGGAGCAAGGGTGAATGATCAGATTAAATATAATGAAATTTGCAAAAAATTTAATGTAACTGATTTGATAGATATTGTTCCTAGAATAGAGCATAAGAAAATACTTCGTCTTCTAGAAAGTTCTTTGATTGGGGCTCTTCCTAATAAGTACTTAGATGATGGTGCTTTGTATACTTCTCCTCTTAAGCTTTATGAATACCTAGGGGCTGGACTTAAGGTTGTAGCTTCAAGATTGCCTTCAATAGAATCGAATATTAATGATTCTTTAGTATACTTCTTCGAACCAGAAAACCCGTCTGATTTAGCTAAAAAAATTATATATGCATTATCTGATCAAAGTTTTAATAGAAATAGGGTGCAAAATTTTGCTAAGAAATTTACCTGGGAAGCAAGAGCAGAAAAATTTTATTTGTTTATAAATGAAAATCTTAATCATTAAATTTAGAAACATTGGCGATGTTTTACTTGCGACTCCTTTAATCTCAAATTTAAAAGCTCACTTCTCCCAATCAAGTATTGACTTTGCAACAAATCTTGAGTGCGCATCAGTTATTAAAAACAACCCAAATATTTCCAATTTAATTTTATACAACAGAGAGAAAATTAAAAAGTTGAATTTTTTTTACCGATTAAAAGAGGAGCTTAGTCTACTAATATTAATTAGAAAGAAAAAATATGACTTAGTAATCAATCTTACAGAAGGCGAAAGGGGGGCAATTTATGCTATTTTTTCTGGCGCTGAAAAAAGAATGGGTTTGAAATTGAAGAATAACTTATATAAGTATTTTAAAATTTATACAAACTATTTAAATGAAGATTATTCAATTCATGCATTAGAAAAAGATCTTAGATTCTTAGAGCACCTAAACAAGAAGACAATATCATATGATTTAGAAATTTTTTGGGAGAAATCCATAGAAAAAGCTCTTGTTCAAAAATACAATTATCTTTTTTCAAAAAAATTTGTCGTTATTCATCCTGTATCTAGATGGATGTTTAAATGTTGGGATGATAAAAATATGGCAAGGGTAATAGATTACATAAAATTGAATAAAGCTGTGGAGGTAGTTATTACCTCATCTGGAAATGAGAACGAAAAACAAAGAGTAAAGAAAATTATCAGTCTAACAAAATCAAAACCAATTAATTTATCGGGTTTATTAACTATTGAAGAGCTTGCTATTTTGTTATCTAAGGCCCAATTATTCTTTGGCATTGATTCAGCCCCAATGCATATTGCTGCAGCCTGTAAAGTGCCAATTGTAGGTTTGTTTGGAGCAAGCTATCCTCTAATTTGGGGTCCGTTGCACAATAATCAGAAGTTTAGGAATATTGATGGCATTCAATACAATGGTAAGCATTATGTTATTTCAAATATGGACCATGAGATTTTTTACAAGGACGGAATAAAAAGCTCAAGAGGGATGTTAAAAATTGAGTTTTCCAAAGTTGTTGAGGTTTTGGATAAAAGTTTATGAAGATTTTTTTTATAAGAGAAAAAGATTCTCAGTTTGGAGGCGCAGAAAAATATCTTTCAAGGTTAAAGAAATCCCTCGACTCTATCAAAATAGATTATGAGGTAATAAACTCTCCGGCTCCAAAATTTCTTCCATCATGGATAAGAGTTCTCTTATTCAATTTTTATTTATGTTTCATCAAAAAAGACAAGTTTTATTTTTCACTTGAGAGAATTTCATGCCCAGATATATATAGAGCAGGCGATGGAGTGCATAAGGCTTTTTTAACAAAAGTTAACAAGTCAAAATTAAATCCATTGCATTATATTTATCTTTTTTATGAAAAAAAATGCTTTGAAAATTCAAAAATCATAATTGCCAACTCAAAAATGGTAAAAGAAGAAATAGTTAATTTCTATAAAATTAATCCTCAGAAGATCAGAGTCGTTTACAACGGTTTTGATGGATACAATTCAATTAATCAAGGGCAACTTAATTCCATCAGAGAGAAATATAATATAAATTCCAAAAAGAAAATTTTCTTATTCGTCGGCAGTGGCTATATGAGAAAGGGTTTGAAAGAATTCTTAAGAATTATTTCTGAAATTGAATCAAAACAAACTATGTCAATAGTTATTGGTTATGATAAAAATGAATCGATGTATAAAAAAATAGCAAAAAATTTAGGTATTAGAAATATTCTTTTTCTGGGGAAAAGGCTTGATGCCAAGATCTTTTATTCACTTAGTGATTTTTTTATTCTACCAACTTATTATGATCCTTTTTCAAATGTTATTTTAGAAGCTATGCTAAATAGAAATATTGTTATTACAACAAAACAAAATGGGGCTCATGAAATTATAGATAAAGATTTTGTAATGCAATCCCCAGATGATTTAAAAATTGTTAATAAAATTAATGAGTTGATCAATGATAAAAATAAACTCAATGTAATTAAATATAATAACTTTAATATTGCTAAAAAATATTCTATGGCATCAAATACAAAGCAGACTCTAAAGTCTATTTCAGAAATATGTTAAGTTCGCTTTTTGGGCACGACAGAAGCAACTTAATATTTTTGTTTATTGCTTTAATTGTTTTGTTCCTCCCAAATCTAGAAGCTCCTAAGAATATTTTTTTCCTTGGATTATTGTTAATTTGGACTCAATTTTCATTTAAATCAGGAAATTTTGGGGGAAGATGGAATCATTTTGACAGTATTTTTTTATTATTTCTTATAGTAAATATCCTTGTTGCTTTTAATGCGCACTTTGAACATAATCAGCCTATAAAGGGTGCAAATGATATTTTTCGAATCATTATATTTGGTTGGTTAATTTCGAGAATTAAGTTTTCAAAAAAAGCTGTTGAAGTAATTATCCTGATTAATTCTCTGTCTATCTTAACTTTGGTAACTAATTTTTATACATGTCCTCAATTAGAAGGGTGTATAACCCTGAATTCGGTAGGTCATGTTAACCACACTGCAATATATTTATTGATATCTTTTAGCTTAGCAATATATTTGTTCATAGAAAAATATGAAGCACTCTCAAAATCCTTTAAATTTCTTGCTTTTTGCTATCTAATTTTTCTGGGCTTTATGATTATCGCTACTAATAGCAGGGCAGCATCTGGCGGATTGGTTATTATTATTTTGACTTTATTTGTATACTTCTCCATAAAAAAAGATTGGAAAAAAACTTACTTGATAGGTTTTATGGTTTTTGTTTCAATGATGATAGGTCTAATTTACCCTCCAAAAGTTATAAATAAGTTTTATGAGGGATCCCATCTAATTGGTGACTCACCCAGGCAAAGGATTAGAAATTTTGCTTACGAAATTTTTAAAATAGACCCTATTCTTGGAACTGGAATGAGCAATTTTCCAAACTTTGATCTGGATGATATTAAAGCTAATGTTATAAGGGAAAAAGGATCTGACTGGTGGCATTCAAATGCTAGTTCCACATATTTACCATATGCCCATCCTCATAACATTTATTATGTATATCTTACTGGAGGAGGGGTTGTTTTTTTAGTCACAATGTTACTTTTTTGGTTTAATATTATCAAAGAAGTTTTTAAGAGCTTCAAAGAACCAAGTTACAAATTTACATTGCCAGTTATTTTTATTCTTATGATTAATCTTATTATAGGATTTGTTAATACAACTTTCGCTCATGAGCATGGGATGCTTACTATGCTTGTATTAGGAATTTTTATTAGTTATAGAAGATATGGAAACTCTCGAATTTAGTCAACTGATAATTTGCATATTTTTATATGTATCTATGCAATTTGTGGAAAGCGTTTCCTTTAGTTCCAAGGTTGCTGGTAAATTAAGTAATAATTTATCCCAAATACAGAATGACAGCTAGCCAATTAACTACTTTCTTTTATGGAATTGACGCTTTATATCTAGCTTTTATATTGATCCTATGTTAAGCAAGTCTTTAGATGATAGATCGAATTCCACTCACTGGGCCATAAATTTTTATTCTATTTATTATGGCAGATTGCCTTTTTATCTTTTATCATCAACAGGTTTCCTTTTATTCTTTTTTGTTGGAATATGAGACGAGTTCTAATAGAGTTGCCGACATGGATTGGAGATACTGTAATGGCGACCCCAGCAATCGAAAATATTGTCAACAATTTAAATGATTATGAAATAATTTTTATTGGCTCAAAAAACTCTATCGATATACTGCGTCATCATCCAAAGCATCCAAAGCTGTATTTATTTAACAAAAAATTTTCTAAATTAATTCTAAGAGCCAAAGAGATAGGCCAAATTGATATTTTTGTATCATTTAGAAGTTCCATTAGATCTAAATTTTTTAGTTTAATTCTAAGGGCAAAGCATAAACATCAATACAATAAAAATAAATTTTCAATTGGTCATCAAGTCGAAAAATATAATACCTTTGCGCAAGGTGTAATCGGGATTAATTTTAAAACCAGCAAACTTAAACTTTATCAACCAAAAGGTAAAATGTATTCAAAAAAACCCCTACTTGGAATAAATCCAGGGGCATCATATGGTTCCGCTAAGTGCTGGCCTATAAAAAAATTTATTGAAACAATATTAATCCTTTCAGATAAATTTGATGTTCTTATTCTAGGGGGAGAGAATGAGATTGATTTATCAAAAGAAATTGAAAGAGATTTAATAAGAAAGGGCTGTAGAAATTTTAAAAATCTCTCAGGGAAAACATCTATTGAAGAGCTTGTTAGTATAGTATCTGGATTAGATCTTTTTATAACTGGAGATTCTGGCCCAATGCATATTGCAGCAGCATTTCAAATTCCTACAGTTTCAATATTTGGCCCAACTAAGGAGTATGAGACATGTCAATGGATGAATCCAAAATCAATCATTGTTAAGAAAGAATTAGTGTGTCAGCCATGCATGAAAAGAGTTTGTCCTCTCAAACATCATAATTGTATGGAAAAGATTGCCAGCAAAGAGATAATTGAATCTGCTCTAAGTTTAATTTGAGAAATGTAAGTCTATTAAATGACAGAGAGTATGTCCAATTAGTATATGCATCTCTTGGATTCGGGGGGTGTCATTTGAGGGAACAACAAGATTAATGTCACAAACATCATTAATCTTTCCTCCTTGATTACCTGAAAGACCTACAACTTTTTTATTAATACTTTTCGCATATTCAAGTGCGAAAAAAACATTTGAGCTATTACCAGTTGTGCTAATGCCTATTACCAAATCATTCTTATTCAAAAGAGCTTCAAGTTGTCTTTTGAAAATCTTTTCATATCCAAAATCATTACCTATCGCTGTCAGAGCTGACGTATCAGTGGTTAACGCTATAGCAGCTAAACCCTTTCTATTAGTTTTGTATCTACCGACAAGCTCAGCTGCTATATGTTGAGCATCTGCTGCAGAACCACCATTGCCAAAAAGAATAATTTTTCCATTTGATTCGATACAATCTATAGCTAATTTAGCAACCGACTCAATAGAACTTGAAAGTCTTTCCATTGCTTTAGAAACTTCGTTATGGAGTTTTATCTCATTTCTAATTATTTCTATCATTTTCCTGTATTTTAGCAATAGTATTAGATGTACTTCTTCCTTCAACAAAATCTATAAGAACAAGTTCTTTCGCAATTTCTTTACCAACTACTGGTTTATTTTTGTAATCACCACCTTTTATTAGAATATCTGGGACAATAGCGGTGATTAATTCAGCTGGAGTATCCTCCTCAAAAGGGATTACATAATCGACTGATTTTAGTGAGGCAATTACATAACTCCTATCTTCAAGTGTATTAATAGGTCTACTTTTTCCTTTCAGCCTTGATACAGAATCATCTGAATTGATGCCTACTACAAGAATATCGCTAAGTTTCCTAGCTTTCTCTAAATATTTAACATGACCCATGTGAAGAATATCAAAACAACCATTAGTAAAGGCAATTTTTTTATTGGATTTTCTTAGGGTATCCAAAATTTTGATAAATGCTTGAAGCGATAATACATTTTTTTCACAATCAGAACGATTGAGGGAAGATTCATACCTAACAATTTCTTCAAATGATGTTGTGGCTGAACCAATCTTGCCTACAACAATACCTGCTGCTAGATTTGCAAGAAACACAGCTGAATCAATATCTTGATTAGTGGCTAATGCATATCCAAGGGCAGCAATAACAGTATCACCAGCGCCAGTTACATCGAATACCTCCCTAGCAACTGTTGGATGGGATCTGAATTGACCGTCAAATATAGCGATACCATCTTCACTCAGAGTAATTAAAGAAGTGTGTAATTTGCAAAAATCTTTTAAGTGGATGAGTGCATCTTTCAACGTTTCCTCATCTAAGATATTAATACCAGTTGCCTCACAGGCTTCTTTCTTGTTTGGTGTTAAAAGATATGCACCAGTATATTTTGAGTAATCAGAACCTTTTGGATCAACTATTACTTTAATTTTATAAGAGTTCGCTGTTTTAATAATTTCTTGGGCAACATAACTAGTTATAACGCCTTTTCCGTAATCAGAAAGAATGACTAATTCAAAACTACTAATAATTGATTTGTAGGTATCTATTAATTTCCTTTCAGAGATTTTATTGATTTCTTCACTGCTTTCAATATCATATCTAATAACTTGTTGTTGGGCTGAAACAATCCTAGTTTTTTTTGAAGTAATACGATCTTTTTGCTCAATTAAATATTCAGAGCTTAAGTTGATATCTTTGAAAAGCTTTCTTAACTCATTAGAAATCTCACATCCACCAATAATACTCAATACTTCAACATTAGCTCCAAGTGTAACTAGGTTATGCACAACATTCCCAGCACCACCTAGTACTTTTGTTTCTTTAGTTACATTTATAATTTGAACAGGTGCCTCAGGCGAAACTCTATCGCATTCTCCCCAAAGATATTTGTCAATCATTAAATCTCCAATAACAAGGATTTTGGGGTGGAGTTTTTGAATTAAACTGAGCATTAAT
>Ga0181584_10004323_pt1 | contig 10768 bp, 12 predicted proteins | sample 071ome_30_FD_132462 | JGI IMG/M metagenome (GOLD analysis project Ga0181584, IMG submission 132462) | Coastal salt marsh microbial communities from the Groves Creek Marsh, Skidaway Island, Georgia - 071406AT metaG (megahit assembly) | ecosystem: Environmental > Aquatic > Marine > Intertidal... | reverse complement strand
GGGGTCGCGGCCGACAATCTGGGCAACCGCCGCGCGCCCGCCGGACAGGCCTTCGCGTTCCAGCCCACGCGCCACGGCGCGCACATGATCAAACAGGCTGCGTTGCGCCACCAGCAGCGTGACTGCCAGCACCTCGATAACCCAGCCATGCAAGACCATGTTTGCTAAACGGTGCAGGCCCCAACCCGCGCAGGCTGCGAGCCCCACAACGAGTAGCGTCACGAGAAGCCCGCGCGCCAGCCGCGCACCCTGGCTAAGCCGTTTCCGGTTCAGGCGGCGGTCGAACCAACCCGTGAGCCCGCCGATCATCGCCACCGGATGCGGTAAAACCCGAAAAACAATACCGAATTCACCGAACAGCGCATCGAGCACGAGGGCGAGAAAAAGAATAATCGACGGCGAAACCCCGGCGCTGTGCAGACTGAAAAGCATGGCGACATCCTGCGAGCGGCCGGCGCGCCGCGTCAATCGACCTGACTTTATATGAACCTCGCGGGCGCCCTTGGCCGGGCGGGGCAGGCATGGTCTATTGCTGACGATAGGAGACAGACATGTCCGAAGATTTTGCCATAATGGTGTGCGGCCACGGCAGCCGCGACGAAGGCGCCGTAAACGAATTCGGTGCCGTTGCCGATGCCCTGCGCGCACGGTTTTCCAACCGCGATGTCGAGCACGGATTCCTTGAATTCGCGACACCCATCATCCGCGACGGGCTCGACAAGCTGGTCGCGCGAGGCTCGACGCGCATACTCGCCCTGCCAGGCATGTTATTCGCCGCCGGCCATGCAAAGAACGACATCCCCTCCGTCCTCAACACCTATGCCTCACAGCACGAGGGCGTCGAAATAATCTACGGCCGCGAGCTGGGCATCGACCTGAAGATGATCCGCGCCGCGGGCGAACGAGTCGAGGAGGCATTGGCGCGCGCGGATGCAGACCACGGACATGTCCCGCGGCACGAGACCATGCTGGTCACGGTCGGGCGCGGCGCGTCGGACCCGGACGCCAACTCCAACGTGGCCAAGGTCGCGCGCATGTTGTGGGAAGGCCTCGGTCTCGGCTGGGGCGAGACGGTCTATTCCGGCGTGACCTTTCCGCTGGTGAAACCGGGGCTGGAGCACGCGGTCAAGCTGGGCTACCGGCGCATCGTCGTGTTCCCGTATTTCCTGTTTACCGGAATCCTGGTGAACCGCATCTACGACCACGCCGACATGGTGGCCGCCGAACACCCGGACATCCAGTTCATCAAGGCGCCCTATCTGAACGATCACCCGCTGGTGCTGGAGACCTTTGCCGACCGGCTGGAGGAAATCCTCAACGGTGCGAACCTAATGAATTGCCAGATGTGCAAGTATCGCGAACAGGTACTGGGCTTCGAGACGGAGGTCGGCCTGCCGCAGGAAAGCCACCACCACCATGTGGAGGGGATCGGCACCGGTGATGCCGGGCACCATCAACACCATGGGCATGACCACTGTCACAGTCACGGGCATGACCATCATCACGGCCATAGCCACCATCCCTATCCGCATGCCGATCACCCGCTCGGACCGACGTCGCTCTCGGGCGGAGATGACTGAGCCGAACCCGTCGCACCTAACATGTCCGACGGCACCTTCGACTACGTCCGTGAACCGCAGGCGATCTACGCCGCATCCTTCGCGGCTATCCGCGAGAGCTGCGATGTCTCGAGCCTGCCCGGCGCGATGCAAGGCATCGCGCTACGTATCGCTCATGCCGCCGGCGATAGCGCCGCGATTGCCGGTCTGGACTGGTCCGACGGCGCAGCCGAAGCCGGGATCGCGGCCCTGAAAGCGGGTGCACCGGTGCTGGCCGATGCCCGCATGGTGGCGGAGGGAGTGATCCGGTCCGCACTGCCCGCGAACAACCGCGTGATCTGCACACTCGGCCTCGGCAGCGTCGCCGGAAACGCCGCACGTGGCGGAACCACACGCTCCGCGGCGGCTGTCGAGCTCTGGCCTGAATTCCTGTCCGGTGCTGTTGTTGCCATTGGTAATGCCCCCACGGCCCTGTTCCGACTCCTCCAGGGGCTGGCCGCAGGGTGGCCGAAGCCCGCGCTGATCGTCGGCATGCCGGTCGGCTATATCGGCGCGGCGGAATCCAAATCGGCCCTGTCCGGCTTAGCGCCCGCCCCCTTCATCGTGCTCACCGGCCAGCGTGGCGGTAGCGCCATCGCCGCCGCCACGGTCAACGCGCTGTCCAGGGCGGCGTCATGACCGGCTGGCTGCATGTGGTCGGGATCGGCGCCGAGGGTCTCGAAGGGCTAACCGCGACCTCGCGCGCGCTGATCGGCAACGCCGATCTGCTGATCGGCGGCGTACGTCATCTGAACATGGCAGCCGACACGACTGCACGAAAGGTCCAGTTAGAATTTCCCCTCGACAACATTGTCTCCGAGATTTCCGCTGCCCGGAACAAATGCGTCGTGGTGCTGGCGACGGGCGATCCCATGTCCTTCGGCATCGGCTCAACCCTCACCCGCCATTTTGAACCTGAGGACATGACGATCCTGCCCGCGCCCGGTGCGTTTAGCCTAGCCGCCGCGCGTCTCGGCTGGCCGCTGCACGGCTGCACCTGCCTGACCCTGCACGGCCGCCCGCTGGAATTGCTAAACGCCCACATCTTGCCGGGCCGCCACCTGCTGATTCTGAGCCATGACGGGCGTACCCCAAAACGGGTCGCGGACACGCTGACTGCCGCCGGGTTCGGACCGAGCCGCATCACGGCGCTGGAAAACATGGGTACGCCGGACGAGGCACGACATTCAGGGACAGCCGATGGCTGGACTGCAAAGCACGTCGCCGACCTCAACACTTTAGCTGTCGAGTGCCGCCCGAGGCCCGACGCCCGCTACTTACCCCTCGCCGCCGGACTGCCGGATGACGCCTTCGTCCATGCTGGCCAGATGACCAAGCGTGTGGTGCGCGCCGCCACTATCGCCGCGCTTGCCCCCCGGCCAGGCGCGTATCTCTGGGATCTGGGCGCGGGCTGCGGCTCCGTCGCCATCGAGTGGCTGCGCGCCGCCCAGGATGTGGAGGGCCAGGGTGCCCGCGCAACGGCCGTAGAGCGTGAAGCCGAGCGCTGCGCCATGATCGCCACCAATGCGAGCCGCCTCGGCACGCCGTTCCTCGATATCGTGACGGCAGAGAATGCCCGCGCGATCGGCGAACTGGACGATCCGGACGCGGTCTTCCTCGGCGGCGGCCTGTCGGAAGACCTCCTCGCGGCTGTCTCGGCGCGTCTCAAGCCGGGTGGGCGGCTCGCCGCTAATGCCGTCACCATCGAAGGTGAACAGGTCCTACTCGCAGCCCATGCCGAATATGGCGGCGAGTTGACCCGTATTGCGGTCAGTCATGCCGAGCCTGTTGGCGTACGCACCGGCTGGCGGCCGGCCATGCCCGTGACCCAGTGGAGCACGATCCGAACATGACCGACGCACACACAAAAGGAACCGCCATCGGCATCGGCGTCGGGCCAGGCGACCCAGAGCTCATGACCCTGAAAGGTGCACGCATCCTTGCCGGCGTGAAGGTCATCGCCTACCCCGCACCGGAGACCGGCGACAGCCTCGCGCGCCGGATCGCCGCGCCGCACCTGCCCGATCACGCGGAGGAAATCGTCATCCGCATGCCGCTCTCGGTGGACCGGTTTCCAGTCGAGGGTGTGTACGATCGCGCGGCGGAGCAGATTAGTGCTCATCTCGACGCGGGCCGCGACGTCGCCATCCTGTGCGAGGGCGACCCGTTCTTCTATGGCTCCTTCATGTACCTTTACGCACGGCTGGCCGAGGACTGGCCGGTCGAGGTGGTGCCCGGTGTGTCGTCGCTCACCGCCTGCGCGGCCGTATCCCGCAAGGCGCTAGCCGCCCAGAGCGACGTACTCACCGTACTTCCAGGGGTCCTACCCGACGAAGAACTCCGCGCCCGGCTGGAGGCCAGCAACGCCGCGGCGATCATCAAGGTCGGCCGCCACCTGCCGCGCATCACGGCGCTTTTGTCGAAGATGGGTCTGGACGACCGAGCCGAATATATCGAGTACGCGACCATGGACGGCGAACGCCATACCCCGCTGTCCGCGCTGGACGAAGCCCATGCACCCTACTTCTCCATGATCCTGATACATCGCCGGGGGGCGGCATGGGCCTAGCGTCGAACCCGGTACTGCTGGCTCTGACGGCAGACGGCGCACAGCTCGCCGCCCGCATCCGTAACGAACTCGGTGCGGGTAAGGTGCATGGTCTTGCCGGACGTACATCCGACTGCGACGAGACCTTCACTGAGACGGACACGCATCTGCGCGGCCTGTTCCGAGACGGCCGCCCGGTCATCGGCATCTGCGCGACAGGCATCCTGATCCGCACCCTGGCGCAGGAACTGTCGGACAAGCGGACCGAACCGCCTGTGATCGCTGTTTCACCGGACGGGGCATCTATCGTCCCGCTTCTTGGCGGGCATCACGGCGCGAACAAACTCGCCGGGCGCATCGCGAAAATTACCGGCGGCACGGCGGCGATCACAACGGCGGGCGAGACCCTGTTCGGCATCGCCTTGGACGAGCCGCCGCCGGGATGGACCGTCGGCAATCCCGATGCGGCAAAGTCGGTGATGGCGGCTCTTCTGGACGGGGCTGCGCCGTGTCTGGTGATCGAGGCCGGCTCGGCGGATTGGCTGAATGATTTGCCGCTAGACGCAGACGGCCAATGGATGGTCCGCGTCACCGACCATGCCATAGAGGCGAATCCGCGCGAACTGCTGCTGCACCCACCGACACTCGCCGTCGGGGTGGGCTGCGAGCGCGGCTGTAGCAAAGCCGAGCTACACGAACTGGTCGCGCGCACCATTTCCGACGCCGGTCTTGCCCCCGAATCCGTCACGGCAGTCGTCTCCATCGACGTGAAAGTGGACGAGCCGGCAGTCCACGACATCGCCCAGCACTGGGGCGTGCCAGCCCGGTTTTTCACGGCTGAACAGCTGGAATGGGAGACACCCCGACTGGCGAACCCCTCCGCCATCGTCTTCCGCGAGGTCGGCGCGCACGGCGTTGCGGAGGCCGCTGCCCTGGCCGCCGCCGGCCCTGAAGGTGTTCTCATTGTACCCAAGCAGAAATCGGCGCGGGCGACCTGCGCCGTTGCACGGGCCCCAAACATCGACCCGCAGGCTGTCGGCATGGCGCGTGGCCACCTGTCGATTGTGGGCACCGGACCCGGTGACCAAGCACACCGAATTCCCGCCACCGACGCTGCCGTCGCCGCGGCATCAGACCTCGTCGGGTACGCGCTCTATCTCGACCTTCTCGGTCCTGCCGCAACCGGCAAGACCCGCCACGACTTCAACCTGGGCGCAGAAGAGGATCGCTGCCGCCATGCGCTCGATCTCGCCGCCGAGGGCCGTAACGTTGCACTGGTCTCGTCCGGCGATCCCGGTGTGTTCGCCATGGCTGCACTGGTCTTCGAACTCCTCGATCGCGCGGACGACCCGCGATGGCAACGCATCGCAATAGACGTGCACCCGGGTGTTTCGGCCATGCAACTCGCCGCGGCACGCGCCGGTGCGCCGCTGGGCCATGACTTCTGCGCGATTTCCCTGTCGGACCTGCTGACCCCACGTGAGACCATCGATAAGCGGCTGCGGGCTGTCGCCGAGGCGGACTTCGTCGTCGCGCTCTACAACCCCGCAAGCAAGATCCGCCGCCGTCAGATCGAGACAGCGCGCGACATGCTGCTACGTCACCGCCCGGCGGATACGCCCGTTGTCGTAGCCCGCAACCTGGCGCGCGAAAGCGAGAGCATAGAGATCGTCGCCCTGGCGGATTTGCGCGTCGAGACCATCGACATGCTGACGGTCCTGATTATCGGGAATGCCCAGTCCCGTGCGCTGATGCATGACGGGCGCGCCTGGACCTACACACCGCGCGGTTACGAGAAGAAGAGCGGTCCGGCCGGAATGCGGTATAGTCGTTAGATACTTTTGCACCGGTCCACCTGAGGCACAATGAAGTGGACGTTGAAGCGGGCCTTGAAAATCTCCACCGCGACCGGATCAGACAGATATGCCTTCGCGCCGCTCACGGTTTTCGACATCGCGGACCACGGTACAGCCAGACAGCGCCACCGCACACGGTGTCATCAGAAGAAAATATATTCCGTATTACCCGCGCTGGATGCGCCGATCGCATCCATATCTCACGGCACCCTACCATCGTACCCGCACGAAGAGTAAGACGGTGCCATGACCGTCTATTTCATCGGCGCCGGCCCGGGCGCACCCGACCTGATCACCCTACGAGGGCGTGACGTGATAGCGCGCTGTTCCGTATGCCTCTACGCGGGCTCGCTGGTTCCCGAAGAAGTGCTCGCCCACGCCCCGACGGATGCGAACATCATCGACACCGCGCCACTTCATCTGGATCAGATCATGGGGCACATGACCGCCGCGCACGCGCTGGGCCAGGACGTGGCGCGGGTCCATTCGGGTGACCCGTCACTGTATGGCGCGATCGGAGAACAGATGCGCCGCCTCGACTTGCTCGAGATTCCATATGAGATCGTGCCGGGCGTACCCGCCTTCGCCGCCGCATCCGCCGCGCTGAAGCGGGAGTTCACCCTGCCAGGCATCAGCCAAACGGTGATCCTAACCCGCACCTCGGTGCGTGCGTCCGACATGCCGCCAGGCGAGGAACTCGCCGAACTCGCTCGCGCAAAAGCAACGCTGGCGGTCCATCTTTCGGTTAACAACATGGCCCGGGTCGTGCGCGATCTGGTGCCCCATTATGGCGAAGACTGTCCGGTGGCTGTTGCCTACCGCGTAAGCTGGCCGGACGAACTGATCCTGCGCGGCACGCTGGCCGACATCCGGGACAAGGTGAAAGAGGCGGGCATCACCCGTACCGCGCTGATCCTCGTGGGTCCGGTTCTGGGCGATGCTGGAGCGTTCGAGGACAGCAAGCTTTATGACGCCACCCATCATCATGTCCTGCGACCGCGCAACCATGCGCGCGGACAGGACAGCCGCTAGCGCGCGCCGGCCTTCTCCAGGATGCGGAGAACTTCACGCGAGCGACCGTCGCGCGCGATGTCCATCACAGTCCGGCCGGTGAAATCTGTACCGTCCAACGAAGCGCCGTTTTTCACGAGAATTCGGACAATCTCGGCGTGACCCTGACGGGCCGCCGCCATAAGCGGGGTCCGGCCGTCCCGGTTCTCCTGCCCAACAGGGGCAGCATGCTCGATTAGGAGTTCGACCACCTCCACATGGCCGTTTTCGGCCGCATGGTAGAGCGCACTATTTCCCACCTTATCGAGAGGTTCCGTTCGTGCACCCGCCTCCAAAATAAGGTCCAGCGATTCGTAGCTTCCCTGTATCGCCCCCCAGATCAGGGGCGTGCGCCCGTCTACGTCGGTGCGCGCCAGCGGGTGCTGGCGAACGATCAGCGCGCGCACCTCATCAACCTTGTTCTCATAGACCGCGACCAGCAGCGGGTCATCGCCGAACAAAGTGATCTGCGCGGCAGCCGTGTTTACCCACAGGGCGACCAGCGCCAGGATAGTTATCGACAAGTGACGGAAAGTCTTCATCTCATCCGCGGTTCGGGCGCATCGTTCGAGGACTGATCTTGGAACAAATCCAAGAGCCATTTCACCGCCAAGTCAACGTTTTCCACCCTTTCCCCGGGCAAATCCGCAGGGCGCGACACCATCACCACCGGAATGCACCGCGCCCGCGCCGCTTCCAGCTTGGCATATGTCATGGCACCGCCCGATGCCTTGCAGACAACTACGTCGATTTTATGGCGCGCGAGGAGTTCCGCCTCTTCCGCCTCCGTGAACGGTCCACGCGCGGCGACTACCCGGCAGTCGGGTAGTGGGAGGGGTTCGTCCGGCATATCGACGAGGCGCACGAGAAACCACATATCCGCGCAGGCGGCGAACGCATCGAGATCCCGGCGGCCCACCGTCAGAAACGCACGCCGTCCGAACCGCGGCAAGACAGATGCCGCCTCGCCAAGGTTCGCGACCATGTGCCAATCGTCACCTACCACCGTTTCCCAGGGTGGGCGGTCCACCCGAAGCCGGGGGACACCGGCCTGTTCCGCCGCCTGGCATGCGTTGGCAGAGATTTGCGCGGCAAATGGATGGGTTGCGTCGATCAGCGCGTCGAAGCACTCAGCGCAGAGATAATCCGCCAGGGCTGCAACCCCGCCGAAGCCGCCGACCCGCACCTCGCCGGGCAGTTCCACCGGTGCCTCAGTCCGTCCCGCCAGCGAGGTCACCACCCGCAGCGCGGGGTAGCGCGCCGTCAGGGCTTCGGCCAGCGCCGAGGCCTCGGCGGTGCCGCCGAGGATCAGCACACTCGGAAAGTGCGCGACGCGATCAGACATCGGCATGGGCAAGAACCCGTCCATCACGGGTCACCACAAGGACATCGACATCGGAAGCCCCGGCTAGGGCAGCACGACACACTTCGCGCGCGGACCGCGCAATATCATGAGACAGCGCCGATTCCAGCCGTGCGGCCGCGGCAATCTGCAGAACCGCAGCTGCCGAGGAGGCCGCCCGCGCGGCTTCCACCTCGGCGGGTGCACCACCAGCCTTTTCCAGCCCGGCCGCCAGCGCCGAGATATCTACCGATGACCGGCTGGAGTGTAGATCCATCTCTCCCTCGGCCAGTTTCGATAACTTGCCGAACCCGCCCGCGACGGTCAGGCGCGGGAGCGGATGCGCGCGGACATATTTCAGCAACGCGCCCGCAAAGTCACCCATATCGATCAGGGCGCGCTCACCGAGCCCATGGAATTTCGCTACCGACGCCTCGGATGTCCGGCCTGTCGACCCGGCGATGTGGCCCACCCCTGTGGCCCGCGCCACATCGACGGCGCGATGGATCGAATGGACCCAGGACGCACAGGAATAGGGGATTACAACGCCGGTGGTGCCCAGCACGCTCAACCCGCCAACAATCCCGAGGCGGGGATTGGCCGTCTTCGTCGCCAACTCCTCGCCGCCGGGGATGGCGACCGTCACACACACATCCGCCGGTACGCCGTATTCGCCCGCCACCTCCCGTAACGCGCCCTCGATCATTTCACGCGGACGGGGATTGATCGCGGGTTCTCCCGGCGGGACCGGCAGTCCCGGCAGGGTAACGGTGCCCACCCCTTCTCCGGCAGCGAAGCGCACGCCCGAGCCCGCCGGGCCCCATACAACCGTGCAACGGATGCGCGCACCGTGGGTCACATCTGGGTCGTCGCCCGCATCCTTAATGACCGACGCTGTCGCGCTGTCACCGGCCAGGTCCTGCTCTGCGAGGGCAAAATCCGCCCGCAAACCGCGTGGCAGGCGGATCGTCACAGGATCAGGGAATCCCCCGCCCAGCAGAGCTTCGAACGCAGCTTTCGCTGCGGCCGTCGCGCACGCACCCGTCGTCCAGCCACGGCGCAAACCGGCGCCGCCGCGCTGGGTGATGGTGTCATGTTCGTCGCTCGTCTGCTGTGCGTCGCGCATAGTTCCATCTTGCCGGATCATGTTCTAGCTTCAAAACATGAATCTAGACGAACTCGCGCTGCCTGCTTTTGAGCCAGGATGGGTGTGGCTGGTCGGAGCCGGCCCCGGTGACTCGGCCCTGCTTACCGTCGCGGCCCTGCATGCGCTTCGCAACGCCGACACCGTGGTGCACGACGCGCTGGTAGACATGCGCATCCTGTCACTGGCGGCACCCTGCGCAGAATTTATCTACGCTGGCAAGCGGGGCGGCAAGCCGTCTCCGAGGCAGCCGGACATCTCCGCCCGCCTCGTCGCCCTGGCGCGTGAGGGACGCAAGGTGTTACGCCTGAAGGGCGGCGACCCGTTCCTGTTCGGCCGCGGCGGTGAAGAGGCGCTGACCCTCGTCAATGCCGGGATTCCCTTCCGGGTGGTGCCCGGAATCACAGCGGCCATCGGCGGCATGGCCTATGCCGGAATCCCCATGACCCACCGCGCGACCGCGACCGCCGTCACCTTCGTGACCGGGCACAACCTATCGGGCCAGGTTCCGAGCGACCTGGACTGGCACGCACTGGCAAGAGGTGCACAGGTGCTAGTCTTCTATATGGCGCTCAAGCATATCGACGACATCGTCACGCGGCTCCTGTCAGGAGGATTGCCCGCCGATACGCCCGCGGCACTGATCGCAGACGCCACCACCGAGCGCCAGAACATCATCGAATGCCGTCTGTCGGACGCACCAGAAGCGGCAACTGCCGTGTCGCCCCCGGCCCTGTTCGTGGTGGGCGAGGTCGTGCGCCTGCGCGGCGGACTGGACTGGCTGGGCGCGCTGGACGGCAGAACCCTCGACCCTGATCCGCTCGGCCAGAATGGGGCCCGCGATGCCGGCTGACCGAAAGCAGACGGACAACCCCGACACGCCAAGGATACTGCCGCGCGGTATCACCGCTAGCCTGATCATGGCGTCGGCCATCGCCATTTTCGATTTCAACGCGTTGACCGGGCGCGCACTCGACCTACCGGAGAAGATGACCGCCGTGATTATCCCGTTGGGCGTGATCGCCGGGCTTCTTCCAATATTCAGCGTGGTCTCGGCGCAGCGCCAGTTATGCGCCTCTGCTAGCACTGTTGTCGCCTGGCCCATGATGTTTGCCGGGATCATCGCCCTGCTGTCGCCATGATCCTGCCACCCGGCCTCATCCTCGCCGCGCCGTCCTCGGGCAGCGGCAAGACAGTGGTAACCCTGGCCCTGTTGCGCGCCCTGCGCGC
>Ga0181584_10004313_pt1 | contig 10787 bp, 7 predicted proteins | sample 071ome_30_FD_132462 | JGI IMG/M metagenome (GOLD analysis project Ga0181584, IMG submission 132462) | Coastal salt marsh microbial communities from the Groves Creek Marsh, Skidaway Island, Georgia - 071406AT metaG (megahit assembly) | ecosystem: Environmental > Aquatic > Marine > Intertidal zone... | reverse complement strand
CTTGCTTCCTTACACTCATCCACAATCATCTGTGTCCGCTAGGTCACTCGTCTTAAAGGAGTCCGATGTCGTAATTTTGATCGGTGCGCGGCTTAACTGGCTTTTGTCCCATGGAAAAGGAAAGGGTTGGGGAGAAAATCCGAAGCGGTTTGTCCATATTGATATCGAACCGAGGGAAATGGATAGTAATAAAGAAATTGCGGCTCCACTGGTCGGCGATATTTTTTCTTGTGTTGAGGCATTATTGGCGAAAATCGGAGATGAATGGGCTGCACCGCCGAAAGAATGGCTCAGCTCGGTTTCGGAAAAACGGGATGCTAACATAGAGCGTATGGCACCTCGTCTTCAAAACAACAATGTGCCAATGGATTATCATGGTGCCTTAGGTGCTCTCAAAAATATCATTTCAGAGCGACCCGATGCTATTCTGGTCAATGAGGGCGCAAATACTCTTGATTTCGCGCGCTCAATCATTGATATGCACAAGCCTCGCAAACGTTTGGATGTGGGGACCTGGGGCGTTATGGGCGTCGGTATGGGTTCAGCGATCGCAGCCGCAGTAGAGACTGGACAGCCCGTTCTTGCGGTAGAGGGGGACAGCGCATTTGGGTTTTCAGGGATGGAAATAGAGACAATTTGTAGATACAACCTACCAGTCTGCGTGGTGGTCTTTAATAACGGGGGTATCTATCGAGGTACAGATACAAATCCTGCGGGCGAAGACGTCGCTACAACTGTCTTCGTCAAAGGAGCCCGTTATGATAAGATGATGGAGGCTTTTGGTGGCGTTGGTTTTAATGCTACCTCGCCAGATGAGTTGTCTCTGGCAGTAAATGAGGCGATGGACTCTGGTATGCCATCCCTCGTAAATGCTGTTATTGATGAAGGAGCGGGTACCGAAAGTGGTCGTATCGGCAATCTAAATCCTCAAAGCGTTGTGTCACAGAAGAAATAAGATTCGAAAAAAAATTCCAATCGGAATAGGTGAAAAAATGAAAGCTCTAGAAGGCGTGAAAATTCTGGATATGACCCATGTTCAATCGGGTCCTACCTGTACTCAATTATTGGCCTGGTTTGGCGCGGATGTTTTGAAAGTGGAGAGGCCTGGCGTGGGAGACGCGACAAGAGGACAGCTTCGTGATGTCCCAGATGCTGACAGTCTTTATTTTACGATGCTTAACCACAACAAAAGGAGCGTGACCGTCAATCCTAAAACTGAGTCCGGTAAGAAGATTTTTACTAGGCTTCTCGAAGAGTGCGATGTCATGGTGGAAAATTTTGCTCCCGGGGCTATCGATCGCATGGGTTTCTCATGGGAAACAATCCAGCAAATCAATCCCCGTCTCATATACGCCTCAATTAATGGCTTTGGCCCGGGACCTTATGAAGAGTGCAAGGTCTATGAAAACGTTGCACAATGCACCGGGGGCGCCGCATCGACGACAGGATTTCTTGGTGGGCCTCCGATTGTTACTGGGGCGCAGATCGGTGACTCTGGTACCGGACTCCATCTTGCGCTTGGTATTGTCACGGCCTTGTTTCAACGTGAGCAAACTGGCAAGGGACAGCGCGTGACTTGTGCGATGCAAGATGGAGTTTTGAATCTTTGCCGCGTGAAATTGAGAGATCAACAGCGCCTGGAGCGGGGTCCTCTCAAGGAGTACAGTCAGTTTGGTCAAGGTATACCCTTTGGAGAGGCAACGCCACGTGCTGGAAATGATTCTGGCGGTGGTCAGCCAGGCTGGATTTTAAAGTGTAAAGGTTGGGAGAGTGACCCTGACGCTTACGTGTATTTTATCACCCAAGCCGCAGTTTGGGGGAATATTTGTGATCTTATTGGTAAGCCGGAATGGAAAGACGCAGAGGGATATGCTGCACCGGAAGAACGCTTAGATAAAATTCCACAGATCTTTGATGCGATAGAGGAATGGACAAAGACACTCGATAAGTTTGAGGTTATGAAACGCTGCAACCCGTTGAATATCCCATGTGGACCCATCCTATCCATGAAGGAGCTCTCGATAGAGGAAAGTCTGAGAGAAACGGGAACAGTTGTAGAAGTGGATCACCCAGAGCGGGGCTCATATTTGAGTATTGGCAATCCCATCAAGCTGTCCGACTCACCCTCTGACGTGACGAGAGCCCCATTGCTCGGTGAACACACAACTGAAATATTGCGGGAAATTGTTGGTCTGAGTGACGAGGAAATAGCTCAAGCAGTTGCTGATGGTGGTACCGGTAAAGAGGCCACGGTTTCCTGATTGCTGATTTTTGGGAGAAAATGACATGAATATGGTACGTATTGGCGACTCGGTAGTTCGAGATGAGGATCTTCGTCTCCTCCAAGGTAAGGGCCGATATTTAGATGATGTTACTGCAGCCAATCAGGCTTATGCGCAGGTTTTACGATCACCTTTTGCTCATGCTCAAATAAAAAGCATTGACAGTTCTACGGCGGAAGCAATGCCCGGGGTGCTTGCCATTCTCACCGGCGCAGAGCTTGAGGATCGGGGCCTAGGTGCCCTTAAGCCGGCTGATCCGGGCAAGCGTTCAGATGGGTCCCCCGGTTTTAGTTGTTCGCTGCCATTATTGGCCCAAGGCCGTGTTAGGTTCGTCGGACAAGCAGTGGCCTTTATTGTCGCAGAGAGTGCGGCAAAGGCAAAAGACGCGGCAGAGCTTATTGAAGTGGATTACGAGCCTTTACCCGCTTTGGTGGCAGCCGACGACGCTTTAGCGGACGGCGCTCCTGTAATCTGGGAAGAGGCGGGAAACAATGAGGCGTTTTTTTTCCAAAAGGGAGATAAAGCGGGGGTGGACGCTCTAACCTCGAAGGCGGCACATGTTGTGAAGCACAGAATTTGCGTTAGCCGTGTTGCAGGTAATCCGATGGAAAATCGGGGGTGCATTGGGGAATATGATTCGTTTGAGGATCGTTACAGGCTGAGAGCAACTGTGCAGTCAGTTCATGGTATGCGCGGCATGATTGCAGGCCAAATTTTTCACATGCCTCACAATAAATTACAGGTTATTTGCGACAACATGGGTGGCGGGTTTGGCACCCGAGGTGGTTGTCAGCCAGAATATAGCCTTGTTCTCTGGGCATCCGAGGTCGTCGGTCGTCCCGTTAAGTGGGTTGCAAGCAGAGAAGAGGGACTTCTGACGGATGAACAAGCGCGCGGAACTCTAGCTGATATGCAACTCATCCTTGACAAGGATTATAAATTTTTGGCGATTAGGGCCGATGTTAAGGTGCCAATAGGCGCCTACTATGCCACAGATCGGAATATGCGCTCAGTAACGGGCGGCTTCGGAGGCATGGCAGGCGTTTACGGCTTTGAAAAAATTTACTGCACGGTAACCGGTGCTTTCACGAATACCATGACTAATGCTCAGTATCGTGGGGGGGCTAAGCCTGAGCCAGTGTATTATCTTGAAAACATTATAGATGTTGCTGCTCGAGAACTTGAAATCGATCCTGCGGAACTTCGACGACTCAATACTATTGATAGCGAGTCTCTCCCCTATATCACTTGCTTGGGAGACGAATATGATTGCGGCGATTTTTTGGCAAATTTCGAAGATTGTTTGAAGGCTGGAGATTACGTGGGTGTTGATGCCCGTAGGCGGGAAGCAGAGGCACGCGGAAAAATTCTTGGTATCGGCATGTCTAACTCGATAACTGGCGTTGCCAGTACAAACTTCGAGCATGTCGAAGTTCGTTTTGACCCTGCTGGCGGCATAGTGCTCCAAAGTGGAGCAATGGACCATGGTCAGGGTCATGATACAACATTTCGACAGGTTCTAGCGGACAAGCTGGGTATAGATCACCAAGGAATCAAATACCGCTTTGGCGATACTGACAAAATTGCGACGGGTGTGGGTACTTTCAATGCCCGCTGCGCGGTTTTTGTGGGTTCTGCCGTCCATAATGCTGCTGAAAAAATTATCGAAAAAGGTAAGAGAATAGCCGCTCACATGCTTGAGGCGGCCTCTGATGATATCGAATTCGGGGACGGTAATTTTACGGTCGCTGGCACCGACAGAACAGTAACCTTAACCGATGTTGCTAAGACCGCATTTAACAAATCGAAATTACCTCCTGATATTGAACCTGGTCTATATGAGCATGGGGAATTTGGGATGGGTCAAGGACAGCGGCCTACTTACCCAAATGGTTGCCATCTCGCAGAAGTAGAAATTGATAGAGAAACTGGTGAGGTTGAAATCGTTCGCTATACTGCTGTTGATGATGCCGGCACTATCTTAAATCCCATTTTGTTTGATGGTCAGGTGCATGGAGGAATTGTCCAGGGTGCCAGTCAGATTCTGATGGAAAATGTCAATTATGACCCAGAGTCAGGACAACTTCTCTCGGGATCATTCATGGATTATTGCATGCCTAGAGCGGGTGATTTTTGTGACTTTGAGATTGCGGCTAATGAGGTGCCAACTGGTCGAAATCCTCTCGGTGTAAAAGGTGTTGGTGAATCTGGTACTGTAGGTGCATTACCCGCAGTGATGAACGCGGTTAATGACGCTCTGCATCGCGCAGGGGCGCCAACGTTAGAGATGCCTGCGACCCCAAAGCATGTCTGGGAGGCTCTACAAAACAGTCATTAAGCTTTGGCAGTAAAAAATTAATAATTTTTTAGGGAAACAGTTGTTCAAGTTTTTTTGGCCTCCAATCGGGTTGTAACATATCCAGCGGCAAAAATTATAAGGGCGCCAGTCCACACCCACTTGTCTGCTATTTCGTCGAAAAGAAGCCATGCTAAGATTGCTCCGAATATCAGTCGAGAGAAATCGAATGGCATGACGGCGCTCGTGTCAGCCTCCTCAAAGGCCCGGGCTTGGCAGAAGTGGGCGAGCCAACCAGATAATGCCATCGTAGTTAGGGGAAGCAGTTGATCTAACGTTGGCGTTTTCCAGACAAATAAAAGCGGAATAGCACAAAGCGGAACCATTAATATATTCATATAAAATGTGGTTACCGCGGCGGAGTCTTTTCGGGTAAGTATTTTTATCGTCGACCATGTCCCTGCGTAAAATATACAAGAAAGTACAACCAAGAAAATGTAGGGATTTACGTCAGTTAGACCCGGCCTAACGATGATCAGTGCACCACAAAACCCAACACCGGTTGCGAACCATCTTGCGAAATCCACCCTCTCTTTAAGCACAAATGCAGCAGCAAAAGTTGTAAAGAGGGGTATTAAAAAAGTGAGAGAAATAGAATCCGCAAGTGGTGTTACAGCAAGTGCATAATAAAGGGTCACCATAGCGGCAAATGCGAGTACAGTTCTAAGAGCATGTAATGGGAGCTGCTCGGTTTTGAGAGCCGCCAAGCCTGAGCGCATTACGATAGGTATAATCATAAATAGCCCCACTATTGCTCTAACAAAGACAATCTCAATAGCGTCTAACTCTGGTCCGATATACCTTACGCTAGCCATCATTACCGCGAAGCTTGCACAGCCTAAAATCATCCAATAGATCCCGACGAGTGTTCGCTTGCTAGTTGGTGCTGGCGATTTAGTCATGTAACAATTAAACCTGACATAATTTTCGCAGTTATACCTTTGTATAAGACTCGTCGCTATCAGGTTTGGAGGAGAAAAATATATGGCGGATGAATTAGCGAGATCTGGTGTAAAACTGCCAGAGATTGATTTGGCGGGTGGCGTTGCTCTTATAACAGGCGGCGATCGAGGCTTAGGTAGGTCTATGGCTGAGGCCATAGCGCGGTGTGGGGGGCGTGTTAGCATCGCTTCTGTTGATCCAAATGGGTGTATCGAATTGGCTGATGAGCTTAATGCAAGGCATGGGACGGGTGCAGCATGTGGCTTTCCTCTCGACGTCACGAATTTAGCTCAATGCCGAGAAGCAGTTAAACAGACCGTTTCACAGTTCGGTAAGCTTAACATATTATTTAACAATGCAAGGAGGTTGATGCGCGGCCCAGGATTACCACCAACTGGAAACTCACTCCCCATTTGGGAGACCGACCCTGATATCTACGCGGAAACAGTTACTGTAAATGTCATTGGTACGTTCAACATGGCTCGAGCGGCGGTTGAATATTTTCGGAGCCAAAATGGCGGAAAGATTTTAAATGTATCAACTTCTTTAAGAAATTTTTCTTTTCCCAAAAACTCCCCTTACGGCGTCACTAAAACAGCATTGGAATCTCAAACGTTGATCTGGGCAGCGGAGTGTGAGGCAGAGAACATTATGATTAACTCGATATGTCCTGGTGGGGCTGTAGACTCTGATCTTTCTCGGCCTGATCGTGAGAGCAGAGAATTGCAACCGGTGGACATAATGGACTCACTGGCTGTTTGGCTTGCCTCTGAGCACTCAGATGGGGTAACAGGCTGCAGGTTCAACGCGAAATTTTGGGACCCATCGATAAATTTTAACGAGGCAGCGAGAGGCGCACGGGAGGAGCCGGTATTTGCGCTACAGCCGGAGGGACGGTTTTCAGTTTTGAATTAAGAATGTTGTGATTTAGCTCTAAGTAAGGCCGAGAATGCGCTTGGCCATAACGTTCCTTTGTATTTCACTGGTTCCTGCAAATATTGATAAGCGCCGCGATTGCAACCAAGTCGTTGCGATATCAATCTCTCCGAATTCCGTCCTAAATGGTGTTGAATTGGCGCCATCTGGCCCTGCGGCTTCTAATAGGAGATCGGCGAGTTCCTGGGCGGTCTCGGTAGAAAAAAGCTTTATGAACGATGAGTGTGCGCCAATTTCGATATTGGCCCTTGCCAGTTGGACGGCATGGGCGAACATTGCGGCCTGTCCGAGGACTCTAATTTCGGCTCGAGTTAGTTTGTCCTTAAAGGTCGGATCATCAATTTTTTGAGTAACTTTGGCGACTTGCTGGATTTTTTCCAAGGTTTCGAGAGCGGCCTGAGGGTTTGCATTACCAATTCTTTCCCAGTCCAAGAGGCTTTTGGCAAGGGGCCAACCTTTGTCAATTTCTCCAACTACATTGTCCAATGGTACCTTTACCTGGTCGAAGAATTCTTCAGCAAATTCTTCATCGCCCGCGATAGTTCTTATGGGTTTGATGGTAATCCCTGGAGTGTTTTTGAGATCAATTAGAACCAATGTTATGCCGTCCTGTTTGCGGGCCACCCGTTGGTTTGTCCTAATAAGAGCGTACATCCAATCTGCATGCTGGCCCCAAGTGGTCCAGATTTTTTGACCGTTTATAACGAGGTGGTCCTCCATTACCACTCCGCTTGTTTTGAGACTGGCTAAGTCTGAACCTGCACCTGGTTCAGAGTACCCCTGGCACCATAAAATTTCTCCTGACAGCATTTTTGGTAAATGAAACTCTTTCTGTTTTTGAGTTCCAAATTTCATTATGATTGGACCAATATGGCTCAGCGCTTGGCGCGATAGCACCGGGGCACCTGCACGTCCAAGTTCTTCTTGCAAGATTAGCTGTTCGTCTACACTAGCATCCATGCCGCCATATTCTTTTGGCCAATGTGGCGCAATCCACCCCCGTTGATGAAGTTTTTTATACCATGGCTGAACTAACTCCGGGGGCGGTCGCGTTGCCCAACCCCTAAGATTATCGGGCAAGTTCTCTCTCAGCCATGAACGAACTTCTTCTCGAAACATTTTATTTTTTTTGTCATCGGCGATGAAGTTGATTGATGCCATGAAGGCTAAACACTCCTGTAAGAAAAGATTTAATTTTAACCTAAAACTTCGGTACGTGCTGTCAATGGAGGCGCATTGCTAGATCCATAGGATGCTTCTAACCTAACAGGTATGGATTTAGTTCTAGATGAGCATCAAGAGATGCTTCGGGAGAGCGCCCGAGCATTCGTAAAAATAAACGGGGGTCCGGCTACCTTTCGGGCTAACTTGGCACAAGAAGCAGGCTTCGATCGCGGGAGATTAGAGGCCGTGGCCGCAGATGGGTGGTTTAGATTGCTAGTCTCTCCCAGCCGGAGAGGATTGGGATTAGGACTAACGGAGCTTGCCTTGGTAATGGAAGCTGCTGGTGCGGGCCTGATGACTGAACCGATTGCTGAAATGGCAGTATCGGCTTGGGCAATATCCAATGGCCGTGCGGCTACCGGCCTTGGTCAAGTGTTGACCGAGCTGATGGAAGGAAAACGAATTGTCATTCCCGCAATTAGGGATAGTGTTCTTCCGCCAGAGCATAGCCCAGGAATAATATCCACTAACGAGCATCACGGTTATCAGCTCACCGGGAAAACCCCCGCTGTTCCAGTTCCAGATTTGGTAGATGATTATCTGGTTAATGCGGAAACCCAGGAGGGGACCCTGGTTTTCTCGGTGAGAGGGCATGGGGCCGGGCTTGAATCTAAAGTGATCTCTCGTAAGGATGGCATAACCATAAGTAAGATAGATTTTCCAGGGGTTTTTCTTGTAGAGGAGGCACTGGTTGCTGGTCGAGAACAGGGGGCACAGATCGCAACTCAGATATATGACCGGGTCCTCATTGGTCATGTCGCAGAAATGCTCGGTGTTATGACAGGGGCAATGGAATTGACGCTTGATTATGTTCGGACCCGTGAACAATTTGGCAAGGCTATCGGATCTTTCCAGGTCATTCAGCATCGGTTAGTGGATGACTCTATGGCCCTGGAAGTTACACGTTCCTTATTATACCAGACTTGTAGAGCATTCGATGAGGGGCGAGGCCAAAGAGCAATGGTAGCCGCATTAAAAGCCCATGCCTCAGAGGCTGTTTTGCAGATTGCTAAATCAGCTATTCAATTGCACGGTGCTATCGGATTTACTGATGAGCATGACGCGGGTCTTTTTCTAAAGAGAGCAATGGGTCTTTCCGTTCAGTACGGCACATCTTCTGAACATCGAAGAAGATTTGAGCATTTATCAGGTGAAGAGCCACAAGACTCCCATCCTTCCAAGAAAACTAAACGTCGACCAAAGAAACGTCGACGGGGTATTTTCTCTGGGATGTCTGGGTCTTGAGTCCCTATAATCACCTCCCTGAACTTTGTGGTTCCCTGCTAATGGTTCATGTGCTTGTGGCCGCTGGTGTCTCTTTTTTCTCCGCTACTTCCGTGCATAGCTCCAATCCCTTCCACCTTAACTTTGATGTTGATGGGATCAATCGATTCAAATTTAATCACAAGGGGAAATTCCTCTCCTTTTTGTAATTTTCGCTCTAGATTTAATAGCATCAGGTGGATGCCTCCGGGGGCCATTTTAATTGTTTTATTGGGAGCGATAGCGATGCTATCAATCTTCCGCATTCGCATAATCTGTCCGTCCATTATGTGGGTGTGGATCTCAACCTTCTGTGCCACAGGAGTCTTGGCGCCAGTGAGGAGTTGGCCTCTATTTCCGTGATTGTGAATAGTTAAATAGGCTGCACCATTTTTGCTGACTGATGCGCGTGCCCAGGCTGCCTTAATTTCAATCTTGCCTGTTGCAAGTTTTGGTTGCGTTTCAGCCGTAGCTGGAAACGCAAACATAATCATAAATAAGAAGAAAAAAATAACTGATTTAATTCTCATTTTTCCCGAGTCCTAATTTCCGATTAAGTTAGTTTGATTATTTCCTAAGCTTAAAACTATCGGGAGCCAGAGATCCCCGATCGGATCAGTTCTGCCCGAAGGCGGTCTGGCGTGCAAGGGGCCCTTCGAACTCGAATGCCGGTTGCTTGATAAATTCCGCCAAAGATTGCTGGAGCGGTCGCACATAATGCAGGTTCACCAATGCCTTTTGCCCCCCAAGGGCCAGAGGGTTCGGGTTCCTCAATTATGAAGATTTTCATTGGAGGTATATCGCCTATGGTGGGGATTAAATAATCATGGAGATTTTCTGTTTTTCCTGGGATATACTCTTCCATCAGCGCTAGGCCTATTCCTTGCGCTGTGCCTCCCTCTATCTGTCCTTCCACCTGGATCGGGTTAAGTGCCTGTCCGACATCATGGGCTGCCTCGATCCGAAGCACTCGCACTTTTCCAAGGCCACAGTCGACTTCGACCAATGCCAATTGTGCTGCAAATCCGTACGTCCCGTAAGGCTCTCCCTGCCCATTAGAATTTAAGCTTGTTGTGGGAGGATCAAAATAACCGGAACCCAACAAGACATTTCCACCCTCTGAATTTTTTAGAGTTGTTAAATCAATTTCATGGATTGTCTCTCTGTCATGCACCAAAATGCGGCTGTTTTGAATATCTAGGCGTGCATCAGAACCAGCATTCGCTAATCGCAGAATTTGTGATCGCAGATCTTCTCCAGCTAATTTTGTGGCGTTTCCTGACACATAGGCTTGGCGCGAAGCAGAGCTTTTTCCAGAGTCAGGTGTCTTATCTGTATCTCCCCAAACGATCTCAATTTGGCTCATTGGCACACCGAGAGCATCAGCTGCAGCTTGAACCATTGTGGTGTTGGTGCCTTGGCCAATATCCTGGGCTCCAGAATAGAGGGTGATACGACCATTTGCCGAGAGGCCAATCCTAATGGATGATGGGTTTGAAAGTGAGGTGTTGCCGCAGCCGTACCACATGCATCCTATGCCGGCTCCGAGGCGGAAAGGTCCTGATGATGCAGCATTAAATGCAATAGCTTCCGCCCGAGCTTTTTGCCACCCCGGCCGGAGAGCCTCTAGACATTGTGCGAGTCCCGCACTTTTTAAAACCTGACCGGTGCTGGTTGCTTGCCCTTTACGGATCGCATTTTTTAGTCGGAATTCAAGTGGGTCTTGACCCGTTTTTTCCGCCAACTCATCAATAAGAGCTTCATGGGCGATCGCCGCTTGAGGT
>Ga0181584_10004294_pt1 | contig 10808 bp, 14 predicted proteins | sample 071ome_30_FD_132462 | JGI IMG/M metagenome (GOLD analysis project Ga0181584, IMG submission 132462) | Coastal salt marsh microbial communities from the Groves Creek Marsh, Skidaway Island, Georgia - 071406AT metaG (megahit assembly) | ecosystem: Environmental > Aquatic > Marine > Intertidal... | reverse complement strand
TACCATAAAGGCGACACAATGGCACTGAATAGAGAGAATATTTTGAACCGTTTGCAAGAACTTTTTGAAATGTCTCATTACCGGACAAAAACAGAATTTTGCCAAGCAATGGGTATTTCTCCGCAAGTTCTTGGCAATGTTCAAAATCCCAAAAACGTTAACCGTGACATTCCTAAATCTATCCTCGCTGGGCTATCAAGATTGGGATATAACACACAATGGTTACTCTATGGAACAGGAGGACCAAGGGCTAACGCTAAATCCGAACAGGAAGAATTAAGAATACTAAGGGAGCAAGTAAGGGCACTTGAAAAACTTGCTTACCTCAAACAAGAGGAGAAAAGTCTTGGAGTTGCGACACCAGAACCACTTAGAGAAACATCTCAAGAGAAAAAAACTTCAATTATGTAAAGATGCTGGAATTCAAGAAGTTTGTACCCTTCCGGAAACAGACTGCAATTTAAACCTTTCCGTATTGCAAGAGGTAATGCGTCTTGCAGAATTGGGAATTATAGAGGGGAAGAAATACCCCGGTTTACAAAACACGGTATTTGCCCAGATTTTAAAACTAATCACGGAAGCAATACCCATCCACACCTACCAGCATTATGAGGCCCAAAACCTACATAGGGAAAGACCAAAAGAGGAAAGTCTACTACGGGAGGTTTTACAGACAGGGGAAAACTTGTCTGAAACGGGACCTCATCCCAATAGATGAATTAGACTTCAAGGACACAAAACGGGGGACTGTTTCCCGTTCTGAAATGGAAAGAACCAACATTTTAAAACGGTTGTATTCCCAAGAGGAAAGCAGAATAAAGGAGAAGAATGAAGTAATTGCTTCCCCCACCGTCCGTGCTTGTCTAAATGAATTTATGGATCATGTCAAACGGTCTAGAGCCACCAGCACCCACCAGCATTATGGGTACAGTCTGGAAACCTTTGCCAATAAGTTTGGACACTACCAGCCAGAACAACTAGAGGTCAAGCACCTGTCGATGGTGCTGGAAACATTTAAAAAGAAAGGCTGGGCCAGTGCTTCCATAAATTCTGCAATGCGTGATGTAGCTATTTTTCTCAAGTACCTACGGGAATTGGGAAGAATGCCTAGACGTTTGAAGGTGCCCTATATTCGTTACACACGCAAAGCCCCAAAGACCTACACATTAGAAGACATGGGCACAATGGAGGAGTATCTGGAACCGTTGTTGGACCTCCGGGGAAGGTTGCTTTTCCGTGCCCACCTTATGCTCCGCTACACGGGCATCCGGGCAAGTGAATTGAGGGGAATGAGATGGGACCAGATTGACTTAGTAAGACAAACCATCCTCATTACCTCCGGACTGGATGAAGTCAAAAGTAGAGAAGAAAGAACCCTACCCATTCACCCTAGACTTTTGGAATTCCTCCAGTTTCAAGAACAAGCCACTTATTACCTAGAAAATCCACGCACTCAAGAACCTTTCTGGTCTACTCGTATTGGACTATCATTAGCTTTTAAAAGGGTCTTTGAGAAACTAGGAATAGGGGAAGGGGTCAAAACTCTTCACGGATACAGACACACCTTTGCCACCAACCTCTTAGCAGACTCTTCCGTGTCTCCTGTCCACGTTCAGAAACTCATGGGCCACAAGGACTTGTCCACTACCATGAGATACTTGAACCGGGACCACATCACTCTTGAAGATACCATAAAGAAATTGCTCTAACTCTTGCCACTTTTGGCAATGAATTGTCTACGGGTCAAGGAGGGTGTGCTGGAGGTTCCCAGCATTGCTAGAATCTGTGGGGGGTTGGGAGGATTTTAAAATGAAATGTTTGCTTGGCATTGGATCAAGTTTTTGAACCCATTTGACACAAGTTGGATTAACCGCTATCCCTTGCAGTTTCTGCCCTCTACGGGTCCAAACCTTCACAAAAAACTTTTTCCAGTAATTGGCAATAACTGGCAAAGGTCCTCTTTTAATTGGCTATGAATTGGCAATACACACCGTTTAAAAATTAAGTTGTTCTGGCAACAAAAAGGACTCTAGAACAGAAAAACCAATGAAGAAGAGAATCATAACTAAAATCCATAAAACCAAGTTTTTCCCCTCTTGCATAGGCAAACAGGACAGGGGGTTAGCCTGTCCTTCCAAAACTCACAGGATGCACATTAAGGAGTAAGAAGCAAAAAAACCCCGGTATTTGTTAAACACCCAGAAGAGGTTAACATTAGGGCACCCCTGCAATTGAGGGATAAGAGGTGCCCGTCCTTCTAGGTCCAAGTACCAGTTGCTAAAATCTCTGCTATTTCCTCTGCCCTGCTGGGCGTTTGTCGTGCCCATTGGCTGTCTAGTGCCTCCTTCTTTGCCCTTTCCCAGTCCTGTTCTCTGAGTGCCTTGAGCATATTCTGGAAATTCAACAGCCCAGTAAAGCCCATTTGAAAGCCCATATTCATTAGAGCATAATAACGGGCTGGTCCTATCTCATCCATTGGGGGCAAGTCTGGGTGTCCCAACATCCTGCGGCCTAAATCCTCAATGTCGTTGTCTAACAGGACATCCGCTTCTTGGGCATTTATTCCCACATCATCCAAGTTTCTTCCCACCCCTATGGTGAGTTTCCCGGCTGGGCAATAATAAGGTTTTAATCTAATTCCCTCATGCCGTCTTAATTGCGTTTTAAAATCCTGCACGTTAGGGATGTATTCTTCCATGATTCCCTTTTTAAAATGATTGTTTACCCAATTGGTGTAGGTCCTTCTGGTTCATCCGTGACTATTGGGTCTGGTTCGCTAACAACAGGTTCCTCCGGTTGTGGTTGTGTATTACTCGTTCCATTCACTACCTCTGGCTCTGAGGGGTAGGGGTCAAGATACACAATGCTGTCCTCCTCAAACAAAGGGTCGAAATCTACTCCTGTTTGCCAAGCCTTGGCAATGGTCCGGAACTTCTCAATAGAAGCCACATACCCATTGTCACATGGCTGTCCTACCAGACTCTGGTCAGAATGGTCCGGGGGGTAGTCGTTTGTGCATTTGACCACCCACGCAAACCCAGCACTAACCCATTCGTTGGTTGTAAACTTGGTTCTGTTGGTCTGTCCACAATAAGGACAACGGGTAGTTATTGCGTCTATATGAACTAAAGCCATTTTTAATATCCCGTAAAACCCAGATAAAGGGTGGTTGCAATTGCTGCCAAAATAACAAGGGTTGCATAAGTAACCATATTCCTGTTGCTTTTCATGTGTTTCTATAGCCTGTGAGCAGATTTTCTTCTACGCAACTCTAGCTTGGTGGGCTTTTTACCATCACAGGGATTAAACTTAATCTGAAACGTTCCGTTTAAATGACAGGCTGGGGTGCTGGAGCAACCCCCCAGCACTGACACCATGAGCAGAACAGCCCACAATAATTTCCAGTTCACGGCAAACGGGTAATGGTCTTTACCAAAGAACAAGTCCCGGACATCAACACCTCTACATTTGCCTTGGTGCTGTCATACATGACCATGTCATAAAACCCTTTGGTAAAGGACATGGACTTGGTGGTGGTGTGGTCAAGTATTAGGTGGATCATGTTGGTGGTGGTCCCATCCACGGTAATCTGTCCACTTACTGAGGAAAGACTAAAAATAATCTCTGGGCTGTTTGGGTGTTGCTTACAGTCCAGTTTAAAATCATTTCCGGTTAGTGTCCGGGGGAGGTTGTCATCATCATAAAATTCCACGGTAATGTCATGGGTGGAACCTTGGATAATGGTAAAATCAAAATTCTTGGTAGACATGGCACCCTTTCACGGTTTTTAAAATTAAGAATTACCGGAAGACTTCCGGGAAGTAGAGGACCTTCCCCCGTTTCCCGTTGTCCTCCTCTCTTCACCGTCCCATCTCTGATGTACACGGTCAAAATTGGTAGCAACAGCCATCTTTAACTCTAAGATGCTGGCCTTCAATTCATGGCTATGGGCTTCCAACACCTTGGATAAATCCCCAATTGTAGTTTGTGTGGTTTGTACGATTTGCAGGAGGTTGGTCTGGGACTTTTCCATTGCGGCAACCATTGCAGCGTCCGAATTGGAATCCTTGTCTAAATGGGTCCGCCTTTCTTCATTCCACTCCGTTCTTTCTTTCTCTCTTTCATCTCGTACTCTTACCCTCTCTGCTGTGAAGGCTTCCCTCATCTGTTGTCTTTCCTTGTCGTGCATTGCCAGCAACCGGACCAGCAACCAACCAGCAAAGGTTAAACTCCCAAGGGTCCCCCCTAAATCTGCAAACACACTTATAAATTCGGCACCCTGCATAACGTTTCCCTGCACTTGTGGAATCATACTGGTCGGATCTTGGGCCAGTGCTTCCGGTATAAACCACGGTCTTAAATCCATTTTAAAACCTTGTTAAAATTAGATTGGGTCCACTTCCTGTGCAGGTTCTTTTACTCCTGCACACTCATAAGCAAACCGTAAAGAAAGGTCTTTCTGTTGGTCTTGAGTTAAGCCCACAAAACGGTCAGAGGACATAGACAACCGTATCTTGTCCATAACACAAGCACACTGTAGAACAGCAGTTTGTGTGGCTACCGCATTTGGGAACCCTTTTAAAATCAATTCATTCCTAACACCCGTCCCACAAAAGGACATAAAATGGTTTATTAAACCGGATGGGTAGTCCAATTGTGTGGATGCCAATAACGCCAAACCCAGAAAGCTAGTCATTGCAAAAGTCTTTGGGATTCCGCCAGCACTCTAACAGATGCCTCTTGAGCCTTCACCATTTCATTCCTAAATGATTCAACAGCAGCACCTGTCTGTCTGCTTTGTGAGGCATTTTCAATCAGCAAGGTTGGAAGCCATGCAACAGCACAAGCCCAATCATCAACGTCCTCTCCGGTGTTTGGGTTGGTGCCTCTCATCTGAATAAACCAAGAACATTCCAGCCCCTTGCACTTTTTAAAATTATTTAATGGGCAGTTTACTTCTGGTTTTATTTTCATTGTTCGACCATTAAATGCTTCCAGCCCGTGACAATATATTTTGTTTCAGATTTATGGGTGATTCCATAATGCCTGTGCGTAAAACCAGCAGGCCAAATTAACGTTTTACCTATCTCTGGGCGGACAAATTGATTTTGAAAAGGGAAGACGGTTGCACCTTGATTTTCTGAGAAATCTTCAATCGTGTTCAAATAAGTCATGAAAACAAGTTCTCGACTTATTCGATCTAGATCAAGATTTGACCGTTCATGATGTTCAATGAAAAATCCTTGATTTGGCAAGTATCTCTGAATGTTTGTTGGCTCTAAAAAACGCATTGGAAAGTCATTTGGCTTGATCCGGTATTTTTCGCAATAGTCTCTAAAAAACGGATAAATTGCCCCGAAATATAAATGAAAGTATTCCTCGCATTTGTCCAAACACATATCTGTCGATGACTTGCGAGATGAATCAATTTCTTGATCTCCAATTTTCCCTTCTTCTTGAAGATCCGTTCGATTTTCAAAGTATTTTATGATCTGCAGGCAGAGACTTTCATCTATGAAATATTCACCAATGAAAGTCTCATGTTTGAGCATCCCCGTCATGGTTTAACGGGCCATGAATTAAACTCCATCTCTTTCTCATCTACATTCCAAACTGGTTTCGGTAATTGACCGTTTTCGATTTTGCTTGGAACGTCTCTCAATTCTTGTCGATACCTTTTGATTTCGTCCGGAACACCTTGCCCAGATTCAACAAGTTTGATTATCTCAATGTCGCTTTGCCGCAAAATCTCATCTCTTTGCCCCCGAATAACCACCATCATTTCTGCTAATGATAGAGGAGGATTTTCTTCTTCTTGTTCTTCCGGTTCTGGCTCTGGCTCCGGTTCTGGCTCTGGCTCTGGTTCAGATAAAAAAGACATATCTTCTTCTGGTATGATCTCATCAAAATCTGCGGCTGTAGGTGTGTTTTTAGCCACCTTTGCCTTTGAATCAAATTCACTCCAGCCCGACCACTTTGTAATGGAATCGAATTCTTCGCATTTATCAATATCGGATGATTCAACCACCCCCTTGCTTCCATCAAATTGAAGAGCATGGAAATCTTCTGGCAAAAACGACAAATCCATTTCTTTTTGTACACCGTCGATTGAGACAAAATTGTCTGCTTTCACAATGGTGACTTGCATGACTATTCCTTTAATCTTTGGTTGCTATAATGACATCGACATAATAAACCCGTAAATCAATGCCGTGACTGTGAGCACCACCAGAACCAGCATTGTTCGTGTTGTGGCTGTGAGCGCCAGCAGTGTTCGTGTTGTGATAGTGAGCGCCAGCAGTGTTCGTGTTGTGAGCGTGCGCTCCTGTGTGCCAATTGGCATTGTTGCAGGTTTGGCTAAATCCAGCATAAGATTGGTATGGTCCGGGCTTGCTATTGAAGCCTCCACTTCTCAATTCCACCGTATGACCGTGATTCCCAGTGTTGTTCGTGTTGTGAGTATGTCCGCCTGTGTTGCTGGTGTGGTGAGTATGTCCGCCAGTGTTATTCGTTGTGTGACTATGCTTTGGCATCTGGGCAGCAGTCAACGTGTGGTTATTCGTTGCCGTTTTTCCAAAAACTGTATTAAACGCAGAATTACCTCCAGAGGATGCTGTTCCAGAGGTCACTCTTAATGCCTTGTTATCGTGCGTTGTTGACTTTGTCCAGCCAACTGGTGCAGAAGACTGTTGAAATAACATCTTTGTACCACTGGGGAACGTGTGAGCAGGGGTAACTTGCTCCGTGCCGTTCTTGTCTTTCCAGACTAGAAAATCTAGTTCTAGTTCTACTGCTGGTGCTGCTGCCATTTTGTTAACTCCTTAATTGAACAATTTAATCCGTAAATTGCCGTTGGTTCTGGTGGTTGTCTGTGACTTCATGCCACCAAGCATTTCTTGTTGGATTTCAGCCCGTAATTCCTCAATTTTTGGAACAACCACTTGCGTAGAGCTAGCAGCACCCCCTTGAGCCAATAGCACGGCTCTGCCACTTACTGGGTCAGAAAAAGGGATCTCAATATTATTGTCATCAAGGAAAGTCACTGGTGGATTTGCAACCAGCCGATAACTGCCATCAGCAGTGTTGTTGCTGTAGACTGTCACAATCAAAAACTGATTGTTTAGTCCGTGGGTAATGCTCCAAGTCTCTGATGCAACTGCTTGGTTGTGGACATACGTTGCTTTGGGTTGGGTGATGGGGTGCCAACTGGTTACGCCAGACATTGTGCCGTAGTTCCACAACTGGCCTTGCTTCATCACCAACTCCCCATCATAAGCAGTTGGTGGGAAATCCTCGCCTTCTTCAATGTTTGGAATGATAAGGTGCCCGTGTGCCCTTACGGTGTTCAAAAGTCTTTGCTCTGCCATTTTAAAAACTCCTTGTTCTGGTGTGGCCCCATTTCTGGGGCCAGATTAAACCGTTTTATGCTGCGTTTGCTGTTGCGGCTGTTACGGCTGTTACAAGGATTTTTACCTGTGCTGCTTGGGTCAATAGACATCCGATATTGTTATCATCAACAACAGTCACGGGGACAATGTCATTGCGCCATGCTCCACTTGGGTCTTGCACCCAGACTTGAACGTTCAAATCGGTGGTGCCCAAGTTGTGGGCAAAATTGTGAGCAAGTGCCGCACTTGGGGAAGCATACTTGTAAATTTTGCTGTTAATAGAGGCTAGCAAGTCATTGACACGGGCATTGAGGGTGGACTGTCCTGTGGTAACTTGTGTCTCCACGTTGGACAATGCCGTTGCCACATCTCCGGGGTTGAGGGTGTCGTTAATAACACCCTTGGACCAAGAACCGTCTGCGGCAATACCCAAGGCTGTCCGGATGGTGGTGTCCCGGTCCTCGCTTGCTTGCTTGTTGCTGTCGTTCTGCCCGTCAACCTCATTGATTGCGGCAACAATGTTAGTCTTATCATCGGTGGTTAGATTGCTCTTGTCACCAATGTTTCCATTTACCTGTGCCTCAACCGTGGTTAAACGGGTGTCAATGGCATTCTCTGCCGTGGTTGCTCTGCTGGTTTCAGTGTCGAGTGCATCACTAACAGCCTTTAAACTGGTGTCCAGCTTAATGGTAGCATCGTGGACACTGGTTGCTGTGGCAATGTAGTTAGAGCCAGCACTGGGGACATAAGAACCGTCTGAGGCTATCCCTGTGGCTGTTTGGTTTGCAGCAACCAAACTATCCATGCTGTCTGCACGGGACTCCACGGTGGACATCCGTGTCTTAAATTCTGCGGCAACGTCAACAGTAAATCCGGTGTCTGTACTTCCAGAAACGGTAATAAACTGGTCTGTTCCGGAAACCTCACTGTTGGTATTATCAAACTTGTCTAGTCCCCCGTCTGGGTTCCAGATGAGGCTGTCCCCGGCATTAACGTAGAATGCTGCGGCTGTCCCAATCTTTACATAACCAGAACCAATAATTTTATAGTAGTCTCCGGGCTGTTTTTGCGTTAGCCCGTCCATGTCAAATGCTGTGCTGGCATCTGCTCCGGGGGTTACGCTTCCGCAATATTCAAAGGCATGTCCAAGAGAAGCAAACTTGTCATCTACATATAGCTTGTTGACAGCATCACCGTCATTTGTTGGTGCTGCAAGGTTGCGAACTTGATTGCTCCCGGCATCAATGTCCCCACTCATTGCCCGTCTGCCATCGGCATAGAACGTTTCAGCTTCTAGAGTGCTAATCCTTGCCCTCTCCACGTCCATAGCTTCTTTGGTGGTAAATGTCCGTACCACCAAGGTGCCGTTGCTGTCTGCAACAGCCATACGGAAAACGTTGTCCGTGCTGTTGTACCATTGCCGTCCAACAACCAACTCCCCACTTGCTGGGTCTGCTGTTCTGGTTTCAAAGACTAGGTTGTGAATCTGTGCGTTTTGGGCTAATTCAATCCCATGATAAAGGGGGTAGCTTGCCATTTTAAAAACTCCTAAAAGAAAAATAATTTTGTGACATCACATCTTTTGCTTCTTAACAGGGCATTCCTGCCCATTCACCCCTCGTTAAAATAATATTGAAACTTCTTCTTCCCTCTTTTTTACCATGCAAGAGGAATGAATCTTCAAGGTGTTTGTGACAGGCATTTTACAATTAGCCTGTCATTGGGATAAGTCTGACATGCCCAGCCAGTTCTTGCTCAAACTTTAACTGGACAATCTGGTTGTTTACTACGTTCTTCTGGAAGGCAAAATGCTGTCTGTCTTCCTCGTCAAAAACTTGGCATTTTATCTTCCGAATATTGAGGCTATGGCTTATCACCCATTCATTGCTTGCCGTTGGGAAGTCTTCCTCATAAATCTGGACAGTCTGACAAACAGGGGTGACTCCCAAATCATTTAGGGGTCTGTTTTTTGGTTGTAGTGCCCACATCTGGACACGTCCTGCAACTGGTTGATTAAAATAAAATCTAACCGTGTTCCCGTCCATGTATTCCCGTGTCCATCCAAAATGCTGTCGGTTTGTTGTGTCGTAGATTTCAGAATAAAACCGCTTGCATCCAAAGTTATGGACCACTTCCCAGATTAAAGCCTCTTCCTCAAATGTGAATTCATAGCCCGGATAGGGTGGGCTGGTAGTATCAGAAAGGCTTCCTTCCCCTCCCCCTTCTGTTGTCTCATCATCATTGCCTTGTACAGACTTCCACTTCCAAGGGTGTGTCTCTGGACTCTCTGTTGGTTCTGCCCGTTGTAGACATTCCCAGATTTCAAAGGCAAAAAAAACGTTTTGTCCTTTGTGGTAAGTCTCATCTGAAAACCAAATCCTTAAAATCCGCCTTTCGGAAAATGCTGGGACTTTCTCCACTTCTGGGAGTTGTTCCAAAGCATCAGAAAGGCTTGACCAGTACATTGACATGCCCGGATAGGTCCCCGGCATGGACGCATTGCTGGCAACGTGTGGCTCTGGATATTTGCACACATAGAGGGCACCCTTGAAGGCTACACGGTCAAATTCAAAGTATTCTTTTCCCTTTGTCCATGTCCCCCGGTCTGTAATTGCTGTTGTCAACTTCAGTACCCAATGAACCTATATCTAACGTTAGTGGCTGTCTTGCTTTTAATCTCTAAATAACGGGTGTCTAATGCTAAAACCTCTGTCCAACCAGATGAACCCGTAGCACCGGGGATTTCTCCAGCATTGCAAATCCTGTTTGCTATATAGATTGCGTTTATATAGGTAACCATCTCCCCCTCGTAGTAGGTGGTCCCACTGTGCCAGTGTCCCGTTAGGGTGCTGTCGGGATTAAATCCTAGTGTTACCCCCTCAAATAATTTCGTATATTCTGGGGACACGGGAGGGACTTTTGTGTTATTTACTCCCAATCTGTTGGTTACTACATAAGCACTTCCACGGTAGGACACCACGGTCCCTATCCCAAAATGGGAATTAGTGACAATTGCTTGGTCCCATTCTCCAGCAAAGAAATATCCTTGGGCCACTAAATCCCAGTCTCCCCATCTGTCTGGTCTGTGGGCACCTCCCCCGTCTAGTGGAACAGTAGTTTTAGCAATATAGGTGTTGCCCTTCCATGTGACAATGTCCCCTGTCCCGTAACTGGTGGTGTCTACATAAACGTTAGCATAACGTCCAAACCCCGTAGCAAACTCTTGCCAGAATGCTGTAGCAACTCCGGGGATGTTCCCACTTCCTGCCGGGACTTTTTGCCGTGCCACATAGGAGGAGGAACCAAACTGGACAATTTGGTTTTGGAAATAAGTTGTGCCATTAGAATAAAGTCCAACAGTCTCCACCCCTTTAGCAATCTCCTGCCAGTTCCCAGCACTGTTAGAGGTGCCCGGATGGT
>Ga0181584_10004290_pt1 | contig 10813 bp, 8 predicted proteins | sample 071ome_30_FD_132462 | JGI IMG/M metagenome (GOLD analysis project Ga0181584, IMG submission 132462) | Coastal salt marsh microbial communities from the Groves Creek Marsh, Skidaway Island, Georgia - 071406AT metaG (megahit assembly) | ecosystem: Environmental > Aquatic > Marine > Intertidal zone... | reverse complement strand
TCTGGCCGCTCGTGTGATAATGAAACGCATGCTGAATTACTCCACTACTCAATCTCTTAGCGGGAACATAGTACCCTGTGACGTTGCCTGGCACCTAGTTTCATTTTCATGGCCGCACCGAATCACATGGCAAAAGAGTTTTGCCCAGACGGCACTATTGTTCCCGTCGTTCCGGTATATCATGAAAAAAATTGGATGGTTTTTGGGGTTTTTATCGTGTCTTTCCGGATTTTTGGCCTGGCGTCTTTGGTGGCAGTTTCTCTGAGTATTTCGGGGGCCGCGCATGCGAACCTTTTCAAGGACCTGAAAAAGGCGCTTGGGGATGTTGAAAAGCAGTTGGCCCCGCAGGGCGGTGGCAATGGGAACAGCGCCTCATCGGGTGGTTCCACACAGTCATCAGGCGGGGCCTCGTCGCCGGTGGCGGCTTCGCAGCCGGATGATTTCGGTGACAGCGAATCCTCCATCAGATTTATCTGTGAGCCGGTTCCCACCTCAAGCATCTACAAGAAGCTGTCGCAGCCGGACTTCAAAACCGTCGAGAGCGATTTTGGCATGCCTAAGGACCAGCTTGATATCGCATTCAAGAAATCAAAGCCGGTCTCGCACCCCTATCTGATCAGTTTCGATATCTACAAGACGGGTTTTGCCACCGACGAAGTCGAGGAATTGTTCGACAATTTCCTCCGGCGCCCGAATGCCACGGATCTCGCGGTGATGGTGGCGACGGCCAATACGAATTCGTTTGATGCGAAGAAGAAGGTCAGGGCCGCCGATGCGAAATTCGCCTATGGGCTGGTGCATCATTTCTTCCCCGATGCCGGCGGCAAGCAGGCCGTTGGTGAGCGATTGATCAAGGAGGCGGCAAAATCCAACCAGTTCGCGGCGCGTTACGTCGAGGGGTTGCGCTGGTACAAGGGATACGGGCGTGACGTGAATCTGAAGAACGCCGTTTCCTGGATGCGGCCCGGGTATGAAGAGGCCCAGCAGATGCCGGGCGATCTGGCCCATATCATTGAGGACACCTTCATGCGGCTTGTTGTCGAGCCGGGCTACGAAAATCGGGATATGTATATCGGGCTGATTGCCGAGGCCGAGAAGAATCGTGCCGCGCTGGAACAGCAGATGAAGGCCAATTCCGGCAATTCCGCCATCACCCAGGCGTTGCGCCCGCAGGTCATGGAACTCATGCGGATGCGCGGCGAGCTGCTGATCGACCTTGCGACCCTTGGCAAAATCGGGTCTGAAGTGGAGAAATACAAGGCTGATTACAACATGCTTGCCAGCCAGTCGGACCCGTCAGTGGCCACGGTTAACGAACTGATCGTCAAGACGGCGGCGTTTGATGATTTTATGAGCCGCAAGCAGGAAAGTTTCGGGGCACTTGACGCTGTTGGTAAGGAAAGACTGCAGGGCATCTATCAGCGAACCGAGGCCTATGTCCTCAAGGCACGAACAATTGGGGCGACCTTTGCCTTTTCGTTAGCGATGGGGGGGAGCTTCGGGGATCTGCTCGATGAGGAATCGATCATGCTGTTCAAGGAAGTGGCGCAATCACGCCCCATTGCCTGTGAACTCAGGCGTTCGATCCTCGCCTATGCGAAGCGCACAAACGCCAAGCTGGAATCAAAGCCGGTGCCTTTCAGTGAGAATGTCCTGCCGAAGCGCAGCGGCAAGAAGAAGAAGCGCTGATCCGGCAGCTTGTGGCGATCCCTCCCAGCCGGGCGTCTGCTGGCAGGGGGGAACAGGTCAGGCCCCGAAGGCGCGAGGTAGCAGTGAGGCAACCTCGGCGCATTCGCCGCTCAGAACATCCCAGTCCTCGCTCAGCGCTTCCAGATAATAGGCCTCGTCCGCCTTTTGCTGGATGGACAGCCCGTCATATAGTTGGCCACGCATATCCTCATTGAGAATGGCGTCGAAGGCCCGGTCCAGAAGGGTTTCGTGAAGGAGATATATACGGCTCCTTCGATCCATCTGAAATTCGGGATCGACATATTCCAGAAAGGCCCATCGGCCAAAGAATTGCTGAGTGAGGATCGGGCGCCCACTTTCAATTTCAAAAATCTGGATTTCAATCCTCGAGCCCAGCGTGACATTGACCTGATAAAACTCAACCAGATTGTTTTCTGCCTTGGTTGCGTCTATGAATTCGTTTTTAAGCAATGCCCTTTCTTTAGCCTTGCTTCTCTGCTGCAATTTCACGTCATCTTCTTTGAATTCCCACCCATGATTGAACACACGAATCCCGATCTGCGCCTCGCCGAGAGGGAGTGCTGTGTTCAGTGGTGAATTTCCGGAACTGGCGACAATCGTCATCTCCCTCAGCATCCGCCGGTTCACCGCCGTGGTTTTCTGGTAGGGGATGACAGGAACTTTCAGCTTTTCGGAGAACGCGGTTGTGGCGACAAGAGCGAGCTCCTCGCCATATTGGACGGGGTCAAGCCCGATCAGATCAGCCGCCACCTGGCCAAATTCGGTGGTGACGGTGTCGATATATCTGAAATTCTTCCCGCGATATTTGATGTCATATTCATAGTCGAGAGCCAAATCGGTCATGAATCTGGCAATGCTGCCGGTATTCTGCTTGTTGGCGAGAAGATCAAAATACAGTTCTGGCAATGCGGCGCCGCCAGCTTTGCCGGCAAGCGCCGTAAAGTAACGTCCGCGGACAGCGAAGGTGGCGATGATCCGGCGGTCGAGAATGTCATAGACGATGTTGTAGCCGGTCAGTCGCAGGTTGAAGGCGGTCGCGTCCTCAGACGGGCGATAGCCACTTTGCAGCACACTCTCGCGCGACAGGCCGAAGACCATTCCGTAACGCGTTTCCTGCTTGTCCATGCCTGCGCGAAGGTCGATGCCGGCTTTTGTCCAGTCGGCGTCGCGGATGGCGTCGAGAAGTGCCTTGTTGACACTTTGTCCGGTGGGGCTGCTGCTGGCATTCATGGCCAGCGCCGCCTTCGTGTGTGGCATGTCTGTCGTGGTTTCATCGAGCAGATAGGCACCGCCCCAGGTGACGGTGCCGGGTATCGCCGCGTTGGCAGAACTGATCAGCGGCAGATAATGGCTCGTTGCATAAAGCCCCCCGGCGGCGGTGGCAGAACCCAGGAACTGACGGCGTCTCATGATGACGACCTCCGGTCAAACATTGGTGACAAGATCTCAAAGACCGCAGCTCAGGCCGCGTGATTGCGCTTCCCTGACATAGGGCTGCCAGCGCAGATTGTCGTCGTTCCACCGTTTGATGTTGTCTTCCTCGAAGACGGCAAGCCGGCACAGGTCGTCAGCATTGCATACAGCCGGATCGGTCACGCAGCTGTCAAGGCCGCCATAGGTGGTGACAGGGGGCGCGTCATTTCCACAGGCGACCAGCGCAACGGCGCCAAACGCGAATGCGGTTGCGGTGATGACCCGCCTTGTGAAGGTTGTTTCATGTGATTTCTTTGGAAAGTCCGGTGAACTGGCTCCGGTTGGATGATCAAGAAACATTGGCGAAATCCCTGGCTGGAAAAATTAATTGCACTCTCCCAGACTAGCGTAATCTGTTACTGTTAGACAGTGGATATCCGGCTTGCCTTTCTCCGAGGTTTCGGTTTTGCGGTTGGGGCAAACCCGTATCGCCTGTGGTCAGGGGTGGCGTGATCCGGGTCTTGACCCTGTTGAACGGGCCAATGGTGTTTTTGTTATGTATATGAGACTTTTCTTGCTGACATTACCGATCCAGCTGCAATTTTTTCTGCAGCCAGCTGCATGGGCTGCTGAAAACTGGACAGGCGCCATCAGCGCCCAATATCCGATCAGTTTCGAGATGTCTCCCAGGGAAGCCTGTGAGAATGCCGAGGAACAGGCAAAGCTGGACGCGATGAGCCTGGCTGGATGTGAAAAACTGTCATTTCGACAGGTCGAAACCTGTGAAAGCTCCGACGACAATGAACGGTGTTCGTTTTTCCAGGAGACATTCAACGCCTATGACAATTGCTTCATTGCCAAGTATGACCTCCTCGACCGGAACACCAGGAAGCTGGACCTGAACCAGAACCAGGTATGCGAGGTGAGAGCCGAGGTCGCGGTTCGTGGTTTCAGGAGCAAACATGACCCACGATTGGTGGTGCAGGTCGATGATACGCTCAGCCGTGTCTTCAAGGTTGGCGAAGAGATTTTGTTATCTGGCCGGTTAAGCCAGCCAGCCTTCGTGAACGTTCTTGGATGGTACCCGGAAATTGATCGAGAGTATCTCTACCGCCTGCATGCTGATGCAAAATTTACTAAGGACTTCATGCTTCCGCCAGCCACACAAGCAGAACGATGGTGGGCTTTTTTGCCGGAAAACTGGACTCGTGATGAAAGCAACGAGTTCATGATTGTTCTGGCATCGAAAACACCATTTCAGGTGATGGAGAAGGAAGCGCGGTCTGACTTTTTCAAGAGACTTGATGAATTGGGACGGGAAAACTGGCGCATCGCCAGATATAGCTACCGCATCGTGAAATGAATCAGTGAGGAAATGGGCATGCGTCACGGTTACCTTTTTCTGTCTTGCTTTTTGCTGCTGACCGGCATTGGCGCGCATCACGCTGACGCGCTCACCTTCAAGAAGGATGGCAGTGTCGTTCAGAAGGATGGACAGGTTGTTCAGGAGGCAGCCGAACCGGAAAGCCCGTCACAATCACTCGAGCTCAGGAGCGCACCAACGAAGGAAGTCACGCCGCCAAAGGCCATTTCAGCAGGCCGCATTCCAGATTGGTGCGCTGTACCGCCGGAGAATACCATTTTCCGCGTATCAGCCTGTGGCACAGCCAGTGCGACCAGACTTTCGATGGCAAGGAATAGAGCGCTGCTTGATGCCAAGAGGCAACTTGCGGATGTTGTGAACGGGGCGGTGGAGTTTGCAAATGCCAGCATCATAAGTTCGGCCAATGAGGTGCCAATTCGCGGCTATCGAAGGATTTCCGAGGAAACCATGACGATCAAGGGCCGGCTGTATCATTTTGTCCTGTTGCAAATGGAAATCGGCCCGGCGGCTGATTTGATGACCAAGTCGCTGGAATACAGCATTGACCGTTTCAAGAGGTCATGCCCGCAAGGCTGGACAAAGGTCGATAATGGCTGCGTGATTTACTGATACCATCCTGTTACTGGAACCTCACCAACACCCTGTCGGCATCACCCTGCAGTTCGGGTGTCTGGCTTCCTGAAGATTGCTGGATCACGTTCCGCTGGACGTATGCATGCAGCTCACCGGCGGTGATCTGATTGTCGCGGTTGGCGTCCGCATCACCTTCCATGCCCTTCATGAGGAAGTAGCTGAACATGCCGTGCTTGACCTCCTCCAGCGGCTTGGCCGTCTGGTCGCCGCCGGCGGCGGTCATGACTGTAAAGCCTTCGGGGATGGCCTGTTCACGCGCACGGATGGCAATCGGGCGGGAGGCAATCAATGTGCCGGTGCCACGCGTTGTTCCGGAATAGCAGGTGTCGAGGAAGGCTGTCACAGAGCGGGGATTGGCTTTGGAGATGTCCTGGAACAGCTCTTTTCGCAACAGCGCGGTCCGATCAAGCAGACGTGGCGAGCCATCATGCGGCAGAAGATACATATCCTCACCATCCTCCGATGCCAGACCATGACCTGCAAAAAAGATATAAATATCAGACTTGCCGGGCCTGCTGGCGCGATGAAGCCAGTCCTGGACCGAAAGCAGTATCCCCTTTTCGTCGGCTGAGTCGTCAACAAGTGTCCTGATACGGTTTTCAGGAATGCCCAGTTTCTGGACCGCGTAATCGGCGAAAACCCGCGCATCACTATTGGCGTATGCCGCATTGACAGGGGTTTCGGTATAGGTTTCGACGCCGATTATCAATGCCAGTGCGTTCTCATTGGAAATGGCTTTGCGGGTCAGCGGGTTGAGGCGGTCGAAGGTGATCGCCGTCGCGGCAGGCTCGAGCATGCGGTCAAGTCTGACATCCCGGGAATTTGTTGTTCCAAGGCGGTTCACCGCTTCGACAAGGATCGTGATGCCCCCATCTGGAACATAGGTCTGAACCGCAAACCCGCCCTCGCTGTCGAATGGCACCAATCTTCCATCAACACGAAGTTCAGCCAGCCCCGCTATATCAATCACACGGCCTTTGATTGTGCCTTGTGGCCCAACCGAGTTGGCACTGAGAATAGAAATTTCGGGTATGGAAGCAACAACCCGGATGTCGTCGCCCTTGTCAGGCTGCGCGCCTGTGCCAGCCGCGGTCTGGACAGCCTTATCTTCGGAATCGATATCCATCGGCTGGTCGCTCCGATCGCTGTTTTGGTTGCTTGTGACAACATTCTCGTCGATCGCAACAGGTGAAGGACCGCTGTCATCCGGTTTGGCCGCAATTGAGTTCATCTCTGTGCTCTCTGTTGCTCCAATCTTGTTGCCACAGCTGATCCCGCGTCGCAAAGCCTCGTCAACAAATGCAGAAAAGGCGGCACTTTGACGCCATTCTCCAGACTTGTCCTTTGCCATCCGGCATAGCGGTGAATCATCAAGATTGCTGGCAAGGCTTGTGAGCGTCGTATCATCATCTTTTGCCTCATTCCCCATATTCTCCGACACCCGTATTTCGGGTTCTGCGGCTGGCGCTGTCTCTTTCTTTTCACCGGAGGCTGTGGAAGGAGCGGATGGCCCTGCAATTTCAAGGTTCTTCTTCGGTGGGGCTGATGCTTCAGCTTCCAATGTTGCCTGTGCCGGTGTGCTGGGGGGTGATGAGATCAGGCTGCCATCTTCGGCGCATTTCAACTGGCGACGCAACACCTCGGCTCGCCATGCCGGCAGCGCCGCGGCGAATTTACATACAGCCTCATCGGATTTTGAGTCGGGGTTGATCAGGCTGGAACCCGATCCGGAGAATGTATTGGCAGCCACAACTGACAAGGTTGCTGCAAAAAACAGGCAGGTTGCAAAGGACATAACGGCAGCCCATATCCATGTCGGCATCCGCATGCAACCTAAACGTGTTCCGATTTTATGGACCTTAAACATGATCAAAGATAATATTATTTCGGCCCTTAAAATGATAGTCGCTCTGGGCACTTTTTTGTTCCCGGTTTCGTCGGCACTTGCAGTGGATGATGGGGCTTATGCTGGCTTTTATCAGGTGACATTCGCAAATCCGGATACCGGTGAGAAGAAAGGGAACACTGGCGAATTCATTTTCATCATTGAAGACAACAGAATTGTTGATGTTCAGTACTCCGATGATGATTTTGTGAAAGGGAAGACAAAGTTCAAACTGAAAATCGACGAAAAAACAGGAAAATTGAAAGGGTACTTCACAGAAAGTGGTCGACGGCACGAAGGCAACACCATAAATTTGAGATGGCAGATGAAGGGTGTCTTCGTTGATAATTTTTTCGCGGGGGAAGCAAGCATTTACCTGACCCAGTGGAACGGACAAACACCGGAGTCGGGTATGATCAAGCTGGCATCCTATGTTTTTGAAAGCCCGTAACATTCCGGTTGTTGGAACGGGGCGCGTTTGTTCCGCTGGACAAGCCGGACGGCAGTAAGTGCATGGCTCTCAAAAACAACCTTCTCACGCGCATATGGTGTGGTTGCCGCATAGTCGGTTGGCCATAAAATCCAGCGTTGTCATTCCGACACCGCTTTAAAGACCATCTACACATGAACGCCGCACCCCGGTACAGGCACTGGCTGTCTCGCTGACACTGCCCTTGACATCAAAACCGTGTCCGGCGCGCGCTGCAGGGGCGATGATGGGTGTCACCGTATGACCATGCGATCATACAGCCGGGATCGGAGGCGGGGACGGATCACTGGAAACGAACCAATACTCGGTCCACTTCTCCTGCTATCGTGGGTGTCTGGCTCCCCGATGATTGCTGCATGACATTCTGCTGCACATAGGCATGCAATTCACCAGTGGTGATCTGATTGTCACCATCGCGGTCCGCGTCACCTTCCAGCCCCTTCATCAGAAAGTAGCTGAACATGCCATGCTTGACCTCTTCCAGAGGCTTTGCGGTCTCGTCGCCAGCTGCCGCGGTCATCAGCGTGAAGCCATCCGGAACGGGCTTTTCCTTTGCCCGTATCGCAATGGGGCGGCTGGCAATCAGCATTTCTGAACCACGTGTCGCGCCAGAATAGCACGTGTCGAGGAAGACGGTCACACTGCGTGGGTTTGCTGAGGCAATATCCTGGAACAATTCATCACGGAGAATGGCGGTCTTTTCGAGTAATTCGGGCGTGCCATCATAGGGAAGAAGATACATGTCCTCGCCATCATCGGTGGCAAGCCCATGGCCGGCAAAGAATACATAAACATCCGACTTCCCGGCCTTTGCGACACGTGTCAACCACCGCTTGACCGCTAGCAACATGCCCTTTTCATCTGCGGCATCATTGATCAGCATCTCGATACGATCAGTGGGGACGCCCAGTTTCTCCGCTGCGTAGTCATGAAAGACCTGCGCATCTGTATCCGCGTAGATGGCCGGCGCCGCAGCACCGGCATAATTGGCCACACCGATGATGAGGGCGATCGCATCGGAGTTCTTGGCGGCTTTACGTTTCAATGGGTTGAGTTGGTCAAAGGACAGCGCGGTCCTGCGATTGTCTGATCGTTCCAGCCTGACCGTTCTGGTGGTTGAAAGCCCGGCCAGATTGAATGCTTCCAACATGACATCAGCACCGCCAATCGGCACGAAGGTCTTGACGGAGAAACTGCCATCGTTGCCAACCGGCGTAACGCGCCCATCAACCCGCAATTCAGCGATGTTGGCGGCATCGGAGACACTGCCCTCGAGAACACCTTGCGGGCCTGCCGATGAAGTGCTGGTTATGGAAATGACAGGCAAAGGGGTCGGAGTCGGAGAGGATGTTTGCGCGGGCTTGGGCGTGATTTGCTGAGCCGGGCTATTGACTGGCGAGGCAGGGATTGCGGTGCCCGTTGCCGGCAGAACAGATGCTGTCTGGACGGTTTGATCGGCTCGCGTCTCTGTTCGAGAGGGATCAGACAAAGCCGAAATCTGTTCATATTCAGCTCGGCCAACAGCTCTCAAGGAATCCTTCAGGCTTCCCAGCCTGAATTGTGGAATGACGATCTTGGCATCTCCGTAATTCGTGAAAGCGCCATTCACTCTTGCGCCCTCGCCAACATCCAGTACCACCCCAAGATATTCATCGCCATTCAGACAACGAAATTTTGCGACACTCAGGTCACGCTCTGGCTGAGACAAACATTCGAAATCACCGGCCACCAGCACAACCTTATGCTTCCACTCTTCCTTTTCAGTGAAATCCACAAATACATAACCCTCCATCTTTTCTTGCCCGAAGATGATTGCCTGCGAATAACCACCGGATCGCTGCAGAGTGTCAGCAATTGATCTCCTCAATTCCGGTATCGAGTTTATCGGCACCCCAGCCGCCGAGGCAGTTTGAGTGGAGCTATCAGTAGTCGATTTTGGAGATGACGACGAGTTGGCGAGCGTGACGGCAGGGGGTTTTGTATCAGTCGCCGCGTTGGATTGTGAAGCTTTCGCAAGCTGGTTGGGCGCCGCTGGCATTTGATCCGCAAAATCGGCTATCTCCGCGAGAGTCATTTGTTTGGGGCTGTATTTGAAACTGAAAATGAACTTGCCCCGCTGCGAATGTTTGCCTCGCATGAAACATTGTTCCTTTGACGAGCATGAAAAGGCAGATTTGAGTTCCCCGCCATTCAGACAGTTCAGTTTAAATGATCCGGTCCCCTGATTATTTCTAACTTCCCCTGCGCATCGGTCATCCTTGAACACCATCATCATGTCGATGCTTGCCGAATCTATATTCGACATTATGACAATGACTTGTTCCTGCTGTTTCGGGCTCAGGAATTTGATGTCCATGAAGGTGGCAGTTTTATTGCCCTGCAAGAATTCCTCGATGCTCATGCCGTCATTTGCGAAGGCGGTATTCGAGATGCAGTGAAGCAGGAAGGCTGACAATGCGAGGGCTTTCGCGATTTTCAGGCTGAATATTTTTAACTTTGTCATTGCGTTTTAACCCCGGGACTTGGTTGCCAGATGGTGCCACAAAATTATCTGTGATGACTCTAGTGAACCAGCACTATGTTGCAGATACGAAAAAAAGTGAGGATTTCAAGTGGCCGCTTTCGCCTGAAGCGCGGGGCTTGGCACCAGATTCCACGTCCATCAGTGTAAACGCATATTCAAAATCGCATGCCCGCCCGTACCCGTTATCCCGCCCGCAGTCAGACGCATCCCAGTTGGGCATCTGTTCTTGGGCATCTGTTCTTGGGCATCTGTTCTCTGGCATATCCGGTGTTGCATATTTGTCTGGCAATAGCGTCGCTGGTCGCAATGCCATGGCAAGAGGCGCCAGCATTCTATCAGTCACTGGATGATCAATCGCTTCCACAGCTGGTGCTGAGTTTGCTTGTGCTTGCCGGTCTCAGCCGTCACCCGATGAGGTATGCCCATCTTAATGAGCCCGACCGGGATATCTGGACAATCCCCGGAGGGAAAATGAAGGGCCGAAAGGGGAAGACGCCAAACTTCCGCGTGCCCTTATCGCCGCAGGCCTTGAACGTCATAGAGCTTGCAGGTCAGCAACAGCGGGATGGCTACATCTGGTCAGACAGGCGCCGGATCGCAAAACCGTTTGAGAACATTTTCGGTGATTTTCGAAACATTATTGTCACAATCATTCCAGGTCATGGATGTTGGCCATGCAATGGACCCGGCAGACCAGACAGCGCCATTCCCCTGCGTGGCAAAAATCACCATATCCGCCCGTACAAGCCCATTCTGGCCGCCATCCAGCGCTCT
>Ga0181584_10004276_pt1 | contig 10832 bp, 9 predicted proteins | sample 071ome_30_FD_132462 | JGI IMG/M metagenome (GOLD analysis project Ga0181584, IMG submission 132462) | Coastal salt marsh microbial communities from the Groves Creek Marsh, Skidaway Island, Georgia - 071406AT metaG (megahit assembly) | ecosystem: Environmental > Aquatic > Marine > Intertidal zone... | reverse complement strand
TGGGATCACAAAATGCAATAAAATCAGACACCCTCCGGTCAGCGCATTCTTCAGGACTTCCCCGCCTTACTGATACTCCCGATGCATCCAACTCTGAAAAGGCTGAGTCTAAGGCATTGGGATTATCGAGTTCCATTCCGAGGACATTATAGGAAGGGTCAGTATCTACGTAACAAATACTATGATCTCGATTATCTCCCCTCACATATATTCGATCTTGTTCCTGTCTTACAAACTGCAATCCAAGTGTGTCAGTCGCAAAAGAGGTGGCGGATTCCATATTTGAAGTGCCAATTCGGACATATGTCATATCTGTGATGTCAATCATGCCTCTTATGATAGGCTAGACTGACGATCACGCAAGATCTGCTAGAAACTATCATTTTGTTCTCACCGAACACCCTATCCCATAGGACTTCCTTATAAGTTCCGAGCGGTCGATACTCCAAAGGTGTTTTAATATCGACGTTTTTAAGGGCTTAGCTTTAGTTTTTGAGTTTCATTGGAGACCAAGGATTGAGACAAAGATTTCCCCGCTTCTGACCTCTATTGACAGTTCTTTGAGGTTTAGGGACAGATAGGGTTTGTAAGATTAGAAGCTGTTTGGGTGCGAGTTTGTCGACTTTTAGTTCTTTGGGTTTCCTTACGGGCTGGCTGTGCCTGGTTATAATTTCTGCGGCGGCAACCCGACTGATGATTAAATTTAGGGTGCTTGCAATCCCCAACGCGCGCTCCTCCCATGCTACGGCAGTGCCAAGCTCTGGGGGGGTCGGCATCTATTTGTCAGTCATATTAGGTTTGGGAGTTTTTTCATTTTTATACGCCGAAAGTGACTTTAGATCCCTGATTTTTTTTATTTTGTTAGGCGGATCTATTTTGGCTTTGGGCGGGTTTTTGGATGATATCGAGTTAGCTAGTGGTTTTAGAGCAAAGCTTGGTTTTCAGATTTTGGGATCACTAGTCGTGCTAATCGGAGGCATAAAATTTGATTCAATCTATCTCCCTTTTTTTGGGGTAATTGAGTTCGGTTGGGCTGGATATCCCTTATCTCTAATTTGGATAATTGGCATGACCAACGTTTTAAATTTTATGGATGGCCTTGATGGTATTGCCGGCGGATGCACTGCAATTGCAATGACTTTCTTGAGTGTTATTTTCCTTTCGATTGGATCCTTTGATTTAGCTATTTTTTCAGCAATAGTCACTGCTTCGTCTCTGGGCTTTTTATTTTTTAATTTTCCTAAAGCCCGCATTTTTATGGGTGATTGTGGAAGTCAATTTCTCGGTTTTCTTGTAGGTGTCACCGCTATTTTATTGGCCGGAACCACAAATGACGGGGCCCTTTGGTTTATTGTTCCGCTACTCTTTGTGCATTTTCTATTTGATACGATTTGCACCTTTATTCGAAGGTGGAGGAGGGGCGAGAATGTGACGCAAGGACATCGATCCCACTTATATCAACTTTTGAACCGACTTGGTTACTCGCATCAGTTTGTCAGTACGCTGCATTTCTTATTTTCCGTCGTCGTGGGGATTTCTGCTCTATTTGTTTTGACTCTTTCCGTTGACCTGAGGATGGGCATATTCGTGCCCGTTGGTGTCATACTTTTTATTTATTTGGTTTTGGTGACTCGCACTTCTGATAAATCACACCTTAAATGAGAAGGGAGATTACGCTCTCTCCGTAGGCATTAACTCGCGAGCCCACTCATGAGGTATAGCCCCAGCATCAGCACCTCTGGCTAAAAAATAACGCCATAATTTCACTGCGTGATTTGTGCGTTTAAAATTTTCACCAAATTCTTTTGTTTCGCCTGCTGTGAGTGGTTTTACTCTGCCAAGTCTTGATGCGTCATAAAGGGCCTTGGCATTCTCTTCAAAATGAACCGCATCGACCATTAATGCTGGTATATCCTCTGATACGATAACAGCCCCATGGGCTCGGAGTAAGAGTGCATTATGTTGGTTTAGGGTATTTGCCATAGACCTACCGCGCTCCGCGGTATCTATATGCCAAGATTCGGGGTGAGTTGGTATTCCACTAGCCCATCTGTAAGCATGATTTTTCATCGGAACGAGGTCCAGTCCTTCCACCATGGTGAAAAGGGTTGCAATTTCTGGGTGGTAGTGAAGCACAGCATTTACATCTGGTCGCGCCCGCATAACCTCAGAGTGGATTTCGACTTCGTTTACTGGTCTGGCATCCGACGGCCCATCAAGAATATTTCCATCCAAGTCTACGATATAAAGCTCCTCTGGCGTTAGATCGCTTCTGCTGGCATCAAATGATTGAATGAGCAGAGATTGGCCATCCGGTAACCTGGCGCTCACGTGCCCACTGTAACCTAAGATTCCCTCGTTATTTAGCAGTCGAGTGCAGGCTGCTACCTGAACCTTTAAATTTTCAACCGCATAATTCGAACCACCATCAGCCATTTAGTACACCCTTTACTAGACTTAGTTAAACTGGATCCTTTAACTTAAGAGTGTGGGAGGACGCTGGAATTTAGTCAAGATGAGGCTCCGACCAGGGTCTGACCTCCGCGCGGGCTCTGTGTTTTTGAAGCCTTTACTTACATTGAAGCGTTTTTATCCACTATAATTTGAACTTGATTTAAAAATCTAAATTCGCCGCTTAGCTCTCAGGTCTTTTAAGAAGCTTTGGTACGAGTTAATAGAGATAATCTGGTTAGGGAACAGGTGATTTCGTTTTGACCGAACATGTGGAAGCAGTCGTAATTGGGGCAGGGGTTGTTGGGCTCGCAGTGGCAAGAGAACTCGCTCTAGCAGGCAAAGAGGTTATCGTACTAGAGGCTGCCGACTCAATAGGAACCGAGACAAGCTCCCGGAATAGTGAGGTCATCCATGCAGGTATTTACTATCCCACTGGAAGTTTAAAAGCAGAACTTTGTGTCGCTGGGAAAAAGGCTTTGTATGAATTTTGTGTTTCCCATGGTGTTCCCCATAGAAATTGCGGCAAATTTATCGTCGCTACCGATGATGCGCAATTACCTCAATTGGAGGCGTTAAAGCAAAAGGCTGTTGATAATGGGGTTGAAGATCTTGAGTGGTTCACGCCTGATCAGGTCACATCACAGGAGCCCGAAATTTATTGTGTGGGTGCTCTTTTGTCCCCTTCCACAGGCATAGTTGATAGCCATAGTCTCATGCTTGCCTACCAGGGTGACGCCGAAGATGCAGGGGCTATGGTTGCCTTTTTGTCTCCGGTAATTTCTGGTCAGGTCAGCGAAAATGGTATCTTACTTGATGTAGGCGGCTCCCACCCCTCCCAAATCCATGCCGATATTGTTGTGAATTCCGCAGGGCTCCACGCGCAGCGTGTCGCAGCGCTCATTCAAGGGCTTCCTCAAGAGAACATTCCCCCCACTTATTTTGCGAAGGGTAGTTATTATTCCTTAGTTGGAAAACCACCATTTTCTAGACCGGTCTACCCTGTGCCTGAGGAGGCGGGTTTAGGAGTACATGTGACCGTAGATCTTGCTGGTCAGGTTCGGTTTGGGCCAGATGTGGAATGGATAGATCAGATAAATTATGACGTAGATCTGAACCGCGCGGATGTCTTTTATGATGCTGTCAGAAAATATTTTCCAAACCTCAGAGATGGATCTATTCAGCCGGGCTATTCCGGTATTCGTCCCAAAATTCAGGCTCCGGGAGAACCAGCGAAAGACTTCATGATACAAGGGCCGGAAATTCATGGGATCGAGGGTTTGGTTAATTTGTTCGGGATAGAGTCTCCAGGGCTTACAGCCTCCATTGCTATAGGCCGAAAAGTGGCAGGGATTTTAGGTTTTGCGCGAAACTTTCCGTAAATATTAAAACTTCTCTTGACAACAGCCTCCCCTGTGCGCACATCTTTCCCTGCGAAAAACAGGTGCTAAAAAATCGGGTTATAGTCTAGGCTGCATTTGTCGTTTTCGGCCCTCTATAATCAAATGGTTTTAGTTTCTTGAAACTGCCGGGTTTTAAATCACAATATGCTTGGTGGTTTTAGAGGAGGAGAGTCAATGAGCGATTTGCTCAGGGTTATTGGTCTGACTAAAAAATTTGGAGATTTTACCGCCGTTGATGGCATTGATTTTTCTGTCGCCAGGGGAGAGGTGCTGGGCTTTCTGGGACCAAATGGGGCAGGAAAGACAACAGCAATGAGGATGGTGACAGGTTTCTTGCCTCCGACCGGCGGGACGGCGATTGTTGATGGATTTGACGTTAGGACCCACCCTATAGAGATTAAACGAAAAGTCGGTTACCTGCCCGAGGGCGCCCCTCTATATGATGACATGACGCCAAGGGAATTTTTGACATTTGTGGCTGATGTTCGAAATATTGACCGTTCGGATCGCGATAAAGCAATCGATAGCGCGGCTGATCGGATCAATATTCAGCATGTGATGCACCAGCCAATAGGGACCCTGTCAAAAGGCTATAAACGGCGCGTTGGTATTGCTCAGGCTATTCTCCATAATCCTGATGTATTGATCCTTGACGAACCGACAGACGGTCTTGATCCAAACCAAAAACATGAGGTTCGCAACCTTATAAATGAGATGGCGTCCGACAAAGTGATCGTGATATCGACCCACATTTTGGAGGAAGTCGATGTTGTTTGTTCGCGGGCAATTGTCATCGCAAATGGGAGAGTCGTTGCTGACGGTAAACCTCAGGAACTAGAAGCCAGGTCTTCATTTCACAATGCGGTCTCTGTTCGAGTTTCAGGAGTGCCGGATAGCTTGACTGATAAACTGCTGGCACTGCCAATGGTGGAAAAAGTGGAGTCTTCTGAAATAGGTGATGGCCAGGTATCGTTAACAGTCTTCCCGCGGGGACCTGTGAATATCCTCGAGACCGTAAGCGAGTGTTTGAAGGAACTAGCAGTCACAGTCGAACAGATCCACGTGGAGCGCGGAAAAATGGATGAAGTTTTCCGAAATATCACTACAAGTCCAAAGAGTTAGAGACCATGGGAACAACACTTGCAATCTGTCGGAGAGAGCTTCGAGCCTATTTCACGACTCCTCTTGCTTATGTGTTCATTGTGATTTTTGTTGCGATGAACGGCGCGACCGCTTTCTTTTTTGGCGGCCTTTTTGATCGCGGCCAGGCCGATATGACTTCTTTATTTAGCATGCTCCCTTGGCTTTATCTATTTTTAATCCCTGCAGTGGCCATGAGACTCTGGGCAGAAGAACGAAAATCGGGCACGCTAGAGCTGCTCATGACGTTGCCTGTTTCGACAACGAGTGCGGTCTTTGGGAAATTCCTTGCGGCCTGGGTTTTCTCTGGCATTGCTCTGTCGTTGACATTTCCCGTTTGGGTTACAGTGAATTGGTTAGGTAACCCTGACAATGGGATAATACTTGCAAGCTATATCGGAGGTCTCCTTATGGCGGGATCGTATTTAGCGATTGGCGGCTTTGTATCTGCACTTACTAAAAATCAAGTTATCGCTTTCGTGGTGGGGGCTGCTGTAATTTTCTTATTTATGATGAGTAGTCTTGATCTAATTCTTGCAGCCTTTCGCGGGTGGGCTCCAGTCTTTTTGGTCGAGGTAATTCAGTCCCTGAGCTTTCTTGTGCATTATGACTCAATTGTTCGGGGTGTGATAGATTTACGCGATTTGGTTTTTTATTTTTCCATAATGGGCGTGTTTCTCTTTGCAAACGTCGTGGTTGTGGACCAGAAACGGGGGGCCTAAAAGGATATCATGGCAAATCTCTCTAAAAATTGGGATCGTAGAAAACTTGGAATAGCAAGTTTAATATTATTGCCAGTTTTCTTTTTAGCTCTCCACGTTCTTTCAACGGAGAGTTTAAGACGTGTCACGATCGATTTAACAGAAGAGCGTCTTTATACTTTGTCTGATGGGACAAAAAATGTCCTAAAAAACATGAGGGAGCCCATAGTCTTAAGGCTTTTTATGTCAGATGAGCTTCTGGACACTAGTCCCGGTCTAAAAGACTACGGAAGGCAAGTCAGAGAATTATTAGATCGTTACGTTGAACTCTCTGGCGGTCTTTTGAAGTTGGAGATTATTCGACCTCAGCCATTTTCGACCGAGGAGGATCGAGCTGTTGGTTTTGGACTTCAGGGAATACCTATTACCCAAGCTGGTAACCTTGGGTATTTTGGTTTGGCCGGCACAAATACCACTGACGATCTGGATACAATACCCTTTCTAACGAGGCAGAGGGAGCCCTTTCTGGAGTACGATCTGAGCAGGATGGTGCAGAATTTGGCCAATCCCAAGAAGAAAAAGGTTGGTTTTGTCTCTTCCCTTCCCATCGAAGCAGATCCGCTGAAGCGTTATCGGCCCTGGGAGATCTTGAAACATCTTCGAGAGGCGTTTGATGTTGAAAAGATCACCCTTGAGAATCCCGTTCCGGAGGATGTCGACTTGCTGATGGTTGTGCACCCAAGAGAAATGGATGAGGTGGATCGTTATTATATCGACCAGCATATAATGAGGGGAGGAAAAACAATTATTGTGGTTGATCCGTTCTCTGAAATTGCGACACAGGGAAATAGAATGAACCGCCAGCCCCCCGATACGGGTTCAGATTTGCCAAAACTCCTCAAGAGCTACGGCATAGTTTACGATAAAAGCAAAGTGTTAGGCGACAGGCTGGGCGCTCAGCGCGTTAATGCAGGACGTGATTCTCTCGGGCGTCCAGTGATCACGGACTTTATCGCCTGGGTCACACTTCGTGATGATCGACTCAACAAGAACGATGTGGTCAGTGGTCAGTTGGAACAAATCGCCGTTGCCTCTTCAGGGACGCTAGATATCGCCCCTGGTTCTAAACTCAAGATGACTCCACTGCTAACGTCAAGTAAGGAGGCCATGCAAATTGAGGTCGAATCCGTCAAAAAGGACCCCAAGCCAGCAAAGTTGCTCAAGAATTTTAAATCTGCAGATAAAAAGTTTGTTATCTCAGGGCGTTTCACGGGGATGCTTGATAGCGCGTTTAAAAGTGGAAAACCCAAAGATAAAATTCGGGATCAAATAAAAGCCGCTCAGATTAAAAAAGGCGAAAAAGTCGTTGATGATCTGCCACATCTTAACAGTTCCCAGAAAGAGGCGAACATCCTGGTGATCGCCGATACTGATATGCTTGCGGACGGCTCTTGGGTGCGGACACAGAACTTCTTTGGCCGACAGATGACAGTGCCCGTCGCTGATAATGCCGATTTCTTATTCAACGCGGTCGATACCTTTACTGGGTCAGCAGATTTGATTGGACTTCGCAGTCGCGGAGTGAGTGGAAGGCCGTTTAGGAAGGTTGAGGAGATGAAGCGTTCGGCCGAACTCCGTTATCGGGCGAAAGAACAGGGTCTTCTGGAAAAGCTAGCGGAAATCGAAAAAAAACTTAAAGAACTTCAAACCAAAGAAACAGCGGCTGGAACGACGGTAATCCTGTCAGATGATCAAAAAGCGGCAATAGAGAAATTTCGGCGCGAATCTGTCACAATACGGAAAGATCTAAGGGCGGTTCAATTAGCTTTGCGGGAAGATATCGATCGACTCGAAGCTTGGTTGAAAGCCATAAATATAGGATTGGTTCCAGTTATTGTCATGGTATTTGCAATTTGCTTCGGGGTGTTCCGAAGAGGGCGATCTAAGCGGGCTAGAGCGTCCGCAGTCGCAGCTTAATTTTATATTCAACGTGAAGAGAGGACACTTGTAATGTCACCCCGTTCATTTTTCACCTTCGCTGTTCTTACCGGTTTATTGGTCGTTGGTGCCATCTTGGCGGTTTTTTCGCGACCTGCACCTGTAGAGATTCCGAAAGATAGGCCATTGGTTTACTCCGGGCTTGAGACGAAAATTAACGATGTTTCAGAAATTAAAGTAGAGACGCCCTCTCGAACCTTTACCTTGTCTCGTACCGACGTTGGTTGGGGGATTAAGGAACTCAGTAATTTTCCTGTGGTTTTTGATAAGCTTAAGACTGTGGTTGTACAGCTTTCACAACTTAGGTTTTTGGAGCCAAAAACCAATGACCCAGAGCGGTATGCCAGATTGAATCTGAGGGATCCTAGCGCAAAGGGCGCCAGTTCAAAGCAGGTTACCGTTTTCGCAAAAGGCGGGGATGTACTTGCCAAGGGGATCGTTGGAAAAAAGAATGAGGATTTGTTCGGGAATGGCCGAAGCGGAACCTACATGAGGTTTGGAGATGACAAGAAGACGTGGCTCGTTGAAGGCAGCCTTGATCTCGGAGAGGGTCCTGCCGATTGGACGCTGAAAACGATACTCGACATAAAACGAGGGGCGGTCAAAAAGCTCGAGATCAGTTCTCCAAAGGGTGGGGATGTGGTTATCCAAAGGGATAAGGCAAGTCAAAAAGACTTTAAATTCCAGGGCATTCCCCAGGGTAAGCGCCAACGGGGTCAGTGGGAAACCAATGACATGGCTAAATTATTAGAAAAGCTGGAACTGAAGGACATTCGCTTGGCTCAGGACATACCCTTCCAAGGGAAAGCATATTCGGGACGGATCATTACATTTGATGGATTGGTGGTGAATACCCTAGCTATCAAGGATGGCAAGAAGTACTGGATTAATTTGACGGCAGAAGCCTTCCCTGGATCAGATAAAAGGGTTGAAACTAGAGCCAAGGATATTTCCAGTGCCTTATCGAAATATGCATTCGAGGTAGACGAGAAACCAGGCAAAAAACTTACTTGTGAGCATATCAATTTATTGGAGGGTGCTGGCATTAACGCTTGTGCCTAATCGATAATAAATCTGGATAGTTGGAAAGGAAGCATCCTTTGCACGTGCCGCAGAACCGATATGGAGGATAGCTTAAATGAATAAATTCCTTCTGCTGAAACCTGATGACATTCAAGACCTCGTATCTATGGACGAAGCCATTGATGCTGTAGAGCAGGGGTACATTGATGGAATGAATTTTCCAGTGATCAACGCACCTCGCCGTCGAGTACATTCACCTTCAGGCGTGCGCATTAGTAATTTTCCAGGCGGCTCACATTCGATGGGCGTGATAGGTGCGGCTAGTAGAGCTGATCACGTTGTTCAGGAGGATGGAGGAGCAAACCAACATTATGCCTACAGAGAACATCCTGTGCATGTTTTGAATGATTCTGAGAATGGACAACTTTTAGCAATCGTTATTGGCGAGCCTGTCGAACGGACCCTTGGATATACAAGCCTTGTAGCTCTGAGAACAGCGGCAACTTCGGGGGTCGGATTTCGTTATCTTGCACGGGAAGATGTGACTGAGGTTGGTCTCTTTGGTTCTGGAGGACAGGCCGCAAATCAGCTTTTGGCGCTTAAATGTGTTCGTCCAGGGATCCGGCGCGTGAGGGTTTATTCCCGAGACCCTCAAAATCGACGAGCCTTTGCAGAAAAATATGGACCTAAATTTAATTTAGAAATAACGCCCGTGGAAACAGGTGATGACGCCATTAAGGGCGCGGACATAGTATTGTGTGCTACAAGCACAAATGTTGAGTTGTTCGACGGTGATTTATTGGAGCCGGGCCAGCACGTGACAGGCATCATAGGAGGCAACGTGCAGCTGGTCGAAGGAGGGTTTTTGAAAAAAGCCCGGCGTGAAATCGATAATAGAACCGTAGAGAGGTCTGATGTCATCGTAACGAACCTTAGGGAGTCTGTCATTTCAGAGAAGCAAGGAGACCTTTATGAACCCTTGGAGCTTGGAATAATCAAAGAAGAAGATATTCTCGAGCTGGGTCCTCTTGCATCTGGTGTGGTTGAGGGCCGAACAGGTGAGGGGCAGATTACCTATCATAAAAATAATAACGGTACTGCTGCCTCTGAGATCGCTATCGCCATGCTGGTTTACAAAAAAGCAAAAGAAGCTGGCCGTGGTGTTGAGGTTGATTTGGTCTCGGCATCTCAATTGCCTCATGCACTCTAGTCTTTGATTTGGGGATCTGTCCTTGCCTGTTAGTACTCTTAACCACGTGAATATCCGGTGCCGCACCGACAAATTGGAAGAGACAATGGAATTTTATAGGGACTTTCTTTGTCTTAAAGTCGGATATAGGCCCAATTTTGACTTCCCAGGATATTGGATGTACGCCGGCGATCGGCCTCTTGTACATATTTCCAGTCGTCCTCCCAAAGGCAGGCATGATGGGCAGCCCGAGGATATGGATGCTGGTTTTGGTCATGTTGCTTTCTCTGCCACCGGGCTCGCGCAGGTTAAGGAAAACTTGGATTTAAAAGGGCTAAAATACTACGAGAGAGCAACCCCTGATGAAGGTATTTATCAGCTGTTCGTGCATGATCCGAACAAGGTGTTGGTTGAATTTTGTTTCCCGATCGGAGAGGGCGTAGATTAATGATTTTTTTCTCGCATTGTCCATGCAATAACTGCACCGGCTCCCATAAAAGCCGTTCCGGTTAGAAACACAGGTATATAAGAGCTGGTCGAGGCAAAAATTATCACGTACAGGAATCCTCCAGCCGCTTGAATGGTCGTAGATGCCAGAGCCGCTGCTCTCCATACGACAGGCATTTTGTCCTTTCCCATCAATTGATGTACACGTCCGGAGAGAATAGCTGTTAAGCCTGGCTGAGCGCCTACAATTAGTGAGGATATTATAAGTGCCCAATTCTCATGGATAAGTACTGGCAGCGCTATGCCGCTTGCCACTAGAGCATAGGCCAAGGGGAGGGCGATATGAAAACCTATCCGATCTGCTAGCCTGCCCCACAAGTATGTCCCACAAATTGCGCCAATACCAAAAAGCGTCCAGTGGAGACCTCCGAAAGAGTTGCTGTTTCCAAGACCTCTCACCAGATAGTCGACCCAATAGAT
>Ga0181584_10004266_pt1 | contig 10847 bp, 8 predicted proteins | sample 071ome_30_FD_132462 | JGI IMG/M metagenome (GOLD analysis project Ga0181584, IMG submission 132462) | Coastal salt marsh microbial communities from the Groves Creek Marsh, Skidaway Island, Georgia - 071406AT metaG (megahit assembly) | ecosystem: Environmental > Aquatic > Marine > Intertidal zone... | reverse complement strand
GGCTCGTCCATCAGCACCAGTTCAGGCTCGAACACCAGGGCCCGCGCCAGCGCGATGCGCTGCTGCTGGCCGCCTGACAGCTGTGCCGGCTTGCGATCACCAAAGGCGCGCATCTGCACCATGTCGAGGGCGCGTGTCACCTTTTCCTGAACGTCGCCTGCCGACATGCCGCGTACCTTCAGCGGAAAGGCCAGGTTCTCCGACACTGTCATATGCGGGAACAGCGCGTAATTCTGGAACACCATGCCGATGCCGCGCTTGTGCGGCGGGATGTTGTTGATCGGCTTGCCGCCAAGTTCAATCTCGCCATGGGTCGCGGTCTCGAAACCGGCCAGCATCATCAGGCAGGTCGTCTTGCCGGACCCCGAGGGCCCCAGCATCGTCACAAATTCGCCAGCCTCGATGTCGAGGTTCAAATTCTTCACGACGAGCGTTTCGCCATCATAGCTTTTCTGGACGTTGCGGAAACGAACGAACGGGTTGGTGCCGTCTAGCATTTTCAGTTCACAGCCTTGCGAAACTTTTTCGTTACAGGCCCAGAGGAAAGCACGGGCACAGCGGGCAAGGCAAGCATCTTCTGATCACTCCCCCGTGCAGTTCTCCGCACCATCCGGCACCTGCACAGGCAAGGAGAACAGGCCAAAAAAAGCAGGTCGGCACAGGAGGAGTTGACGGGCCTACCCAAACTGGCTATCCGGCAGCAAGTGACATACGCAGCCACACCGTCCCGCAGCCTGCCCCGCGGCCCGCCCCGTGACCGGTGACTCAAGGAGTGTAGACCATGGCCGCAGACGATCTGATTCATGTGACCCGCTGGCACAATGGCGAGAAGACCTTCTCGCCCTTTTCCGATGCCGAGATGACGCGCCGCCGCGACGCCATGCAGGCGCGCATGGACATCGCCGGAATCGATGCCTGCCTGTTCACCTCCTATCACAATGTCTGCTATTTCTCCGGCTTCGTCTATTGCAAGTTCGGGCGCCGCTATGGCGCCGTTCTGAACGCCAATGGCGTGACCACAATATCGGCGGCTATCGATGGCGGCCAGCCCTGGCGCCGCTCGGTCGGCGACAACGTCACCTATACCGACTGGCGCCGCGACAGCTATTTCACCGCGCTGAAGGACCTGCTGCCGGGCGTGAGACGGCTCGGTATCGAGTTCGACGAGGTCAGCCTCGATCTGAAGATGCTGCTGGAGCAGCATTTCCCCGGCGTCGAGCTTGTCGATTGCGCGGCCGGGGCGATGGCGCTGCGGACGATCAAGAGCGCCGAGGAACATGTGCTGATCCGCAAGGGCGCCGACATGTGCGCCGTTGGCGGGCGGGCGCTGATGGGCGCGGTCAGGGCCGGCGTGCCGGAACATGAAATCGCGCTCGCCTCGACCGGCGCGATGGTCCGTGCCATCGCCGACAGCTTTCCCTTTGTCGAGCTGATGGACACATGGACCTGGTTCCAGTCGGGGATCAACACCGACGGTGCGCACAATCCGGTGACCAACAGGCTGGTCGAGGACGGCGATATTCTGTCGCTCAACACCTTCCCGATGATGTTCGGCTATTACACGGCGCTGGAGCGCACGCTGTTCTGCGGTCATGCCTCGGGCGCGCATCGCGATCTGTGGCTGAAGAATTGCGAGGTGCATGCCCGTGGCATGGAATTGCTGAAGCCCGGCGCGCGCTGCTGTGATGTGGCGGCCGAACTGAACAGGATGTATGCCGGCTGGGACCTGTTGAAATACCGGTCCTTCGGCTATGGCCATTCATTCGGCGTGCTGTGCCATTATTACGGGCGCGAGGCGTCGGTCGAGCTTCGCGAGGATATCGAGACGGTGCTGGAGCCCGGCATGGTGGTGTCGATGGAACCGATGATCATGCTTCCCGTGGGCGAGGCCGGCGCCGGCGGCTATCGCGAGCATGACATCCTGATCATCACCGAGGACGGGGCCGAGAACATCACCAACTTCCCGTTCGGCACCGACGAGATGATCGTGGGGTGATGTGCATATGAGCTGACGGCCCGCATGATGAGGGGCCACATGCTCACGACCTGAATGCTCACAGCCCATATGCCAAGCAAGGACAGCGCATTCAGCGCTTACTGGTTCGGGAAATAATCTTCCTTGCTGCTCTCGCGATAAACATCAGCGGTGCAGCAATGCAACCCGCCCCCGAATGCATAGGCATCACGAAGATCGACCTCGACGACTTCCATACCCAGCTTGTCCATCTGCTCGGCCTGATAAACCTCGGACTTCTCGACGCAAACGGTCTTCGGGTCGAGAACAAGAACATTCATACTCAACCAAACCGATGAATAGCAGAGTGGCGGAGGGGCATTGTGTGCCGGCTGCGCCGCCTCGACAATGTCCCAATCATTCGCGGTGAACAGCTTGCGCTGGTCCTGCGGCAGGGGACGATGCGGATTGTTGAGGATGAGCCCCGGCCGCAGCGGCGTAAAGGTAGCGTCGATATGGATTGGATAGGGGTCTCCCGGGAAATTCACCGCATGAACCCGGTGGTCGGGAAAATGCCGACGCAGCCATTCGATGCCGCGCAGATTCGTCGTGAAGCCGTGCTGGACGACCAGGTCCTTGCCAAACCGGAGAACATCCGCGGCGTCGAAAAGCGGCTCCTCCTCGGTGGTGACGAAATGTTTCTGCTCGGCCCATTCCAGACGTTGCTGCACGCCAATCTTCTCGGACAGATAATTGCTGTGGTAATCAGCGTCGGTCAGCCGCGGTTTTGGCGCTGCCTCATGTTTGAAATTTGGATCCTCTTCCCAATATTTCTGCATCAGCGGCCGGTAGCACAGATATTCGAACCATCGGCACCGATAGGACATCGTTGCCTCGAGAATTTCGTTGCCCACCGTCAGCAGGACATCACGCGGCGGCATGCAGCCAAACTGACTGCCGGTATGGAAGTCGGGCGTTGTCACCGGTTCCGAGAAATCGATCGGGGTCGGCCGGTCCACCTTCACGCCGCGCTTTGTCAGCAAGTCGGCAAAATTGTCGAGCAGCTCATTCGCCCGGTCGATGGTTTCCTGCGGACGCCTGCCCCACTGGCCGCGCATGTCGCTATCCTCCGGCACCTTGGCATCCAGCGCCGGCTCCTCGGGCGGGATATGGCAGTCATCCGCACGGCCCACGATGACATGTTTCAGCGGGTCCCACTCATTCCAGCTGTTGACAATAGTAGACATGGTTACCTCTCCAAAAATCCCGGCATCGTTTTTCCAACAAATGCAATCGCGCGCAAGTCATTTCTGCAGGAACCGGTCCGGTGCCCGGCGGTCATGCCCGTCACGGCTTTCCGCCAGCGGGTTTCAGCAGGTTCGCGGCAGCACCCAAACCGGTCGGATCCGGCTTGTGCGGCACCCGCGCCAACACCGGATGAAGGGCGTCTGAAGTCTTAGGCATGAGTTCGGCTTCCCCCACCCTCACCTGTTATGGGCGATGCGGCCGATCAGGTTGAGGAGCAGTTGCGCGGCCAGTGTTGTCGTGCTGCCGGTCGGGTCATAGTCCGGCGCCACCTCGACAAGGTCCACCCCGACAATGCTGCCGCGTTTCGTCAGCCCGTCGAGAAGTTCCAGCACCTCGTAATACAGAAACCCGCCATGCGACGGCGTGCCGGTGCCGGGGGCGATGGACGGGTCGAACCCGTCAATGTCGATGGTGACGTAATAGCGCTGGCCGGCCGGAATGCGGGCCAGCATGCCATCCACCCCGAGGGCACGGAACTGGCGCACCGACTGGATGTCCGAGCCCATGGCGCGGGCATCCTCATAGCCGTCACGGGCGGTCGATGACACATTGCGGATGCCGATCTGCGACAGGCCGGTGACATAGGGTTTTTCGGCGGCGCGGCGCATCGGGTTGCCATGGCCATGACGCACGCCGTGCCGTTCATCGACAAAGTCCAGATGCGCGTCGATCTGCACCAGATGGAACGGGGCCTCGCCGGCAAAGGCGTTGATGCAGGGGATGTTCACCGAATGGTCGCCGCCAAGCACCACCGGCACCGCGCCGGCGGCGAGGATCGCGCGCACGCCGGCCTCGATATTGGCGTGGCTGCTGACGGTGTCGGTATGAATGATGTCGGCATCGCCGATATCGACGATCCGCACCCTGTCATTCTCCAGATAGGTGACGTCATCCTCATGGTCATAGGCACCGGCATGGCCGAAGGAGAACAGGGTCGAGGCCTCGCGGATGCCGCGCGGGCCGAACCGCGCGCCGGCGCGGAACTGCGTGCCGAAATCGAACGGCGCGCCAAGGATCGCGAAATCGGCGTCGATGGCGTCCCAGTCGGGCTGGTAGGGATATTTGCCAAAGCTGCACAGCCCCACGAACGGCAGGTTCAGCCGCCCGCTGTCATATCCATGTTTGCTCATCATCACTCCTCAAGCGGCCGCCATGTCCTGTCATCATGCAAGGCTAGTCGAAAACCGGCACCGCGAGAAGAGGCCGCGCACGGCGATGATGCGCCAGGCCCCGGCGCCAAAAGCCTTTGCACGCGGCGCGAAGGTGAGGCAAGCTTCGCCGAACGTAACGCCAATACAGCCGTAACGCCAATACAGACGTAACGCCAATACCGGGTGACAACCATGCCGATCAGACTGACCGCGGCGCAGCAGGAGTCCTATGAGCGTGACGGATACGTCGCGCCAATCGATATTTTCAGCCCCGCGGAGGCCGCCGACATCCGCGCCGCGCTGGAGGAGGCCGAGCGCCGCTGGCCCGAGGGGATGGCCGGCGCGAACCGCAACAACGCGCATTATGTGCTGCCGGCGCTGGACGCGATCACGCATGACAGCCGGATTCTGGATGCTGTCGAGGATCTGATCGGGCCGGATATCCTTGTCGCCGGCACCACCCTGTTCATCAAGGAACCGGAGACGAAGGGATTCATCAGCTGGCACCAGGATGCCCGCTATATCGGGCTGGAGCCACATGACTGGGTGACCGGCTGGCTGGCGATCAGCAACGTGACCGAGGAGAATGGCTGCATGCGGATGATCCCGGGATCGCACAAGGCACCGCTGGCCGAGCATGTCGACACCTATGGCGAGGACAATCTGCTGACCCGCGGCCAGACGGTGCCGGATGTCGATGAGGATGCCGCCGTCGCGGTACCGCTGAAACCGGGACAGCTGTCATTGCATCACCCGCGCATTGTCCACGGGTCGGGACCGAACATGTCCGGCGAACGGCGGATCGGATTCGCCATGCAGAGCTATATCGCGCCGAATGTCGAACAGGTGATCGGCCGAATCTGGGTGCAGCAGGCGCGCGGCACCGACCGGTTCGGACATCATGATACCGCGCCGCGCCCGAACGGGGCGATGCAGCCGCGCGACATCCAGTTCCGCGACGAGGCGAATGAGCGCCTGTCCGACATCTTCTATGCCGGTGCCAGCCGCAAGGGCCGCTATTGATACCGCAGGCGGGCCATACAGAAAAAGTCCGCTGGAGATAGGGCCCAAACAGAAAAAGCCCACATGTAAAGGGCCCACAGATAAAAGGAACACCCCATATGGATGCCAATCTTGCCGCCGCGCTGGCCACCCCGTTCACGCTTGACGCCAACCCCGGACGCGCCGCCGCCACCTTCCCCGACCTGGCGGGCTCGCTCGACGTGGCAGCGATGGATGCCGCGCAGGCGGTGATCAGCGGCTGGTCCGGCTATGTACCGACACCGCTTCATGATCTGCCGGAGATCGCCGATCATCTTGGCGTCGGACAGGTTGTCTACAAGGATGAAGCGGCGCGTTTCGGGCTGGGGTCGTTCAAGGCGCTTGGCGGTGCCTATGCCGTCGCCGCGCTGGCCCGCCAGATCGAGGCACAGGGTGGCAGCACCGCCGAGTTGACCGTCGCCACCGCCACCGATGGCAATCATGGCCGGTCGGTGGCCTGGGGGGCGGCGCGTGCCGGCTGTGCGGCGAAAATCTATATCCACGCGCATGTCAGCCAGGCCCGCGAGGATGCCATGGCCGCCTTCGGTGCCGAGGTGATCCGGATCGATGGCAATTACGAGTCCTCGCTCGCCGCCTGCAAGCAGGACGCGGCAGCGCATGGCTGGCAGATCGTCTCCGACACATCATGGCCGGGCTATCACGAGGTGCCGCTGACGGTGATGGCAGGCTATACGGTGATGTCGCGCGAGATCCTGGCGCAGCTTGGCGGGGTGCCGAGCCATGCCATGCTGCCGGTCGGGGTTGGCGGGCTGGCGGCCGGGATCATCGCGCCGCTGTGGCAGACGGCGGGATCATCGCTTGGCCATATGATCGCGGTCGAATCACATATGAGCGCCTGCATGCGCGACAGTCTTGTCGCCGGCACGCCGACACTTGTCGATATCACCGAGGAAACGCTGATGGCCGGGCTGTCATGCGGCGAGGTGTCCGACCTTGCCTGGGACATCCTGAAACCGACAGTCAGCCATTGCGTGACCATCGGTGACGAGGCGGTGGCGCCGCTGATGCGCTGGTTCCATCACCGCACCGATGCGATCGAGGCCGGCGAATGCTCGACCTCGGGGCTGGCCGCACTGCTGGCAATGCATGCGGACGGGGCGGCGTGGGAGCAACTTGAAATGACGCCGGACTCGGTCGTGCTGCTTGTCGGCACCGAGGGCGCGACGGACCCTGATTTCTATCGCCGGACGGTCGGCATCGCCTGAACCCGTCCAGGCTATCTGATCAGGATCGATTCATCGACCTTGGACAGGTTCGAGCGGCCGCACAGCGCCATCGTCAGGTCGAGTTCCTTGTGCAGGATTTCCAGCACCTTCGTGACACCGGCCTGGCCTCCCGCGCCAAGCCCGTAGAGAAAGGCGCGGCCGATCAGCGTGCCTTTCGCGCCAAGGGCGACAGCGCGCAGAATGTCCTGTCCGGTCCTGATCCCGCCATCCATCCAGACCTCGCATCTGTCACCGATGGCATCGACAATCGCCGGCAGCGCGGCGATCGAGGAGGGCGCGCCGTCAAGCTGGCGCCCGCCATGGTTCGAGACGACCACCGCATCGGCGCCGACATTCACCGCCTGGCGCGCATCCTCGACATCAAGAATGCCCTTGATGATGATCTTGCCGCCCCATTGTTTGCGGATGTCGCGCACGTCATCCCAGGACAGGCTGGGGTCAAACTGGCTGGCCGTCCAGTTGGCAAGTGATGACATATCCTTCACCCCGTCCACATGTCCGACGATATTGCGGAATTCGCGGCGGCGCGTTGCCAGCATACCAAGGCACCAGGACGGCTTGGTCGCCAGATTGATCATGTTCCTCAATGTCGGTTTCGGCGGTGCCGACAGCCCGTTGCGCACATCCTTGTGGCGTTGCCCCATGATCTGCAGATCAAGCGTGATCATCAGCGCCGAACAATTGGCGGCCCGCGCGCGTTCGACAAGATTGCGGATGAATTTCCGGTCACGCATCACATAGAGCTGGAACCAGAAGGGCCGCGTGGTGTTTTCGGCGACATCCTCGATCGAGCAGATGGACATGGTCGACAGGGTGAACGGCACGCCAAAGGATTCGGCTGCCTTCGCCGCCAGAATTTCGCCATCTGCGTGCTGCATGCCGGTCAGCCCGGTCGGCGCCAGCGCCACCGGAATCGGCACATCCTGCCCGAGCATCGTCATCGCGGTGCTGCGTTCCGAGACGTCGATGGCGACACGCTGGCGGAACTTGATGTTCTGAAGATCGGCCTCATTCGCGGCAAAGGTCGATTCCGTCCACGACCCGCTCTCGCAATAGTCATAGAACATGCGCGGCACGCGCCGCTGCATCTGTTTGCGCAGATCATCAACACAGGCGATGACGGCCATGGAGCACACCTCGTATCCGGAAATCTTGCCCGACAGAAGGGGCGACAAATAAACCACGGGGGCGTAGATGAAGTCTAGCCCGCGCGCCGCAGCATGTTATTCATCAGGATTACCGGCACCAGACCGGCAACGACAATCATGAGCGCCGGCAGCGCCGCTGTCTCGAGCATCTCGTCCTTGGCGAACTGGTATGTATAGGTGGCGAGCGTCTCGAAATCGAACGGGCGCAGCAGCAGCGTGATCGGCAGTTCCTTCATGATGTCGACAAAGCACAGAAGGCCGCCTGCCAGCATCGAGCCGCGCAACAGCGGCAGGATCACCAGCCTCAGGCTGGGCCCGAATCCGTGCCCGAGACAGCGGCTGGCATTCATCATATTGTCCGGAAGACGCCTGATCCCCGACATCAGCGCCCCGTAACCGACAGCCTGGAAACGCACAAGATAGGCGGTCAGAAGGATGCCGCCGCCCCCAAGCAGCAGGGTCGCGCGCGGGTCTCCGACAAGCCCGCCCCAGGCACGGTCGACAACACCGGCAAAGATCAGCACCCCGATGGCCAGCATCGTGCCGGGGATGGCATAGCCGCTTGATGCCGCCATGGTCAGGCGCCGCACGACAATGCCGCCGCGATAGGTGGCCGCCAGAACCAGCAGCATCGATACCGCGACAATCAGCAGCGCCGCCGCACCCGCCATCAAAATGGTGGCGCCGACCGTGTCGATGACCTGGCCAAGCTGGTCGGTGACGGGATTGCCAAGGACGAATTTCAGCAGCACCCCGACCGGGATCACAAAGCCAAGAAGCAGCGGCAGCGCGCATACGGCCTGACAGGCAATCCGACCTTTCAGGCCAAGGTCAAGAGGCTGCAGCTCGAGGGTGGATTTGCCATTGCCGGCAAACCGCTGGCGCGATCTGGCATAGAGTTCCAGACCAAGAAGGCTGAGGATGAACACAAAGCCGAGCAGCGACATCTGGGCTGCGGCGACGATATTGTTCATGCCAAGCCAGACATTGAAAATGCCAAGTGTGATCGTCTCGACGGCGAAATATTCGACCGTGCCGAAATCCGACACCACCTCCATCAGGACCAGGGCGAGGCCGGCGGTGATGGCCGGCCGCGCGAGCGGCAGTCCCACCGACCAGAATTGCGACTTGTCATGCACAAGCGCGATCTCGAACAGGCTGGCCGGGGTCAGCCGAAAGGCGATCCGTGTCACCATGTAGATGTAGGGATACAGCACCGAGGCCATGACAAGAACAGCGCCGCCAAGCGAGCGGATCTCGGGGAACCAGTAATCCGCCGGTCGCTGCCAGCCGAACAGGTCACGAAGAAGCGACTGCACCGGCCCGGCATATTCCAGAAAGTCGGTATAGGTATAGGCGATGATATAGGCCGGGATGGCGGCCGGTAGTAGCAGCAGCCATTCAAAAATCCGCTTTGCCGGGAAGCTGTAGCGGGTGATGACCCATGCCGTGCTGACGCCAAAGAAGACGGACAGCACCCCGACACCGAGCATCAGCAACAGCGTGTTCACCACATAACGCGGCAGCACCGTCGAGACCAGATGCCCCCACAGGCCCCGGCTGTCGCCGAGGGCGGTCAGCCACAGGGCGAGGATCGGCCCCAGGATCAACAGGCATATCAGAATGGCGGCGACTGACCAGCCGTCGAAACGGCGGGCCGGCCGGCCTGACCAATATGACAGGAAGGTGGCTACCATCCGACCCGGTCGATGATCATCTGCGCGTCAGGTGCCAGTGTGGCAAGACTTTCAATCGCCAGTTCATCACGCTTGAAATCGCCCCATGACGCCAACACACCGCCGGGTGCGACGGCTGGATTGACCGGATATTCGAAATTGACCTCACCATAGAGTTGCTGCGCCACCGGCGTTGTCAGGAATTCGAGGAACCTGCGCGCCGCCTCGGGGTTCGGGCTGTGCCGCGCCATACCGCCACCGGAAATATTGACATGGGTGCCACGGCCATTCTGGTTGGTGAAGACAAGCCTGATCGCGCCGGCCCAGTCCTTCTGCTCCGGCTTGTCGCCATACAGCATGTTCCCATAATAATAATGGTTCATGATCGCCACATCGCACTGGCCTTCAAAAATGGCCTTGGCCTGCGCGCGGTCATTGCCCTGCGGCTTGCGAGCGAAATTCGCCACCATACCATCAGCCCAGGCCTCGGCGGCCTCGGCTCCGTTCGCCGCAATGACCGACGCCATCAGCGCCCGGTTATAGACATGGCTTCCCTTGCGGCTGCAAATACGCCCTTGCCATTGCGGGTCGGCAAGATCCTCGATATCGGCTATGGCGCCTTCGGCGACCCGGTCAACCGAGGTCGCGACGAGGCGGGCCCGCGTCGACAGGGCGAACCAGCGATTGTCCGCTGCGCGCAGATGCGCCGGTACATTCGCCGCCAGAACGGGCGAGTCAACCGGCGCCAGCAGATCAAGATCGGCATATTCGCTGAGCCGGGCAATATCGACTGTCAGAATGACGTCGGCCGGGCTCGCCTCACCCTCGGCAAGAAGACGCTGCGCCAACCCCTTCGAGGCATAGACAACACGGGTCCTGATCCCGGTCTCTGCGGTAAAGGCGTCAAGGAAGGGCTGCAACAGGAATTGCTGACGATGTGAATAGATATTGATCTCGGCAGCGGCGGCCATGACGGGTCCGCCACCGATAAACAGCGCTGTAAGACAGGCGGCCGCCCACGTGATGAGTCGGCCGGTGGCGCGGCGCGCTGCCACCTGTGCCTTTGGTTTTGCCTTTGGCGTTGCCGTTGCAACATGCATGGTCTGTTTCCCCCGACTGGCATCAGTGTCTAATGGCTGAGAATGATTATCAAATGCAAATTCATCGCTATTGGCAAGAGAAATATTGAGAATGATTATCAAATTCATTATTATTATATTTATATAATAAATACAACAGTTTAAATTTCAAGCAACCTCCAGACCGCAGCAAAAACACGGTTGGGTATTATTGTCGCACTGCCCGGCCAGATGCGCCCTCAG
>Ga0181584_10004261_pt1 | contig 10854 bp, 9 predicted proteins | sample 071ome_30_FD_132462 | JGI IMG/M metagenome (GOLD analysis project Ga0181584, IMG submission 132462) | Coastal salt marsh microbial communities from the Groves Creek Marsh, Skidaway Island, Georgia - 071406AT metaG (megahit assembly) | ecosystem: Environmental > Aquatic > Marine > Intertidal zone... | reverse complement strand
GGCCGGCGTGCGCACGGTCATCTTGTCCGGCCGGGCGATGCCGGCACTGGACGCCTACGCCGGGGCCAACACCGGTCGCGCAGTGCTCAGCACGTCGGTCGGAGCGGTGCAAGCGGTTCTTCGCGAACCGCGCATGTCCTCGCTACTCACCGAACCGCAGCGCAACCGCTCCGATGCGATCGAAGTCCGCCAGGCTTTCCTCGCTGAGTCAGGGGTGCTGGTCGGGACGATTCCCGAAGATGCTCCGTCCCGAGCGATCGTGGTGGGTCCCGACGACATCCGGTGGAACCCCTCGCCTACGGTCGTGAACGCGCTGCTCAAGGCGACCGTCGCCGCACCGTGGATGACACCACTGTCGCTCAGTGACTTTCTCGAAGGGCCGGTCAATCCGCTGCGGCGCGAACGTCGCGGCTACGGCAGCAAGGCCACTAATGCGGAGTTGCCCGAGGACTATCTGCGCAAGGTGCGTCGCACGAGCGAAGAGCTCGCGGCTTTCACCAGCGTCCTGGACAACCCGATCGGTATCTCCGATGCGTACGCCTCGGCATTGCTGCGGGCCGAGTCCAGCGGGTGGCGATCGCAACCGGTGGTAGGTGAAGCCCTGCTCGACAGCATCACCACACAGCTGGGTGAGCAGGTCGGCCAAATCGCGGTTCTCTCCGAGGGCACCGTCACCTTCTCCGGCGACACCGGCCGCGTTCCGATCACGATCGAGAACTCCCTTGATCGTTCGGTGACCGTGGGCGTGCAACTGCGCGCATCACCCGCGGTGCGTTTGGAGTCCGAACCGTTGATGGGCATCCGCGTCGAGCCGGGCAAGAAGGTCAGTGTGGACGTCGAGGCGCGGGTGGTCGGCGGCAACACCCTTCCCGTTCGTGTCCAACTGCTCACCCCCGACGGTTCGGCCTTCGGAGAGTCCGCGCGCATCGAGGTCGCGAGCACGGCCTACGCACGCGCCGCGGCGTGGGTGGTGGTCGTCGCGTTCATCGCCATCGTGATCTTCGTGGTGATCGGTATCGCGCGACGCATCCGCGAGGCGAGTAAGAGCGATCCGAGCAACTCCACCGACGCAGTGGGTGCCCCGGAGCCGAGCGATGAGTAGGACACGCGCGCTTTTGGGACCGAGTTCGGTGATGGCGACCGGGACGGTCGTCTCGCGCATCACCGGCATCGCGCGCGACATCGCGTTGGCAGCGGCCCTGGGTTTCTACCTTGTCTCCGACGCGTACTCCCTGGGAAATTCCCTACCCACGATCGTCTACATCCTGGTTGTCGGTGGCGCGTTGAACGCCGTCTTCATCCCGCAATTGGTTCGACGGATGGAAAACGACGACGACGGAGGTAACGCATACGCGGACCGGCTCATCACACTCACCGGTTCGATTCTGTTGATCTTGTCGATGCTCGCGGTGATCGCAGCACCGTGGATAGTCGACCTCTATACGCCGGCGGACTACCCGCAGGCCGAGTACGACCTAGCCGTTGCGTTCGCGCGTTTGTGCCTTCCGCAGATCTTCTTCTACGGCGCGTACACGATGCTCAGTCAGGTGCTGAACTCGCGCGGGAAGTTCGGTGCACCGATGTTCGCGCCCATCGCGAACAACGTCGTGGCCATCGTCACCTTCGGGCTGTTCATCGCGATCGCGGGCACCTCCGCTGCAGCCGACGGCGTGCTCACCACCGACCAGGTGTTGCTCCTAGGTATCGGCACCACGCTCGGTGTGGTGGTGCAGGCCGCGATCTTGATCCCGGTGCTCAGTCGCGCGGGCTACCGCTGGCGTCCGCGCTTCGACTGGCGTGGGCAAGGCCTAGGTAAGGCCGCCAAGCTCGCCGGTTGGACGGTCGGTCTCGTGCTGGTCAACCAGATCACCTACATCGTCATCACGCGGTTGGCCGCGCAAGCCAACGTCGATGCCGCAGCAACCGGTGCGACCGCAGCGGGCATCACTACCTACCAAAAGGCGCATTTGGTGTTCATGCTTCCGCACAGCGTGATAACCATCTCGATCGTCACCGCACTGCTTCCCGCGCTCAGTCGGCTCGCGCACGACGGCAAACTGAAGGAAGTTGGCGAGGACATCGCCGGTGCGATGCGCCTCGTCGGTGCCTTGATCGTCCCCGTCGCCGCGCTGTTGTTCGTGCTCGGTTCGGATATCTCGGTGCTGTTGTTCGGCTATGGAGCGGCGACCACCGCGCAGGCGTCGGTGATGGGCGACATCGTCTCTATCTTCATGATCGGCCTGCTTCCGTTCACGCTCTTCTACGTGCTGTTGCGTGGCTTCTATGCAATGGAGGACACCCGCACACCGTTCTTCGTCACCGTGCTGTTCTCCGCGGTGATGCTGGTCCTGGTTGTCTCGTTGTTCTCGCTGCTGTCATCGCTGGGAGTCACCTCTGCGGGCGGCCCGCAGGTCGCGTCGATCGCCCTCGGGTACGTCATCGCCTACTGGTTCGGGTTCATCGTGCTGTGGTGGTGGCTCGCGCACCGGCTCGGCTCACTGCAAACCGGGCGAACCGTATGGGTCTTGATCCGTCTCACGTTCGCCGGCATCGTCGCCGTCCTGCTGACCACGATCGTGCGCGTGATCACCATCGGTCTGCTGCCCAGTGGCGATCTGAACGCGCAGCTCCAATCCCTCGTTCTTATCGCGGTGTCCGTCGTGGTCGGTGTGCCGACATTCGTGTTCGTGGCCTGGATTGTGCGCGTCCAGGAAGTGTCGTCGGCCTTCGCCATGGTGAAATCACGTGTGGTTCGGGGAGCGCGGCGATGACGGATACTTCAATACGGATCGATCGCTACGTGCTGCAAGAGCTCATCAGCGTGCACTCACCGCTCGAGCAGTTCGAGGGCTACCGGCAATTCCCGACAGAACTGTGGCGTGGACACGACGACGTTCTCGACCGCTCGGTGTCCATTCGACTCATCCGTAAGGACGACGCACGCCTGAACCGGGTGTTGGGCGCGGCGCGGGCCGCGGCGCTGGTCGATGCCCGGCGCCTGCTGCGCATCCTGGACGTGATGGACGTGCCCGGTGAGGAAGGTGCACCCGCGCGCACCGCCATCGTCAGCGAATGGGCCGACGGTCACCACCTCGCCGATCGGTTGAGTGACGGCGGGTTGTTCGACCCGACCGTCGCGGTGGAGACCATCGCGGAAATTGCCCGCACACTCGCTAACTGCGTACGCCACGATGTCGGCCACGGTCGCCTGCGGCCAACCGCGGTTCTCTGGACCGAGGCCGGTGAGGTGCGTATCCGCGGACTCGCGGTTGACGCGGCGCTGTTCGGTCCGATCGACCCGGCGGCGCCGGATTCCGATATCGACGGCCTCGGTTCGTTGCTCTACGCCATGACCACCGGTCGGTGGCCTGCACTGTCGATCGACGCCAACACCGTTCACATCCCGCTGGCACCGGCCGCCGGTCGCACCGTGCCGATGCCGTCGCGGGTGCGGGCCGGGGTGCCGTCGGATGTCGACGATCTCGTCACGCGCTCGGTGCGTCAGGTGGCGCGACCTCGCGGGTCGATGCCCATCACCTCGGTCGAAGGCTTCGCCACCGCGGCGGGTTCGGCCGAGGACTACCTCTCGCCGGTCACCGGCGTGCAGTCCGCGTCCGTCGGCGATCGAATCCGCACCGCCGCTTCCGCCGCGACGACGGCTATGTCGGCCCTACCCGCTCCGGCCGAATCCGAACAGCGAGCCGACCTGCCGCGTCGAAGGGTGGGCATCGGCGCGATCATCGGACGTTTCCTGGCCGTGGTCTTCGCGATCGCCCTAACAGCGGGCATCGGCTACTTCGGTTGGCAGCAACTCGTGGGCGGTCCGGCGATCGATGAACAGGCTCCGGTCACCGATCAATCGATTCTGGAGATCGAGGCGGTTCCGTTCGAGGAGAACTTCGATTCCGGGCTCACCGCGGTGCTGCCGATCGAGAGCGCGCGTTCCTACGATCCGCTCGGTGACAGCAACGACGACGGCCAACCCGACGGTGCGGACGGCAAGGAACGCAACAAGCGAGCACCCCTCGCGGCAGACGCAGACGGCACCACGGCGTGGTTGACGCGCAAGTACGACGCCCCCAACGTCGGCACCAAGGGCGGCGTCGGGTTGATAGTCGACCTCGGCAGCCCCAAGCAACTCTCGACCGTCGAACTCGACCTGGTCGGCTTCGGGACCGACCTCGACGTCCGGGTGGCCGATCAGATCCTTGACGACCCCGATCTGTGGACGGAGTTCGCGTCGGTCAACGACGCCGGTCCGGAGATCACCTTGCGTTCCCCGCGGTCGGTGATCGGTCAGTACGTGCTCATTTGGTTGACCGGACTTCCCGTCATCCCCGAGACAACCGGCGACGACGAGCCCCGCTACCAAGCCGGCATCCGACAGGTGTCCATCACCGGCCTGGACCCCGCCGAGCTCATCGAGGACGAGTAGCGGACGGCTGAAGAGGCATCGCCGACGACTGTGGGAGCGTCGCCGCCATCAGTAGGCTCGCAGCCGTGTCGAATGAGTCGCAGGTGTCGCCCGCCGTCGCCCCGACCGACCGCGATTTGCTGCAGGCGCATATCGACGGCGACGCCGAGGCCTTCGGCACCCTGATCGCCCGTCACCGCGACCGTTTGTGGGCGGTGGCGTTGCGCACCACGGGCGACCCCGACGAGGCAGCCGACGCCCTTCAGGACGCGATGATCTCGGCCTTTCGCCGCGCCGCTCAATTCCGCGGTGACTCCGCGGTCACCACCTGGTTGCACCGGATCGTGGTCAACGCCAGTCTGGATCGACTACGACGCCGCAGCGTGCGCAGCAGCGTTCCGTTACCCGAGGACGACGCGCTCGGGAGGGCCGCTTCGACGGCGACTCCGGTCGGGCGCGGGGGCATCCCGACCGATCCGATCGCGGCCCGGGAGACCCAACTCGAGATCGCTCGGGCGCTGGCAGAACTGCCCGAGCCCCAGCGCGAGGCCATCGTGCTGGTCGACGTCGAGGGGTACTCGGTCGAGGAAGCCGCCGCGATGCTCGATTGCCCGCCGGGCACGGTCAAGAGCAGATGCTCGCGTGGACGCGCCCGGTTGGCCGAATCCCTGGGCTTCCTGCGGAACCACCACCCGCCGCCGTCCGTCGGACGAGAGGAAGCAGCAGGCAATGCTGGGGGCCCGCCCGGGCCCGAGGCCAGCACCGAGGATCCCAGGGGAGGTGACCCAAGAGATGAGTGACGAAAGCGGTGAGGGCATCCGCCCCGCGGGGCAGGACCCGGCGTTCGATCCGCAGATCCAAGAATCGGTTCGCGACGTTCTCGCGAACTGGGGCACCTCGCTCGATCGCGAGCCGCTGGATCAGGTTCCCGCCGATGTCTGGGATCGGATCTCGGCCGCCATCTCCGTGGAGCAGTTCTCCGACGAGCACATCGCTGAGGGAGCCCCGAGCGGCCACCGTCGGCTGCGCGCCCTGCCGGGCAGCAAGTGGACCACCCCCCTGGTCGCGGCGAGCGTGGCCGTGCTCGCGGTGGCGATCGGTGCCAGCGTGCTTGGTCCGTTCGGAGATGCAGGAGATAGCGGCACCGATGGGCCTGCGGTGGTCGCGAGCGATTCGGTCGAGGCGGAGGCCGTCACCACCGAGGAAGCCTCGGTGGCGGCCGATGCCGCCCCGGCGCCGCGGGTCGTGCAGGCGGGATTCGTCCCACCGGCCAAGAAGGTCATGGACCTCGGTGAGGATCTCAAGGCGACGGAGTTGGCCACCACGGTGGATGCGCTTCTCGAGGACGCCGGCATCGACGAGCCGGCGGACGTCCTAGAGATGCCCGAGGAGCAATGGCAACCGTCCGCCGACGGCATGACATCGGACCCGAAGGTGCTGCGCGATTGCGTCACCAAGGTCACCCGGGTGGAGACGTCGCAGGCGTTGCTGGCGCTGCGGGCGAAGGTCAACGGCATCGACGCGGGACTGCTGGTGGTCCCGGAGTTCATGGTGGACATGACCCAGATGGACGGGATGGACGCCGAGAAAATGCGTCGGATGGGTCGGCAGATGGGGGTCACCACCATCTACGTGGTCGAGCCAACGTGCGGCATGCAAGGACCCGGCCACGACCCCACGCTGCTGCGGGTCGCCTTCACCCTCGCCCGGTAAGACCATCCTCGAAGCCGATACCCCCTACGGTATGCGGTCCGCGGTATCGTATGCCGGCCATCACGTGGGCGAATGCGCCCGCGTACGCAACCGAATCTTGGAGTGAATCGCCGTGAGCGACGTCAGGAACGTGATCATCATCGGCTCGGGTCCCGCCGGCTACACCGCGGCGGTCTACGCCGCCCGCGCCCAACTCAATCCGCTGGTGTTCGAAGGTTCGGTGACCGCGGGTGGTGCACTCATGAACACCACCGAGGTCGAGAACTACCCCGGGTTCGCCGAGGGCATCATGGGTCCGCAACTGATGGAGGAGATGCGCAAGCAGGCCGAACGATTCGGCGCCGAACTCATCACCGACGACATCACCGCGGTGCAACTCGACGGTGACGTCAAGACCGTGACCGACGGATCGGGCAACACCCACTCCGCGCACGCGGTGATCCTCGCGATGGGTTCGGGCTATCGCGAGCTCGGCCTTGAGAACGAGAAGCGCCTGTCCGGCCACGGAGTCTCGTGGTGCGCAACGTGCGATGGCTTCTTCTTCCGTCAGCAGGAGATCGCCGTCGTCGGAGGTGGTGACACCGCCGCGGAAGAGGCCACCTTCCTCACCCGCTTCGCCCACAAGGTGTACCTCATCCACCGCCGCGATGAACTGCGCGCCAGCAAGGTGATGGCCGAGCGTGTGTTGTCCAACGAGAAGATCGAGCCCGTCTGGAATTCACAGGTGGTGGACGTCCTGGGCGAGGACAAGGTCAACGGCATCGTCATCGAGGACACCGTCAACGGTGAGAGGCGAGAACTCCCGGTCACCGGCCTGTTCATCGCCATCGGTCACGATCCACGTTCGGAACTCATCACCGGCCAAATCGACCTCGACGACGAGGGCTACGTCCTGGTCGACGCCCCGAGCACCCGTACCAACCTCACCGGTGTCTTCGCGTGCGGTGACCTCGTGGACCACACCTACCGCCAGGCGATCACCGCCGCAGGGACCGGCTGTTCGGCCGCCCTCGATGCCGAGCGCTTCCTGGCGGACAAGGAGGGCTAACCGCCCCGCGGTTCCCGGCCACGCGAGAAACACGATCCCCCCGATCCCCCCGATCCCGCGTAGGCTGACCCGACACCAACAAGCCGTCTTCCCCGTGAATCTGAAGGAGAAACCATGGGAGCACCGAAGATCGTGAGCGACGCCTCATTCGCCGACGATGTCCTGATGAGCGACAAGCCCGTCGTCGTGGACTTCTGGGCCGAGTGGTGCGGTCCGTGCAAGATGATCGCTCCCATCCTCGAGGAGATCGCCTCGGAGAACGACGCCATCGTGATCGCCAAGTTGAACGTCGACGAAAACCCGCAAACTGCGGCGTCGTACGGCATCACCTCGATCCCCACCATGAACGTCTTCTCCGGTGGCGAGGTCGTCAAGACCATCATCGGCGCCAAGCCCAAGGCCGCGCTGCTCGCGGACCTATCCGAGTACTTGTAGGAACGTGCTCCGCCTTGGTTCTTCCGGGGCGGCCGTCGCGGAGGTGCGCGCACGGCTCGCGCATCTCGGACTATGTAACGACCTGCCGGTAGGCAGTTCGCTCGACGATGTCGTCTTTGACGAAGACATCGATCGGGCGGTACGCACTTTCCAACAAGAACGCGGTATTACCGTCGACGGCATCGTCGGGCCCGACACCTTCCGTCGTCTCGACGAAGCACGATGGCAGCTCGGCGATCGAGTGTTGTCCTACGTTCCCGGTCACATGGTGGTGGGAGACGACGTCACCACTTTGCAGCGGCGCTTGGTCGAACTGGGGTTCAACCCCGGACGTCCGGACGGCATCTTCGGACCGGACACCGATTCGGCACTGCGGGAGTTCCAGGCGGGTGTGGGTGTCTCCCCCGATGGCACCTGCGGGCCGGAAACCTTCCGTGCGTTCGACCGACTGATTCGAACCGTCGTCGGCGGCGATGCAGCGGAGTTGCGTGAGCACGTGCACTTGAGTCGTCTGCAATCCGGTGTTGCGGACAAGGTGATCGTGCTCGACCCGGGCAGCATCGTGGATCCGGACATGTGTCACGCGATCGCGGTGCGCGTGGAAGGTCGCCTCGCAGCCCTCGGAACGCAAGTGTTGTTGACGCGGCCGGCGCACCCGGTTGGTGAACCGCCGAGTGAAGCCGAGCGTGCGGAGTTCGCCAACTCCGTCGACGCCGACCTCACCGTCTCCATCCACGTCGATCGCTCGACCAGTGAACTTCCCAACGGCATCGCGACCTTCTACTACGGGCATCCGCGCGGCTCCCTGCATTCGCACGCGGGCCAGATCCTCGCCGAGCACGTCCAGGCCGAACTCACCGCGCGAACCGACCGACTCGATTGCCGCATCCATCCGCGCACCTGGGACCTGTTACGGCTCACGAGGATGCCGGCGGTGCGGGTCGAGGTCGGATACGTGTCCAATCCTTCCGATGCCAAGCACCTCGGCAGCGACGCGTTCCACGACGCCGTTGCCGAAGGAATCGCCGCGGCCGTCACCGACGTCTGCGCGCCGGCGGTTATTCGCTAGTTGCCGCCGCTGCCCAGGGCTCGGCCCGGCAAGAGCAGGCGCACCACAAATCCGGCCACCACGCCGATAACCACCAGGGCGGCGATCATCACGATCTTTCCCATGGCGACCTCCCCGGCCGCTCGCGGCCGACCCGCGAGCGAGATGTGCCTGATCAAGGCACGTGTCCTATCGTAGGTCGCCACGCCGGAGAGAGAAATACTTCCCCTGACCCGAACCGCCGGCCGACAGGAGCCTCATGAACGCCGAGAGCTCTCCCAGCGGTTCCCGGCTGGACCCGTGGGTCGATTCCTACGCCCAGCGCGCCAAGAACATCTCCGGCTCGGCTATCCGTGCACTCTTCGCCGTCGCGAGCCGACCCGAGGTGGTGTCCCTGGCCGGCGGAATGCCGTATGTCCAGGCGCTGTCCATGGACCAGATGGCCGACATCGCCGCGCGGGTGGTGCGCGAGAAGGGCCCGCAGGCCCTGCAATACGGATCCGGCCAAGGCGACGTTCGGCTGCGCGAGCAGATCCTCGACGTCACCGCCGAGGTGGGCGTGCATGCGCACCCCGACGACATCATCGTCACCACCGGCTCACAGATGGCTCTCGATCTCGTCACGCGAACGTTCTGCGATCCCGGTGACGTCGTCCTCGTCGAATCACCGTCCTACGTCGGCGCGCTCGGGGTCTTCCGCTCCTACGAGTGCGACATCGTGCACGTCGCGATGGATGACGAAGGTCTGGTGCCGAGCGCGCTGAGTGAAGCGATCGCGACCGTGCGCGCGCAGGGCAAGCGCGTGAAGTTGATCTACACGATCCCCTCGTTCCACAACCCCGCGGGCGTCACCCAGGGTCCTGCGCGTCGTAAGGAAATCCTGCAGATCGCGCAGTCCGCCGGCATCGCACTTCTTGAAGACGATCCCTACGGTCTGCTCGGTTTCGAAGGCGAACCGCCACGAGCACTGCGCGCCGACGACGCCGAAGGCGTCATCTACCTCGGCTCCTTCTCCAAGACGATCGCTTCGGGTTTGCGTGTGGGGTGGGCGATCGCACCGCACGGTGTGCGCGAGAAGTTAGTCCTTGCCGCCGAAGCCGCCACGTTGTGTCCGTCGAACTACGCGCAGTTGACGGTCTCGGAGTACCTCGCCACCGAGCCGTGGCAAGAGCAGATCAAGTCCTTCCGTGAGGTCTACCGCGAGCGCCGTGACGCGCTGCTGGAATCGCTGCAGGCGATGATGCCCGAGGGCACACGCTGGACGATTCCCGCCGGTGGCTTCTACTCGTGGGTCACCCTTCCCGAAGGACTCGACGCCACGGCCATGCTGCCGCGCGCTATCTCCGAACTCGTCGCCTACGTCCCCGGCACCGGTTTCTACGTCGACGGTCAAGGCGCCTCGAGTATGCGACTGTCCTACTGCTACCCCGATCCAGACCGCATCCGTGAGGGGGTTCGTCGCCTCTCCGCGGTGGTCGAGACCGAACTCGAGATCGCCCGGACCTTCGGAACGGCGTCGAGCGGCTCAACGCTCACCGACGGGGAGTCCTCGACACCCGGGCCGGATCTGGCATGAGCGCCCGACACGTACTGGTGCTCTCCGGAGGCCTGTCCCCCGAGCGCGACGTCTCCCTTCGTTCCGGTCGCCGGGTCGCCGAGGCCCTGCGCAGCGCACGGCCCGATTGGGAGGTGACCGAAGCCGACGTCGACGCAGGCCTGCTCCCCCACCTGACTGCCCACCGTCCAGACTGTGTGGTTCCCCTGCTGCACGGCGCGGCCGGTGAGGACGGCGCCCTGCGGGATGTCCTCGAGACGTTGGACATCGATTACGTCGGCTCCGATGCTGCGGGCAGCCGGCTGGCTTTCGACAAGCCGGTGGCCTCGACGCTGGTGTCGGGAACGGGTATCGCCGTTCCCGAGTTCGTCGTTCTCCCGCAGTCCACGTTCCGTGAACTCGGTGCCCCGGCGGTCATGCAGGCGGTCGGAGATCGCATCGGATTCCCGCTCGTGGTCAAGCCCACGCGAGGGGGTAGCGCCCTGGGTGTCTCCATCGTGCGTAGTGCGCAAGACCTTCCCCCGGCCATGGTTTCGGCCTTCGCCTACGGCGAGACGGCGATGATCCAACGCTTTATCGAGGGCACCGAGATCGCCGTGAGCGTCATCGACTCTGCGGACGGTCCCACCGTCCTGCCGTCG
>Ga0181584_10004257_pt1 | contig 10860 bp, 10 predicted proteins | sample 071ome_30_FD_132462 | JGI IMG/M metagenome (GOLD analysis project Ga0181584, IMG submission 132462) | Coastal salt marsh microbial communities from the Groves Creek Marsh, Skidaway Island, Georgia - 071406AT metaG (megahit assembly) | ecosystem: Environmental > Aquatic > Marine > Intertidal... | reverse complement strand
AGAGAAGAGCATTCTCCAAGAACCCTTGTAAAAAATGTAGATTTTATTTCTGCTCCTGGAGTGTCTGATGATAATATATATAGGCCAGGCGGACCCAAATATTTATTAACAAATAGAGCGTTATTTAAATTCAATAAGAAGCAAAAAAAATTTTCTTTATTTAAATTAAATATGAATGAGACTTTAGATAGTATCATCGAATTAACTGGTTTTGATTTTGATGTTGATAAAGATCTCTCAGAAATGGATTTGCCTGACAAAACTCGAATAGAAACTCTAAGAAAGTGCATAGCACCAATGGTTTCTGAGTTTTATCCAGAATTTGCAAATAGATTATGGGGTGTTTAAATCAAACTCATATATTTTTTCTATTTTCTACTAAATTTTGAACAACAAGTGGGTCAGCTAAAGTAGAGACATCACCAAGCTCTTTATGCTCATTAGCAGCAATTTTTCTTAAAATTCTTCTCATTATTTTACCAGACCTTGTTTTTGGTAGACCAGGTGCAAATTGAATTAAGTCTGGAGAAGCGATAGGACCTATTTCTTTTCTAACCCATTGCTTTAATTCTAATAATAATTCTTCTGATTCAGGCACACCTATGTTCAATGTTACATAGGCATAGATACCTTGACCTTTAATATCATGTGGATACCCAACAACAGCAGCTTCAGCAACATCAGAATGAGCTACTAATGCAGATTCTACCTCTGCTGTTCCCATCCTATGACCTGATACATTAATGACATCATCAACTCTTCCAGTTATCCAATAATAACCATCTTCATCTCTTTTGCATCCATCACCAGAAAAATATCTTCCTGGAAACGTTGTAAAGTAAGTATCTATAAATCTTTGATGATCTCCATATACTGTTCTCATTTGACCAGGCCATGACATATCAATACATAAATTTCCTTCTGAAGGACCATCTAGTTCATTGTTTTCATTATCTACTAGAACCGGCTTTATTCCAAAAAATGGTTTTGTTGCAGATCCTGGTTTTGTAGGAGTAGCTCCTGGAAGAGGAGTGATTAATATGCCACCAGTTTCAGTTTGCCACCATGTATCAACTATTGGGCATTTCCCGTCCCCCACAACATTGTTATACCAATTCCATGCTTCAGGGTTAATAGGTTCTCCAACACTGCCTAATATTCTTAAACTAGAACGACTTGTTTTTTTTACAGGGTCATCTCCTTCAGCCATTAGCGCTCTTATTGCTGTCGGTGCAGTATAGAAAATATTTACTTTGTGTTTATCTACAATTTCCCAAAACCTGCTAACAGTAGGATAATTTGGAACGCCTTCAAACATTAGAGTTGTAGCGCCGTTAGATAGTGGTCCATACACTATATATGAATGACCTGTTACCCACCCTACATCAGCGGTACACCAATAAATCTCATTTTCTTGATAATCAAATACGTAATGGTGTGTCATAGAAGCATAAACCATATACCCACCAGTAGTATGTAATACACCTTTGGGTTTTCCAGTTGATCCAGATGTGTATAATATAAACATAGGATCTTCAGCACTCATTTCTGTAGGCAAACAATCAGAGGATGCTAGTGCCATCTCTTCGTGGTACCAGATATCTTGACCATCTATCCAATTAATTTCTCCACCAGTTCTTTTAACAACTATAGTAGTTTTGCACATCTTTGCTTTGGATATGGCTTCGTCAGTATTAGTTTTAAGAGGAATTTTTTTTCCTCCCCTAATACCTTCATCAGCGGTAATAATAATTGATGAATTACAATCTTCTATGCGTCCAGCTAATGCATCAGGAGAAAACCCTCCAAAAACAACAGAGTGGATTGCTCCTATTCTTGTGCAAGCCAACATTGCAATTGTTGCTTCTGGTATCATTGGCATATAAATTGTTACACGGTCACCTTTTTGGGCACCAGCTTTTTTTAAAACATTTGCAAATTTGCAAACGTCTTTATAAAGCTCGTTATAGGTTATGTTTTTACTTTCGCTTGGGTCATCGCCTTCCCAAATTATCGCAGTACTTTCTCCTTTAGTTTTTATATGTCTATCAAGGCAATTAAAACTTGCGTTCAGAGTTCCATCCTCAAACCATTTAATACGAAGGTCATCTTTATTATATGAAACCTCATTAACTTTTGAGTAGGGCTTTATCCAATCAATTCTTTTTCCATGTTTTGCCCAAAAAATTGAAGGAGAATTTATAGATTCTTCATACATCTTTTCGTAGACTTCATGGTTTACATGAGAGTTTTCAACAATATTAGATGATGGTTTATATAAATTTATATCTGACATTTAATGCTCCCTAATTTACAATTACTCTTCTAAAATTAAATTTGCATTATTGATATCGTTAATATCAATAACTTTCTTAATGGTTTCTAAAGAAAAACCATTCCTTGACAGAGAACCAAGCCATTTCTGTTTTAAATTATATTTATCTTTTTCATCGGTAATTGAGTTTTTACAGGAAAATATTCCAATACTTTTCTTTTTCATAAATTTAATAGCAGCTTTTATTTCTGGGTTTTCAAGCCCATTATCAACCATTTCAATAGAAGATTGGATTATTTCATTTGATATTCCTTTTTCTTTAAGTTTGGCATAAATAAACTTAATAGATCCACCTTGTCTTCTAAGAGACCTAGTTTTAATTTCTGCATATCTTGCATCATCAATAAATTTTGCTTTAAGCATTTCTTCTTTAATTAAGTTTAGTATATTTTTTTTCTCTTCTTCTTTAAGATCATTTTCGTAGTAAGACATTTTTCTTTTAAGGGTATTTTCGAATTGATATGTTGAAACTTCATAACGTGCTAAATATGACATTGATGAGTTTCTTAATTTTTTGATTATTTTATCTTTATTATTCATAAAAAGATCCATTAATGTTAATTAACTTTAACAGCATTATTTTTAATAAGATTATAAATATTTTAATTATAAGGACAAGTTATTGAAAAATTATAATGTAAATCTAGGTGTAAAACGTGAAATTGGTAAGGTCAATTGGAGTGGTTTTTTTACTTTATATTTAAAGGAAGTTAAACGATTTACTAATGTTTTTTTACAAACAATAACTGCCCCCATGGTAACCACATTACTTTTTGTAATTGTATTTTCTATAGCAATTGATAGGAGTGCGGGTTTTCAAGGAATTCCATTTATTACTTTTTTAGTGCCTGGATTAATTATGATGAGCGTTATTCAAAATGCGTTTGCTAATGTCTCTTCAGCTTTTATGACTGCCAAGGTGAAGGGGTCAATCGTAGATCTTTTGATGTCGCCACTTGGACCAATAGAGATTTTAATAGCACATGCTCTAGCTGGAGTAACAAGAGGGTTATTTGTTTTTATGGGATCTTTTTTATTACTTTGGTCCTTGGGAATACTTAGTTTACCAAATCATTTTTTTTGGATGATTTTATTTTTATTTCAAGGAGCTTTTACATTAGCTATTATTGTCATGCTGGCAGGAATATGGGCTCAAAAATTCGATCAATTAGCAATAATTTCTAACTTTGTTATTCAGCCATTAGCTTTTTTGTCAGGAACATTTTACTCAATAGAAAGATTGCCAGAGACGCTTAAACTAGTGGCTTATTGTAATCCTATTTTCTATGCTATAGATGGATTGCGATATAGTTTTTTAGGAATAAGTGATGCATCGCCTATACAAGGAAGTTTGATTTTATTTTTATGTAATTTAGGGCTTAGTTTTTTTGCATGGTATGTTCTTAAATCAGGTTATAGGCTAAGATCCTAGAATGTTAAAATTTTGGAAAACATATTATGAATGACATTAAAAAAGTACCTGGTGTTTTGTCTGGACAAGAAATAACTGAATTAGTTGCTAAAAACATTATTAGTAGTGATCAAGAAATTGATAAGGATATTATTCAGCCGGCATCAATTGACCTAAGGTTAGGTATAAGAGCTTGGAGAGTGCCGGCGTCTTTCTTGCCTGGGAAAGGCAATTTAGTTTCAGAAAGATTAAAAGATTTTGCAATGCATGAATTTAGCCTCCTAGATGGAGCGGTTTTAGAATGTGGTTGTGTATATATAGTAAAACTTTTGGAAAATGTTTCCTTAACAGATAATTTGTCTGGTATTGCAAATCCTAAAAGTTCTACTGGTAGATTAGATGTTTTTACCAGGTTAATCGTAGATGGAGCACAAGAATTTGAGGATGTTCCTGCTGGATATAAGGGTCCCCTTTATGCAGAAATTTCACCGAGAACATTTTCAGTCCTTGTTCGAACAGGTTCCAGGCTCAATCAACTTAGAATAAGAAGAGGGTATTCAATTACCACTGATAAGGAAATGGAAATTCTTCAGAAGCATGTAGGACTTGTGAGGACTGAAGACAATGATAGTCTCCCTGATAAAATAAAAAATGGAGTTCCTTTGTCAGTTGATCTTGTTGGTGAGAATGGATTAATTGGATATAGGGCACGAAAGCATACAAGACTTATTGACGTTGATAAACCTGGTTTTTATAAAAGAGAATCTTTTTGGGAAAAAATTACAACTGAAGATTTAGTTTATCAAAATAGTAATTCTAAAAATGGGACTTCTTCATCTGGATTAGTACTGAGTCCAGATGCTTTTTATATTTTAGCAAGTAAAGAATATGTTTCTGTACCCTCTAATTACGCTGCTGAAATGAGAGCTTATGATACGAAAGTTGGAGAATTTAGGGCACATTACGCTGGTTTTTTTGACCCTGGGTTTGGATTATCAGAATTGGGAGCATCTAAAACAAAAGCTGTTTTAGAGATAAGGTCTCATGATGTTCCTTTTTTGATAGAACAAGAACAAACAATCTGCAGATTAGTTTATGAACCAATGGCGAATGTACCAAGTTTTTTATATGGTGAAGCTGGAGGTACTAGTAATTATCAAGCTCAAGGACTAAAATTATCTAAACATTTTATATAGTTTTTTCTTCATTGTTTGTTTATGTTTAATCTTGTTAATATGTTTAATTATAAATTTATAAAAGAGTTCTAAAATGCCTATCAGCCCATCTATAATGACTACATATGGAAGAATTGACATTGCTTTTACTCATGGCGAGGGTAGTTTTTTAATTTCCGAAGATGGAAAAAGATATTTAGATTATGCCAGTGGGATAGCTGTAAACGCATTTGGTCATTGCCATCCTAAACTTGTAGAAGCTCTTCAAGATCAAGCATCAAAATTATGGCATACATCTAATCTTTATAGAATACCAGAGCAAGAAACAGTGGCTGAAAAACTTGTTGCAAATTCTTGCGCAGATAGAGTTTTTTTCTGCAATTCTGGAGCTGAGGCTACAGAAGGAGCAGTTAAGGTGGCGAGAAGATATGCCTGGGCAAATGGAGATAAAGATAGAACAGAGATAATTTGTGCAACAGGCGCTTTCCATGGCCGCACGTTAGCAATGTTAGCTGCAAATGATAGACCGTTATTTCGAGAAGGTTTTGGTCCATCAGCACAAGGTTTCACTCACGTTGAGTGGGGAGATATAGAAAATCTTAAAAAAAATATTGGGAAGCATGTTGCAGCCATTCTGGTCGAACCTGTCCAAGGTGAAGGAGGTGCGAGAAAAGCTCCTCCAGGTTATCTTAAATCGCTTCAGGAGATTGCTAAACAAAATGGTTCTTTATTAATTTCAGACGAAGTGCAAATTGGAATGGGAAGATCAGGGTCTTTGTTCGCTTATCAACAAGAAGAAATTGAACCTGATATCATTGCTCTTGCAAAAGGTCTTGGAGGAGGGTTTCCGGTAGGTGCTGTTCTAGCAAAAGCTAATGTTGGTGATGCAATGATACCTGGAACTCATGGAAGCACATTTGGAGGAAACCCTTTAGCAATGCGATCTGCAAACGCTGTTTTAGATCTTTTGTTAGAAAATAATTTTCTTGATGATTTAAAGAAAATGGTTACCTATTTTGACAAAAAAATGGATGAACTATTAAAACATGATTTACAAAATTCACCAATTTTAGTTCATAAAAAAGGTTCAGGAATGTTAAGGGGCTTCCAATTAGATGAGAAAGTTACGGCTGGAAATTTTGGTAATGTTGCAAGAGATAAAGGTTTATTGTTAGTAGGAGCTGCCGAAAATACTATTAGATTACTACCTCCTCTAAATACCTCGAAAGAGGAAGTCGATAAAGCCTTTGATATACTCAAAAACGTTATTATAGAAATGAAAACAAAGTAAAAATGCCTAACTTTATTGATTTAAAAGATCTTTCAAAAGATCAACTTTTAGATTTGATCTCTCTTTCTTTAAAGTGGAAAAAAGAGCCTTACCCAAATTTTATGAATAATAAACACGTGGTGCTTATATTTGAAAAGCCTTCTCTAAGAACTCGAGTTTCTTTTGAAATTGGAATTAATCAATTAGGTGGAAAAAGTTATATTCTTAACGAAAAAGAAATGCAGCTAGGCAAAAGGGAGACTATTGAAGATACTGCTCGAGTTTTAGAAAGGTATGCTGATTTGATAGTTATAAGGTGTTTTGGTCATAATCAGTTGATTAAATATGCTGAGACCTCTTCTATACCTGTTATAAATGCGTTAACAGATTTCAGTCATCCTTGTCAGGTTATAGCAGATTTAATTACAATCAAAGAGAACCTAGGGAACTTTGAAAACCAAAAAGTTGGATGGTTTGGAGATTGTAATAATGTTTTACAAAGTTGGATTGAAGCCTCAGCATTATTAAATATAAGGCTCTATATAGCATGTCCTGAGGGTATTAACCCTGATAAAGAGACTTTGGCCTGGGCCCAAGATAGGAATAAAAACATTATTGTAACACATGATCCATTAGAAGCAGCTCATGGAGCTAATTGTATAATTACAGACACCTGGAACTCCATGGGAGAGACAGATCCATTGCCTGAAGAAAAATTCATTCCATTTCAAGTAAATGAAAAAATTATAAAGTTAGCAGATAAAGGAGTTATTTTCATGCATTGTTTACCAGCTTACCGTAACAAAGAAGTTACTTCAGAAGTTATTGAAAGTGCTAATTCAGTTATTTTTGATGAGGCAGAAAATAGGTTGCATGCACAAAAAGCTATTATGCAATTTTGCTTTAATTAAAAATATTACATGAATAGTACAAATCACATCATTCCATTTCAACTAGCTAATAATGAAGTGAGAGGTTTAATAGTTAGATTTGATACGGTCTTATATGATATAATTAGTCGCCATAAATATTCCAGCAATATTGAAGCTTTACTTGCAGACACGCTAACTATAACAGCTTGTTTGGGTTCAAGAATGAAACATGAAGGTGTTTTTACAATACAAGGAAAAGGTTCAGGAGAGGTTCATACTTTGTTTGCTGATATAACAAATGATGGATGTTTAAGAGGCTATGTTGGTTTAAAGGAGGGTTTTAAAAATACAGAGGCTAATTTATTAAAATTAATGGGCTCTGGTCATATTTCATTTACATTGGATCAAGGTAAATATTCTAAAAGATACCAAGGCATTGTTGCTCTTGAAGAAGAAGGGGTCTCAAAGGCAACAGAGTCGTATTTCTCAAACTCAGAACAATTAGAAACTAAATTTGCTACTTTTAACTATTATGATTTAGATCAGCACAAAAGAGAGAATTTATTCCCGGGTGGTTTGATTATGCTGCAAAAAATGCCAATGAAGGATAAATTTTCTGAAGAGGCTAATAAAGAAGTTTGGGAGCTTTCAAAAAGCTTTTTGTCAACTTTAAAAAAAGAAGAGTTTTTATCCACAAAACTTTCTTCTAAAGATATTCTTTTTAGATTATTTCACGAAATTAAAGTAACGACGTATAATGAAATTGAAATCAAAGATAAGTGCCGTTGTTCTCAAGATAGAGTGCAATTTGCTTTGAAAAAATTAGATAAAAAAGAATTAAGTGAAATTGAAGATGAAAATGGAGACATTAAAGTTGTTTGTGAATTTTGTAAAAAAGAACGTTTTTTTTCACGGCCTAACTAATTAAGATTTAATTTTTCCAAAATAGTGGTGAAAACATAACAAGAATTGCAAAAATCTCTAACCTACCTAAAATCATTCCAGCACATAAAAAAAACTTTCCCATGTCGGGTATTGTTTGGTAGGAACCTGATGGTCCAATTATATCGCCTAACCCGGGACCAACGTTTCCAATTGCAGATGCAGCACCAGAAAGAGCTGTAATTAGATCCAGTCCAAGCATCCCTAAAAGACAAGCAATAACAGCAAAAGATATAATGTATAAAAAAAAGAAACCCATAACTGACTCTGCAACATTTTCTGGAATAGGCTTTTGGTTGTAATAGGATACTATAACAGCATGAGGTCTTATGAGTTTAGAAATTTGAGCTTTTGCGTTTCCAACTAACACCTGTATTCTTGCCATTCTTAACCCACAAGTTGTTGACCCTGCACAACCGCCAACGAACATACAAATAAGAAGGATAGCGGTTGGGAAACCTCCCCAATTATTAAAGTCTGATGTTCCAAAACCAGTTCCAGTAATTATAGAGATCACGTTAAAAGCTGCCAGTCTTAAAGCTTCTGAATACGGTATATCCTGAAAGCTTAAATATATTGATATTATGAACACAACAAAAATTATTAATGTCAAAAATAATTTAACTTGATCGTCTTTTATTAAGTTTTTAAAACCTTTTTTAGTTATAGATAAATAATGCACAAAGGGTAGCGAACCAACTATCATCCCAAAAATCACTATTATTTCTATAGAAGATGATCCAAAAGCTGCTAAAGAATCAGATCTTGTAGAGTAGCCACCTGTTGCTAGAGTTGTCATTGCATGTGCTATTGAATCAAAAATAGGCATACCAGCAAGCCACAGCATCATCGCCCAAATACTTGTTAATGATAAATATACTAAACTTATTCCAGCAGCAAAGCTTGCTGCTTTGGGTACAACTTTATCAGGAGTTTCATAAGATTCTGTTTTAAATAGCTGCATTCCACCAATTGACAACATAGGTAAAACTGCCAATGCCATTACAATAATACCAACGCCTCCTAACCACTGAAGAAGAGCTCGCCAAATTAAAATACCATGTGAGGTTGAATCTAAATTATTTATAACTGTTGCTCCAGTAGTTGTGATTCCAGAAGTAGATTCAAAAATTGCATCAGTAAAACTCATATCAATTTGAGAGAACATAAAAGGTAGAGATCCAAATAGAGCAATTGATATCCAAGCACTATTAGTTAATAGGAAAGCTTGTCTTAATTCTAGATGTTCTGTTACTATTCCTCTATTGGACAGAAAACAAACAGCACCGACAAATAAAGTTATAAATGAAGAACCGACAAAAGCTGGCCAGTCATCATTACCATAAAACCAATCTACAAAAGCTGGTACCATCATAAACAAAGATAGTATGCACAACAACATGCCTATTAGATAAATTATTGGTGCAATTTTCATGATTTTTTCTGTAAATATTTATTAAAAAGATAATATTTAAAAAATTAGTTGGCCATTTTTAAAAATCTGTCTTGTAAATTTATATCTTCTAAAAAGCAACCGCTAAATTGATTAGTAGTCATAGTTACATCATTTTTTAAAACACCTCTTGTGCTCATGCAGTGATGTTCGGCATCAATAAAAACTGCTGTACCTTTAGGCAATAAAGCAGAGTCAATACAGTTAAGTATCTGTGCAGTCATTGTTTCTTGTGTTTGAAGTCTTTTAGCAAAAACATCGAGTACTCTTGCTAACTTAGAAATACCAACTACTCTTTTATTAGGGTAATATCCAATAGTTGCTCTACCAATAATTGGGACCATATGATGTTCACAATGACTTTCAAAATTAATATTCTTTAGTATTACAATATCGTCATAGCCTTCTATATCCTCAAAAGTTTTTTCTAAGAGTTTTTTGGGATCTTGATTATAACCGGCATAAAACTCGTTAAAAGACTTGATAACTCTTTTAGGAGTTTCCATTAAACCTTCTCTATTAGGGTCTTCACCAATATATTCTATCAGTATTTTAATTGCTTGTTCTGCTTCTTCTTGCGAGATGGTTTTTTTTTCTTGTTCGTCAATTATCAAACTAGAAGCATTAATTGAAGAATTCATTGTACACCTTGAACTTTTTTTATTTAATCTGTAACAAATATTACTAGTTAAGCAAAGAATTAATCAGTATGTAGAATTTAATTTTTGGAAAAGAGTTAAATTTAGAGGTGTTTTATCACTTATAACCTTATCACCTTCATCGTGAGTAACAAGTAGACATGGGATGTTGGCTTTCTTAACGTGTTTTATAACAAATTGTCTAAAGCTATCTCTTTGCGAAGGGTCTAAAGATGAAAATGGCTCATCTAGGAGTAATGCATCAGGTTCTGATAAAATAGCTCTGAGACAAGCTATTCTTGCTTTTTGTCCACCGGACAAACTATTTGGGTACCTATCTTGAAAACCTGACATGTTAGCTTTATCAAGATACTCTATAATTAAATTATTTTTTTCGCTTCTTTTTAAACTTTTATTCATCCCAAAAAATAGGTTTTGTTCTACTGTCAAATGTGGGAACAAAGTGCCATCTTGAAGAAGGAGTCCAATTTTTCTTTTTTCTGTAGGGGTATTATTAAGGTTTTTTCCATTTAATCTTATTTCTCCTTCAAAACTAAAATTTTCTTCATGAACTCCCGAAATAACATTTATTAACGAAGATTTTCCAACCCCACTTTCTCCAAAAACACATAAAATCTCACTATTTTCTATTTTAATGTTTAGGTTTTCTATAAGGATTTTTTCTACTGGTGAAATCCATTTTAATGTTATATTTTTTAATTCAAGCAATTGTTTTTATTCCTTAAACAATAATTAGATATCTT
>Ga0181584_10004252_pt1 | contig 10868 bp, 7 predicted proteins | sample 071ome_30_FD_132462 | JGI IMG/M metagenome (GOLD analysis project Ga0181584, IMG submission 132462) | Coastal salt marsh microbial communities from the Groves Creek Marsh, Skidaway Island, Georgia - 071406AT metaG (megahit assembly) | ecosystem: Environmental > Aquatic > Marine > Intertidal zone... | reverse complement strand
CGGTCGTTGGTTATGATGGCCGTGGGCCCGAGCGGTGCGAAAAATCTCGCGCGACGCTCGTCTCGGGAATTTGTGCGTCGGCACCGCCGCCTCGAGGCGAGCCGAGACGTTCTTCGCCGAGAGGTGGAGTGGACGCCGTCGTCAACGCGCGGAGAATGCGAATTCGATGCGTAAACATAATTGTGATAAAGATGACAGGTTTCGCTATGATTCCTACGCGCGCGGGCGCTCAGTCGAGTTTCCAAAGATGGGCGAGACGAGGAGACGTCTACTCGGCGTCGTCGGCGGGCGCCGCCGTGTCGACGGGCGCGAAGACCCCTTTCTGCGCGTACACCGCCGCCATGAGCAACACGTCCGCGGAGAAAACCCCGGCGAACGATTTCCAAAAGAATGGAATGATCACGTTCACCAACGGAATCGCCACGAATAACAAATTTAACGCGTCCTTCTCCGCCGGCTCGCACTCTCTCGCGCGAAGACTCGGCACCGTAAACATCCACACGCTCCACATCCCCATCAATCGAGCGATGGACGGTTCGTCGCTCGGCCAAATCACGTTAAACGCCAATAGTCCACCCACGACGATGGCCAGATACGCCTGCACCTCGAACACCGTGTACAACGCGCTCCCCTTGTACGCCGGGTTCTTCTTCGCCGCCCCGCTCTGTCTCGGCGCGAACGTCGTCGCCGTCTTCTTGGCGAATTTGCTCAGATTCTTCTCCAGCGCGTCGTCGGAGATACCGACGGGATCACTCTTCGTCGTCGTCGTCGTCTCCGTCGTCTCACCCTCGCTCGCGCGCGCGAGCACGCGCGTCGCGCGCGTCCCGCGCGCGAGCACCCTCGCGCGCGTCGTCGTCATCGTCGCCCTCGTCGTCGTCGCGACGGCGACGCGCGCGCGCGACGCGGCGACGGTGGGCATCATCGCGTCGCGAACTTTCGTCTATGCCCTCGCGCGCGTCCTCGAGAGACGCTCGCGTCGCGCACTCGCGTCGGGAACCGCGCGTTATCCGTCCTCCTCTTCGACGACTGGAGATTGGGCGAAACGGGCGCCCATTCTCCAATCGTCGACGACGAGACCGCGTCCGGCGGTGGAGCGCGCGTGAGACGACGAATTGTGACGAAGTGATACCGTCTCGATCGGAACGCGCGGGATGGTGCGCGCGACGCGACGGTGACGCGCGCGATGACGCGATGATCGAGGAATCCGCGCGCGCGTACACGTGTTTGATTGTCGTCTGATGATGCGCGCGGTGACGCGGGCGCGCGAGCGCGCGATGACTGACGAATGGTGTGTGTGTTCGTGACGTCGGTAGAGTTCGTTGGCGCGCGAGGGGTCGTACGACCCGACGCTCGTGGAGGTGGAGTTGACGCAGGAGGAGGCGGAGGCGCGGGCCAACCGCCGAAGCGCGTTTCAGCGACACTTGCAGCAGACGGACGCGGAGAAGGAGCTCGTGTTGGCGTTCGCGAAGATGTACAGGATGAATGAAAAACCGGATGATCCTTTGCAGTGGTTGTTGGATTATTTTGAGAGGGATCAGAGGGGTCACATTAAACGCGCCGAGGACACGGCGGAGGAGTATCGCATCGAGCTCTCGCGCGTCGAGAAAGAACGGGACGAGTTGATCAATAAAATGGATGAGATGCGACAGACGGTGCGTAATTTGGAGCGGACGGTGACCGAGCTTCGTCGAGCGGCGCAATCGCAGAGCGTCGTAGGCGTGATCGACGACAGCGCGCCGGCGAGACAGCCGAGCGGAGGCGAGGACGACGCGTTGGACGTCTACGACACGGACAAGAAGGAAAAGAAGGAAAAGAAGGAAAAGAAGGAAAAGAAGGAGAAAAAAGAAAAGAAGCAGAAGAAGGAGAAGGAAAGACTCCCTCAAGATTCCGATCAGGAGTTCTCCGGGGACGCGACCGGTGGCGACGTCAGCGCGGTGGCGCGGCAAATTAGAGGCGAGACTGATGTGTGAAGGCGGTTGGTCGTGTACTTTATCAATAGAAACTACAAGCACTACGTGTACAGTGAATCCGCGAAGACGATGCCGTGACGTAAACTCTCCGCCCCTTGTTCAAACTTTTGCGCGAGACCGGTATCACCGACAGCGATGCACGCGCGGTGAAGCTCCATCATCAACTCATCGAGACGGCGCATCGCCCGAATAATCGTCCCTTCGAATAAATCCGTCTTTTTCACAATCTCGCTGAACGGTTCGCCCTTGGCCCAGCAATAGACGATCTCGACCATGGATGGCTTGAAGGATTCGACGAAATCTTCGACCTCGATGTCAATCTTACACTCTTTCTGGACGTTGCCGATTTCTCGAGCGGCGTCTTGAAGCGCCTTGAGCGGCTTTGCGAGCGACTTTGCAGACTTGTCCATGTTTGAAGTGTTGCTTTTTTCGACGGGCATGAAACACGACGCCAACGCAACGAGTTCGTGCGGATGAAGCCCGGCGAAGACGCCGTTGAACATGAGCTCTGTGACTAAAAGTTCATCCGCCGTGTCCACCTCGCACGCCGCGCGTCCCTTGGTGAGCACGACGCCGTCGGCGTCGATGTGACCGAGCTTTTTGAGAACTTTACTTCGCGCCTTCAAATCGTCCCTAAACTTTGTGAGTTCGCTCGATTGAATCTGCGTCTTGAGCTCCGCCGCGCGCGCCAGAAGATCGGCTTTTTGTTCAAAGATGTTGATTTTCGCCGTCAATTCACTATTTTCGTGCGCGTCAGCCTCGCTGTATAACGCGTGCGACTGAAATTTATCTCGAAGCGCGTCCAGAGATCTGTACGTGCGCATGAACGCGACGTCGGCGATGCCCATGTCTTTGATGGGGTCGATCATCGGAATCTCTTTACCCTTTTCGCGGAGTTTTTTCGTCACCGTCTCCACCGCGAGCCAGACGCTCTCGCGCGCGTCGGACGGGCGCAAATCTTGCGGAAGCGTCAGACGTATCGCACTGATGGCGTCAACGAGATTGATTCCGACGGGAATGATCTCAGTCGAGTTTGACTTGGGCTTTGTACGATCAGCGGGCGTCAGCTTACCCTCAGAAGCCCCAGGTCCGCATCGAAGCAAGCAATCCAAGACGTGCGTTTCGCGCCCTTGCGCATCCTTTGCACTCGACAACTGCACGATGACACCCCATCCCCAGTTCGTGTCGCCGTCCCTGACGCGAATGAGACGTCCCGATGTGAAGAACCGTAAACAATTCGAAGGTTCGAGCATCGTTCGAAGCACAGACTTCTCCGCATCGCGGTAATCGCGCCTGAGCGTGATGTACTCTTGGATCTCTTCGCTTCCCACCGCTTTGATTTTCGCCGCTTGCGCCTGCACTTCAGCGAGCTGCGCCTTCATCTCGGGCAACTGCTTCGCGTGTTGAAATTGATGAAACGAACGCGAAATGACGTATTCGGCGTCAATGGTTCCGGTCGCACGCTTCAGGAGGTTCAAAATGCTGTAGTAGCTCAATTTGAACTCTGAGTTCAGCGGTTGAGGTTGACCGAGAATCATCTCCTTCATCGCGGTCTCTTCCATGCGCTCGTCGCACATGACGATGCAAATGCCGCGATCATCTTTTCCGCGACGACCAGCTCGTCCAGACATTTGCGTGTACTCGCCGGGCGCGAGGACACGCATGTCCGTCCCATCAAATTTTTTCACCGCAGTGAACACGACGGTTCTCGCGGGCATATTCAATCCCATGGCGAAAGTTTCCGTCGCGAACAAACACTTGATCAGAGACTCGCCGAAGAGGATTTCAATCAATTCTTTCAAAACCGGAAGCAAACCACTGTGGTGAATACCGATTCCAGACTCGAGAAGCGGTAAAATCGCTTGTACCGCCGTCAACTGTCTATCCTCCTCGGACAAGTTGAGCAACGCGGCGTTGTACACCTCGCGAACCTGTTCCGCCTCCTCTGGTGTGTTGAAATTGAGCTTTGCGACGTATTTCGCGTACTCCTCGCACTCGCGTCGACTGAAGCTAAACACGATGACGGGGAAAAACGTCTTCTCCTTGATCATTCTGACGATGCGTAAAATGTCTTCGTCGCCCATGGATCCACCACCTCGTCCGCCGCGTCCACCGCCACCTCTTCCACCACCGCGTCCACCGCCACGTCCACCGCCGCGTCCACCTCTGGACGAGCTCGCCTTCTCCGCACCCTCCGCGATGGCTTGCTGTAATCTAGTAAAATTATCAGATCTAAACTGGCTCTGTTCGTTGACGACGAGATGCAACCCGCTTCCGCCCTTGGGAAACGCGTAGTGCTGCAGCGGCGTCGGTCGGTGATCGGTGTACACCACATGACACGGATGATTATGTAAACTCGTCACCCACTGCGCAAATTCGAGCGCATTCGGGAGCGTCGCGCTCAGGAACACCAAACGCGCGTCCTTCGGCGCGAAAATGATGGACTCTTCCCACACCACGCCCCGTTCACGATCTCGCATGTAGTGCACCTCGTCGAACACGATCCACTTCACCTCTCGAATCACGTCCCCACCTCTGTACAGCATCGATCGAAGCACCTCCGTCGTCATCACGATGCACGTGCTGTTCGGATTGATGGACGCGTCGCCAGTCATCAGTCCCACGTCGCCGAACTCTTCGCTCAGTTCGCGAAACTTTTGATTACTCAGCGCCTTGAGCGGCGACGTGTAGATGACTCGCTGTTTATCTCGAAACGCCATCGCGATCGCGTACTCCGCCACCACCGTCTTCCCCGCCGACGTGTGCGCGGCGACGAGCACGCTCTCGTTTCGTTCGAGCACCGCCGTCGCCGTGCGCTGAAACGCATCCAACTCGAACGGGTACGACTTGGCCGGCGCGCCGTCGTATCTCGGATCCCGAAGCGCGGCGACGTCACCCATCCAATCCCTCGGCGTCGCCACCTCGTGCACGCACGACGTGCGTCCTCTCGCGCGCGCGTCCGTGGACGTCGCCGCCACCGCCCGTTTCGCGTCGCCACCACCGCCGCCGCCACCCTCGTCGTCGTCGTCGCCGTCGCGGCGTCGCTTCGCCGCCTCGCGCGCGCGCTCCGAGTGCCCGCTCACCCCCGCGTTCGCCGGTTCGAGCGTCGTCGCGGGCGCCATCGTCGCTCGCGTCGTCGTCCCCGGTGTGGCGTCCCCGCACAGACGCGCGCGCGCATTCGTCGTCATGGCGGTCGAGGGGAGGGACGACGGCGCCGAACGCGCCGACGCGGACGTCGACGACGACGACGTCGAAGTGTTTGCCAACGGCGTCGCGTTCGCGCGCGCGGCGTCATGGCTCGGCGCGTCGTCCGCGTTGACGCACGAGACGTTCGCGGCTGAGGAAGTTGACGCGGGCGCATCGCGCGAGCGCGGGTCGCGGGCGCCGAGATTGGGTCTGGGAGCGACGAAATCGCGCGCGAAGACGTCGTGGGAGGACACCAAGGCGCAGGGGGCGACGCGAACGGCGTTGGATAAGGCGTTGGCGAGAAGGAAGAGGGAGGCGGCGGAACGCGCCGAGCGCGAGGCGGCGGCGCGAGGGGGCGACGACGACGACGACAGCGAGAGCGAGGATGATCGCGCGCGGATGAGCGGAAAGGCGAAGAAGCAGAGTCACGCGGGCGTGTACGGCGCGGGACGGTTCGGCGTCGGAGGAAAACAATTCAGCGTCGGCGCCAAGAGGGCGAAAAAGTGACGCGACTCGCGCATCGCGGCGCGAGACTCCTTTGTATAAATAATCACGACTAGAGCTAGAAATCAGAGGGTTTACGGACGAGAAACTCGACGTCCCCAACGTCGTTGGCTATCGATTCGACGCCCACGCGCTCGAGCAATCGCTCGCTTGCAGGTACGGACATTTGTAACAAACTCCACGCCAGTACCTCGCAATCCGATTGCGTGTAGTCATCAATGTGACGCTCGATAGCCGCGTTGATGCTCGCTCTCGTGTTGTCGACGTCGTACTCGTCGTCTCTATAGGCGAGGCGTAAGCGGGCGAGGGATTGAAGAATCGTCCTCGTCTCGAGCGCAGACGCGTCTCGTGCGACTTTGAGAAAGACGTGCATCGCCTCGCGCAACACGCTAGCGCCAATATCGTACTCGAGCGCGGCGAAGGACCACAGCATGAGCGTCATGTTTTGAGGCTTGGCGCCATAGGCGGTCAAGTCACCTCGAAAACGCTTGCTCGCGAGCTCGATGAGCTTTGGATTCGTGAGCCGAAGAGACGCGAGCGCGTGCATCGTCGGAGCCAGCTCGTGCGGTGCGAACGCGTACACAGAACGCAGAGCCGCATTACTGAGAGCATCCAGAAACTCGGGATATGCTCGGAATCCATCTTCACTAGGGCGCATCGTGTTCATTGCCCAAAGAATCATGCAGATTGCTCGTTGATTGAGAGATTCGACTTCATTGAAGAGCCGTTTGCACGCCGCTGCGATGTAGTCAACGTCTCGAAAACCGATGTAATCCGGGCCCAATCTCGCTGTGGCATATAGGTGAATCGCGATGTCGCGCGACGACAACACCTCGTCGCTCTCGAGCTTGGCAAGGCTGACGGTGTGTAACTCGTTTGCGTGCGCGTGAGAGATGAGCTCTCGTTCCACAGCATCCATCTTTGAGTATGACCAAAGCAAAGACGCCGCTGCTGGAAATTCAACATGTTCAAGTCGCATGTTCCGAGTGAGCTTCTCTATCACGTCGTTCGTGAAGACATCGGTGACGTTTGCCGAGACGGCGTCGTGCAATATGAAGGACACTTGTTGCGGAGATAGGTGAGTGGCGTTGTCCGCGGCCACGTTCACGAGTCCCGCTATCACGTCCACGGGTACATCGCATCGCGCGAGCGAAGACAGCTTGATCGCGTTTTGCAACGCTTTGCAGAGCGTCGATCCGTCTCCCGCGCCGAAAGCCCGCGTCGACGAGTGTCTTCGCAACGCCTCCATCGCCGCTCGACACAACAGCCGCACCGCCTCGCGCGCGGCCTCGCTCATCGATCGACGAGTGTAGAAATTCACAACCCCCCAGATCGCCCCGGTGACGTCGTTCGCGGACAGCGTGTCCATCTCGCGTTCGACGCGACGCGCGAGCGCTCGCGCCAACTCCGCGCCCGGCAAACCTTCAAATCTCGCGCGATCGGCATCGTGAAACGCCTGCGCCAACGAACGCACGCTCATTCCATTCGCCTCTTCGAGCAACACCCTCGCGAACGTCGTCGACATCTCCACCCCATTCTCTCCCTCGAACGCGTTCCACTCGCGCGCCGCTCGAAGCGCCGAGAGCACCGCCCGCGCGCTCACCACCCTCGCCTCTCTCGCCCGCGCGCGCATCTCCTCCACCGAGCGCGCGCTCGACATGGCGTCCCGTGCGCCGTCCCTATCGATGTCGCGCATCTCCCCGCGCGCCGCGCGTCGCGCGCGCAGGAGCACGTTCCAGTCCAACGACCCGGTCGCGCTTTCGTTCGCATCGCTCGTCGACGCGAACGCGTGCGTCGTCGCGCGAGCGATGCCGTCGACGAGCGTCGCGCGCGCGCGCGATGACACCGCGCGTCGTCGTCCGAGCGCCCGAATCGCGCGCATGTCGGCGCCGAGGACTGCGGGCGAGAACTGCGGGCGGGCGACGACGACGCAGCGTTGCCGAAGTCTAAAATAAATTCACTTACAACGCGTGATCGAGCAATCCGAAATCTATCGCTTCCTGCACGCCCATGTACGTATCGCGAGCCATCATCGCCTCCAATTCATCGACGTCTTGCCCCGAAAACTTGGCGATGAAGGCTGCCTGCGCCTTCGCGTTTCTGTTCAACTCGATGGCTTGAATCTTCACCTCGATGGACGTCCCCGCCAAACCACCGAGCGGTTGGCTGAGGATGATTCTCGAGTTGGTCATCCCGTATCTCTTACCCTTATCACCGCCCGCGACGAGCATCACCGGCGGTCCGGCGACGCATCCCAACGCGACCGTGGACACCGGACACGACACGTATTGCATCGTATCCAAAATCGCGGTGACGCAATACTGCGTCCCCGCGACGCAGTTCACCCAAACCCGAATCTCCGCGTCCGGATCTTCCGCCTCAAGCGCGAGTAATCTCGCGCACGCATCCATGGCGACGTTCTCATCGATCCGCGAGCCGAGAAAGATGATTCTCTCGCCAGACAACGCTCCGAAGATGTCCGTCGCGCCGCCTCGTCCATCCGGCACCATCACCGGCACCGTCTCGGGACCGGACCGCGTCATCGCCCGCGCGCGCGTCGTCACCCGCGCGGGTTTGGACGCGTGCACGGTTTTACCGCGCGCGCGCTCGCATCGCGAGACGCGCATCGTCGTGGACGGCGCCATGGCGGTCGCGCGCGTCGTCGCCATCGAAACCCTCCCTTTGGGTCCACCCGTTCGAACCGGCGTCGACGCGCGCGTTGACGTGCGTTCTCGCGCTGGTTTTCGCGCGACGCGACGAAGATACCCTCGCGCGACCTGAAGTGCGAACGGCGACACCCGCGGGCGACGTCGTGTGCGGTCGAGCGGCGAGGGAACGAACGCGATCGGGGAGGGGCGAGGCTGGGTCGCGTCTTGGCCGTTTGTCCGAATAGTTTGGTTCGGACAAACGGATCAAGTTGTATCTGTGTGAAAACCAATTCAGTAAAGTCAACGGTGTGTAAATCTGATGGCTCGTAAATCCACACGGTATGAAAACGAACAAGAAAAATGACGCTCGCAAAGGCTGTCGGGTCTCGACGAGGACGCGTCGCCTCGAGAGACCGACGCGACCGCGCGACGGCGAGGACGCGACCGCGCGCTCTCGATCGATCGTCCTCGACGCGCGCGACCGGTTCTCGCCGTCGCTCGCGATGGACTCGCCGCACGCCGCGCGCGACCGACGTCCGCGTCGAGACGCGTGTTGGGCCGTCTCCTTTCTCGTCGTCGCGACGTCGGCGATCGCGCTCGGCATCGCGGGATCGATGACGACGCCGTCCGGTACGAACGTGAACGTCGATTGGCGATCGCTTCGCGGCGGTGACGCGTGCACGGTGGGCGACGACTCGGCGTGGGGGGAAGTTTTGGACGCCAACCGCGAGCGCATCGCCGCCAACGAGCGAAGGACGACGGCGAGATTGGGACTCGGCGCGGGGAAAGGATACGGACGCAGGAGCTCGTTGATGTTGGGACAGAGCTCTGGGTCCACGACGTCCACGTCCACGTCGTCATCGTCGGGGGTGGAGGCGATCGACGCGAAGGCTATGTTCTCCAAGGTGTGGCCGTGGGTGTTGGTGGCGTTCGCCGGCGCGTTTGGTTTGGGCGTTTTGCTCATGCACGCGCTGAAGAACCACTCGAAAACGGTGGTGTGGGGAGTGATGTACGCGAAAGTCGCGATGTTAGCCACGCTGACGGTGTTGAGCGCGATACAAATGGCTGGGACGATGACTATTTTGTTAGCTGTGTTCACCGCGCTCTCGGTGCTCATCCTCTACCTGTGGAGAGGCGAGTTGAATTTAGTCGCTTCTCTGATCGCCGTGTCGACGCAGAGCCTGAAAGATAACCCACACCTTGTGTCCGTGACGGTTGTGCTGCAACTCATGACGCTCGTGTACGCGGTTCCGCTCGTGTATTTGAGCATCGACGCGTCTCAACACGGGCATGCGGTGGTGAACCAATACGCGACGGCACGAGCGACGGGTGCGTGCACCGGCTATTACGCGCAAGCGGTGGACTGTTGCACGTGGAAACTCGACAGTTGGGTTGGTGCGTATTACTTTCTCGTGTGTTTCGCCGCCATCTGGGCGTTCTCAGTGGCGTTGGAGTTCCGCATGTACGTCATCGGCGGCGTCGTGTCGCAGTGGTACTTCGCCCCGGCGGGAACGACGGATTTCAAAGGCACGACGAAGACGTCCGTGAGCAACGCCCTCGGACCATCGTTCGGGACGATTTGCTACGGTGGATTCGTCATCACCATCATCGAGATGCTCAAGCGCGCGGCTGAAAAGTGGCGTCGCGAAAACCGCGACAATATTCTCGTGTGTTGTCTCGTCATGTGCCTCGACTGCATCTACGCGCTCATCGAGTACATCAGCCGATTCGCGATGATTCAGGCATCTATGACGGGTGAGGCGTTCTGTGACGCCGCGCGGACGGTGAGCGATCTCTTATCGCGAAATTTCCTACTCGCGTACGGCTCGTACGTCTTCCCGCAGTCCATTCTCGGCTTCACCGTCTTGGTCCTCTCCGCCTTTTTCGGCTACAACGCCTACCTCTTGGCGAGCTTTGGGTACGATATCGCCGACGACACCGTCTCTGCCAACACGTATTCGATTGTCATCGGCGTGTTGTGCTTCGTCGTCTCGTATATCGTGCTCAACTTCTTCATCATGATTCTCTTAAACGTCATCGACGCCGTCTTCGTGTGTTACGCCGTCGACAAGGACCGCTCCGCCGTCAACCACCCGGAGCTCCACCAAGTCTTCGACGAGGTCACGGCCAAGCAGCGCGCGAGAGAGGAAGAAGAACGCGCGGCGATGGGAGAACCTCTGGAATCTGGAAAGACGACCAAGTACGCATCCATGTAATAATTACCGACTCTGTGCAACGCCTCTCGTCCGTCGCCGTCGAAAACCAACAACGAGCTCAACGCCACCCGCGTCACTCGCGGCCTCGTGCACGGGACCGCGGGGCACCCATGTGGCGCCGGCGCGTCGGCGTCGCCGTTAAGGTGACGTTTGCCGCCTACGCCGCGGCCGAGGTCACCGCCTTCGTCGGGCACCAGCGTCGAATCGCGCGCGCGGAGAACGCGCCCACGCGCAGGATGGACCCAAACTTTGACGTCAAGGCGCACGCGTCGTGGTTCGCGCGCGAGCTTCGTCGGGAACCGAACCCGAGACGGTTGTTTGAGGAGGTGTTCAACGATCGAGCG
>Ga0181584_10004250_pt1 | contig 10870 bp, 8 predicted proteins | sample 071ome_30_FD_132462 | JGI IMG/M metagenome (GOLD analysis project Ga0181584, IMG submission 132462) | Coastal salt marsh microbial communities from the Groves Creek Marsh, Skidaway Island, Georgia - 071406AT metaG (megahit assembly) | ecosystem: Environmental > Aquatic > Marine > Intertidal zone... | reverse complement strand
CAACAACATTGCTAAAGCACACGGTGGAGTATCAGTATTTGCTGGTGTAGGTGAGCGTACTCGTGAAGGGAACGACCTTTACCAAGAAATGTGTGAGTCAAAAGTAATTGACACAGCAAACCTTTCAAACTCTAAGGTAGCACTTGTTTACGGGCAGATGGTGCGACCAGTTCGTCCTAACTAATCCTCACAGATTAGGAACAGACGCAGTCATGACAACCATGACTGAACTATAATTCTTTAGGGTTCGATCCCCTCCGGAAACCAGATTCCGGCCTATAAACCTTGATAAGCGGAATAGTACCCGTGAAGTTAAGCAAAGGTTTATAGTAGCTCTATACATAATGGACTCTCTTTTAAGCTTCTTGTATCGAACGTAGACTGGCAACCATGGCAACATAGGCGTCAGAGATCACTATGAAGAGTTCGATCTTCATATCCCTAACCTGGGACATTCATTTGGGTTACAGGTCTGGCACTGATGATAGGTTTACGACCAAGTCTTATAAACGAACATCATCTAGGGAAAGGAGTATTGAGAAGGCCTACGTAGAGCATGGATAAAGAATTATGGAACATGGGAAAGTTGATTTATGTTCCAACGTCCTGTTGGTAGGCTTTACTAGAGCCTTATACATAAACCAATGTAGGAATCTCTTCAGAAGCAAATGCTATCCTGCAACGGTGGGATAGATACGCCCATAGAAGAGGCGCAAAAATATGGGTTCTTAAAATGAAAACAAAAGCGAGTTCTGCGAAATATTTAGATCGCATTACGTGGGATGATATTGACTGGAATGAATCCTTCAATAAAGTCCGTACACTTCAGTCAAGAATCTTCAAGGCCAGTTTATCTAATGACAGAAAGAAAGCACAGTGGTTACAAACTCTGCTGCTTCGTAACCCGCACGCAAAACTGATTGCGGTATATACGGTTACAACCCTAAATCGTGGTAAGAAAACCCCGGGTATTGATCAACAAATCATCACCTCTAAAGTTGAAAAAATTAAACTTGCTCGATCTCTTTTCCTAAATGGGAAAACTGCACCTATCAAACGAGTATGGATTCCTAAGAGGAATGGAGATAAAAGACCTCTTGGAATTCCAACAATCCGCGATAGAGCGAAACAATGTTTATGCAAACTAGCTTTAGAGCCTTACTGGGAAGCAAAATTTGAGCCAAACTCCTATGGTTTTAGACCAGGGAGATCAGCACACGATGCGGTGGAAGCTATTTTCTCCAATCTCCACCACAACACTGATAAATGGGTATTTGAAGCTGACATTCAGAAGTGCTTTGAGAAAATTGACCATCAGGCGCTTCTAGAAAAACTAGAAGCTCCAGCGGTCATGGAAAATCAAATTTCAAGCTGGTTAAAAGCAGGAATCATTGATGAGTATGCTCAAAGTCCTAAGACTCTTAGCACGACAACAATGGGAACACCCCAAGGGGGTATCATTTCACCATTGTTAGCAAATATCGCATTACACGGGCTCGAAGAACACTTATTAAGCTTTGTGAGTGACCGCAAATTTCCAAAACCGCATCCAAATGCAGCAAATGGAAAACGAGCAAAACGAAGCGCCCTTGGTATCATTCGATATGCGGATGACTTTGTGATCATCCACAGAAATAAGAATATTCTCGATCAGGTCATTCCTGAATGTGAGAAATGGCTAAGTAAAATTGGCCTAAAACTATCACCCGAGAAATGCGCTCTCAAACGAGCGAGTCAATCATTCTCATTTCTAGGTTTTCAAATTACTTACATTGGGCAAAATGACTCCCGTAAAAAAGGCAAAGTCCTTATTACCCCAAGTAAAAAGAATGTTCAGCAACTCCTTACAAAAACTCGTGATATTATTCAATCCAACAAATCGGCCTCTGCTCACAAACTCTGTGGGTTATTAAGACCAATTATTATGGGTTGGGGAAACTATTTCCAATATTGTGAATGTAAGGAAACATTTCGCCGAGCAGACAACATGATTTACCAACAACTTCGTGCATGGGTTCTCCGCCGTGCGATTCGTCAAGGGCGAATTGCTGTAATGGAAAAATATTTCCCTAATGGGAATAGCTATACCTTCCAAGGGAGAACATACAAAGCGAATTGGGTTCTCTACGGGGAAACAAAAACTGAGAAGGGGACACGGACAGCGCGCCATGTACCTAAACTCTCATGGATTTCTAGTAAAAAGTTCATTAAAATCCAAGGATCAAAATCTATTTACGATGGCGACAATATTTATTGGGCACTACGCAATCCTCGATATAGTCTCTTCAGTTACCGTAAAACAAGACTTCTAACGTTACAAAAGGGGCTCTGTTCATTCTGCAAACATAAGTTTGTAATCGGTGACACCATGGAAGTAGACCATATCATTCCTCGATCAAAAGGTGGAGTAGATAGGTATAAAAACCTTCAATTACTTCATCGCCACTGTCATTTAAAGAAAACTAAAGAAGATTTGTCCACAAATCCTCTCGTGAGTCCCGACGGGGCCTCATAGGCTAGCTCAATTTTTGCAAGAGCCGGATGAAGGGAAACTTTCACGTCCGGATCGGAAGACGGGAATGATTGAAAAGATCATTTCTAGTTTAACAATGAACCTCCAGGAGCACGTATGCGTGTAGGACTTACAGCTTTAACAATGGCTGAGTACTTCCGTGACGTAAACAACCAAGACGTACTTCTTTTCGTAGATAACATTTTCCGTTTTGTACAAGCTGGATCTGAAGTATCAGCACTTTTAGGACGTATGCCATCAGCAGTAGGTTACCAGCCTACACTTAGTACTGAAATGGGTTCACTCCAAGAGCGTATTACTTCAACTAAAACTGGATCAATTACATCAATTCAAGCAGTGTATGTACCTGCAGATGACCTTACTGACCCAGCACCAGCAACTACTTTCGCACACTTAGATGCAACAACTGTACTTTCGCGTAACTTAGCAGCTAAGGGAATTTACCCAGCAGTAGACCCACTTGATTCAACTTCAACTATGCTTCAGCCATGGATTCTTGGAGATGATCACTACGATACTGCACAAGGTGTTAAGCAAACATTACAGCGTTATAAAGAGCTCCAAGATATTATTGCAATTTTAGGACTCGACGAGCTTTCTGAGGAAGACCGTTTAACAGTAGCACGTGCACGTAAAGTAGAGCGTTTCCTTTCACAGCCATTCTTCGTAGCTGAAGTATTTACAGGATCACCTGGTAAGTATGTAAGTCTTGCAGAATCAATCCAAGGATTCAAGATGATCTTAGGTGGGGAGTTAGACGACCTTCCAGAGCAATCATTCTACCTTGTAGGTAACATTGATGAAGCAGTAGAAAAAGCTTCAAAATTATAAGATTTCAACAACTTCAATTGAATAAGAATTGAAGGGCGAAATTCAAAAATTTTAAAAGGAAAAAAACATGGAAGTTTGTATTGTAAAACCAGACCGAATTTTCTTTTAGGAAGAAGCAGAAGAGTTACTTCTCCCAACAAACACAGGATATATCGGGATTCTTAAAGACCACGCACCGTTAGTAACAGGATTAGATAATGGAGTTCTTGCAATTCGTCAAGGTACAACATGGCGCTTTCTTGCACTTTTAGGTGGTTTTGGTGTAATCAAAGAAGGACGAGTTAATATTCTTTGTCGCGATATTGAAGAAGCATCAGAAATTAATTTAGAAGAAGCAGAGTCATTAGCAGCAACAGCTAAAGAAAACATGACAAAGTCAGATTCTAAAAAAGGTTACATTGAGAACCAATTAAAATTTGATCGTGAAACAGCTCGCGTAGCAGCAGCTAAGATGTGGAAAGAATCAGCTGGTGGTGCACCAGTATTCGGAAACTAAACCTTAAATTATATTTAGGGAAAATATAGAATTATTAAACAATAACTCTATATAATACTAGGGGGTAACTCTATCCCCTAGTATTAAAAAATAAATAACATGTCGAACAGGTAATAAAAAATAAATTAAACTGCTGCAGTTTCAGTAGTAGCTACTAAATCTACTAAACCATATTCACGCGCTTCACGAGCCGATAAATATTTATCGCGGTCTAAATCATTTGCGATAGTTGATAATGATTGTCCTGTTAAATCTACATATAAACGTCCAATTAAACGTCGGAGTCGAACAATCTCTTCTTTTTCAAGAACAACTTCAGAAGCTTGACCTTCCATACCACCTTGAGGTTGGTGAATCATTACACGACAGTGTGGTAATGCAATACGACTTCCTCGCTCTCCCCCAGCTAAAATAAATGATGCCATTGAAGCTGCAAATCCAATACCAATAGTAGTAACAGAAGCTTGCACATAATTCATAATATCAAATACTGAAAGACCAGCTGTTACAGAACCACCTGGTGAATTAATATATAAAAATAATGAACGACTTGAATCCTCAGCACTTAAATAAAGCATAATACCATTTAACTGGTTTGCTAATTCATCATCAAGGCCAGAGCCTAAAAAAAGAACACGTTCACGGTATAAACGGTTGTATAAATCAACCCATTGTGGAGTTGCTTCACCTGGTAAACGATAAGCAACCTTTGGTACTCCAATTGGCATAAATTGAAAAACTAGACTCCAATCTTTAATTTTTAAATAACAAGTCTAAAAATTCTTATTTTAGTAAAATAAGAATTTATATTTTCAGACATTTCTAATATTAATTATATTAACATAAAATAATGGGCAAAAGAACTAAATTTTAGTAGCAATAGACAAAATTAAAAATCTTATTATAATTAGAATAATCAATATTATAGTGAGAACGTTCTTTATGGCAGTTCCAAAGCGACGACAATCAAATGCACAATCAGGTATGCGCTCAGCAACTTGGAAGCGCAAAGCTCTTGACGCAGCTCGTAATGCACTTTCTCTTGGAAAGTCATTAACAACGCGCAAGTCAAAAGGTTTTTATTATCCACCTGCACCCGTTTCCGATAACTGGGAAGCAGAAGCAGAAGGGTTTGGACCAAACCGTAATTCTGCAGAGTAAGTATATAGTTGGGGGTTTTTGACTTAATTCTTTTAACCCCCAATTAGTAAAAAAAATAAAATAACGATATTATAGACTCCATTTCCAGAAAATGGTAAAGTATACAACAAAGCAAAAGTGAGATTATATTTAGTCGATAAGCTTTTACACTAAAAAGTAACCTTACAAGTAATTTTAAAGAAACTATAAACTATGGAAAATTCAATTAGTTTAGGGTTAATCCATGGACTTGTGTATGGTATTGTACCAGTTGCACCGTGGTTTGTAGCCCTTAAACGTTATCTCTTAGAAGGAAAAGAAAAAGGTCAACTTGCAGTTGCAGGTACGATTGTTGGACAAGTTAGTCTTTTAGCATTAACGTTCTTTGGTTGGAGCCAAGTTCTTTGGATTTGGTATTATTTTGAGCCCGCATTAATTATTTTAGGAACAATGGCAGTAGTCCGTTGTGCACTTGATTGTTGGGTAGAGCAACCCTCAAGTTTACAAGCAACGGTAGTACCATTAGCAAATAAAAAAGAAGGTTTTTATTATTTTCTTGTAAACTTTGGATTAATGTTCTGTAATCCAACTCACCTTGAAGGTAGCCAAACTCTTATTAGTTCGATTCCTGGAAATCGCTATTTTTATTTAATTGCATTCACAATTACTTATACATCAATTATTTTTGCATTTTGGGCAACAATTGGGCATCGAGTTTTTGGTAAAGCCTATTCGGGATTTGGTGCGCAACAAACGTTAAATCGTTACCGTATCCGCCGAGTAGCGGTTGCAATGGTCGCTGCTCTTTTTATTCAATTTGGAAATTGTAGCCCAGAAGCATTAGTAATCTATCATTTTGATAGCCTTTTAGCATATACACCCTTTGAGCAGTTAAAACATTTCAAAACTCGTGGTTATACCTGGGAGCCTGTAAACAGTAATGGTAGTGAATTTACTCGTCAAAGCCCACGAGCAACGAATAAATCAGGTATTCTTCCTGACCAAAATCCACGTCGTTACATTCAATATAAATCGATGTGGAATACAGAAACTCGATATGACGAATGTAATCAAACTCGTGAACGTGAGTTATCAAACGAAGACTGGAATAATGAAGCTACATTCCATGAATTTAATGGTATTAACCAAGCGACACTTCATGCTCGTTTAATTCCTTTTAATTTATACATGGTTCCAAATTGGGAAAAACATGAAAATAAGGAATATTTATTAACATTACGTAAAATTCGTAATGAAATGGATGAAAAATTACTTTCTGAAGGTAGCATTTTAGAAAAAGCGGCATCATTACCATTCTCTGATAATTGGGATTATGAAGTTGATTATATTACAAACCCTCGACTTTTAGGAGAAAAAGCTGAATCTAAAGCTAGTTTTGAAGACATGCAAAAGTTACTCCGTACAACAAAGTGGACGTCAAACCATTTACATCTCGGAAATGGAAATGATATTGAAGCTTCATATGGAAAACTTCATAAGTTGCCTGCAGAACTCCGTATCCCATGGCACTACCCAGCGATTAAACCAATTGAAAATTTAAATTCTGGCGATGCGGTAGAAACATTAAATGCTCAAATTCAAGCGAATGTAAATTTTTTAGCAAATGAACCAGATCGTATTCAACCTAATGTTTATAAACGCCTTTGGGAATACCGTAATTTAGGAAAAGTTACCCCACGCGAATTTGATCCAACTCGACAAGAGCGCCTCGATTTTGCCGATGCAATGCGTAAAAAAGCCTATCTTTTAGATGAGGACCAACGCTCGAAATAAACTTTTTTTGATTGTTCTTTTCCGCTATAATTAAAGATAGCGGGATAGAGCAGTCTGGTAGCTTGTAAGGCTCATAATCTTAAGGTCACAGGTTCAAATCCTGTTCCCGCCAGAAAAATAAAGAGTGGTTGCAAAGGTATTAAACTATCTTTGAGGAAAGTCCGAACTCTCATGAAATGTTCAATAACTTAAGAATATTAAGTGCCAATTTTTATATTGCGTAAGGATAGTGCCACAGAAACTAGACTCACCCATTTAGTGGGCGGAGGTGCAATTATAAAAGTAATTTGTGAAAATACTTTTCGGTAGACCCTTATTGAGAGCAAAAGAAAAATTTTGAATTTCATTTCTTTAAAATTTAATCTTGCTAGAAAATTTCAGTAATGAAATTTCCAGATAAATAACCACAGTTAAACAGAATTCGGCTTATACTTTATTTTTCAAATAATTCTCTAGACAAATTCACTAGTTCTAATTATTATATTAACAAGCGGGTGTAACTCAATGGTAGAGTGCCATCCTTCCAAGTTGGACGTTGCGTGTTCGAGTCACGTCACCCGCTCTATAACTTTTTTAATTAAAAATATAGACATTAATAATTATCTTTGATATTGTATTGTACAAGTGTCTGGCGGGCGTAGCCAAGTGGTAAGGCAAAGGACTGTGACTCCTTCACTCGCGGGTTCGATCCCCGTCGTTCGCCCAGAATACATAAATTGTTTATTTTTTCAAAAGATATGAAAGTTCGTGCATCTGTTAAAAAAATGTGCCCTAAGTGTCGCGTAATTCGTCGTCACGGGAAAGTTATGGTAATTTGTACTAATCCGAAGCATAAGCAGCGTCAAGGATAATGTTATTTATGGTGAATAATTCGTATCCTGATTTTTAGTAACCCCGATGATCTAATTTTGGGGTTACTTTTTCAAAACCTCATATTGCAATCTTATGAGACTTTGATTTATTATATTACTGAAAGGGTCTATAGCTCAGTTGGTAGAGCGCCTCGTTTACACCGAGGATGTCGGCGGTTCGAGTCCGTCTAGGCCCATTTATTTATCCTTCTTTTTTGTGAATATCTAACAATCTGCTATAATATAAATTAGAAAGTCAATGAATTTAATATTATGTAAAGAGGTAACTTATGGGATTACCGTGGTACCGTGTACACACTGTTGTTTTAAATGACCCAGGTCGTTTAATTGCAGTACACCTTATGCACACAGCTTTAGTATCTGGTTGGGCAGGTTCAATGGCATTATACGAATTAGCAGTATTTGATCCTTCAGATCCAGTACTTAACCCAATGTGGCGTCAAGGAATGTTCGTTCTTCCGTTTATGACACGTCTTGGAGTAACAAACTCTTGGGGTGGATGGACAATTAGTGGTGAGAGCACATCAAACCCAGGACTTTGGTCTTACGAAGGTGTAGCTGCATCACACATCGTTCTTTCTGGACTCCTTTTCCTTGCTGCTATTTGGCACTGGGTATTCTGGGATCTTGAGCTTTTCCGTGACCCACGAACTCAACAACCAGCATTAGACCTTCCAAAGATTTTTGGTATTCACCTTTTCCTTTCGGGAGTTCTTTGTTTTGGGTTTGGAGCATTCCACGTAACAGGACTTTTTGGTCCTGGAATTTGGGTGTCTGACCCTTACGGACTTACTGGAGCAGTTGAGCCAGTTGCACCAGCATGGGGAGCTGAAGGGTTTGACCCTTACAACCCAGGTGGTATTGCCGCTCACCACATTGCTGCAGGAATCGTAGGTATTCTTGCTGGACTTTTCCACTTAAGTGTACGTCCACCACAGCGTCTTTATAAAGCGTTACGTATGGGTAACGTTGAGACAGTACTTTCAAGTTCAATTGCTGCTGTATTCTGGGCTGCATTTGTAGTTGGTGGAACTATGTGGTACGGTTGTGCTGCTACTCCAATCGAACTTTTTGGACCAACTCGTTACCAGTGGGATCAAGGTTTCTTCCAACAAGAAATTGAAAAGCGTGTACAAACTAGCGTAGCTGGTGGTGCATCACTTTCAGATGCTTGGGCAACAATCCCTGAAAAACTTGCATTCTACGACTACATTGGAAACAACCCTGCCAAGGGTGGACTTTTCCGTTCTGGGCCAATGGACAACGGTGATGGTATTGCTGCAGGTTGGTTAGGACACGCAACATTCACAGATAAGAATGGACGTGAGCTTTTTGTTCGTCGTATGCCAACATTCTTCGAAACATTCCCAGTAATTCTTATCGATAGTGATGGTGTTGTACGTGCTGACGTACCATTCCGTCGTGCAGAATCTAAGTACTCTATTGAGCAAGTAGGAGTTAACGTAACTTTCTACGGTGGAGAACTTGATGGATTAACATTCACAGATCCAGCAACTGTTAAGAAATATGCACGTCGTGCACAGCTTGGAGAAGTTTTCGAGTTTGATCGTGCAACGCTTCAATCTGATGGAGTTTTCCGTAGTAGCCCACGTGCTTGGTTTACTTTTGCACACGTAAGTTTTGCTCTTCTTTTCTTCTTCGGTCACATTTGGCACGGAGCACGTACAATCTTCCGTGATGTATTTGCTGGTATTGATCCAGATTTAGATGAGCAAGTAGAGTTTGGTGCATTCCAGAAACTTGGAGATGTAACAACTCGTCGTCAAGCTGTTTAATAACTAGGAGTACTTAATAATTATGGAAGCTATTGTTTACACATTTTTACTTGTAGGAACTCTTGGGATTATCTTCTTCGCGATTTTCTTCCGTGAGCCACCTCGTATTGCAAAATAAAATTTTAACTACTTTTTAGTAGTAGCTTAAATTTTTTGTTTTTTGGGGGATGATTTTAGTCATCTCCCAAAATATAGAATATAAAAAATAAAAACTAATAAAAATTTGACTTCTTTACTTGTATTGAAGGGTTGTGATCTTGTAGAATAGATATAGTAGAAAAATGCGTTATAAATTTCTATTTATAGTGAAATAATAATTTTTAATTAGGTAAATAGTATGACTATTGCACTTGGTAAAGTTGATGAGAAGCGTGGTTGGTTCGACAACGTGGACGACTGGCTTAAGCGTGACCGTTTCGTATTTGTAGGATGGTCTGGTATTTTATTATTCCCGTGTGCTTACTTCGCACTCGGTGGGTGGCTTACTGGAACAACATTTGTAACATCATGGTACACACACGGATTAGCTAGTTCATACCTTGAAGGATGTAACTTCCTTACATCTGCGGTATCAACTCCATCGAACAGTATGGCACACTCACTTCTTCTCCTTTGGGGACCAGAAGCACAAGGTGATTTCACTCGTTGGTGCCAACTTGGTGGATTATGGACATTCGTAGCACTTCACGGAGCATTTGGGTTAATTGGATTCATGCTTCGCCAGTTTGAAATTGCTCGTGCAGTACAGATTCGTCCGTACAACGCGATTGCATTTTCAGCGCCGATTGCTGTATTTGTATCAGTATTCCTTATCTACCCTCTTGGACAGTCAGGATGGTTCTTTGCACCTTCTTTTGGTGTAGCTGGAATTTTCCGTTTTATCCTTTTCTTCCAAGGATTCCACAACTGGACTCTTAACCCATTCCACATGATGGGTGTAGCAGGTGTACTTGGAGCAGCACTTCTTTGTGCGATTCACGGTGCGACAGTAGAGAACACACTTTTCGAAGATGGTGACGGTTCAAACACTTTCCGTGCATTTAACCCGACTCAAGCTGAAGAGACATACTCTATGGTTACTGCTAACCGTTTCTGGTCTCAAATTTTTGGAGTAGCTTTCTCTAACAAGCGTTGGCTTCACTTCTTCATGCTTTTCGTACCTGTTACAGGATTATGGATGTCTGCACTTGGTGTAGTTGGTTTAGCGCTTAACCTCCGTGCATACGACTTCGTATCACAAGAAATTCGCGCAGCTGAAGATCCTGAGTTTGAAACATTCTACACTAAGAACATTCTTCTTAACGAAGGAATCCGTGCATGGATGGCAGCTCAAGATCAGCCTCATGAAAACCTTGTATTCCCTGAGGAGGTACTTCCACGTGGAAACGCTCTTTAATTCAACTCTTGT
>Ga0181584_10004244_pt1 | contig 10874 bp, 8 predicted proteins | sample 071ome_30_FD_132462 | JGI IMG/M metagenome (GOLD analysis project Ga0181584, IMG submission 132462) | Coastal salt marsh microbial communities from the Groves Creek Marsh, Skidaway Island, Georgia - 071406AT metaG (megahit assembly) | ecosystem: Environmental > Aquatic > Marine > Intertidal zone... | reverse complement strand
TTTTGCATACGCGAGCTTCTTTGTTAATGATGTAGATAACTATATTGCTCTAATTGATGAAGAAGATCATGACGGACATGATCCACATGATGGAGATGGTGATGGACATGATCCACATGATGGAGATGATAATCAACATCCTCCACATGATCCACATGAGAATCTCATTCATGCAAATTATGTCCAAGAGGATGCTGAATTTGATGGGTATGAGCTTGAATTTGGGAGGGCTTTTAATATTGCTTCTGGCGAAATGACATTATCTTTTGGTAAAGATGTAGTAAATGCTAAATTTGCAGATGGGCACAATGTTCCAAGAATTAATCCTTCAAGAAATGTTTATTCTCTCTCATACACTCAAGACAACATTATTTTTAAGCTTCAATTAAAAGATGTTGAAAAACAAAATGATATTGGTGAAGGTGAAACAGTTACTGCTGGATACCAAATGTTGGATACAAGACTTACTAAAACATTTGATTTAAGTGGTGAAAGCAAACTTATAGTTTCATTATTTGGAAAAAATCTTCTTGATGAGGTGGCAAGAAATCATAGTTCTTTTGTAAAAAATGAAGTCCCTCTTGCAGGAAGAAACTATGGAATTAAATTTAATTTCAAATATTAAAAAGTAAATCCCCTTATACTTTATGGGCTCTCTTGCAGGGCCCATTTTTTTTGGATACTCTTAACAAAAAAATCATCTCATTTAATGTTTAATTTAAAAAAAATACTCATCTTGATGCTAATGACAAATGCTGTGTTCATATATGCTGATAGCATTGAGGAGATAGTGGTTACAGGAAGCCTAATTAAAGATCAATCAGATACAATTCTTCCAGCAGAGATTATTACTGAAGATGAATACAAAAATTACAACATAACAAGCGTCGCAGAAATAAGTAAATACCTTAATATTTCCTCTGGGTCACATTTTCAAACAAATGCACTTGATGGTGTTGACCAAGGAATGAATTCATTGACTCTTAGAGGGCTTAATCATGCTTCAACACTTGTACTCATAAATTCTAAAAGACATACACAAGCAGGAACCCCATCCAATCAAGGCGAGGGTTATACAGACATAAATATCATCCCAGAGATAGCTTTAAGAAAAATTGAAATTCTAAAAGACGGAGCAACAAGCACATATGGATCTGATGCAGTTGCTGGGGTTGTAAATTTTATTACTTACAAAGAATATGAAGGCCTCAAAATATCTATTAATAAACAATCCACAACAAACTATGATCAAGATGATTTTGTGCTTGGTCTTTTGTATGGAAAAAACTATAAAAATTATAGTTTTGTATTTGGAATCAGCCAGCTAAATAGGGAGCCATTATCTGCAAGTGAAATTCCTGGCATTGCAGAATTAGCTTTAAGTGGTTTAGGAAAAACCTTTAAAGTCTTAGATGATGATCAAGTAAATAGCGGAATATATGCTGGCTCATATGATAAGAATACTTTTGTTCCTGATCCAAATTGTGAAGAAAATGGTGGTTATTTAGATGGCTCGCGATGTAGATTTCTTTACGGTGAAAGATTTAATATTGTTAATAAAGAAAGTCATGAAAAAATATATCTAAATCTTTTATCCATTGATGGTGATGTTAAGCATGGTTTTAATTTAATCTCTTCAAAGGTCAATGTAAAAGACAATCCTCAATCTCCTTCATATCCAGCTTTACCTTTTTTATCCAGAGAAATTAACCCAGGAGTTGGCGGCAGTCCATTTAATGTTCCAGTAATTTGGTATGGTAGGCCACTTGGATCAGAATTTGAGTCGCCCTCCTCTCCAAAAGAAATCACGCAAGTGCATTTTAATTCTTTTATAAACTTTGATATTCAAAATACAGAAGTTGAGATCTCTTTAGTTAATAGTTCTCATAAAAATAACCACTATAGACCTGACATAATTGATTCAAGATTTAGTGATGCTCTTAATGGTATTGGGGGCGCTTCAGGCAATCAGTCATGGGATATATTTGATTCAAGCACTATACCTGATGATTTAATTAAATATGTTAGAGGTGCTGAAATTTCAACAAAAAAAGCAAATCTCCTAAGTATTGAGGCAATATTTAATTTTCAAAATAAAAATTACAAAATTGCTTATGGAGCACAGTTTAATCAAGAAAATCTGGACATTGATTACAACGAATATGCTCGAGCTGAATTTAATCAACAAGGTCAAATTATAAAAACTGCTGATCTCTTCTTTTTAGGTGGCGGAATTAATGTAAACAAATCAAGAAATAGCAATGCTTTATTTGGAGAATTTGAAAGAGATTTTCTCGATACCATACAGATAAATTTAGCTGCTCGATTTGAAAAAATGAAGAATGAATCTTCATTAGATCCTAAGATTGCTTTTAAATTTAATTTAAATGATGAAATAGCTTTAAGGCTATCTCGCAGCTCTGCCTTTTCGATGCCATCAATGGCACAAATGTACTCTAGTGAAATTGTACTTGGTAGTATCAGAGATATAGAAAGTTCAGTATTTGTTAGGCAGGCTTTACTGGGGAACCCAAACCTGAAGCCAGCAACTTCAATTAATAATAGCTTAGGATTTATTTATTCTAAAAATAACTTCAGCACATCTTTAGACCTTTGGGAAATTAATTATAAAAATAGAATTGAGATAGAAAGCCCTCAGGCTATTCTAAATACCGATCCTTTTGGAGAAAAAATTACTCGAAATGAACTCGGAGATTTAATTGGAGTGACTACGTCATATTTTAATGAAGAAAAAACTAAAATTAAGGGACTAGATTTTGAGCTTAACTTTTCTAAGGATTTTAATAGTCTTGGAAATATATCTTATTCAATAAAGGGAACCAATCTCTTTGAATTTATGACTCCTGATCCAGCTTTAAATGGGGCTTTTATAAATAGGGTTGGCAAATTCAATTATGACTCTCATACACATTCTTTACCAAAAACAAGAATAAATGCATTTTTAACATGGGATTACCAAACTTATTCTTTTTCATTTACTAGCAGATATATACATAAATATAAAAATAATAGGCCTATATCAGGTTTAGCAAGTGAGCTTAGCTATAAAAACAAAATCCAATCTTTTCTTGTACATGATTTGTCCATTAAAAAATCTTTTGAATTTAATAATAACAATGGATTGATAAAAATTGCTCTAATTAATATTTTTGATGAATCTGCTCCGAGACTGTATGATGCTCCTGACTTTAGTTTTGATACTAGAGTTCATGACCCAAGAGGAAGAATGGTTAATTTTTTATTTGAATACAGCCTTTAATCTCATAAAAATTTTATGAGCAATCTTTCATCATTTATTAATAAAATTCTTCTAGATAATGAAATACCTTATGAATGGCCAGACAGGCTTATAAAAGAAGTTAAGAATTTAAATAAAAAAAAATTTCATCATTATAAAGATTTAACCAAACTATCATTTATTACTATCGATGGTGCAGATGCAAAAGATTTTGATGATGCCCTATATTGCGAAAAAAGTGATGAAGGTTTTTTATTGTATGTAGCCATAGCGGATGTTGCAGGTTATGTTGAGCAGAATTCAATTCTAGATAAAGAGGCCTTTATTAGAGGGACTTCAATATACTTCCCCAAAAAAGTTATTCCAATGTTGCATGAAAAAATATCTAATGATTATTGCTCATTATTGCCTCATAAAAATAGAAATGTACTAAGTGCCAAAATATCTACTGACAAAGATGGAGAAGTCATAAGCTATCAATTCTTTGAAGCGGTTATAAATTCAAAACAAAGACTTACATATAATGAGGCAGAAGAAATTATTCATCATAATAACCATCAAGATCTGGATCAAAGCATAAAAGATAATATAAGCAATCTCTCCAAGCTAGCAAAGTTGCAACTAAAAAAAAGAGCTCAAAGAGGAGCATTAGAAATTAATTCACAAGAGCCAATACTAGATATAAATGAAAATGAAAAAGTTCTTAAGGTTACCACTCCCTCAAGAAAAGAGTCACATAAGTTAGTTGAAGAATGTATGCTGCTTGCAAATATTTGTGCTGCTGATTTTTTAAAAAATAATTACGGATTTGGTCTTTATAGGATTCATGAAGAACCAGATCTAGTAAGACTTGAGTCAGTAAAAAACTTTTTCAAGCTAAATGGTATAAAACATTTTAATAAATGTTCAGAACTAGATGTGATTAACAAATGCTTAAATTATGCTACCAATCATGATTTGGAAAATGTGATGAATATATTTGTTCTTCAGAATCTTAAAAGGGCTGAATATTCAACCAAAGAGGTTGGTCATTTTGGTTTGCAACTTGAAAGATATACTCATTTCACATCACCCATTAGAAGATATCCGGATTTGATTGTTCATCGTATGATTAAAAATATAATTAATGAGCAAAATATTAAGTTTAATAGCATGCAACTTGATCAAGATTGTGAAGAGCTTTCTTTTCTTGAAAAAAGGGCTGAAAAGGTTTCAAGGCAAGTTGTTCAATATTTAATTTGTTGCCATCTGAAAAGCAAAATTGGATCTGATATTGAGACCCAGGTTACTGGAATTACAGATTTTGGATTATTTGCTGAGTTAGAAAATATGTTTGTCTCAGGCTTAATTCACGTATCTGATCTTCCCGGTGATAGATATTACTATAATAAAGAATCTAATATACTTGCAGGCAAGAGAACTGGAAAAAAATTTAGACTTGGCGATAAGATTAAATCTAAAATAATAAATGTTATACCTGAAGAGGGAAAAATAACTCTCAAGCCACTAATTTAAATGAAAGAGAATACACAAAATCATAGAGTTGGATTTCACAGCATAGAAGCAATTATTAAAACCAATCCTCATAAAATTAAAAAATTAATACTTCCAAAAAATAGAGAAGATAAAAGAATTGAAGATCTGGTTAATCTTATAGAAATAAATAATCTAAAATATGAATTTTCTAAAAAAGTTAAACAAGAACCAGAAGCAATTATTCAAGAAGATAAGAAAGATTTTAAGGACCTGAAAAATCATATTGAAAATTTAATAAGCCCAGTTATCTTAATATTAGATAATATTATTGATCCTAGAAACCTTGGAGCCTGCCTTAGAAGCGCTGCAGTGACTAATGTTGATGCAGTAATTATAAATAAACATCATTGTGCGCCATTAAATGCTGTCTCACATAAAGTATCAGCTGGTGGTGTTGAGGCTTTAGATATTTTTTATGTAACCAATCTTGTAAATTGTTTGGCCTATTTAACAAAAATAAATATAAAAATTTTTGGATTAAGTGAACATGCTCAAAAATCTTATTCAGATTATAGTTATGATGATGGAGTTTCTTTTATAATGGGTTCTGAGGAAGAAGGTATAAGAAAAAAAACTCTTGAGAAGTGTGATGAGTTGATTAATTTGTCATTTAATAAAGATTTTAAAAGTTTTAATGTCTCTGTTGCTACAGGGATAATTTTGGCCGAAGTAACCAAACAAAGAAAATAAAAAATATTTGATATATAAATATATTAGATTAGACTTGCATAATGCTTAAACAACGTACTCTTAGAAATGCTATTAAAGCAAAAGGAATAGGACTTCATACCGGCAAAACGCTTAATATGGAGCTACTTCCATCTGAACCAGATTCTGGAATACATTTCATTAGAACTGATATTGACGAAAATATTAAAATACCAGCATTGGTTGAATATGTTGGAGATACAAGCCTTTCAACTGCTCTAATGCTTGATGATATTAAAATATCAACAATTGAACATTTGTTGTCAGCAATTGCAGGACTGGGCATTGATAACTGTACCATTAAAGTTGATGGGCCAGAGATACCTATCATGGATGGTAGCTCTAGTCCTTTTGTATTTTTAATTCAGTCAGCAGGATTATCAGAACAGGATCAAATTAAGAAGTTTATTAAAGTTACAAAAGAAATTACGGTCGAAAGAGGTGATGCGGTTGCAACAATAAAGCCATTTAATGGTTTTAAGGTTTCATTTAAAGTGGATTTTGATCACCCAGTACATAAACAACTTCCTTCTGAATCAATAATAGATTTTTCATCAACTTCATTTGTTAAAGAGGTTTGTAGAGCAAGAACATTCGGTTCCTTTAACGAAAAAGAAATGCTTCAAGCTAAGAATCTAGCATTAGGAGCAAGTGAATCTAATGCAATTGTATTTGGTGAGAATGAAATCATGAATAAAGAAGGATTAAGATTTAATGATGAAATAGTTAAACATAAAATGCTTGATGCAATTGGAGACCTTTATTTACTTGGTCATAATCTTATAGGAGAGTTCTCAGGTTATAAATCAGGCCATGCTTTAAATAATGAATTATTAAAAAAAATAATATCTGAAGAAGCTTTTGAGATTGTACAATTTGAAAATATGCAGAATGCCCCCATTTCTTATACTAGACCTCCATTTGGAGATGCATAGTAAAAATAAATGCTAAATTTTGTAAAGAATATTTTTGGATCAAGCAATGACAGAACTCTCAAAAGAATGGGAGTTTATGTATCAAGTATCAATCAACTCGAATCTGAATATTCAGATAAACCTGATGATTTTTTTTATTCCTTAAAAGAAGATTTAAAGACAAAGTTCCAAAAAAATAATGATATTTACTCCATCCTCCCCGAGGCATTTGCAGCAGTAAGAGAAGCATCAAAAAGAACTCTAGGCTTAAGACATTTTGATAGCCAAATGCTGGGAGGTATAGCTCTAGCAGAAGGAAATATTTCTGAAATGAAAACTGGTGAAGGTAAAACTTTAGTAGCAACCCTGCCAACATATCTTAATGCTGTCATGCAAAATAAAGCTGTTGTTGTCACGGTTAATGATTATTTGGCAAAAAGGGATGCAGAATGGATGCGGCCAGTATACGAATTCCTTGGTCTTACTGTTGGTGTAGTTATATCTAATCAAGATAATATTGAGAAAAAAACAGCATATGCATCAGATGTAATATATGCAACTAATAACGAATTGGGCTTCGATTATTTAAGAGATAATATGGCTCATTTAGAAGAACAAAAAGTTCAATGCTCCTTAGATTTTGCTATTGTTGATGAGGTAGATTCTATTTTAATTGATGAAGCAAGAACTCCATTAGTAATTTCTGGTCCTTCTGCAGAAAGCTCAGATATGTATCTGCAGATAAAAAAAATAATACCAAAGTTAAAATTACAATTACGTCCCGATGATGATGAAAACCCCCTTCAAGATCACGAGATAGGCCATTATTTAATTGATGAAAAAAATCGTACTGTTGAGCTAACAGATGATGGATATGTTTTTGTTGAACAAATCTTGGATGAAATGAATTTAATTGGTAATTCTGATGGTCTTTATTCTGTTTCAAACCTTAAGATAATGAGATTTGTTCAGGCGAGTCTAAGGGCAAATTTTCTTTTTAAAAAAAATGTAGATTACTTAGTTAGAAATAATGAAGTTGTTCTAATTGATGAGCATACTGGTAGGACCATGCCTGGAAGAAGAATAAGTGAGGGAGTTCATCAGGCTTTGGAGTCTAAAGAAAATGTGCCAATTCAAAAAGAATCGCAAACGCTTGCATCAACAACTTTTCAGAATTTTTTTAGGCTATTTAAAACCTTATCAGGAATGACAGGAACAGCTGATACAGAAGCTTTAGAATTTTCACAAATCTATGGGCTTGATGTTGTTGTTATTCCAACAAATAAACCAATGGTTAGAAATGATAATAATGATTTAGTATTTTTAACAAAATCAGCAAAGTACAAAGCATTAATTAAAGAAGTTGAGGCTATAACTAAAAATAATGGACCTGTATTAATTGGGACTGTTTCAGTTGAATCATCAGAAGAAGTATCTAGCTTCTTAAAAAAATCTAATATCAACCATCAGATACTTAATGCAAAGCATCATGAAAGAGAGGCTGAAGTAATTGCAAATGCTGGAAAGCCAGGCGTTGTTACGATTGCAACAAATATGGCTGGACGGGGTACCGATATTGTTTTAGGTGGAAAAAAAGAGGATCAAGATAAAGATGCATGGTTGAAAAGCCATAAATTAGTATTAGATGCAGGAGGTCTTCACATCCTAGGAACAGAGAGACATGAATCAAGAAGAATTGATAATCAGCTTAGAGGGAGATCTGGAAGACAAGGTGACCCAGGATATTCTAAATTCTTTTTATCACTTGAAGATGACCTTTTAAGATTATTTATTACGGACAGTAGACGAGCATTATTTGAAAAAATTGGAATGGGAGATGAGCCAATTGAGCATAGAATGTTATCTAGAGGTATTGAGAATGCGCAAAGAAGAATTGAGGCCAGGAACTTTGATGCTAGAAAAAATCTGCTTGAATATGATGATGTTGCAAATGATCAAAGGCAGGCAATATATACATTAAGAAACCAGCTATTAAATGAAAATGATATAAGTTTAACTATTGAAAATAATATAGAAGATACATTTACAAACATTACAGCTTCTTTCATTCCACTTGAATCTGTAGAATCTCAATGGAAACATAAAGAGCTAGAAGGATATCTTTTAGAAAATTTTAATCTTGATACTAATATCTCAAAAGAGATTGAAACTAATAAAAAACTAAACGCTGACTCAATTCCAAAATATATTGTTGAAAAAGCAAAGACTGAGTATATAAACAAATTTCAAAAAATTGGTGAAAGTCTAAAATTACTTGAAAAGCAAATAATGCTTCAAGTGCTTGATGTTCATTGGAAAGAGCATCTAGCAGAAATAGATCATCTTAGAGCCAGTATTGGGCTTAGAGCCTACGCTCAAAAAAATCCAAAAAATGAATACAAAAGAGAAGCGTATGCTTTGTTTGAAGAGATGTTGAATCTTATTGATACGGAAACAATTAGGATCTTGTTTAACTTAAAACTTCAAGCAGAAGAAAATATACCTGAATTAAAACCTCAAAATACTCAAGATATGACTCTTGAACATGCCTCCTCTCAACCCGAAGGAAATATTGAGCAAACAAATAATAAAAATAAACAGCCACATCAGGATAAAATAACGAACCCTATAACTAGGTCAGAGCCAAAAATTGGTAGAAATGATTTTGTTAAAATTACCAATGGTAAAGAAACAAAAGAATTAAAGTATAAAAAAGCTCAGTCTTTTATAGAGACAGGCGAGTGGAAAATCATATAAACATTGTTATCAATGATCCTTTGAAAGAAAATATACCCGCAATAGCAATTACGCCAAATCTAGATAACAGTCCGGAATCAATATCAGATTACATAATAAAGCTTTCAAAATATTCAATAAAAACATTAGTTGTAAGAAATAAACTTTTGAGCCCTGAAGAATTCATTTCACTATTTAAAAATATCCACGCTGAAATTAAAAACTTAATGTCAATTGATTTATATGCTAATTGTTCAGAAGATACATTTGGTGAAATTAAGGATCTTGCTGACGGAATTCATTTAACTTCAGATAGGTTAATGAGTTTAAATAAAAAAAAATACAACAAACCATATGGTGCCTCATGTCATAACATTGAAGAAATTCTTGCTGCAAATAAGCTATTGTTTGATTACTGTTTTCTTGGACCAGTGAAAAAAAATATTTATAAAAAAAAATTTATTGGATGGAATAAGTTCAATGAAATGTCCTTAGTATCAGATATTAGAGTTTATGCGCTAGGTGGGCTAACTCTTAATGATTTACCTGATGCTCTAGATAACAATGCAGATGGTATTGCAAGCATTAGCACTTTTGCTAATTAGTCCTCATAAAAATCTTCAGATTGAATTGGTCTTGAGATTTTGTTAGTTTCTGATGCCCAGTTTCCAAAATCTAATAATTTACATTTTTCTGAACAAAAAGGTCTGGCTTTATTTTCTTTGTTAAGCTTTACTTCTTTTTTACATCTAGGGCACTCTTTCATAATATTTTTGAATATTTTTTATGCAATTTATTAACCTGTTTTTCTAAATCCAATATATCAGTGTTATTGATAATAACATCATGTGCGATCGATAGCCTTTCTTCCCTGGATGCCTGATTATTAATTATTTTTAAAATCTCTTCAGGGGAAGATTGGTCGCGCGAAGAGGCCCTCTTTAACTGTATTTCTTTATCACAATCAACAACGATAATTCTATCGTAATTATTTGCTGAATCTGTTTCGTAGATTAATGGAACAATAATTATGGTGTATAAAGATTTTGAGTTAAGAACAAAATCAGAAATTGCTTTACGAACTATTGGATGAACTATTAGCTCCAGCTCTTTTTGTTTTTCTTTATTATTAAAAATATATTTTCTGAGTTTTCTTCTATCAATTTCATTATTTTTATCTAGAAATGAATCTCCAAACTTATTAATAAATTCAAAGTATCCTGATGATGATTTATTTAAAGCATCTCGAGCGCAATCATCAGCATCAATTACTTCAATATCATGTTTTTTAAAGAGGCTGCTCACAGTAGATTTTCCAGATCCAATACCGCCAGTTAATCCAATAATCATTGTCGTATTATCACAGTAAAAAAATCAAAAAAAAAGGCTCTCAATCTGAGAGCCTTAAAAATTAAAAAAGCCTGACGATTACCTACTCTCACACAGGGAAGCCCTGCACTACCATTGGCGTTAACTCGTTTCACTTCTGAGTTCGGAATGGGATCAGGTGGTACCAAGTTGCTATTGTCATCAGGCAAACTGGTATGTAACTTTTATATCACTACTATTTAAATTATCTTCATGTGCCTTTCTTAAGGTTACATGATCAAGCCTCACGAGTTATTAGTACAAGTTAGCTCAACGCCTCACAACGCTTACACATCTTGCCTATCAACGTCATAGTCTATGACGACTCTTTAGGAGACATAAAGTCTCTGGGA
>Ga0181584_10004239_pt1 | contig 10884 bp, 9 predicted proteins | sample 071ome_30_FD_132462 | JGI IMG/M metagenome (GOLD analysis project Ga0181584, IMG submission 132462) | Coastal salt marsh microbial communities from the Groves Creek Marsh, Skidaway Island, Georgia - 071406AT metaG (megahit assembly) | ecosystem: Environmental > Aquatic > Marine > Intertidal zone... | reverse complement strand
GCTGGGGCTGGGGCCGGGGTTGGAGACGGACAGACGTGCCTGGTCCAGGCGCCTGCTGGGTACCCTTCACCAGCTGCACTGCAGCTCCCGCGTCGCGGCCCGTGCCGATGCCAAGACCACAGACGCGCTGGCGCACCAAACGAAGATGGCCGAGCTGCTCATCCACATCGAGGGCCGCCAGGACCTCCTGGCGAGCGAGACCCTCGTGGCCATCCACGAGTCCACATCGCTCGACGCGTCGCTGCTGCTGGACCTCCTCGGACGCCTCCCGCAGTCAGCGATGCCCATGACCCTCAATAAGGCCTTGAACATGGCACTCACCGCCCTCAACCCCGACGATCCAGCCTACTTTGACGCCGTCCGGACCCTCCTGACGGGCGAACTTGGCGGCGGCAAAGCCGGCGGCGGCCTCATCGACCAGGTCCACGACCTCCTCTCAACCACACCCCCGCCAACTACGACCACGACCCCGCCGTTTGTCGAGTGGTTTTACATCTACGCATGGAACGCCGGCCGCCGCACCCTAGCCCTCGACGGCATGGACCGCCACGCCCTCCTCACCCCCGCCCTCAGGTAGGTATGTTCACATTCAACCCGGGATCATCAGATTCAACAAATATCTCCCCCACAATCCCCTCGACGCTCTCGTCAACGCCGTTCAAGAACGCCTCCAGGCCAACGCAGTCCCTGTCGGCCTCGAGCGCCATGAACGCCTGCACCTGCTCCTCAACAATCCCACATCACCACCTGCCCGTCGAACCCCACACTAACCATCGCCGGCTCGCTGGGGTGCCACGCTACGTCACGCACCACATCATCGTGCCCCCCCTCCAAAACCCGCACCGGCTCCCCGCCAGCCAGCCGATCCCAAATATACACGCTCCCACACGCACTCCCACTGTACACATAATCCCTCGAACTCGAAAACTTTGCCCGAATCAACGTCTGCAGCACCTGATGCCCGCGATACGTCACCACAGACCCATCCCGCGGGTGCACCACCGCCGACCCCCGCCCCCGCGGCGGCCCCTGCCACCGATAATCAAACAACAGCGCAGGCACATCCCGCATCGTTCTCTCCGACTTGACCGCCGCAAACGAACTCAAACACCGCATGTCCCACAACTTTGCCGTCTGATCCTTCGACTGACTCAGCAACCACCGCCCAGACCCGTCGGAATCCAGGTACGTGATCCCACCCAAATGCCCAACAAACCCACCAATCGGCTTACACCGCCGACTCGTCCGCTCCAAACTCCCGTTCTCGTTCCCGTTCCCGTTCCCGCCGCCACCCCCGCCCGTCACCCGCGCATCATACGCCAAGATCATCGAGTCGTCGCTCCCCGAGAAGAACACATCCCCCCGCTCATCCGCGTACTCCACAGCATTCACGTCATCCTGATGACACCTGGCGAACGATCAAAGCACAGGAGCGCGAGTGAGCAGAGTGAGCAGAGTGAGCAACCGCGAGCAACCACATCGGTCGTCGTTCAATACCCACCGTAACCGCTTCGTCACCCGCTGCGTCGTCATATCCACGATATACACGCTACTACTGCTCCCACACAACAGCTCCCGACCAGCATCCGGCGACCACCGCACGCTCCACACGCCCTCCCCGTACTCCAAGTCCGAATCCTGCCCCTCCCGTCCGAGATACAACGTGTCATGAATATCAGTCACATTCGCAATCGACGTCGCCTCGTTGTTATCGATCGACGCGAGGTGGATCACCGGCGCGATCGTCGTATAGGCCAGGAAGCGAGAATCCCGCGTCACTGCCAGGTCGGTCACCGTCCACCGAAGCGTTCTACAATGGATCGTCTTCACCGGCGCGTTGTCTGATCGCGTGTGGTCGTGAAGCAGAATGAGACGGGAACCCTGCCACGCAGTCGCGAAATGACGGCCGTCGGCGCTCCACTTGACCAGGTAGCCGCGGTCGTGGTTCCTGGCCAAGGTCGTACGACTCCCGCCGGGTATGAAGTGGGAAGCAAGCTTCCGGTTGATGGCCTGCGGGGGCGTCGTCGGCCCAGCGGACCAACCACCCGTCTCCCGCTCGGCCAAAAGACTGGCGATGCTGCTCTGAGGGGTCTTTGGTTTCGCAAGGGCCGATGGGGGGTCATCCTGCTCTGTCCACGTAAACCCACCCTGCGAATCCCCGTCCGACGTATACGCTTCTTCAGAGTCTTCGTCTCCAGCGCTGAGCGACGCCCATTCCGCAGACGACGACGACGTTTCGTCCATGGCAAGTTTCTCAAACCCAAATTTTGGCGAAATTTTGCTCAATTGAGCGCTTGTGCACAAGCGTTCCCAACCGGCTATTCTGTCCCCAGCTATTCTATCTGTCTGTCTACTGTAGCGTCTTCGTTGTCGCGATCGGAGTGTCGGATAGTCGGGCTGCGTAATCGAGCAGGATGTCTCCCTACCCCTACCTGGTGAAGCTGGCCCAGTCCGAGCCCGTGGCCTGGGCGGTTCAGAACGCCGTGGGCGTCCTGTTTGCGATGATGTTCAGCGTTGTCTGGCCGTTGAATTTTACGCTCGCGTGTGTCTCGTCGGTGCTGTTTACGGCGGCCAGCACGGTGCTCTCGATCGACAGGACGGTCGGTGGGCGCCTTTTCTCCGCGTCCATGTTTGTCGGTGCCATGTTGTCGGGGGGCGTTCTGGGGGGTGCAGTATCGTCCCTGGCGTGGCTGGCGCGGGGCGGGAGCAAAGGTATTGCGGTCTATGCCGGCGATGCGCAGGCGGCCCTTGAGAGGATTGGCAACCTGACGTTGTCCGAAGCTGAGCAGTTGGGTCTTATTTCTCCCTCGAATCCGGTGTTGGAAGCGATTGAGAGGACGCTTGGGGCTGAGATTCGGTCGATCGAGTCCGAGAATGTGATTCAGATCGTCGGGAACGTGATTGAGCTGGCAGACTCGGGTGCGGCAGCCGAGGGCGTTTCTTTGTTGCCGGAGCCGCTTCAGGTGCTCGGGGAGGACCTGTATACGGTGCTCGGGGAAGGGATTCCGCGGATTTCCACCGGGTTTTGGGTCCTCCTGATCGTCTTGTTCTCCGTGGTGGCGTTGCCAATGTCCATCGCGAGGGCGTCGGAGAACTTCAAGGTTGGGCTGTTGATGGCAATCACCACGCTGTTTTGTGGGAGTCAGGTGGTGTTTGCGACGCTAATGCCGGTGCTCGGGGTTGAGCTGTATTGGAAGCAGATTGTGACGGGGTATATCAAGGTGGCGTTGGTGAACGGCGCGGGGATGGTGTTGGCGGCGCTGTTGGTGTACGTGCGGAGCTCGCATGATGCGGCAAGGGAGAAGTTTGGGGAGGTGTTCAAGAGGAGCGGGGTGGTGCTGTCGGGGATCGCGAGTAACGTGGGGAGGATCAAGGTGGGGCGAGCGGAGGAGGGGGGGTATGTGGTCGATGGGGCGGGGTGCGTGTCGCTGCGGAACGAGGCAAAGCGGATGGCGGCGGAGACGGTGGATGAGGTGCACGGCGACAAGTCGAAGGCGAAGGCGAAGGCGAAGGCGAAGAGTGATGGAAAAGACGACGTGGAGGATTCCGAAGCGCCAACGGGGTATGCCCATGCCTCGACCGACGCCACCTCGCTCTCGGCGTTCAAGTTGCGTGCCAGCTGTCAGACCATTGAGGATCAGCTCGCCGTGTGTCTGTTCGAGGTCCCGCTTCCTGGCGTGACCTCGCATGTGGGTGCGCGTCGGGGTGACTTTGTGGAGCTGTTGCGTGGTCTGCGCACGCTGCTGTCGACGTTGTGTTGCATCGAGACGATCTATCCCACCGGGGCCCAGGAACTTGCTCGGAGCGGGCATGACACGGCGCCGGTCCAGTGTGTGATGGCGGCGGTGGCGTCCGTGCTGGGCGGGCTGTCGCCGGTGCTGTCGACGATGCCGGTGCTTGGGGTGTGCAAGGGCAAGAAGCTCGCGTGGCGTCCGCGGGACTCGTCGTTCTGGGACGGGCTGGAGCGGGACATTACCAGCTTTGCGAAGGTCGTGCGTGACGAGGCGATCAAGGATAATATCAGGATGAGCGAGCGCGGGAGGGACATGATGCTGCTGATGATGAACTGCCAGACGCTGATCAGCGATGCGAAAGCGTGCGAGGCGTTGGCGGCCACCGCGCTCGATGTCGTCGCCCCGAGCTCCAAGGATTCTCTGAGTCTGAAGGAGCGGATTGTGGGCAACGGGTACCTGCCGGCGCTCTTGGTGAACAGCATCCTGCTGTCGGTAGGTGTTTTGCGACTCGGCCGACTGACTGACTGACTGACTGACTGACTGATTGACTAATTGACTGACTCAATCACTTGCTCGCTCACTCGCTCTCTCTCAATACGCACGACGCACGACGTCTTCAGGGTTTTGCCCAGTACGGTTTGATCGTTGCGTCGACCGTCAAGTTCTTCAAGGGTGTCGTGGCGTTTGTGCGTTCCCGTGCCGAGCGGGTCCGGATGATGCGCGACGTGTACATCCAGTTCGCCTTCAAGTTCTGGCTGGCCACGTCGGTGACCATCATGGCCATCGTGCTCATCATGTGGCAAGCCAAGTTCTCGGGCGACAACCAGCTTCAGAACGCCTACGACAGCGTATACTTCTTCTTCGTCTGGCAGCCCATCTATTTCTGGTTGACGGTGGCCATCTGTGTGCAGTTCCAGGTGGAGGCGGCCGTGATGCGGGCCGTCCTTCGAACGACCATGTCGGCCGTGGGTGCCACCCTCGGCTACTGCGCCATGCTCAACGGGACCCTCGCGCAGAACCCGTACTGGATCTGTGGGATCGTCGTCACGGTTAACGGGTTCTTCAGCATGTTTTGCGTGGTCAAACCGCTCAGGTACAGCGTGTTCCTGGCAAACTTCACCTTCAACGCCGTCGTTGTATGCCAGTACTACGGCTGCTCGCCGTGCGACGTTCCCGGAGACGTGCAGATCTACGGCGGCAAAGTGCTCTCGACGATGTTCGGGTCGATCTACGCCATCCTCGTCTCGTGGCTCATCAAGCCGTACTACACGTCGCAGAAGATGCTCGGCCTGGAGTACACGGTCATGACCGACAGCCTGTCGCTCATCTCGTCAACGTGGAAGGAAACAGCGAGGCAGGGTGACGACGAGGACGGGAAGGACGGGAAGGACGGGAAGGACGGGAAGGACGGGGGCGAGCCCCATGCCCCACAAAAACTGGTTCTGGACCTCGAGACGGTGGACAAGCTCATCGACGAGCGCCTCGTCGCAGTCCACAAGGAGATCGAAAACAACACGATCGAAAAGGGCCAGTTCCTCCTCTTCACGTACCTCCTGCTCCCGACACCTCCAGTCGTCACCCTCCTGGTCAAGCGCCTCGAGCGATTGGGCGTTTACTTGCGCGAGTACGCCCAGATAAAGACGTCGAGCATCGGAGGCATCACGGCGACAGACGCCGACGCCGGCAGCACCTCGACCGAGTTCCAAACGTTCATCTCGGCCGCCCAAGTGCTCCTCGAGAAATGCCACGTCACCTCAGAGAAGCTGCTCGCGACCATCAAGGCAAACTTGCTCGATGCCACAGGCCGCACGGAACTCCAAGCGACCCGCGTGGCGCTCTCGGAAGACCTGAAAGCGCTCGAGGCCAGCCTTGACGCCATCACCGAGGCCTTCCGCGACTATGACCAGAACCGAAAGACCCGCATTCGGGAGCCGGAGCTCAAGCAAATCGCCAGGTCCAGACTCGTCTTCCTGGCCTTCAAAGAGTTCTTCGTCATCACTGTGCTGCTCGCCGAGACCGAAGCCACGGTCGACCGCGACGTCTGGCACAGCGAGTTCTCCAACTGGTTTGGCCGCCGCCCAGTCTAATTATGTGCATTGAATTATTGAGATGATCGCGAGTGTTTAAACGTCCGCATACAGCTACACCAACGCACGCGCGACGCCCAGCGCCGCCAGCCCCCCGGCCACGCCGAGCATGACCGTCCTCCCGATCGGCGACGGGTGCGCCTTCGACTGGACTACGAAGTACGCAGACAAACCTAGACACGTCGTCGTCCCAATCACCTTGCATGACGTGCAAGACGACACGGGCGACAAGGGCGACGACGCAGTCTGCTGCTGCGACATCGTTGTCTACTTCTTCTTGCCCTTCAGCAGCGCTTCGCGAGCAGCTTTCAGAGCAGCAGCCTCCTCCTTCTTCTTCTGAAGGTGGGCCTTGTCCTCGTCGCTGTAGTCCTTCGCCTGGACTTTCTGTTGTCGGTCGTTCCGAGTTGGTGTTGGCGGCCAGTGAGTGAGCGAGGTCTATCAGCAGTCGGGCCTACCATTGCCACCTACCTTTGCTTTCAGAGGCTTTGCCTTGCCGCCTTCTTTGCCAACCATCGCGCGAGAGAGAGAGCAGCGAGTAAAGTAAAATTTGAACGATTTCTGAATAGAAAGGAGCGCTCTCGTGCTCCGCGTTTGTATCGCGAGCGCCCACTCGCTGTCGCCCATCGGGAAGACGGGAAGACGCGTACGAGGCGGGGGCGAGGCAGGGCAGCGCGCGAGGTTTCGGTTGAGCGTGCGTGCGAGCTGCATGCTCTGAACTTGAATTGACTCGCAGCTCGAATGGTGGCCAAGAAGAAAAGCACCCACGGTGGCGGTGTGACGAAGCGGAAGGGCGGTAAAGCTCCCGATGGTCGACGAGGAGGAGGCAACGCGCAGGGGTCATCAAAGGCGGCAGCGGCGCCGCCGTATCGGCCCCCGTCCCACGTCCTCGTCCACAGCGACATCGGGGGCGAGTACCAGTACGACTTGGAGGATGGTATTGACATCGGTGCACTCGGTGAGAATGTCGTCTCCCTGAAGATGCTGCGTGCGGAGGACGGCGGGGACGGGGAGGACAGCGAGAGGGGCACTGGGGGCGGCGAGCTGGACAATGTGGAGGACGTGATTGACGTCGCGTCGTCTTCGGACGACGGAGAAGAACACGACGAAGGAGAAGAAGGTGAAGGCGACGGTGCCGAACAGCGTACGAATCAAGACGCCAGTGGTCTGTCGGCCTTGCTGGCAGACTACGATCGTCTGAACGACGCCATGGACATAGGCAAGCCGACGACCACCTCAACCCCCCAAAGGGCAAACCTGAAGAACACGATCTACGACCGGATCCCGTGGAGCACACACGCGTGTCTCTCCTTGCGGTCGCCGTCGCTGCGGCTCCACGAGGAGATCCGGATGTTCAACGACTGCCTGCGGCCGACGGACGAAGAGCACACGGCGAGGCGGGACGCGGTGCAGCGGATTCGCGACGTGGTGACTGGTCTGTGGCCAGACGGTCGGCTCGAGGTATTCGGGTCGTTTGCCACCGGCCTCTATCTGCCTTCGTCGGACATTGACGCCGTCATCCTCGGCAGCAAGTGTGCCGACATCCGGCAGGGGCTCCGCGTGCTGGCAAAGTCCCTCTCGAAAAAGCGCCTGGCCGTCGAGGTCCAGACCATCCTCAAGGCCCGTGTGCCCATCATCAAGTTTGTAGAGAAAGCGTCGGGGTACAACTTTGATATCTCGTTCGATGTGGCCAACGGGCCAGAGGCTGCCGACATTGTGCTTCGGCTCATCGACGTCATGCCGGCCATGTCGCACCTGGTGATGGTCATCAAGGTGTTCCTGCAGCAGCGAGAGCTGTCGGAGGTATACACGGGCGGAATCGGTTCGTACGCGCTGCTCGTGATGGTCGCCAACTTTATGCAGACGCACCGCTCGAGGTTCCCGGGTGGCCACGGTGGTCATGGTGGCCAGGGCGGGGGTGGCGAGCACGATACCAACCTGGGAGAGCTGTTGATGGACTTCTTCAGGCTGCACGGGCGGACGATCGCAAACGGGGTGGGGGTGTCGTGTTCCATGGGCGGGTCGTTCTTCCAGAAGAAGCAGCTGGGCTTTTTCCAGCCAGAGCGGCCGGACTTGTACGCCGTCCAAGACCCGAACGACGATACCAACGACCTCGGGAAGAACAGCTATAACGCGTCCAAGGTGCGCATCGCGTTCGACCATGCGTATTCGAGACTGACGGCGGCCGTCAAGCCCGGCGAGTCGCTGCTCGAGCGTATCGTCCGGCTGGACAAGATCTTGTTTTCGAGGTGGACACCGGCGGGGGGCCGAGGGAACAGGGTCGAGGTGATTGACTTGGTCGGTGAGGAGGATGCGCCGGCGGCCGAGGGGGGCGGGGAGGAGGAGGAGGAGGAGGCGTTTGTTCGGACGGCCGTGGCGGATGCAGAGGCGGAGGCGGAGGCCGCCCCCAGAGGACGGAAGGGCCCGAAGGCAAAGCCTAAGCCAAAGCCAAAGCCAAAGCCAAAATCCAAGCCAAAACCCAAGGCCAAGCCAAAGCCAAAACCCAAAAAGAAGCCCCCCGCTGCCAAGAAGGCGGCCACGAAGACCAAGGCGAAGCCCAAGAAGGCCGCGACGAGAAGGAAGCCAGCTGCTCAAAAGAACTGAACTGCTGGTCCGTGCAACAACAACCCCAGTACGTCTATCCATCATATCGCAGTTCGTAACACACCGTCTGGTCCAGAGACGAACGGTCGGGCGACAAACAACACTCGTGCTCTCAGATTCGAAAAATCGAAACGAGATGGTCGCGACCATCGCGCTCGCGTTCGCCCAAGGGTTGGTCAGACTGGGTCATCATACACGGTCACGCGTGGTCCATGCGGTCAGGCGCCCGGGGGCGCTCAATACGCCCTACGTTCCGGCTCGCGCCGTGTCCCCGCTCTGCAATTCCTACAGCACGGGCGCCGCGGGGCGGGGCATCGAGGAGATTGAGTTCAACCCGATGGCCGCGAACACGATCCAGCTGATCGGGAACGTGGGCAGGAAGCCGGAGCCAAAGTACCTGGAGTCTGGCTCGAAGGTCTGCAACTTTCCGCTGGCGTTCACGGACAGGAAGGACGGCGACACGCAGTGGTTTGACGTCGAGGCCTGGGACGAGCTCGCGGACGTCGCTGCGAATAATGTCGACAAGGGGGACCGGGTCGCCCTGCAGGGACGGCTCAAGGTGCAGGACTGGACCGACCGGGAGGGCAACACGCGAAAGTCGCTGCGCATCGTCGCGCAGAACATCATGCGGGTCCGTCGAAACTCGATGATGATGGGCGATGGAGACGGACAGTTCCAGCAGCCCGGGCAACAGTCTCAGCCACAGCAGCCCCCGCAGTTCCAACCGAGCGCACCACCGCAAGCAGTCGCCCAGCAACGGCCGCAGGCGCCGCAAGACCCCACCTATCAGTCGACAGACATGCCGATGACCAACGAAGAGCTGTGGATGAACTTCTTCGAGAACAGCTCTGGTTGGTACGACAACAGGGAGAAGAAACAGAGCGGCCAGATCAACCCCAAGAGCCCGGATTTCAAGAAGATGGAAGGCGGGAGGGACGCACCGGCGCTCTGGATCGAGAGCTCGTCCACGCCCGCCTGGGTGAAGAGCGAGCTCGCCAAGCTCGACCAGTTTGGGTCCGATGTTCCCCCGTTTTGATGGTCGAAGTTGATGCCATGTTGTAACGCGCACCTTAACACAACTCGAGCGAGGATACGGCGATACGTTAAAAGCACACTGCAGTCGTCAGTCAATTAGTCAGTCAGTCAGTCAATCAGTTAAGTCTACCGCAGATTCGTCTCGAGCTTCCGCCTGCCCGTCGGCTTTGCGTTCCCACCCTTCCCCAACAGGCTGTCAAACTGCAGCACGCGCTTCTCCTGACCGTGCACCACGTCTCCCGTGTGCACGCTCAGCCCTCCCGCCGTCCGCCGCTCTGTCCGCCTCGTCGACACCGTCCCAGTCGCCACGACCTCTCTCGCCGTACTCGCACTCCCACTCGCGCCCTCTCTCGCCTTTGCCACCCGCGCCTTCTTCTTGGCATACCGCCCACCCAGCTGACTCGCCCGGTCCCTCGCCGCCGTAAACCCGTTGAACAGCGGGGTAAGGCTCCTCGCCACGGAGGTCAGTTCGGCCCGCTCCGCTCGGCTCGGCCGTTTGGCCTTGAACGGCGTACTGGGCACCCTCGTCGACGACTTGGAGGGCTTGGGCGTCGACAGCTCGACGTCGAGTCTTCGCTTTGCCTGACCCATAATGGTGTGACTGACGTGGAGGAATTATTTCGTCCGTGCGTGGATTCTTCTCTCACCGTGGAAGGAATTTTCGGAATTCAGGATTCGAGTTTTCGTCCAAAATCGTCCGTGCGTCGCCCTCGGCGATACTCCCGTGTATAGACAGGTGTATATTGGACGTCTGTTAATATGTTGAACGACCTCGCGGGTTGTTTTGGGTTATCGAACTCGGGAAATTCGATGTTTGGCCATTTGAAATCAGCAAGAACGGGTCCTTCGCGCGATACAAAGCACGCGTACTTGCCGTGCTACACCCGAAACGAAGTAGCCAGTGGCGTTGGGTGCGGACAGAAAAGGACGCGGGGCAAAAGGCGAGGGGCCGAGCGCACGACCCAGCAGATTTGAACGAACCGTCAGTCAGGCAAGACGCTGTCTTCGATCGCCGCCGTCGGGTCTCGTAGACAGACAGCAGGACTCAGCCGGGGCAGTGGACCACACGCATACTCGATAATAAACAGAACCCAGCGAATCCAGCGAACCCAGCACTCGAGGATGGCCACCGGCGCGACGCCTCGGCACGTGCTCGCGGCGTCCTCACGGCGCTCGTCGAGGGCCGTGACGATCGCAATCGGGGGTTTCAACACGCTGTTGCTGTTCTTCGTCCACGGCGCGCTCACGTCGGCCGCCACGCCAGAGATAATCCGCGAGACGTTCCATCTGTACTATCAGCCGCTCATCCCGTTCCTCGTGATGCTGTGGGGGTGGGGGCTGAACGTGCTCTATTTCGAGCGGACGGGACTGCGGTACGACGCGTGTTTCGACGCAGACGCGGACCACGGCCACGGCCACGGCCACGG
>Ga0181584_10004199_pt1 | contig 10928 bp, 10 predicted proteins | sample 071ome_30_FD_132462 | JGI IMG/M metagenome (GOLD analysis project Ga0181584, IMG submission 132462) | Coastal salt marsh microbial communities from the Groves Creek Marsh, Skidaway Island, Georgia - 071406AT metaG (megahit assembly) | ecosystem: Environmental > Aquatic > Marine > Intertidal... | reverse complement strand
TCAGAAAGGTTTACGAGACCTTTGTCGAGCACGGGGCCCCGCCCAATATCCTGCTGGATGCTCATCCTCACATTGGCTCAAACCTACTCCCCAATGTTGTAAGAGCCATGCGAAAGACTATTCTCGCGAGTGGTGGAGAGGTCCATTTCCAGTCTCGGGTAACCGAATTAGCTCGGGCATCTGAAGGAGGTCGAGTTGTCGGAGCCCGAACAAAAGATGGACGTGAATTCATCGGGGAAGCCGTAATCCTAGCTACGGGCCACAGCTCTCGAGACATCTACGAGCTCCTCGTTCGCGAAGGGATCCGATTGCAACAAAAGCCTTTCGCAATGGGAGTTCGAATCGAACATCCGCAAGAGCTGATTGATAGCATCCAATATTCCTGCCAACGAGGTGAGCATCGCCATCCCATGTTGCCCGCCGCTAGCTACCGGTTGGCAACCAAGATAGACGGGCGCGGGGTCCATTCATTTTGCATGTGCCCTGGCGGTTTTATCGTACCCTCGGCGACGGATAACGATGAAGTCGTGGTGAATGGGATGTCGCTGGCCAGAAGAGATTCACGCTATGCGAATAGTGGATTCGTGGTTACGGTGGAACCGGAAGATACGGAACCCTTTAAAGCGGAGCATGGCATCTTGGCCGGTGTCGCGTATCAAAAGTTCCTGGAGTGCGAAGCCTGGCAAGCAGGTGGCGGAAGGCAGCAAGCTCCGGCCCAGCGTATGACTGATTTTCTCAAAGGCCGCGATTCCTCTAGTCTCCCGGACTCAAGTTACTACCCTGGACTGAACGCAGCCCCGGTTCACGAGCTTCTGCCAGAGGGGATCGCTGGACGTATCCAGGTAGCCTTGCGGCATTTCGGAAAGGCCATGAAGGGCTATGTAACCGAAGAGGCGAATTTGGTAGGCTTCGAAACGCGAACCAGTTCGCCGGCGCGCATCCCTCGTGACGAGAACTCTCTAGTCCACCCGGATATTGATGGCTTGTACCCTTGCGGGGAGGGGGCCGGTTTCGCGGGAGGAATCGTATCTGCAGCTCTCGATGGCATGAGGTGCTCGGAAGCGGCTGTCGGCCAAAGGACCGCTTGAAGCGGCTATTCACTCATTTCTAGATTCGTACTGGCAATCACGCCCGGAGTTGCTGAAGGGCGTAACCCGCGAGGCAAAGGCATTTGCTTTCCCTATTACGTAGGGAGGACGGGCTCGGTCCTCCGTTCAAAACGAATTGGAGGATCGAGCCGACCCTCCCTACCTTCTACAAAGCCCCGCAGATTTCCACTCGGAGTAGTTCGAAGAAGGGGGAGTTTGATCGGTTTCTTGTCATGAATTAAGAGGGACTCAATTCGCGTGAGAACGAATGAAGGCAGGTTTTCCAGCTTCCGAGCGAGAGGGATCGTAGCGGTACCCGCCGTCGGAAAAATTTGTTAGCGCATCCGGGTTTTCGATACGGTTTTGCATTACCCAGCGAGCCATTGCGCCGCGACTGCCCTTGGCATAAAAGCTCATCACTCGATAATTCCTTCCGTCCTTGGAATCCAGGAAGCGCGGCGTTACCACATCCAGATTCAAAGCCTTATTGTCGATGGACTTGAAGTATTCCTCGGAGGCGAGATTGAGAAGATGCGTTGCTCCGGTTTTAGCCGCTTCGTTGTTGATGAAATCCGTCTGGGCGCCGTTCCAAAACGCGTACAGCGATCGGCCTCTCGGGTTGGCTAGAGACGTACCCATTTCCAAACGATGTGGAGCCATTAAATCCAGTGGCTTGAGAATGCCATAGAGTCCTGACAGGATGCGTAAATGATTTTGAGCGTAATTCCGGTCTGCGGCTTTTAGCGTAGGAAAATCCAGTCCTATGTACACATCCCCTTTAAAAGCGAATGCGGCTTGCCGCGATTTGGGCCCGGGCTTACGAGACGCCGTCCAGCTCCGATAGCGATCGACATTCTCCTTGGCCAAAGAGTCCGATATCGACATCAGGGATTGGATCTCTTTTGCCGACTTGCTTCTGAGAATACGAATGAGCTCGCGCGATTGTCCCGTGAATGCCGGGAGCGTGTAGTCTTTGCATTTGACGTCCGATTGGTAATCGAGCGTTTTCGCAGGCGATAGCAGTGTGATCATGATTGAGAGGGTCGTATTTGCAATTCCCTGTGAAAACGAGTTGCTCGCTCGTTGGCAACGTTTCAGTTGGGAAATAGGCGAACTGCAACAACACAAACGTCATCCGAAAGTTCGTCAGCGCCTGCCGATTCCTTGAGCTCATCGGAAATGGCTTTCAACTGCTCGGGCAGATCGTCGCTCTCATGATCTAACACCGTTTCCTCAAGATTCTCGACTCCCCATTCTTCACCTTGCTTGGTCTTTTGCTCTATGATGCCATCAGTATAGAAAAGCAGCTCCGTTTTTTGCGTAAGCTTAAATTGACTCCCAATGAATATCTCGTCGGGGATCAGCCCTAGAGCTGGACCAATGTTTTCCACAGGGCAGAGCTCGAAGTGAGAGCCGGAGGTATCCTCCACTCGCCATATAGGAGCGGGATGCCCCGCGTTGGCCAGGCGTACGTCGCCCGTATTGAGATCGATGACTGTGTAGAGAGCGGTTACGAATCGTGGGAACTCGGGATCTTCGGCTAGCTTTACCAAGCTGTCGTTAAGGTGTTTCATGACCTTGTCAGGCTCGGTTAAAAGAACAGGTGTCTCCAGCATGAGACCACGGATAAGCATGGTTACCAAGGCGGCTTTAATCCCGTGGCCCATGACATCGCATACCAGGATGCCCAAACGGTTTTCCGCGATAGGTATCAGGTAGAAAAAGTCACCCGCCAAATGGTGACTGGGCGCATACAGGTAGGATGCCTCCAGTTCCCACATTTTTCCTGAACGCCCATATAGTGGTTGCGAATCGAAGCCGATCGCCATCAATTGCTCTTGCAGCTGACGAGCCACCAGCAATTCCGCTTCGAATTGGCGATTCTTTTGAGCCAAGGCCTTCCCAGCCGCTTTGGCTCTCTGCTCCGCCTCTTTTTGCTCGGTAATATCCATGACCATGCCGACAATACCGGTGATGGCGCCATCGGAATTTTTGAGCGGGACTTTCGAGGTCAGGGCCCAGCGCCCTACGTTGAGGAGACCTTTGGTGAATTCCAGCTCATTGAGGCGTGGGATCCCGGTCTCCATAATATCTGCATCCTGCCTTTCAATGTCGCGGGCAGTTTCATTGTCGCGGAGATCCGTAAGGCGCTTTCCTATCACGTTCTCCCGATCGTCTATATGGAACGTGTTCCGGTACTCCTCATTAGTAAGTAGGAATCGGCCCTCGGTATCTCGAGCGAATATGCGGCAAGGCAGAATCTGGATAATCGTTTCTAGCAGTTGCCGCTGCCGATCCAGCTCGATTTCGGCAATCTTCCGTTTCGTGATATCTCTGGAAATGCCGAAGGTTCCGCATATGTCGCCATTGAGATCCCTCAGTGGCAGTTTCGTCGTCAATACCCATTTCTCGCTGCCATCGTTCTGAATGTCCCGTTCTTCGCGAAAATGCCAACCGCGACCCGATCGGATTATTGCTTGCTCCGCATCGAATTTAGTGGCGGCAAACTCGTTTTGGAAGAAATCGAAATCGCTTTTGCCGATTGCCTCATCCGGATTGGACAGACCAAAGAACCGGGCTAGGGAGTGATTGATGCAGGTGAAGCGGCTGCGGAGATCCTTGAAATACACATGGTCGGGAAGGGACTCCATCAGCTGCCAAAATAGTAGGTTCGCTTCGATGCTCTCCTTTTGCCGCATGGCATGGCCGGCTTTGAACGCCTCACGGAGAGCCCCCTGGAGTCGCTCCATCGTCATACCCTCGAGGGACGCAGCTTCAGATTCAATGTCTACATTGAGGGTTTCCAGCCCGATTTCACGCAGCATTGTCGATAGCTCCGAAGGAGTCGTCATCCTTGAAATACTTAGGCTCTCCACCATTTTAGCCAAGCTAGCAATTATCAAAAAGATCTGATTTGCCGACCCGCGGAATGTCTCTATCTATCGTGGCGTCCCCGTTCCCAGGATACTCTCTCCATGAAAAGCTTTGCCCTGTTTCCAGCAGGCGCCTTATGGACCAGTCAAACCCAGTTGCTATTGAGTGCTCACAGTCAGTTCGATTACCTGCCTTGGACCAAAGGGGCTCGCGTCATCAAGACAGACGCCAACGGTTTGATAGCAGTGGATAAGCCATTTGGTATTCTCTCTCACCCCAACAGTAAATCGGACAGGGTCAAAGGGCTACTTCGCCTCGACTATGATGCGAAAGAACAAGCCTATATTCTGCCTGATGATCAAGACAATGGTCACCACCAACAAATTTACCTGCTCAATCGGTTAGACAGCGCTACCTCCGGAATCCTGCTGCTTTCCGCCTCGCTTGAAACACGCGATGCCGTTTTAAAAGCGTTCGAAGAGCGACGAGTAACCAAGCTGTACCGAGCTCTCGTTTTTGGAATTCTCGATAGAAAAGGCCGAGAGATCTTGTGGAAAGACAGACTGAAAGTAGCGAAATTCGGAAAAGCGGTCCGTGCTCAAGCCGGATCCGGGAAGTCTGCCGAAACCGAACTCGTTTTTGCCCGCACCATACCGGGAAGCCCAATTACCAGCCTGCTTGAGCTGAAGCCGTTAACGGGAAGAACCCATCAGCTGAGGGTGCAGTGCGCAAAGCGGAGATTGCCAATTGTCGGGGATAGGACCTATGGGGATTTCCAGAAAAATAGACTGTATGCGCGGGTAACAGGAATTAAGCGACTCTGTCTCCACAGCTCGGAGACAAAGCTGGAGTACACTCTCGGCGGTAAGGTATTTCGCTTTCGGGCTGTCTCGGAACCTCCATTCTAAGAATCCGGCTTCTTTGAGGATTGCCATTGGAGAGGGCGTGTGTCCTGAATCTGTGCCGATGAAAGATCAACTGAAGAAACTCCATCAGAAAGCGCGTCTAGACCGGGATGCTACGGGAACGGAGGCCTATGGGGCCGCTCTGGCGGCTATCCAAGAGGGCGAAGTGCGAGCGAATGAAGATTTCGACGAGGGCAAAATGATCGCTGTGGTGGAAAAGGAGGCTGGCAAGTTCCAAGAGTCGGCGGACGCCTTCAGCAAAGCCGGGCGTCCGGAAAAAGCAGAGGTATTGCAGGCCTGTGCTGATTTGCTCATCAGTCTGCTACCGGCAAAGCTGGATGAAGGCGCTTATCCCAAGATCGTTTCGGACGCGATTGCCGCCGTCGGAGCTGCCAGCATGAAAGACATGGGAGCAGTAATGGCGGCCTTAAAAAAGGAGCATGGCTCCGCTTTGGATATGAAGATCGCCTCTGCCGAGGTGAAAGCGGCGCTCACTTGAAGTCCAGCTGTCTGGCTATCCGCTTTTCCACTTGTGTCGAGGCAAGAGAGTGCTCGCTGATTGACAAGATTCCCGCCGGCGATAATCTGTGTCCCCATGTTCATGAGATCCAGCGCTCTTATTCGTTCTGTCTTTCTCGTTTTGCTATCTCTCTTTTTGGGAGGCGTTTCGCTCCAGGCCACCAATAGCGAAGAGGAGACGCTCAAGCGTATCCAACAAGCCAAGTACAATATGTTTACTGGCATTTGGAGCATTCGGCTAAATGAAGAGATTCGCGATGTCGAATCGGGATTCAAAGCCCACTTGCCTGGACTCGACTATACGCTGGTTGACGAGAAAATTAGGGAAGCAGGCAGGACAGTAATGGTATTTAGAGGAAAAGGGGACCAAAAACTCGTTGTGCGACTCAAGGAAACAGGCCCCTATACCAACTTAAGTATTCGGATCGGCGTTACGGGGAATAATAGCAAGTCAGCCCAGATATTCGGATACGTCTACAGGAAGATGTAGAACGTATCGCCGACCGAGCCGCAGAACCGGGTTTACCCCGCGATTTCGCTAAAAAGCATGTCAGGACCATCGCGGGATAAACCCGATCCTACGATGAATTCCCATGTTTGTGCTCCGCAGGGATTGATGCAAAAACCTCGATCCGCTCAACTAGTGCATTCGTATCGATCTCCAGCCCAGTATCAACCTGGATCAAGTGGGGCGTCTCAGTGTCGCTAAAAGCCTCGAAGGCTGAAAGCTGTTCTTGCATTACCGTAACACCGGCGTCGGAGACTCCGTTCCGTCGATTCTCAAGACGTCTGCGCAACTCTTTTTCTGAAGCCGTCGCATTCAAAATTGAGTAGGGGGCTTGCTTCTTCGCCGCCAACGTTTGGAAAAGCTTTCGCTGGCCGGCTTTTAGGCAGGTCGCATCGACTATGATGGTGAAGCCGCTGTCCAGTCCTCTCTCCGCTAGCTCGACGAGTTTTTCATAGGTTCGTTTGGTGGCCTTGTTCCCATACAAGTCTAGATTGGATTTGCGCTCGCCGGCTTCCTCTGTCGGAAGCCCGTAGAGCCGCTTGCGTTCCACGTCCGAACGGATTCGGATCGCTCGGAGGGGGCCAAGCAAAGACTGGGTTAAACTCGATTTGCCGGACCCTGACAAACCGCAAGTTATAAGTAATAGCGGCTTCTTGGGCTGAGTATGGCCAACCGCTAGTTCCAGATACATTCTAAAGGACTTTTCCCCATCGATTCGCAATTCTGAGTCACGAGGTTGTTGATGTGCCCTGATAGCCTCGACCTTGGCTCGTACCATCAGTCGATAGGCGAAGTAGAAGTTCAGAACGGGAAGGCCAGCGTAGTCGCCGCTCAGTTCCAAATAGGCATTTAGAAATAAGTAAGCTAATTCCGCTTGTCCCCGCTCTTCCAGGTCGATTGTCAAAAAGGCGATTTCGCTTAGGACATCAATCCAGCGCAGGGAAGGATTGAACTCGATACAATCGAAAACAAGAGGCTCGCCTTCTATCCAAGCCATATTGGCGAGATGGAGGTCTCCGTGGCACTCCCGAACGTACCCGTCCTCTTTGCGGCTTTCAAATAAGGGTTCGAGACGCTGGAACTGATCTCGGCTCCATTTCTCCAACTGATCCAATTTAACGAGACATTCGGTTTCAGAAACCCTTTGACGGATCTGTTTGAAATTTTCCTCAACGGGTTGGCTGACTTGCTCGCTGTTCCCGTAGCCCGAGTCGGCAGAGGGTCGATCAATCGATTCGTGAAACCTCGCGATCAATCGGGCGAACGCTTTGATGTGACATTGGGCTAGCTCGCCTCGTTCGACCATCTTGTCCAACTCGCCCGCCCGAGAGAATTGGACCATCTTGACGGCATATTCTATCGGTTTGTTGCCATTCGGCGATATTCGGGGTGATTCAGCCGATCCAATAATGGAGACCACTCCTATATAGATTTTAGGAGCGAGGCGGCGATTCAATCGAATCTCTTCCTGGCAACAGAGCTGGCGTCTTTCCAAGGTCGAAAAATCGACAAAACCAAGATCTATCGGTTTCTTGATCTTATAAGCATAGCGGCCCGTCAATATCACCCAGGAGATATGCGTTTCAACCAGTTCAACCCTGCTCACCGGGTGATCGTAGGCATCCGAACGCAGCAGCGCGCGAATCAGGGGAGGCAGTTTTTGATCGGCTCGCGAACTCATGACTGGGCGTCTGTCTCGTTGACGGAAACTGAGACTCGCGGCGAGTCCAATTTGAGAGCTTCAATCATTCTTGAATTGGGTATCGGGCGATTTTGGGGCATCCCTTTAAATTGGCGAATCGACGTTTGAATAGAACGCATTTGCCCCCACGTGGGACTACAAGCGATACACTAGATTCCTATTCTAGCATTAACGGGTGGCGAGCTGCATCGATTAGGCAGGAAGGATCCGTCTTCGCACGATGCCAGCTATGCAGAGTCAAGTCGTCTCGATCCTCCGAGACTCGAATCCGGAGGACCGCTTGTCTAGCCATAGCCTTGGAAAAGGCTGAAGCTGGGCCCCCTGCAAAAAGCCGAAAAACCCCTCGGCACGCATACAAAAAAAGCCTTTCCAATCAAGGTCAGGAAGGATTGGCAAAAATGAAAAGGATCTTTAGCGAAAAGAATCGAACTAGATTTTCTTCAAGAGCGAGATTACGTTGTTCGTATCTTCGGCTGCCTTTACCGCGTCGTCCTTATAAACGATTTCTCCAGCCTTGCTGATTACAAACGTCCAGCGTCCAGTAGTGATTCCTCGGCTCAGCGTGTGGGTGGCGCCATTGACTTCCCGCTCGATCGAGCCACCATCTCGGGTCGCTACGCCAAACTTTTGAGCTATCGAACCGTCGATATCCGAGATGAGTGTGAAATTCAGTGCGTTAGCCTCCTTGAACAGCGCCAAGCCACTAACGGAATCACCGCTCACGCCGACAACAATGGCATCCAGATCATTCAAAGCCGCGGATTGATCCCGATAGGCGCAGGCCTGCTTTGTACAACCGCCAGTCATGGCAGCGGGGTAGAAGTAAACGACAATGTTCTTTTCACCTAGGTGGTCATTCAGACTCCACAGATTGCCTTCGTCATCATTGGCGACGAGGTTATCTACGGTGCTGCCTACGTTGAGGCCAGCGAATGCGGCAGTTGAGAAAAGGGCGAGAACCCCGGCGGCAAGGATTGAGCGTATAGTTTTCATGAAACGTAATTATTGAATGATTGTGGACGAAGGTTAAAGGAATGGCAATTGAACTCGGTTGCAACAAATGCGTGTTTTGTTAGGTATTGACCGCATCGGGTTCCACTAAAAGCAGACGTCCCTTCGCTTTCAAGTCGGCGATGGATATATTGCCCTTATCGACCTTGGCCAGCAAGACTTTCTGGGCTTCATAGTCATTGTTGACTTGGCCGGCGTGAGACTGAAGCATGCGCCAGGCTCTGGGGGGGCGACATTGAAGAGGCCATCTGGCGAGACATTTTCATTGGAATATGTTTTCCATTGCCTGCATCGTAAATGATGTAAATCCCAAAGTCTGGGATGTAGGCCCGGTGATGGGGGTCATTATAGCGGCGGTAGACGATGTCTTATTGCGCAATGCGCAGGAGAACGTCCTCCAAGTATTACAGATGCTCGATTTCTTCCGTAGTTTCAAGAGCAATTTTGACAGGTCTTTGCTCCAATGGCTATGCCCATTGGAAGGCAAATATGGTTTGTAAACGGTAGGAAGAATCCGTGTTCGTCCCGATGGACGCGTCTATGCGTCATCTTTAATAGCCGTGGCACATAAGAACCCGCCCGGAGGTCGGGTTCCACCCCTTAATTCGATACAAAAAGGTGGGGCTCGACCTCTGGGCGAGCTCAAGTTGATGCCCACACGTGCGCCTGAGGTCGGCCGCCACCAATTTCAGCGACGAAGCGACCTTCGACGTATTTAGCCATTGCGAATAATTCTATCGGATCCCAGTGAAAGGCTTGCAAACGTCCTCGTTTCCATGATGACGGAGCTGCAATGGATCGGGACTTCGATTTCGGACAAATTCTAGATGGCGATAAGAAGGCTTTGCAAAGCGCGCGGAATCGCTTTCAGGCAATCTCGGTCGACGAAGATTGGAGCCAGCAGGAGGCGTTGCCTTCCGAGGAAAGCCCTAAGACCATCGCCAAATCGGTCACCGTCAGCGCCCCGGGCACGTTCGCTAAGAATCGCATCAGTACGCTCCAGCTCGAACCCAGCCAGCGAGCAGGTTGGTGGTTCGATCGCGTAGATCTACCGGATTCCCAGCCCATCAAAGTCTCATCGCGCAATGTGTGGACAACAGGGAAGGTCGTTAGCAACATTGTTCTGAGGTCCGGCTCGGCTCACAACTACGCCCGACTGGTCGAGCACATCATCGCCTTGAAGGCCGGAATGGATGTCGACAATTTGTTGATACGCATGGAATCGGGAGATCCCCCGTTGTTTAATACTGGAAGTGAAGACCTGGTAGCGGCTCTGAAAAACGCAGGACGGAAGAGCTGCCAGGGGAGAATCCGCTATTTGACCGTGAAGGAACCGGCAACAATGGCTACGCCTCATGGAGGATTCACCACGGTCCTGCCAGCAAAGCCAGGAGATCGATCGCTGCATATCGATTGCGCCCGCGATTTTACGAATGCCATCGGCCAGCAGCGCATCCGCTTTGTCCTGAATGATCAATCCTTTTACCATGGTTCTAAAGCGAGAACGAATGCTACTTGGAAACAAATGATGTTCATACGCATATTCGGAAAGCTGTTCGCGGATGTCCGAAATATTGGATACAATAAAAATAACATCCTGATCGCAGCGAAAACCCGTTACGTCAATGCGCCCACCCACATGGTTAATGGCAAGTCTCTGGAGGCCGCGTGGCATCGCGCGATACTCGATCTAGTGGCTGCCCTAGCTTTGATAGAAGAGGGGCGATTCGTGGGATCGATTATCGACTACAAAGGCAATCACTTTGCGGATGTAGAACTGGTTAAGCTCCTTTACGCCAATGATCTGCTGGTGGAGGCGTGAATTGGCCGCCGTCGAATTCGGATTCACAGGTAGGAGCGGGTTTATCCCGCGATTTCCTTGGAAGTTGATACGTGCCTACCTCGGGATAAACCCGCTCCTGCGCGTAACCAATGAGACAGAAATCTCTGTGCCTTGACTAAACATAGAACCTCTCGTGCATAGCGGGACCGCGATTTGCCAGAAGGGTAGTGTCGGCTGTCCCTAGCCGACTGCAAGCACCTGGACTTTCCAAAGCGGTCGATTGGGGACAATCGAACTTACCTACGACCAGCGCGATAATACTTTGCATGTTTTAGAAACCACTCCCTTTGACATTGTCATTCCATAAGCGATCGATTTCATCGCGGTATGTTTCTTCGACTGCCTATCCTTTGGATCGCCGCTTGGGCCCAAATAACCGCTATCGGCTTCACTGCGGATGCTGATTCCTGGAACCTCAAAAAGGATATTCCTTTCGCCCAGGTAAATGGCCGGCCTATTCACTTGGACATCTACGCGC
>Ga0181584_10004193_pt1 | contig 10934 bp, 10 predicted proteins | sample 071ome_30_FD_132462 | JGI IMG/M metagenome (GOLD analysis project Ga0181584, IMG submission 132462) | Coastal salt marsh microbial communities from the Groves Creek Marsh, Skidaway Island, Georgia - 071406AT metaG (megahit assembly) | ecosystem: Environmental > Aquatic > Marine > Intertidal... | reverse complement strand
CATTCTGTAGGGCCATGACGAATAAGTGCGAACGGTGTCAAAAAGAGGCCCTCCCTTAAAAAATCTAACGGGAGGATTACCTTTTTTTGAAAACGAATGCAATTAACGTCGGTTCGGTTTGAAAGATAGAAAGTGCGATTGGGGTGTCGCTGTAATTACCGGCACCCCAATGCAGACCTCTTTTTTATTTCTATTACGCCGCTTCAATGATACGGGTTTTCGGGCTACTACTTATCTCTATCTTTCTTGGCTTGAGTTCTTCGGGGATTTTACGAACTAACACGACATTCAGCAATCCGTTGGAGAGATTAGCACCCGTAATTTTAATGTGGTCTGCCAGTTGAAAGCTGCGTTTAAAAGCGCGTCCCGCAATACCTCGGTGGAGGAATATATTCTCACTATTTTCCTCTTTAGGTTTGACGCGCCCCTCTATAACGAGATTGCCGTCGTGGCTAATAATTTCGAGTTCTTCTTCAGAAAAACCTGCTACCGCGAGCGTTATGCAGTAAGCGTTCTCACCGGTCTTTTGTATATTGTAGGGTGGGTACGACTCCGTGACATCGTTTTGGCGCATAGCTGCATCCATGATGTTCGTCAGGCGATCGAAGCCAATTGTTGAACGAAACAAGGGTGAAAAGTCATATGTACGCATGAGATATCCTCCTTAAAGCAATATCGTTTATGCCTGCCTATATTTGGCCAGGCTGGTTAAATTAATCCAGGACCCATTCAGGCGTCCTGATTTACAAATGGGGAAGGGTATTTGCGTTTCAAGAGTTGGCCAAAAAATATAGAAATTTTATTCCTCTATATCGACCACCACCGGAACATGATCAGACGGCTTCTGCCAACCCCGTGCCTCCATGAAAACTTGGGTTGCCGTCACATTGGCGCCAAGGTCTTGTGTGACCCAAATATGATCTAGTCGCCTCCCTCGATTGCTCCCTGGCCATGTTCTATTTCGATAGCTCCACCATGAAAAAAGGCGTTCGTCTTTCGGTACAAATTTTCTAACGGCATCAATCCAATCATGCGATTGCATTACATTATCTAGTGCTTCGACTTCCACTGGGGTGTGACTTACGACATCTAAAAGCTGTTTATGGGACCATACATCTGTCTCGAGCGGTGCAATATTTAAATCGCCAACGAGAATGCGCTTAGCGGGCACTATCGATGGGAACCATTCTTTCATTTCTTTTAGAAAATCAAGCTTATGTTTGAACTTTGCGTTTGTGTTCGGATCTGGTGTGTCCCCCCCGGCTGGAACATAAAAATTATGCAGTTCTGTGCCGCCTGGGAGTTCTACTGAAACATGCCGACAGTCATCCTTGCCACACCAGTTTTTAGTGTGCGAAGCACTTAGAGGGATTTTTGATAGTATTGCAACCCCGTTATAGCTCTTCATTCCCGTGAAATGGAGGTGAGGAAAACCGATATTTCTAACTTCCTCCTCAGGGAACAAGTCGTCCGGTACTTTTGTTTCCTGTAAACAGACAACATCCGGATTAAGCCGTTCGCAAACGCGTTGTAAGTGCGGCAATCTAATGCGAAGAGAGTTTATGTTCCACGTTAATATGCGCATCTGAGATCTATTATAACAGTTTTCTCGAATACAGGACTTATAATTTTGGTTTTTTGCTGAAATCTCAAAGTTTTGGGGTGCCACATAAATAAAAGTTTTTGTTTCAGTTGGCCAATAAAATTGGAACAATCACCGGGAATTGTTTGCCGCAAGATTGCCCCCTATGAGTATCAAGGCGTATCAGATCCGTTCTGAGACAACGGCTAATTGTGTCACCTGGTCCACAGAGCAAATGTGCTTTTGTCCCCCTTGCTCCTGCTAAGTGAATGAGTGTTGTGCACACGTTCACGACGCAGCCCAAATTTTCTGTGAGGGATGGTTTTTAATGGATATGGATATTGAAGGTTCAGAATTTAAGGTTGCTGTCCAAGATCTTGGTTCCGATTAAAGATAGTATCACACATGTTGCGCCGATCAGTTGCAAGGGGCTTAGGATTTGCCCTAGCACAATAAAGCCGAGTGCAATGCTCCCTATGGGTTCTAAATTCATTATTACAGATGCACGGACCGCGCCAATGCATGAAATCCCATAAAAAAATGCAGTGACACCAATCATGTAAAAAATAGGCACGCTAAAATAACTGACCCAACCCCAGGTGTTTTGAGGAAGGCCTGCGTCCCCAACGATGATAAATGCAATTACAAAAATCAGCGCGGAGGCGATATGCATATGAAGTGTAACGGATAGGGAGTTTTGCGGGGTGAGAACGCGTGAGCTCAACAGGGCGTTAGCGGCCATCAAGAGAGATGCTGCCGCAGCAAAGAGCAGTCCAAAAAGGTTCGAGTTGTCACCTGTTACTTCCAGGGCGATAACTAAGCCCGTAAATCCGCCAATCAATCCCAGTAAAAGCCCCCTGGTCAGCCTTTCTTGGCCGGTAATCCAAGCATAAAGCCCGGTAAGAAGGGGATAAAAATAGAAAACCAGGATTGCGAAGCCGACTGCAATTTTATCAAAAGCCGATAAAAGGCAGTATGCCATTAGACCGTTTAATACACCGAGACCGAGAGCAAAATTTCTATCATGCCTGGGGAGGGCAATTTGGCGGCCGCACCATGTCATAAATAGGAACAAGGCAATGAGGGTGATGATCATTCTACCCGTGATTAAAGACAAGGGGCTTGCCCCAGCCTCAAAGGAGACAGCCGCAAATACATTGTTTCCTGCTAAAGAGAGAGCCCCGATCGCAACAATCAGGTATCCAAAAAATGGGTCGGCCTGTTTCATTTACTAAACTGTGATCTATACCGAAAAATTCGGTTTTTTATGCTGCGAGCGATCAAATATTTTATGTTGTCTCTTCTGAGTGTTTGCGGGCCGCATTTCCGAAAGCTCGAAAAAGCTTATCTGAGAGCTCGTGATAATGAGGGTGATATTCGGCATGCCATTGGACCCCTACCGTAAAGGTTCCAGAGTCATTGAGCGATATACCTTCAACGACACCGTCTTCAGAGACCGCGTCAACTGTGACTCCAGGAGCGACCTTGTCCACCCCTTGGGCATGAAGCGAGTTGGTCATGACTTGCGAATCGCCTAAAAGCTTGTGAAAGATTCCATTTTCAACCAAGTCAACACGGTGGCGAAGGGCAAATCGCTCTTCTCGGGTTGGAAGAGCTCGATTCATCCTATGGTCATTTTTACCAGGGAGTTCATGTATTCGATAATGCAGGGATCCGCCAAGGGCTACATTTATTTCCTGATGGCCCCTGCAAATTCCAAAAACTGGAATGGTATTGTCAACACACCCTCGAATTAGTGGTAAAACAGTATTGTCGCGCTCAGGGTCGATTTTTTCATCGGGAGGGAAAGGGGGGCCTCCGTAATGATGGGGTTCAATATTGGCCGCACCTCCCGTTAGCAGCAAGCCATCGATTATACCTAGGACGTCACGGATAAAACCCTTTTCGCGTAAGGCCGGGATCATCAGAGGCACACCTCCGCATAATTCAATGGCAGTTAGAGCATACTTATGGGAGGCTGAGTGATTTCCCGACGACATCTCATTTGGTTGGATAAAATTAGCGGGAATACCGATTACTGGTTTTGCCTGTGAGGACACCATATTACATCGCTATCATGCCTGACGGCCGCTAGCAAGATAGACATTTAGTCAAAGGCCCACTCCGGCGGGGAATACGTTAATCGGGTTTGATCGATGGGAATATTTATCGAAATGTTATCAAGTAAGACTGTGGTCTCTATTCCTTGAGGGTCGGTTACGACCCAGGAAATTAATAATAGAGGTCTCTTGGAGAAAACAAGGGTTATATTGCCGTCGTCTGAGTTTCCTTCGGGCCGGAGTGTGAGATGGAAGTTCGCGTCATCTTCACCAATTGATATACGTGTTTTTTCCATTAGATTGATTTTTTTCTGGAGCAAGACCCGCGCTGGCGTGACCTTTAAGGGTATTTGGTTCACTTCTTTAAGGTTTTTATCAATATAAATAAGCCAGGTGCCATCTGAAAAAATCTGGAGCCCATCCGGATCTTGGTATTCAATTAACATCTTTCCCGGCCTGAAAATTAAAACTTCTCCAATTGCGTTTGATCCGGTGGAGGTGGTTTGTGTAAATTTTGCCCGAAATGTTTTCAGTTGGTTGAGCCAGCCTTGAGCCGACTGGATTAGGGATAGCTGGTATGGGGTAGGATTAGATCCGAGTGCTGTGGTGTGTGGCCCAATCGCAAATAAAAAAATTGCTGTCACCAGAGCAGTTTTTAGAAAATTAAAAAGTTGTCTGGGTTTTTGGTTTTTTATCACTGCGAGCGATCATCGATGTTGCGAGCAAGAACCTGTCTCTTGCCCACATGGTTTGCACTCGATATGACGCCCTCCTCTTCCATTCTGTCGATTAATCGAGCAGCTCGATTATATCCAATTTGAAGCCTTCGTTGAATGTAACTTGTCGAGGCTTTTCGATCCCTGCAGACAATGGCGACGGCTTGGTCATACAGGGTATCTTCTTGTCCTTTACCGCTGGGGTCATCTCCTACTGGCCCACTAAAACCTGTCATGGAGGTAAAATTCGACTCGGTTTCTTCGGATGTTACCGCTTCGAGATAATCGGGTTTGGCTTGAGCTTTTATATGCGTCACGACAGCTTCGACTTCTTCATCCGTCACTAGCGGTCCGTGCACTCGGGTTAATTTAGCACCGCCGCCCATGTATAGCATGTCGCCTTGGCCCAAAAGCTGCTCCGCACCAGCCTCCCCGAGAATAGTCCGGCTATCGATTTTTGAAGTTACTTGAAAGCTAATCCGGGTCGGAAAGTTAGCTTTTATCGTTCCGGTTATTACGTCTACCGACGGACGTTGCGTGGCCATAATTAAGTGGATCCCGGCGGCTCGTGCCATTTGTGCGATCCTTTGAACCGAGGCTTCGACTTCTTTCCCCGCTACAAGCATTAGATCTGCCATTTCATCTACTACGACGATTATGTAGGGCAAGGGATCCATGTCGAGGGGTTGATCCTCGTAGAGCGGCTCGCCAGTTTCTGGGTCAAACCCGGTGTGAACATTGCGCGTTAGCGTCTCTCCTTTTTTCTTGGCTTCTTCGATCCTGGCATTAAAGCTCGCAATGTTTCTTACCCCAATCGTAGACATTGCGCGGTATCGGTCTTCCATCTCTCGGACTGTCCATCTTAGCGCGACAACTGCCTTTTTGGGATCGGTAACAACTGGAGATAAAAGATGCGGGATCCCGTCATAAACTGAGAGCTCTAGCATTTTAGGGTCAATCATCACAAAGCGGCATTTTTCTGGTGGAAGCCGATATAAGATTGATAAGATCATGGTATTTATAGCCACTGACTTTCCAGATCCAGTGGTTCCCGCGATTAACAAGTGCGGCATGCGGGCTAAGTCTGAAATCACCGGGCTTCCCCCTATGTCCTTGCCCAGGGCCAAGGTAAGTTGTAGTCCTGGTTTTTCATAATCTTTAGAAGCAAGAATTTCCCTCAGCGATACTATTTCGCGGTGGGCATTGGGTAGCTCTATCCCTATTACATTTTTTCCAGGTATCACCGCAACTCGAACGGATATTGCAGCCATCGACCGAGCTATGTCATCGGCAAGGCCAATTACGCGGGATGACTTAACTCCCGGTGCAGGCTCAAATTCGTATAGAGTGACGACTGGGCCAGGGCGAACTCTGGTTACTTCACCTAGAACGCCATAATCGGACAGTACAGATTCCAGCAGCCTGGCATTTTTAGACAACGCTTCGTCATCCGCTAAATCCGGATCCAAGTTGCTGTATGACCTCAATAATTCCAGAGGCGGCAGATCAAAACCTTCAACTAAGCCTAAGTCTAATTTTCGTTGGCGAGCTTGGATTGCACGCTTGCCAGATTTTGGCTTGCGGTTTCTGGGCTCTATTATGGTCTGCTCAGATTCAATTGGCTGCGGCAATTTTGTTTGCTTTTCCCCCTCGGGTCTTACAGGTGTAGGACCAAACCCGTCATCGATCATTAATGATGGTTCTCTGCGTTTTGATAGGTCAGGGCCGCGACGGCGGGTCGGACGAGATTTAAAATTAAGCAGAGTTCGATAAATAATCATAAGGAAATTGGTCGTAATCGCAATGTGGCGACGCATGTTGATCGCCAAGTTTCTTAGTCCTGTTACCGTTGCACCGCTGGCTCCAACAAAACATGCACTTCCTATGAGAGCGGCAGTGGCCCCAACAAGAGCTGCATTAACCTCAAAATATTTCAACAGAAATTCACTGCTGCGCAGAAGCAAAAAATCACCAACTGCCCCACCATATCCGGAAGCAAGGGGCCAGCTCTCAAATTTTGGAATACTCGCCGCTCCCATAGAGAGCGTAATTAAGCCAATAATCAGACAAGTGATCCTCAACCAAATTCGACCTAAGCCGATATGCCGCAGTAATTTCCAACCAAAAACTGCAATCGTAAATGTGAATATAAAAATGGCGAGTCCTATTGTTTGGAGAGAAAGATCGGCAAATGTTGCACCAAAATTGCCCAAAGAATTCTTAGGTTCAAAAGGGTTGGCCGTATTCATGGAGGGATCAATAGGATTGAAACTGATTAGCGCCAGGAACATAGCGCCGCTAAGGCCCAAGAAAATGAGTCCCAAAAGTTCTTTGCATCTTCGTTTAAAAAAATTGATTACCCCTGGCGGAAAAACAGTCCGATGCCCAAGGTTTTTTGAATTTGTCGCCATACTTGCGTTTTCCTTTAAAGAGTATCAATTAGGCGTTTAAGGGCCTCTTCAGTTGTGTCTTTATCGTGAACCAATGCGCAACGTATGAATGGAGAACCAGGATTTTTTCCTAATATATTTTCCTTAGATAAGTATTTTCCAGGAATTGTTCGAATTGCGGCTCTTCGCCATAGTTCCAAGGCTGCCTCCTCCCCGTCACCAACATTTAACCAAAGGTAAAATCCGCCCTCTGGGCGATAATAGCCATGTGAATTTCCAAGGATCTGGTCTGCGAGGTCAAATTTTTGTCTGTAAAGAGCTTGGTTTTTAATAACGTGGGTCTCGTCTCTCCAAAGAGCCGCGGCGGCGGCGAGGAGTGGGTAAGGTGGAGGTGCGCCCCCGTAATCGCGAACTGTTTTGAAAGCCTTTATAAGTTTGGGGTCCCCTGCAACAAAGCCAGAGCGGAGCCCTGGCACGTTAGATCGTTTAGAGAGAGAGTTAAAAACTAGAACATTCTCCATAGAGTTTCCGAGGGCTGCGCAGGCCTCCAGGCCGCCAGGAGGGGCATCTCGATGGAAGATCTCGCTGTAACACTCATCAAAAAGGATGATGAAGTTTTTTTCCCGAGCTAAATTGATAATGTTTTTTAGGGTTTCCAGAGGCGCGACCATTCCCTGGGGGTTGGCAGGAGAGCAATAATAGGCGAGCGCAGTTCTCTCCAACAATTCAGTTGATTGAGATTGGAAGTCGGGCAGAAAGCCAGTCTCTGAGGTAGCGTCAACAAAAATAGGCTCTGCTCCAGCCAAGGTGGCAGCCCCCAAGTAAACTTGATAAAATGGATTAGGCATTAAGACAGCTGGTTTTTGCCCTTTGATCTCTTCCGGTATTGCTGCTAAAGCGATCATAAATAAAGCCTCACGCGTGCCAGAGACAGGTATAACGCAGTTTTCTGGATCCAGCATGGTTGGAGGCAAGTCGTAGCGCATTTCCAGCCAGGAGACGACGGCACTCCTAAAGTCGGGAGTGCCTTGAACTAAAGGATATTTTCCCCAAAGCTCAAAATTCTCATTGATTATTTCTCGAACCATTCTTGGAGGCGGATGTTGTGGTTCTCCCACGGAAAGCGAGATGGGTGTCAAGCTTGGGGCCGGCTGATATGGGTCAAGCAATGTTCGAAGCTTGTCAAAGGGGTAACCCCCTATTTCCTCTAACCTATTATTAATCATTCGCGCACATTTTTATAAGATATCTTTTCCTGGAAGTTAATTCGCTCCAGACAATTATATTCGTTAGCCCGACAATCGAATCGGTACAATAAATGTTTGTTGTTAAACGTTAAGAGTTTTTTTATCACAGCTTTTTTAAAATTAGGGAAATTTTTCGCCTAACCCCAATTGGCCGTGTTATGAGTAAGATTAAAAAAAACCGGGATCGCGTTGAACGCAGATCCCGGCAGTTATTGGACAGCGTTTTCGCTGCCGCAGGGAGAGGTAAAAGGCCTGCCAATAATGACAGGCCATACAAGTTATTGAATTGTTTCACCGTGAAGGCCAACATCGAGGCCATCACGCTCAACTTCTTCAGATACTCTTAATCCGATCACCATATCGATGACCTTCAATATTATGAAGCTCGCAACCGCGCACCAAATAATGGTGGCCACAATGCCCCAAGCTTGTGTTACTACCTGGCCGGCATTACCTTCCAAAAGACCTTTGGTGCCACCGATCGCTTCGCTGGCAAAAACCCCTGTTAATAATGCACCCACGATGCCCCCAATTCCATGAATTCCAAACACGTCCAGAGAATCGTCATATCCACAGGCTCGTTTGAGCCAGGTTGCGCCCCAGAAACAAATAATCCCTGACGCAATGCCGATGCACAGGGCGCCTACAGGATTAACGAAGCCCGCGGCTGGGGTTATGGCAACGAGCCCTGCTATAGCTCCTGAGATTATCCCCAAGACACTTGGTTTTCCTCTGAGGGTCCACTCAGTAAACATCCAGGCTAAACCGGCCGCGGCTGTGGCTATCTGGGTGACTGCCATTGCCATGGCAGCACTACCGTTTGCTGCAACTGCTGAGCCCGCATTGAATCCGAACCAGCCGACCCAGAGCATTGCTGCCCCGATGACGGATAGAACGAGGTTATGTGGCGCCAAATTTTCTGTTCCAATTCCTGCCCTTTTACCAAGGACGATCGCGGCCACAAGGCCAGCTATGCCTGCGTTGATATGCACCACTGTGCCCCCAGCAAAGTCCAAAACTCCGTCCTTGCTAAGGAAGCCACCTCCCCACACCCAATGGGTAACTGGGGCGTAGACGACCAACATCCAAATCCCAGTAAACCATAAACAAGCGCTAAATTTCATGCGGTCGACAAATGCCCCGACAATTAACGCTGGAGTGATAATTGCGAAAGTCATTTGAAAGACCATAAAAAGCGCATCTGGTATCGTACCGTTAAGGGCGCCGACCGTCATGCCGGATAGGAACATTTTATCCAGACCGCCAACGAAGGCATTTCCTTCCGCAAATGCTAGGCTAAATCCAATCACCATCCAAAGGACACTCATCAGACAGGTGATTGCGAAGCATTGCATTAAAACGGAAAGTACATTTTTCTTTCGCACCATTCCTGCATAAAATAATGCTAGGCCCGGGATCGTCATCATTAGAACCAGGGCTGTTGATGTCAGCATCCAAGCTGTGTCACCCGTATCTAGCTTAGGTGTTGCTGCTATTGATGGGCTGCTTACCAGCATTATGGTGGTTGTAGCCGCTAAAGTTTTTACTGAGTTACAGAGCGTTTTCATTTTTTTCTCCCGTGCGGATCCGCACTGCGCTTTCAAGATTAAATACAAAGATTTTGCCGTCTCCGATTTGGTCGGTGCCAGCTGACTTGCAAATTGCTTCGACGACCGCCTCTTCCCTTTCATCAGTTACGGCTACTTCTATTTTTACCTTGGGAACAAAGCTTATTTCATACTCTGCGCCTCGATAAATTTCTCTTTGGCCCTTTTGACGCCCAAACCCCTTAACTTCACTAACTGTTAAGCCTTCGATTCCCAGGGATGTGAGAGCCTCTCGAACCTCTTCCAACTTAAAAGGTTTGATTATTGCTTCAATTAATTTCATTTGCTGTTCCTTTAAAATGACCGTGAGACAGTGAAGATCACTGCTTTACCCTTGCCATCTGCTTCGGGAGATATATCGGTATCTGTGTAAGCGACTGACAGATCAAAGCCGGCGAGACTGGAACCTAGGCTCAAATTCCACTCGGTGTAATCTGGCGAGCCAAAGGTATTATTGTCCTCAACATTTTGGCGCGCGATATAACCAGACAGGGTCATATCTTTTATCGGTATATCCAAGGCGCCTTTCCAGTAATACGCCTCTCCGCTTTTGCCGAAGTTTTCAGGAGAGTAGTTTAGGGACGCCGTTACAGCAGCTGCACCAAAATCATAGCTGATAGCGGCTTGTGCTTCCCAGAAATCATAATTCAAGCTGCTCGCAGCACCGGGGTAGGTGTAATAAATAAAGCCCGCATCTAATGTGATCCCGGTATCTCCCAAGCCTGTCCTGATACCACCATAGTAATCCGCCTCTAGAGAGGCGCCGTCGGTACTGCCGCTTTCATTAAAGTCAACACTCGAGCCCCAGACTCCGGCATAAATGCTCAGGCCTTTCGATGCTTCGATTTCATAATCAAAACCACCTTGGATGGCTGGCGCATCATCATTCTGTGATATTCCGCGGAAAAAATATTCAGAAACTATTCCGACATTTGCGGAGAAATTCGTTTTCTCGGCCCCACTTGAGGACACAGGCATAAATGCCCCTAATAGAATCGCACCCGCGGCAAAAGAATTTATTATTTTACCATTACTCATTTCGCACTCCAAAAAACCACCCATTCTCCGAAACCTCGGAGATGTCACACAATTAGAGCAAGAGCCGTGCCAACTGGCGGATTTAGAAAAAAACCTAATTATTTCAATAGCATATTGAAGGTTCCGCAATTTTTTTAGGGGGATCTTTGGTAGCTAGGCATCGCCGACATGCTTAATTAATCGGCAGTTTATCTGATTGCCCATTTTATAGGCAATTAGATAAATGTCAGAGCTGGACTTTTTAAGTAAATGTGCGACATAGTAATTAATGAACGGAAAACACTCTGATGAAAT
>Ga0181584_10004181_pt1 | contig 10943 bp, 9 predicted proteins | sample 071ome_30_FD_132462 | JGI IMG/M metagenome (GOLD analysis project Ga0181584, IMG submission 132462) | Coastal salt marsh microbial communities from the Groves Creek Marsh, Skidaway Island, Georgia - 071406AT metaG (megahit assembly) | ecosystem: Environmental > Aquatic > Marine > Intertidal zone... | reverse complement strand
CTGGCCTCCACGGCGAGCACCACCTCGGGCTTCTCCACGCTGGCCACCTCTTCCACCTCCTTTTCCACAATCTCCTCCTCCTCCTCCTCCTCCTCCTCCTCCTCCTGCTCCTCGACATCACCACCACCGAAAATTCCAGGGACGACGACCTCGATGCTCCTGGCCTCGGCCACCAGGAGCTCATGCGCCTCGAGGTAACGGGCCAGACGGCCCTCGAGCTCGCCATCCGCAGCGATCAGATCGCGAACCTGATTGCGAAGCAGGGCATTTTCCTCCCGCAGCGCCGAGGCCGAGGCCTCGTCGTCGGCACAGGCAGAAGCCCTCACCCCCATCAGCGGGGACGAGCGGGGTGCGGTCTTCCTCGACCCCATCCTCGCTCCGCGGCTTGACCTCGCACGGCCTACGGTATGTCATAGAATGTATCAAGTGAGGGTCGTTGTCGCACGCAACGGGGCAGGGAGGACGCGAGGGCAGATGGCCCAGAATCCCACGTGTGAAATCATCAAAACGCACAGCCTAGACCCGCCGTGGGGGCCACGCGCAGCGCATTGGCCATAGACATGGTAGGAAAACTGTATGATACAATTCGATCTGTACTCTGAATCGGACTCGACTCGACAGGGTTGGACTCGGTCTCCAGATCGGCTGACAGAAAAGCCAGATAGGGCCCGAGCGTTGCCGCCCAGATCACAAACCTTTTTAACTCCAAATCACATATCAGTAGTACTTGGAGCTCATACTCAGGTACACGAGCCCCTCGCTTCCGGTCGTACAAAACACCTGCGAGTCGCCCGCCCGGGACGACACGGCCAGCCCGGTGAACGGCGTGCCCGCCTCCTCGTAGGCGAGCACCGCCCCGTCCCCCTTGACCACCTTGTAGATGCACCCCCCCTCCGTGCAGAACCGCAGTCGCTCCACCGACGAGCCCTGGTTCTCGTAGCACATGGACGTGATGGCGTCCCGGCCCACCCGCTCGGAGAAGGTCGGCCGGTCCGGGTACCGAAAGTCGAATTCCTGGAACAGCCCGCCGGCCCTGCCGCACACAAACACGTGTGGCTTCGACGGGTGCGTCGCGAGCGCCGTCACGGGCTCACTCCCACTCCCACTCTCACTCTCACGATCGTTTCGATCGATCCCGTTCCCGACGCGCAGCTTCCCGCCATTGTTGTTGTTCCCGCCATTCCGCGCGTCCCACACCACGCAGCAGCCCTGGTGGCTACCCGTCACCACGGACAGGTTGCTCGACCGCGTGAACGCACACTGCGTGAACGACGTCGCGACGTTCCGCACCACCGTCTGTGACGCCCCCCCTTCCGCTCCAGCCCCGCCTCGGCCCCTCCTGAGGTCCGTCAGGCACAGGGAACCGTCCATGGAGACGCTCGCAGCCACTTCCCCAGACTCGTGCACCCGCACGTCCGTGACGAGGTGCCCATGCGGCCTGCAAAACTCCAACAGGTCCGTCTCCCCGATATCCGCCGCGTCCAGCCGGACGGCCGACGGCGACGACCCCGGCGTCGTCGGCAGCGTCAACTTCAGCCTATACAGCCCGCCATCGTCCCCTCCAGCCACCACCACCGCCGACCCCCGAGTCTCCTGAGACACATCCATGCACGTCACCGACCGAGAGGGCACCGAGAAGCTCGACAGCAGGGACACCTCGGGAGGATCGGCAATCTCGCCCATGACCTTGTGCACGTTCAAGTTGACCAGGTTCAACTGCTGTTCCCGGACGTCCTCGTTCCACCCTGCCACGCATAGAATGTTGTGGTGGACTGTCCGCCCCTCGGCATCCTCCGGGCCGGCTGCCGGAAAGGGCACCGCACAGACGGCCCTGGCCATCAGTCCCAGCGAGTGCCGCGAGACGTGCCCCTGGTTGTTGTTGTTCTGGGGGGGGTGGGCTGCGACGCTCATGGATTCGTTATCTGGGTATGTATGACGTATGACGTATGATACGACGTGTGCTGTTCTAGCTGTTCTAGCTGTTCTCGCTGTTCTAGCTGTTCTCGCTGTGAGACACGGCTCGAATTCAAACAAAAAAAGTGGTCTGCTCGTTGATACCTGGATACCTTGATTGATACGCAATGTCCGACGATCAAGACGTGACCCTGATCGGAGCCATCGACCAGGGCACGCAGAGTTCCCGGTTCATCGTGTACAACCCCAAGGATCTCTCGGTGCCAGTCGGGTGCGTTCCGTAGACGTCCTCTCTCCAGACGTCCACTCGTCGCTCACTCCCCTTTCTTTCTTTCTTTGTTCCTCTCCCTCTCCCTCTCCCTGTCCCTCTCCCTCTCCCTCTCCCTCTCCCTCTCCCTCTAGGCACCACGCTTCGCCGGTGCGCCAGTCGTACCCGCGCCCGGGATGGGTCGAGCAGGACCCGGAAGAGATCTGGTCGAGCGTCGTCTCCAGCGTCCGGGGGTGCTTGCGGCAACCCGCGCTCTGCCGGTACCAAACGCGGTATGTTCGCGGCAGACTGAAGATGGTCCTCGGTATTGCCAACCAGCGGGAGACGACCGTCCTGTGGGACCGGGAGACGGGCAAGCCGCTGTACAGGGCCATCGTCTGGAACGACGACAGAACGGCCGGGCTGTGTGCGCGGCTGGCGGACCAGTTCCGGTCGCGGGGCGGGGTGGACGCGTTTCGGCGGACGACGGGACTGCCGATCAGCACGTACTTTAGCGCTTACAAGATACTGTGGATGATCGAGAACGTGCCAGAGGTGGCCGAGGCCGTGTCGGCAGGGCGGTGTATGTTCGGGACGGTGGACTGCTGGCTGGTGTACAGGCTGACGGGGCGTGCGAGGCACTGCGTGGACGTCACCAACGCGTCTCGGACGGGGCTCATGGACCTGCGGACGCTGGCGTGGTCGGAGGAGGTCGTCCGGGCGCTGGGTCTGGAGGGGGTGATTCTGCCCGAGATTGTGTCGAGCGCCCAAGAGGTGGGCGAGGTCAGGGCACAAGAGCTAACGGAGAATGATTCCGATTCGTCTTCGTCTTCGTCTTCGTCTTCGTCTTCGTCTTCGTATTTTTCGTACCTGAACGGGGCGACCATCACCGGGTGCGTGGGCGACCAGCAGGCGTCGATGCTGGGCCACCAGCTGCAGCCGCAGCACGTGAAGAGCACGTACGGCACCGGGTGCTTTGTCCTGATGAACACGGGGCGGACCGTCGTGGAGTCCAACCACGGGCTGCTGTCGACGGTGGCCTTCAAGCTCGGCAGGGACGCGCCGGCGATGTACGCGTTGGAGGGCGCCATCGGGACGGCGGGCCAGGGCATCTCGTGGCTGCGGGATGCGCTCGAGATGATCGACTCGAGCGAGGAGAGCGAGCGGGTGGCGACCGAGGCGGAAGACTGCCAGGGGGTGTTGTTCGTGCCGGCCTTTTCGGGGCTCTTGGCGCCCTTCTGGTGCCCGGACGCTCGCGCGGCCATCCTCGGAATGACGTACGCGACGGAGCGGAAGCACATCGTCCGAGCCATGCTCGCCGCGATCTGCTTCCAGAACAAGGCCGTGCTGAACGCGATGGCGGCCGACTGCGACGGGGACATCGACCGGATTGTCGTGGACGGTGGGTATTGATCTCGACGTTCGACGTGCGGCGGTGGGTCACGCTCCCCCCTCCTGACTCTCTCACTCGCGCTACGCGCTTCGCTCGCTCGCTCGCCAGGGGGCGCCTCTGCCAATTCGTTGCTGATGCAGATGCAGAGTGACGTGTTGGGGAAGACGATCAAGCGGGCCGCGAGCGCAGAGACGACGGCGCTCGGCGCGGCCGTGGCGGCGGGCGTCGGTGCCGGGCTCTGGACGGCGGCCGAGGCGCTGGGCGTGGTCAAGGGGGATGGAACGGGGGACAATTTCGTGCCGCAGCGGGACATGGAGGAGGTCGAGGGGGAGTACGCCGCGTGGATGCGGGCGGTCGAGACGGTGATGGGGATGAGTCAGACGTAAGGTTTGACCAAAATCGTTTCGTTTTCGTTTCGTTCTCCATGCAAGAAGACTATGAAGAACACCAGCAACAATAAGGACTGGGCGTGCCTCGAACGCTCGTTGAGTGTGTCCGTGTCGGAAGCCAAATCCAATGACGAGCCATTTTTCGTTGGCTCCCCGCACGCGCCGGCAAAACAAACAAACCCGGCCGGGTTTGACATCGTGAGACAATTTAAGGAGGCGTGCAGGTGAGTGAAACGCTATCAATTACACTCTCGGAGGCTGAGCTCGATCTATACCCGACTCTCACTCGCTACTCACGCGCTCCCACCTACCCACCTACCCACCTACCCACCTACCCAAGTGCCCACCGCAATGAGCTCTACCTGCTTTTCTCCCGCATCGCGAACAACGCGTCCGAGAAGCCCATCTTGCTCCCGCACAATCTCCAAGACGAGCTCGGGACAATCTGCTCCGAGTCGCCGGGCCTGGCGGAGTCTCCGTTCGCCTGCCTCCTCAAGAGCGTGCAGGAGGGGGTCGTCGTCTATCCCCGCATCGCGCTGGCCTTCAGGTTGCATGTCGGGTCCTACAGGTATATCCGGTTGAACGTCGAGGACATGCTCGCGGAGGAGATTACGACGTCACACTACCTGGCGTTCAAGGAGAGGCTGGCCGACGGCCAGGGAGGCGACGGGTACGAGCCATTTGTGCTCGAGTTCGACATGGAGCCATTTACGAGCGACCAGCCGAAGATCACGATGGACTCGTCCATCGGCAACGGCGTCTCGTTCCTGAACAAGACGCTCACGATGAAAGTTTTCGGCAACGGCCAGGCGGCCGCCGGCCTCGACCAGCTGCTGCGATGGATGCAGAATTTCAAGTCCAGCGACGGCCAGTCGCTGCTGCTTTCGGATCGGGTCGACTCGGTCGCCAAGCTCAGCAGGGCGGTGCTCGTCGCCGAGAGAGCGATGGCCCACGAGGACGACGACGAGGACATGGACTACGACATCATCGAGGGGCTCGGGCTTTTGAGGGGCTGGGGCCGTACGGTCGAGGCCGTCCGCACGTCGTTCGCGCTGCTGCTCGACCTGATCCAGGCGCCGGACGCATCAACGCTCGAGGCCTTCCTAATACGCCTGCCTCTCATCTTCCGAGTCGTCGTTCTCTCGCCGCACGGGTATTTTGGCCAGGAAAACGTTCTCGGACTGCCCGATACGGGCGGGCAGGTCGTCTACATCCTGGATCAGGTGCGAGCCCTCGAGGTCGAGCTGCAGCGTCGGCTCGACGACGCTGGCCTGGCTGATCTGCACCCGGACATAATCGTCGTGACACGCCTGATCCCGAACAGCCCCGGGACCTCCTGCAACGAGCGACTCGAGAGGCTCCGCGGCTGCTCGCATTCGAGGATCCTCCGCGTGCCGTTCCGAGACGATGAAGGCAGGGTCTTGCGTGACTTTGTCAGTCGCTTTGAGGTCTGGCCCTACCTGGAACGCTTCACCATCGACGCCACCAAGGAGCTGCTCGTGGAGCTCGCTGGCAAGCCAGACTTTGTCGTCGGCAACTACAGCGATGGCAACCTGTGCGCCACGCTCATGTGCCACGAGATGAAGAAGCGGTCCGTGGGCAACGGCGACAACCACGTGTGTCAGGCCACGATCGCTCACGCTCTCGAGAAGACCAAGTACGACGACGCGGACGTCTGTTGGAAGCGGTACGATCCGCATTACCACTTTGGTCTACAGTTCACGGCCGATCTGTTGGCGATGAACGCGTCGGACTTCATCGTCACGTCGACGCGTCAGGAGATCTCCGGGAGTACCGCAGGCGATTCGGTCGGACAGTACGAGTCGTACCAGCACTTCACCATGCCCAATCTGTATCGCGTGGTCAACGGCATATCCATCTACGACGCCAAGTTCAACATCGTGTCACCGGGCGCCGACGCAACGATCTACTACCCGTTCAGCGACGAGTCGCGCAGGTTAACCTCTGTCCACGACCTCATCGAGGACCTGTTCTACGGCGACGAGGTGCCAGACGTGTCCGTTGGAACGATCCCGGCCGCCGATCGCGCTCGACCGATCATCTATAGCATTGCCCGGCTGGACAAGGTCAAGAACCTGTGCTCGCTCGCCGAGTGGTACGGAAAGAGCACGGTCTTGAGGAAGCGAGCGAACCTCGTGATCATCGGTGGTGTCGTCAACCCGGCGCTCACCGACGACAAAGAAGAGCGGGCCGAGTGCGAGAAGATGCACGCTGTCATCCGTCAGTTCAAGCTCACCACGGGGTTCCGGTGGATTGCCGCGCAGAAGGACCGTATGAGGAACGGCGAGATCTACCGGTATGTCGCCGACACACGTGGCGTTTTCGTCCAGTCGGCCCTCTACGAGGCCTTCGGGCTGACTGTGATCGAGGCGATGACCTCCGGGCTGCCGACCTTTGCCACGTGCAACGGAGGCCCCGCTGAGATCATCAAAGACGGCGTCAACGGGTTTCACATCGACCCGCATCACCCCCTGGACGCCCAGGCCAAGCTGGAGAGTTTCTTCCAGCGCTGCGCGGACGACCCGTCGCACTGGGACCAGATCAGTCGTGCGTCGATCAAGCGGGTCGAGGAGAGGTACACGTGGCAGCTCTATGCGTCGCGCCTCTCGTCGCTCTGCTCGGTCTACTCGTTCTGGAACACGATCACGAGCCTCGAGCGCCAAACGGCCAAGCGGTACCTCGAGAGCATCTACATCCTGTTATTCCGCCGCCTGGTCGAGGAGATGAAGCGAGGGGGCGGGTACACCCACGAATAAACGCTGGTGAGTGAGATCACCCGCTGGTGAGTGAGGTCACCCGCTGGTGAAGTTCCGCCCGGTCATTGAAGAGCTGCTGGCGTCGTCGAGCAAGGCCGTCGCGCGGAGGAACATTTTTTCACGCCCATTTTCCGTTCCAGGGCCGTTCCATTCTTTTCATCATTCTTAATAATCTTATTCTATCTGGGGCTGATGCAGCGTGTACAATCAGTCGGCAATTTGGGAGCAGGTGAGGCAGACATCATGACTCGGGCGGCATCCCAACTCCGAGCTCCACACACGCTGGCAGAGTGCCCCCACAGGGACTCGCTCACTCACTCGCTGCCGCTCCGCCTCCAACGCAGGGATCCCGTTCGCCTGGTCCGATGTCACCGTCTCGGTGGGCAACAAGGGCTCCGAGGTGACCCTCCTCGATTCCCTCTCGGGGTACGCCAATCGAGGCGAAATGCTGGCCATCATGGGGCCGAGCGGGAGCGGCAAGTCGACGCTGCTCGACACGCTCAGCGGTCGGAAGACGCTTGGCAACGTGCAGGGGACGATCAAGTTTGGCGGGCTGAAACCGACGCAGGCGTTCGTCAGGAGATATCTCGGCTACGTCGTCCAGGGCGACGACACGCTCTTGGCGATGCTCACCGTCGAGGAGATGTTGCGGTATACGGCCGAGCTGAAGCTCGAGCGGAGCGTGAGCGCTGAAGAGAAGCAGCTCGCCGTGGACGGCGTCATCGAGGTCCTGGGCCTGGACACGTGTCGCCACGTGGTCATAGGCGACCGCATCGCGCGGGGCGTCTCGGGAGGACAAGCAAAGAGGGTGTCGATCGGGATCGCACTCATCTCGAATCCTCGAGTCCTCTTTCTGGACGAGCCTACGTCTGGTCTGGACTCGTTCACGGCCAACGAGGTCATGTCCGTCGTCAAGAAGCTGGCGCTGGGCGGCATCACCGTCTGTGCGACGATCCACTCGCCGACGCCGTACGCGTTCGGCCTCTTCGACTCTCTTCTACTGCTTGCATCGGGACGCTCGGTGTACTTCGGGCCAATGAAGGGCGCCGTCGACGCCATGAAGGCCGCCAGCTCCTCTTTCAGGGGCGAGTGGGACGCCCACGCCGCCTCCGACAGCGAGTACCTGAGCGATGTCATGCAAATGTCGGCGAGGCTCGGGCACGAGGACGAGCTGGTCGAGGCGTACGAGGCGTCTGATCTGAGGGCGCGAACGATGGACGAGCTGGAGCGGCAGCTCGAGGCTCCGTCCATCCGGGACGGTGACAGGTTCAAGGAGATAATGGCCGTGCGGAAAGCGACGACGACCCCGTCGTGGTGGGCTTTGTGGGTGTTGTTCCGGTTTCGAACGCTCAAGGCCATGGCAACTATGCAGTTCTACGGTTGGTGTTGATGTCCGACGAGCGGCGGTGCGGCACGCTCCCCCCTTCTGACTCTCTCACTCGCGCCTCGCTCGTTGACAGGCCAGCATGTGTTTCCATGGTTGATACAGACGGTGGGTATTGGTCTCGATGTTCGACGTGCGCGACCGACGTGCGCTCGCTCTTCGCTCTCCGCTTTTTGCACGCCCCGCCCCCCCGCCCCCCCGTCCCCCCAACTCCCTGACTCCCTGACTCTCTCATTCGCGCTACGCGCTCGTTCGCCAGATCATCATCGGCTCTACGTTTTGGTTTGTCGCCAGCGTCGTCCGGCCGGACGCCGTGACCAGCATCACTGCCATCATCTTCTTCTGGGTGTGCACGACGGCCTTTGGCGCGGCGGCGTACGTGCCGGCCGTCATTCTGGCGAAACCAATTCTGGCTCGCGAGGTGGCGGACGGTCTCTACCGGCCCGTGACCTTCCTCACGAGCCTGCTCGTCGAGGAGATCATCATCGCGGTACCCACGACGCTGGCGATAAACGTCGCGATGTGGTTCGCTTTGCAGTTAGCAGGATCGTTCATCGCCTGGTTCCTCACCTTCTTCATCGCCTACGTGACCGGTATCCTCGTGTCGTACGCAATATGTGCGTTCGCGCCTGGCGGCATTTCCGGGCTGAATATCGCCAACGCCGCCGTGCCGATCTACGGGGTGATCTGCCTGTTCTTCTCCGGCTTCCTCATCGCGGTCAATTCGATCGGCTGGTGGTGGCGTTGGCTCGTCTACGTCTGTCCGACGTTTTGGGGCTTTGGCGCCCAGATGAGCAACTTCTGGAGGGAAGGCACGGACCGGGCGATCCCGTACCTGGGCAGTCCGTCGGTGCCGGCGCACTTCGGTGTCGACGTGCTCGGCCCGTCGCCTTGGCCGTACATTGGGATGCAGTGCGTGTTCCCGGTGGTCTTCTTCCTCCTCGCCGCGGTTGGCTTCAATCGGACGAGGAGCGGGCGGTGATGATCATTTCTAACCAGGCTACTCAGCCCGAAAAAGGCGAAGCCATTTTCACGGGCCCCACTACTAGTTTGTAACCACGACCACATGCTGCTCAGATAGCTGAAAAACCACTACCAATTCGTGTCCATTGTACACCATGGCGGGGAAGAAGCGGAAGAAAAACACACCAAACCCGGGCAGCAATGCCAAGGCGAAATCGACTTCAGCCGAGCCCCCCCCAGTCGTCGTCGTCTCCCTCGTCGAGTCCGACGACGACGACCCGGACGCCACACCGACCGCCTCCGACAGCCCGTCCGCCCGGTCCCCGGAAGAGCAAGTGCTCCAGCTGCTGCTCGGCCAGGGCCTCCCGCTCTCCCGGGAACGGGCCCTGCTCCTCATCGAGACCACCAGGACCGAGCACGCCGGAGACGACGTCGACGTGGATGCCTGGGCCGACGCGTGTATGGTCGCCATGGCCATAGACAATGAGATCGACGACGAAGCTGCAGACGTGGGCATCGCAATGCGCGACTCGCTGGAGGCAGCCGAGGCGGCAAGGCCGTCCAAAAAGTGGTGGGAAGAGCCTCCGGCCGCCATACTCGAGCACTACAGTGCTTTGAACTCCCAGATCGCCGCATATCTCCGGGACGACGGCGACGAATCGGTGCCGACACGAGTGGGTCTTGTCGAGCTCTGCGCCTTGCTCGACCTTGAGGTACGATGCGCGAAATGGTACGGTGACGCATCGAGGAAGTACTTCAAAGAGCTGATCGACGACGGGACGGGAGAGACCAAGACGAAGACGAAGGAGGACGAGGACGTCGCGCGCAGACTGCTGGCGAGCCTGTCGGAGCTCCAGCGAGAGGTACTGACCGCGGGCCGAGAGGACTTCTTTGACCGGTTCAATGACGCCGACGGTGTAATCGCTCTCGAATAAGGCCCTGTCAGTGAGCCAGCCCTCACGTCCTCGATGAGACGCTCAAACGCCTCATCCCAATCGGCAAGCGTTGCGAGCAGCCCTTGCACAGGAGGAGGGTGGGGAGCCGGGCGAGGATGCGTTGACCGATCCATAGGTCGATGGTGCTTGCATGAAGGGACGGGATATGTAATGAAGGCGTCAGCGCCACCACTTCGTCTCACGAGAGAACCCCAAGGCCACCCCCAGACGATCAACGTCTTCAGGCGAACGCTTGCGCGGGACTTTCCCATTGAGCTTCTGTCCCAGCTGGCGCCTTCTCTCCACGTCAACACGCCCTCCCACACCACCCTCGTTGCCGGTTGACCTCGGTCTGCGCGGCGCCGGACGCTTCTCCCCCGCTTGTTCCGCAGCAGCAACTTCCCCGGCGCGCCACTCCCTCACGTCCACGATGAGACGCTCAAACGCCTCATCCCGATCCCACCACTTCGTCTCACGAGAGAACCCCAAGGCCACCCCCAGACGATCAACGTCTTCAGGCGAACGCTTGGGCTGGACTTTCCCACGGATCTTATGCTGTCCCAGCTGGCGCATTCTCTCATCGTCAACACGCCTTCCCACACCACCCTCGTTGTCGTTTGACCTCGGTCTGCGCGGCGCCGGACGCTTCTCCCCCGCTTGTACCGCAGCAGCAACGACCCCGGCGCGCCACATCTCCACCTCCACCACCAGCCGCTCAAACGCGGACAACCGCAAGTCTGGTTTGTACCTCTCGTCAAAGCCGCGTAACTCCATCTCCTCGGCCATCTCCCTGCCCTCGTCCTCCGTGATGGCGTACTGTGCCAGTTGCTGCAGGCGCAGGCACGCTCGTAGCTTGCTCACCCGCTTTCCGCCCCGCTTCTTCTTCTCCTTCCGCACCCGCTTCTTCTCCGGCTTCTTCTCCGGCTTCTTCTGCCCCGTCT
>Ga0181584_10004163_pt1 | contig 10976 bp, 9 predicted proteins | sample 071ome_30_FD_132462 | JGI IMG/M metagenome (GOLD analysis project Ga0181584, IMG submission 132462) | Coastal salt marsh microbial communities from the Groves Creek Marsh, Skidaway Island, Georgia - 071406AT metaG (megahit assembly) | ecosystem: Environmental > Aquatic > Marine > Intertidal zone... | reverse complement strand
CGTCGTGGGCCGCAGCAGTCGCGGGCTGACCGTGGAAACAACTTTCCTACCGCCGCTGCCAAGCCCTGATGACAGACTTCAGGTCAGCTGGCAACTGCCAGTGGGCATCTCACGGCTTCCTGCCGATTTCTGGCTTGTGAACATTCCGCTGGAAAGCAGCACCGAGATGGACTAACGCCCACCTAGGCCGGCTACCCCCCCAGGATTCTCCAGGTTCGCGTTGTTCTGGTTCATTCTGGCCGCTATCGTCCTCAGCCCTTGTGGGTGCTCACGTTCACCCCGAATCCGCCTTCGGGCCGCATGGACCAGCGATGAAAATTCGTACGTTTCTCCTTTTCGTCTGCATGATTGTGGTGCCTCTTCTGGCGATGTTTTCGCACAAGATCCCGCCAGAAATCCGTGCCGCCTGCGGCGACCTGATCCTGCGTCCGGCGATCGATCTGATTGAAGCGGCAGCCAGTGCGACAGAACCGAAGCCGGCTGCACCGCCAGTCACTTTTGAGGCACCACCAGCCGGGCCTCTCCTGGCCGGCTCGCCACCCACCGAGGCCCCTGGTACCGATCAGCCTGACAGTTCCCTCGCTGAAAATTCCTCTTCGTCTCGGGCAGCGGCCCCTGCGACCGCCCTCCTCACCAGTTCGCCACCTGCCAGTTCCCACCAGTTCCCTCCCGCCAGACCAGCGGCCTCCCTCTCGCTGGCTGCTGGCAGGCTTGATGCTGGCAGTCTGCGTCAGCAGTTGGCAGCAGTTGGTGCCCACCGGCTCCTTCTCGAGCCCACAGCAGACGGGAGTGGGCAATTCCACGGAAGCTGCCGTGTCGCTGTCGATCCCAGCGGAGAATTGCAGCGACTTTTTCACGCCCATGCCAGCAGTGAAGCCGAAGCCCTTCAAAACCTGCTCGAACAGGTCACCCGATGGCAGCAGCATCTGGCGGCGACACCACCGGGCGGCCAGGCTCGCGGGGCAGTCGTCCGTTGATTTCAATCTGATGGTCGCCACACCACGGCCAGCTTCATGATGCCGACACCACGACGAAAGTCATCCTGGGTCAGACAGCGGCTGCTCACCCGGCCCAAGTCAGCACTCGGCCTGCACCCCCGCCGAGGCGGTCTTCACTCGCTGCATCTGCCTCATTCATGGCCACGCCACATCCGCAGACGGAAACGCTGGAGCCGACCCAAATCAGCCGGTCTGGCCCCTGTTACCGAGGCCGTCGGCTGCCACCATCGCAGCGACGACCTGGCCCGGCTTGAGGCAGCCCTATTTATCGCCCGAGAACCACTTCCCATCCGCCGGCTGGCAAAACTCGCCCGGCTGCCGGATGCCACACGGGGCCGGAGCCTGCTGCGGGAATTGAACCAGTTCTTCGACGCTGCTGGATCTGCCTTTCGAGTCGAGCATGTCGCTGGAGGGTTTCAGCTGCTGACTCGTGCCCAGTTTGGGCCATGGGTGCGTCGAACCCTGGAATATCCGGCTGAAAACCGGCTCTCGACGGCTGCCCTCGAAACCCTTTCGATTGTTGCCTACCGCCAACCAGTGACCCGGCCGGAAATTGAGGCCATCCGCGGGGTCGGCTCAGAAGAAATGCTGCGGCAACTCCTCGACCGGGATCTGATCGCCATTGGTGGGCGGAGCGACGAGCTGGGGCGTCCGAATGTCTATATCACCAGCCGGTACTTCCTCCGGGTCTTCGGCCTCGGACGAATCGAGGATCTCCCCCCGATCGAATCGCCTCCGGCCGACTCGAACGCCTGAGGGGTCCGGTTTTTTTGCCGTCGCCGCTTGCACCGCACCGATGCCGTTGGCATATTGCTCAGCCCGCTTGATTTGCTGCGAATGGCAGCCCGCAGACTGCCGAATGCCAGCCGATCAGGAGGTGACGACCACCAAATACGTTCGCCCCCAAAACCTGCACGAAAGTTGCCGGAAAAAAACGCCGACAACCAAGTGTCGGCAGCAAACCGCCTCCACAAGCTCGACCTCGCTGGGATGATCCCTGAGGGACAGCCGCCAGAGCGGTGGGCGACCGACAAAAAATTTTGACCAGGGACTTGGCTGGAGGCCCGGTCATCGTCCACAATTTTCGACAGTGTTCTTTTCCACGAATGACCTCGTGAAGCGACTTCAGGAGACGAAGCAGTGACGATTGTTCTGAAACCAGGCAAGCAGCAAGACGTATCGCGTGCGGATGTGTTCTGTTGGACCGAACTCCCTGAACTCTTGCTGGCTGACGATCTGTTCGAATCGTCGCAGCACCGTTCTGGTTCGATCCCATCAATCGTTGCTGAAGACGACGACGAAGATGAAGACTGGGATGACGAAGACGACGAGTACGAGGACGACGACGAGTACGAAGACGGTGAAGAAGAGTACGAAGAAGGGGACGACGAGGAAGAAGGCGACGAAGAGTCAGAAGAGTGGGAAGAAGTCGACGACGAAGACGCTGAAGAAGAAGACGAAGAAGAAGGCGAAGACGACGAAGAGTACGAGTACGAGTACGAGTACGAAGAAGACGGTGAAGAAGAAGACGGCGACGAAGAAGGCGACGAAGAAGACGACGAATACGAAGACGATGACGAAGGCGATGAGTGGGAAGACGAAGATGATGGAGAGTGGGAGGAAGACGAGGACTGATCGCCCAGGTTCGTCCGCAGTAGCACTCGCCTCGTGCTGCCTTTCCCATCAAGTCTCATCAATCATTCCAGGTGAGCCTGACATACTGGCCCTTTCTGGAAACGGTCACGTCAACCGCGGACGACTTCCCGATAGCCGCGAGCCGTTGCATCATGTCCTGCTGGCCGGTGATTGGCGTTCCGTCAATCTCAACGATGCGATCTTTCAGCCTGAGCCCGCCACGTTCTGCTGGAGAACCAGCCCGTATGGCAACTACCAGGGCTGCGGTCGGGTTGGCCGAATCTGCTCGGATGCCAATACCCCAACGCCCCGGGCTGTCCGGGGCAAGGAATGCTCTCGCCTCGAGGCGTGACTTGGTCGCATTCGATTCAGTCAGGCACTGTGGCCGGAAACTCGGGCACGAGCCGGTGGCATCGGCGACTTGCAGGAGCGTGTCGAATGTCAGCCGAGCCACGGGCTCAAGGCCATCCAGATTGACGAGATGGGCATCGTCGCTTGGCCGGTGGTAGTCGTTGTGCAAGCCGGTGTGAAACATCAGCGTGGGGATACCGGCCTGCAAGAACGAGTAATGATCCGAGTCTGGCTCGACCTTCCAATCGAATGCCAACTGCAGGGCTGTCCCGCCTGAAAGGCAGTTGGTTCGGGTGACGAGTTCCTCAAGGCCAACCGCGGAACGGGTGCCATAGACCGACACGGTCTGCTGCCGCAGCCGGCCGATCATGTCGAGATTGATTGAAAAGACAATCGCCTTGCCCTCGATGCTCGCTGGGCGGGACCGCAGAAAGTGCTTGGAGCCCAGCAGACCCTGTTCCTCGCCATCCCAAAAGGCCAGCAGAATTGGCCGCCGCGGAGGCTGCGGCAGACTCGCCAGAGCCGCAGCAATCTCAATCAGCCCGGCAACCCCTGAGGCATTATCATCGGCCCCATTGTGAACGAATCCAAAGGGGCCATAGCTGTTCCGCTGATTCCCGTAGCCAACATGGTCGTAGTGGGCACCGACAACCACCAACTCGTCCTGGCAGGCAGGGTCGGCCCCCGGCAGCAGGGCCAGGATGTTTCGTAACGAGCCGTGCCGACTGGCGAACGACTGAAAAAAGCTTCCGTTATCGCCTGCCGCCACAAATCCAAGCGGAGCGATGACCTGCTCCACATAGCGACCAGCTGCCCACCCCCCGCGCCGGCCGGCTTCGCGCCCCTCGAAGGTATCGTCAGCAAGTGCCTGGACGTGCCCTCCGGCATCACGGCCAAGAATTCCCGCCCGTCCTCGCAACGCCTCGGCAGAAAAAGCTGCCTCACGAGGGATGACGCACAAACCAGCCGTCACCACCAGCAGCAGGAGCCCGCTTGCGAGCCGTGCGAAGACATTTCGGGGCATTTCCACGCGGTGACTCCGGGGGCTCCTTGCAAGTGATCCCAACGTCACTCAGAATGCCGTTTAGGAATTCCCTCGTCCAGAGAAATTCCAGGGCGGCAAGTCGCCGCGGCCATTCCTGCAGATTGCAATATGGCCTGTGGAGTGACCCATCGCCTGCCGGGAGAGGTGGCAGAGTGGTCGAATGCGCGTCTTTGCTAAAGACGTGACCGGTCAAAAGCTGGTCCACGGGTTCGAATCCCGTCCTCTCCGTTTTTTCTCCGACGATTCGCCGGCAAACCGGTGACGGGGATTTGCATTGCAGGCTGGATCGCGGCATCTCTCGTCAGCGATGCTGCCGTTCCGCAGGTGGACTGCTGCCTAGAGGCTTTGGGCAGGCAGGCCTCGGCTTCGGTTGCGGCAGCCTGCGGGGATCCCCTTATCCGTGACAGCCTCCGAGGCCACACTGCGGCTGGCCACAGCCTGCTGCTGGCAGATTATCAGCGGTGCCGGTCGCAGCAGGGGCTGAGACGACACTGAGTAGTTTTGTGAGCTTTGTGCTTTCGCAATGGGGACAGGTCGGCTTTTCTTCGCCACGGATCAACAACTCGCAGTGCTGATCACACTCGCGGCAACGGTATTCGTAGAGCGGCATCGTGGTCTCTCCTCCTGCCTTAGGTGACTTGTCAATTACCTTAACACGATTGCCTCCTCCTGCGGTGGTCATGGACCACAGGCAGCCCCCAAGCCCCCGGATGGCATGCGATGCTCGTTCTCGTTCTGGGAATCACCCTGACCGCCTACGCAGGAATTTGCCTGTTTTTCCTTCTGGCTCAACGGTCTTTCATCTACTGCCCCCGCCCCAGCCTCAACCCGGCGGTCACTTGCCTGACGCTTCACCGGAATCAGACCACGATTCGCGTCGCCTCCCATCGACACGATGGCCCCCGTGGTTTGATTTATTTCGGAGGAAATGCTGAGGACATTTCCCTTACGTTGCCTGAGATAACGGCGGCCTTTCCCGGCCGGGCGATCTACATGCTGTATTATCGCGGCTACGGTGACAGTTCCGGCAGGCCAACAGAGGCCGGCTTGCGTGAGGATGCCGCAGCTGTTTTTGAGTTTGTCCGCAGCCGTCACGCCCATGTGACCCTTGTCGGCCGAAGCCTCGGCAGCAGCCTGGCTGTCGGACTGGCGGCCAACCATGCCCCCCAGCGGCTCGTGCTGATCACCCCTTTTGACAGCATCCTGGCCATTGCCAGCCAGATCGCTCCCTTCCTGCCCATGCGGCTGTTGTTGCGTGACCGCTGGGAATCGGTGCACGACGCTCCCCAGGTTCACTGCCCCACACTCATCCTGGCGGCAGGCGATGATGAACTCATCCCTGCGGCCAATACCGACCGCCTCCTGCGGGCATTTCCGGATGGCGTTGCCTCGCTCGCTGTCATCCCCGACACCGACCACAACTCAATTTCTGTCGCCCCGGCTTTTTGGCAAGCACTTCATGACTTCGCCAGCGATGAGTCATAGTTGGCAGGGTGACGCACTTGTCTCCGGTCACTCCTCCTCTGGCTCGCCTTTCCCCCGCCGCCGCGAGACGGTTGGCTCCTGACGCCGGAAGACTGCAACCACATCCTCGATCGGAACGACGTAGAGCAGGTTATCCTGCTCAAAATCGACCGGGATCGAATTACGAGGGTGGAACAGGACCTTGTCATATTTTTCGATTGGAAAGTCAGCATCCCGTTCGATCTGCAGGCTGACCTCAACGACCCGCCCTGTGATGGTCGGAATTTCAGCCTGATCGGGCAGCACAATGCCGCCACGTGTCTGGTTGCGGCTTTCATCCTTACGGATGAGTACCCGCATCCCCAACGGCTCTACGAACTCATTCGCCCGCATATTCTCGCTCACCCTTTCCATTCGCTCGTTTTCTGTCGGCACCGTGCTGCTCGCTGCAAAATCGTGCGCAATCTTGCACAACCTCGCACAACCTTGCACAAGCGGGCCTCGGCTCTATTACCGTGACGCGGCACGACTACTCAAACGCCCTTCTGTCTTCTGTTCTACGTCGCCGCAGTCACCGCGGCCAGCGGCAGGAATCGCGGCCGAACTCCGGGCCCCCTGAGCTTTCTAATCTGGTGTATACTCACCAGTCCTTCAAGGCGGCACGCCATCGACCATCGACCAGCGGCTTGAGCCAGCAAGCCAGCGGACACCGCCGATGGTCCTCAATTCGATAACCTCGCTATCGAGGGAAAATCCTTTGAACACGCTGCCCGACGCTTCGCTGTCAGTTACCCAAAGTCGGGGAGAACTGGTTGTCATTGCCAACCGGCTGCCGGTTCATAGGCCCACGCCCAACAGCCCCTGGGAGACCAGTCCTGGTGGGCTGGTCTCGGCTCTCATGCCCATTCTGCGTGAACGCAAAGGGGTCTGGATTGGCTGGGCAGGTAGTTCTGAGCCAGCTTGCAGCCCGTTTGAGCATGACGGGCTCTACAACGTGCCCGTCAGCCTGTCAGCCGAAGACGTTCGAGATTACTACGAGGGTTTTTCCAACAGCACGCTCTGGCCGCTCTATCACGACGCCTGCCAGACGCCGCAATACAACCGGGCGTGGTGGGCTCCCTATGTGGCGGTCAATCGACGGTTTGCCGAAGTTGCAGCTCGCGAAACAGCTGCCAATGGTCATGTTCTTGTGCAGGATTACCACCTGCAACTTGTGCCTGGCATGCTCCGCGAACTACGGCCTGACGTTCGCATCGGCTTCTTCCTGCACATTCCGTTTCCACCAGTGGAACTGTTCGCCCAGCTTCCCTGGCGGCAGCGACTCTTGGAGGGCATGCTGGGCGCCGATGTGGTTGGCTTTCAGACGCGACACGGGGCCCAAAACTTTGTGCGGCTGGTGAACCGTTACACCGCCCATCGCGGAAGTGGCCAGACTATTCTGGTCAATGGCCGCCGAGTCATGGCTCGTGAATATCCGATTTCGATTGACTACGACCGCATTCAGCAACTGGCTACCAACCCACAGATTGTGGCCCGCTCTCAGGAAATCCGAAAGGAGCTTGGCGAAGATCGCACGATCATGCTCGGTGTCGACCGACTCGATTACACAAAGGGCATCGACCAGCGGATCCGTGCCGTCTACGAGATCTTCAAAGCAGGGCGTCACACCGTCAAAGATCTCGTGCTCGTGCAGGTGAGCGTGCCCTCTCGAGAGAGCGTCGATGAATATATCGAGGTTCGAGACCGCATCGAGAAATTGGTCGGCCACATCGACGGCGAGTTTGGCACTGTCGGTGCCGTGCCGGTCCATTACCTCCGCCGTAGCCTGCCCATTGAAGAACTCGTTGCCTATTACCTCGCAGCTGATGTCATGCTGGTCACGCCCTTTCGCGATGGCATGAATCTTGTTGCGAAGGAATATGTCGCCTGCCGCCGTGATGATACTGGCGTCCTCGTCCTCTCTGAGTTCACTGGGTCGGCTGTTGAACTCGACCGGGCGGTGCTGGTGAATCCTCATGATATCGACGGCATGGCTGCCACAATCGAACGGGCCATTGCCATGCCCCCCGCTGAGCAGGCCCGCCGCATGCGGAGCCTCCGGCAGCGGGTTCGCAAGCGGACGGTTTATACGTGGGCCTCTGACTTCACCCGTGCCCTGACCGCTGAGCAACCGACTGGATCCCAGCCTGACACCGTCGACCTGAATCGTTCTACATCCTGATGAACCACCCCTCTTGCTTTTGCCTCTGGAGAACGCTTTGACCGGACCCGAATCTGCTGCCCCACTACTGATGGCTGAAGACGAACTTGACGAGGCCCTTGAGGCAATTGCCCGTGTCCCGATTCTACTGGTCGCGACAGACTATGACGGCACGCTCTCGCCTATCGTTGACAACCCTGAGGATGCCCGGCCCATCCGTGAGTCAATTATTGCGCTACGAGCCCTTGCGACACTGTCGAGCACGTACTGTTCGGTCATCTCTGGCCGGTCTCTTTCTGATCTGGCAAACCTGAGTGCTCTCGACGGGCAGATCATGCTCGTCGGTTCACACGGCAGTGAGTTTGACCAGGATTTTGTTCGCACCCTCACCGAACAACAGATCGCCACACGGCAAAAAGTGCTTGATGAAATGCACCGCATTGCGGCCCAGGATGATCGCTTCCATATTGAACCCAAGCCAGCCTCGATTGCTTTCCACTACCGCAATGTTGATGAAGGCCGCGCCAACGCGGCGGTTGAAGAACTACTTGGTGGAGCAGCCACCTGGAACGATGTGCAGGTCAAATCAGGCAAAAAGGTGCTTGAACTGGCTGTCGTCCATACCTCGAAGGGAGACTGCATTGATGCCCTCCGCCACCGCGTCGGAGCAACTGCGGTGGTCTACTTTGGGGATGATGTCACCGACGAAGACGCCTTTGTGCGACTGCACGGGCCTGATGTCTCTGTCAAAGTCGGCAGTGGCGCAAGTGCGGCGACCTTCCGAATTAGCGACCCCACCGAGGTTGCTCGACGGCTGGCCCGGCTGGCCAGTGCCCGCGAGGCATTTCTGGCAGGAGCTGACGCGGTGCCGATTGAGCGGCATGCCCTGCTCTCTGATGGCCGGGTCATGGCCCTGGTTGCCCCTGGTGCAAAAGTCTGCTGGATGTGTGCCCCGCGAGTCGACGGGCCGGCCCTGTTCGCAGAACTGCTGGGTGGCCCTGCGGCCGGGCATTTCACGATTGAGCCTGCTCAAGCTGACGAACCACCGCAGCAACAGTACGACGGGAACTCACTGGTTCTCAAAACAAGCTGGTCAAAACTGTCTGTTACCGATTTCCTCGATTGTACAGCCGGCAAGCCGACTCAACGGGCTGGCCGCACCGATCTGATCAGACAGATTGAAGGACGAGGCGAAGTCCGCATTACCTTTGCGCCGCGGCTCGACTTTGGTCGGCAGCCAACCCAACTGATCGTTCGTGAGGACGGCCTGGAGATCGATGACACCATTGACCCGATCGTGTTACGGGCTCCCGGGGTCAGCTGGGAAATACACGAAGAGGGGCCTCATCAGTTTGCCGTGGGCACCGTCACCTTACGGGGTGAACCGCTGAGAATGGAGCTCCGCTACGGCACGGGCTCACTTCGCGAACAGCAGACCATCTCGCCACAGGAACGGTACCGACGCACCAGAGCCTACTGGGAAACATGGGCTGATCGGCTCATTCTGCCCAAGCGTGAAGCCCCCCTTGTCAGGCGAAGTGCCCTGGTGCTGAAGGGGCTGTGCTATGGGCCGACCGGTGGTATCGCTGCTGCCGCCACAACAAGCCTGCCAGAACATCTCGGTGGCATCCGTAACTGGGACTACCGCTACTGCTGGCTGCGAGATGCCGCCATGTCGGCAACGTCACTGGTCAAACTGGGCTCATTCGCTGAAGCCATGGCCTTCCTCGACTGGATGCTACTGGTTATCGATCGGGCCGCGGCTCCCGAGCGGCTGATGCCGCTGTACACCGTGACCGGTCACGAAGTCGGCGCCGAAGCTGAAATCGCCGAACTGGCCGGGTACGCCGGTTCACGGCCGGTACGAGTGGGCAATGCCGCCCGAGGGCAGGTTCAGCTCGACGTCTTTGGCCCTATTGCGGAACTCGTCTGGCAACTTCTCCTTGCCGAAGCGCCCGTATCGAGTGAACACTGGCGTCTTGTCGAGGCCATGGTTGGTGCCGTCGAAGCTCGCTGGCATGAACCTGACCACGGGATCTGGGAGATTCGCAAGCCCCGTCGTCATCACGTTCATTCGAAGGTGATGGGCTGGATGGCTGTTGATCGGGGTATCAAAATTTCGGAACGGTTTCTCGACCGGGAACGGCCTGCCTGGGAAAAACTCCGCCAGACGATCGCTGATGACATCCTGGAAAAAGCCTGGCATGAACCGACAGCCGCATACACTGCCGCCTATGGCGATGATGACCTTGATGCTGCCACTTTGATGATCGGCCTCAGCGGCCTGATCGACTGCACCGACCCCCGATTTCTTGCCACGGTTGATGCCATCGAAAAACGGTTGCGGATGGGCCCAACGGTATTTCGTTACCTCGCCGATGATGGCCTGCCAGGCCGCGAAGGTGGCTTTTTCATCTGTGCCAGCTGGCTGGTCGACGCGCTCCACAAGGCTGGTCGACGAGATGATGCCGAGGAACTTTTTGAGTCAATGATTGAATTGGCCGGCCCCGAGGGCCTGCTGCCAGAACAATACGACCCGCTCCTCAGACGGACACTGGGCAATCATCCACAGGCGTACTCGCATATCGGCCTGATCGAAAATGCGTTGACGCTCTCTTCAGGCTAATCCGCCTGCTGCTGCAACCCCTCCTCAAGCAGCGGCAGCAGCTGCCCACCTTCGGCGGCAACCTGATCACGGGCCACCAGCTCGTCGGGAAGATGAAAAAAGCCAATGGCGAGCATCAGATAGGTTGCCAGCAGAACAAGGCCCTCCATCCAGTTTGCACTTCCGGCGTTCATCACCTCCCGGGCGACGAGAATGGCCAACAAGATGGCAACCACCTCAAAGGTTGAAAACGCGAGGTTCATCGGCTCACCGAGGAGCAGGCCTGTGAACACGAGCAGAGGCGCAACCAATAACACCATCTGAATCGTTGACCCAACCGTTGCCGCCATCACCAACTCCTGGCGTCCTTGGCGGGCAAACCGTATGGCGGTGAGCACCTCCCCAATGCCACCAACACCGCCGAGCAGCACGATGCCACTAAAAGTATCTGACAGCCCAAGTGCTTTCGCTGTTGGACCCAACGATTCTGACAGGGCATCACTGACAATCGCCAAGAGCACACCACTGCCAAAGAGAGTGGCAAGGCTCATAAGGACTGTCTGCGTTCGCCCCGAACCCATTTCCCCGGCCGGAGTCAGGCTTTCACCCTCATGACCAAAGAGACTGACAAGGACATTCCCCACATAGAGCACCAACAAGATGCAACTCAGTTCAAAT
>Ga0181584_10004161_pt1 | contig 10977 bp, 9 predicted proteins | sample 071ome_30_FD_132462 | JGI IMG/M metagenome (GOLD analysis project Ga0181584, IMG submission 132462) | Coastal salt marsh microbial communities from the Groves Creek Marsh, Skidaway Island, Georgia - 071406AT metaG (megahit assembly) | ecosystem: Environmental > Aquatic > Marine > Intertidal zone... | reverse complement strand
GTCCTCCCCACCATGCCGCCGCCGCCGCTGCTCCTTCGGGTACCCCAGCGGCCACTGCACGAACCGTATCCCGTCCTTCACCGTATCCTGCGTAAAGTGCGTGTGCCCGTACACGTGACAATCCGGCCGCACCTCCTCGAACACACGCCGCCCCAAGTAATCGCTACCCACTGCCTTTGCCAGATTCGGAAAGTAGAGAAACCGCTTCTCCGGCAGCAAATCCTGACTCGGGAGAAAGTGACTGAACGACACCACATACACCCCCCGCCCCCCCAACCTGTCCTCCTTGATCCGCTCCATCGCCTCCACATACTCCCGCGTCTCATCATTCATCGCATCGAACACCCTCGCCAGCCTGTCGCCGCCGTCCCCGTCCCCGTCCCCGTCCTCGCCCTCGTCCACAGTGGGCCAGTGACACGCGTGAAAGTCCATCATCACCTTCTCGATCGGAAGCGCCCCCGCCACGTCCGGCTCGGTATCCCACGACGCATGATACCACGACCATATGGGCACCACCCACACGTCCCCAACCCGCTCCGGCTTGTACTTCACCCCCAGCTCGTCCGCAATCGACTTGAGGTGCGCCAGCTTCCCCAACGACCCGTCCGCATACTTGGCCCTGTCCCCCCGACGAATCCACAGCTCGTGATTCCCACACACCCAGAACACGTGGTCATACGCCGCCACGAGCGCCGCGAGCGACTACGAGGTAGGTGAGTAGTAGTATTCGTCGTCGGTATCATCGCACGGTATCGTTCGAACGAACGAACGAACGAACCATCCATCCATCCATCCATCCATCCACCGTACCTTTCGGAACTGGTCAACGTCGTCGCAAACATCGCCCGCAACGAGTAATATCGAGCCATAGGGTTGACCGTCATCGTGGTCAATTGTCCCCATCTCCTCCCGCACGCGCGACGCGTGACGTTCCACCCACTCCAGGTTTTCCTTGTAGTCTACATGAATGTCACTGACACAGAACAACCGCATTGCGGATTCCGACCAAATTCTTGTGTCTCGTGTGTGTACGGTCTCTCATCGGACCGTCGCCCAGTTTCTGCCTCGGCGAGTCGCCCTGGGGAGATCGAAAGGGGACTGGTGGGCGTTCTGTTTGGCGCGTTCTACGTCGTTATAGCCCATTGAATTCTATTTATTTGTTCATCGGTATCTATTTCGACGTACGGCCAGCGGAGCGCCTGCCTCGGTCTGTCTCTGTCCATTCGTCCACCCACCTAACTCTGAACGAAAAGGACCCATCAAGAGATGACTACGACGGTCGCAGAAGAAGACTCGCGGCGACGCCACTTGCCCCGCCTGCCCCCGATCGTCCCCTCTGCTGATCCCATTCCCCTGGTACGTGCTTTGCTGACAGCGTCGGGGTGCACTGCGCATCTCTCTCTCCCTATGCACAGTCGTCTTGGTTGGTTGCCCTCTCGCCATAGCATGGCGAATACGCTCGCTCGCTCTCTCACGTGCCACCACGAATCCTCGTTGTATGCACAGGATATGCGGGGTCCGACGCCGTGGTCCAACTACGTCATTCAGGGTCGCGTGCTGGCCGGGGCCTATCCGGCGGTCGTGAACGATGACGACACCAACAGCATTCTCCGGGCCATCTTGAAGACTGGGGTCGATGCGTTTGTGTGTCTCCAGGCGGTATGTGTTTGGCTCTGTATCGGTATGGGTTACGGTTACGTGGAGAGCTGGGTTGCCGCCCACCAACCGAGCACCGACCAACCGACCAACCGACCAACCGACCACGAACGAACCGAGCACCCAACACCTCACCCTATACCTCACCCTATACCTATACCTCGTCGTCGTTCGTGATTTTCGCCAGGAATTCAACGCGACGGTTTCGGAAATGTCGTGGAAGAGCGGCAAGACCCTGAGACCGTACATCAGAGACGCCCAAAAGATGATTATGCAGGCGAAGAAGGTGCGGGAGCTGGACCAGGCGATGATGGAGGTGAGCGATGAGGACGCCGCGCTGCTCAATATCTACCAGGAGAAGTTGGACCTGTTGCATCTTCCCATCGTGGATGGGTCTATCTCGGGAGATCAGGCCATGTCGGACCTGGCGGACGACTGCTGTCAGCGGGTGCTCAACGGGCAGCGGCTGTACATTCATTGCTGGGGTGGCCACGGGCGGACCGGGACGTTGGTGGCGGTCATGTTGAGTCGGCTGTACGGTCTGAGTGGGCTGGAAGCGTTGCATTACACGCAGAAGATGCATGATGTGCGCGTTAGCAGCCAGAACACGGCGAGTCCGCAGACGAGGTCACAGATCCTGCAGGTGCTGCGGCTGACGAGTCCGCACGATCCGGACTATGGGTTGCGGGCGTACTCCTGGCCGGAGCGTCCACTGCTTCCGTTTACGGCGATTGAGGAGGCCAAGTGGGCGCGGAAGATGATGATTGGCGGGGTGGCGATCAATGCCAAGGTGGGTGGTGGTCATCCCGAGGGGAAGGGGCAGGGGCAGGGGCAGTTTCGCGAGGGGGACGTTCGCGAGAAGGACGCGGTTGACGAAGGACTGATCAAGTCTGTTCGGTGATGCGGGGGAGGAGGAGGAGGAGGGGGAGGAGGGTGATGATTCATTCGCGGCGGCCGAGGTGCCGGCGTTGATAGGGTTGATAGCCCGACAACGACAACGACAACAACAGCGTACCACGTGGATACTCACGAATACATTATATATATATATAAATATACTCGTTCACTCACACCCAGTAATGTAATGCCAAGTCGTTGAAGGCACCGGGGCAGGTCTCGCTGAACACGTCGGGGAGCGGGACCTCGGTCATTGACCCAGAGGCCTGGAGTTGCTCGAGAAACTGGACGTCTGTTTCGTTTTGGTGGGATCGACGGATGTGGTTGCGCTCCTAGTGGGGTGATGGAGAAAGCGTGAGAGAGAACGCGGTGGACAAGAAGAACGACGGCGACAAAAGCGACGACGGTACACACCAGGCATTTGGAGATTGAGTTTCCGATGAACACGAGGTTTCGGAGCGTTCCCTGGTTCTGCGTCGTTCGCAGCAGCCGGGTGGCAAAGACCTGCTCGAAGTGCGGGGCGAAGAGCAGGGTGGGCTCGGAGACGGTCCAGTCGTGGTTGCCCGTCTGCGTCGCAAAGCCGAGACGGGCGTAGACGGCAATGTCCAGGGAGGTGAATACCGGGTCGACGGTCTCCGGTGGGCCCGCGAGCGAGGCGCCCGCGAGGGCGAGTCGGTCCATGAGGACGATCGCCATGGCCGCCTGGGCGCGCACCAGCTGGGCCTGGCCCAGGTTGCCCAGCGAGCCCAGGCCCCATACCCAATAGTGCCGAATGGATGAGAGTTTGATGTCGCTCGGAAGCCCGGACAGCGCGTCGAGGACGCTGGTGGCGTATGGGTGGGTCCGGAGGCCGTCGAGGACCAGCGAGACGGCAGCGAGGGCTTTCGTCACGTCCGCGGTGGAGGCGGCGAGGTGGTCCGTGGGGTCCGTGGGGTTCGTAAGATCGGTCGCGGTCGTCGCAGTAAGAGCTGCATTCGCCCGTCTCTGTCTGCGGGAAGGCGCGCTCTTCTTGACCACAGTCCACCCTTCGGCGCGCTCTTCCTCGTCGGCGTCTGCCATGTGATGCCGTGCTGCTTGGCGTGTCTATCGCTGGAGAAAGACAAAGGCGGAGTCAGTCGATCGATCGATTCGACACCCAATTACAGCCATCGTATACGTATACGTGTATATGGGCGGGGCGTCTGCTCCACCCTAGTTTCATTCAATCTCGCGAGAGCAAGCTCATCGCGCGGGACTTTTGTTCGGAGAGCAATGCATTCTCCTCCTGTAGCTTCTTGATCTTGTCTTGGAGCTCCTGCAGCTCTGTCGCGTTCGTTCTCTCTCCCCGTTGCCGCCTGTTGTGTTGGTCGGCGGCGTCGACGTCGCCAGCCCCGTCGATACCACCGGTGAGCACGACCATACAGTTCATCCATGGCTTCAGGCCGGGACACCCAGACGATCCAACCACCTTGGCAAAGTTGGACAGCGGTTGCGGCCGGGCCTCCTCGGCCTTCCGGCCCCGGCCGCGACCGGCAAGGCCGTGCGGCGACGCGAGCACCAGGAGCGCCGATACGGAGGCGCCCTGGTCGACGGTCGTCTTGCGGATCTGTTGGCCCGTGAGCGTGTCCCACAACAGGACGGCGCCGTCTTCCGTCCCCATGACGAGATGCTGACCGCTCTTTGACAACGCCAGGCACGTCACCTGGCCGGACTGCGACCTGTACGTCGCAGCCAGCGATGGCGACGGCGACGACGCGCCCTCTCTGTTCTTCTCGGTTGCCTCCCCCACGAAAGATACCTTGTAACAGCAGCCGTTGTTCGATCCCATGTACGCGCAATACTCCAGGGGGTCCACGGCGAGACTCGTCAGGGGGCTCGGCAGCGTCACAGACGCCAGGAGCCTGCCAGACACCAGGGACCGCACGGTGAGTCTGTGGTCGAGACTGCACGTGTATATGTACGGATCGTTCACGCCAACGCCAACTACCAGCGCGGAAACAGGCATCGTGTGGTCGCTGAACGTATGGAGCGGCCGTGGCTGCCCCCCACCCGATCGCACCGTCTCCATCACGCCGCTGAGGCTCCAAACCGTGACCAGGCTATCGTCGCTGCCTGCAACAAGCTCTGTGCCACCGTCGCTCCACGCGACGGCCGTTATTCGCTTGTGGTGCGCCGGGAACGAGACCAACAGCGCCCCCGTCGACGTGTCCCACACGTGAAGCGATCCAGACTCGCCGCCAGCCGCGCACAGCGCGCCGTCGCTGGTGCACGCCACGCTCCAGCACTTCTCTGGCACAAAACTCTTCTGTTTGACCTGTTCTTTCCGGAAGTCCCAGAAGTGGATGATGGGTTTCTTCGACTGGCAGCTCGCAAAGTACTCCCGGCCGAGTAGGGTGGCCGCCCGAGGTGCCGAGTTTGTGGGGGCTTTGAAACTGCACAGCGTCGTCCCGGTGTGCAGGTCCCTACACGGATGGATGGGGGGTCGATCGAACGGGCGTGTGTGTGTGTGTGAGTGCGTTGCAGAGTGACGAGCGTTGCATCCCAAGTCGAAGGTAATTGCAGTCCTCCTCGCACAGCAAGACGACGTACAGACAGCTCACATTGCCCTCCTGTCCACCAGGAAAGGCCAGAATGACATCGTCGTTCATCGTGACATGGCAGAAAGACGAAAAACTAGTGTCAGTTCGTTCGGAAGAAGAGTTCGGCAATACCTGACGAGAGAGCGCGCGCGAGTGAGAGTCAGAAATGATGTCCCTGCCCGCCGTCAGCGGCAGGCAGCAGGCAGCGAGCAAAGACCCACCGACGACCAGCGCCATGTGCAGTGCCAGGATCTGTCTCGCCTCCGAGTCCTCCAGGCGCAGCGTGTCCTTCACCAGCAGGGCGTTGACCGCGCCAGTGCTCAGGTTGGCCCACAGGAACACGTAGAGCATGCCTCGGTTCACGGCATTGTAGAGCGGGGGAAGGTACGCCGACATGACTCTTCTCCGACCGCTCAAGCTGCTGCTGCTGCCCGCACTGTTGCGGCGGCTGTACCTGTCGTTCGAGCGGGCAGCCGTCTCAAGTCGGCCGCCGGCGATGGCCGAGATGACGTTCAGGCACAGCGTGTTGAAGAGCACGGCCTGGCAGTTGATGGCCAGCATCCACAGAATGAAGGCTGCGTTGCACGACCGCCGGGAGACCCGCTCGACGTAGGCGTCAACGTAATAAAACGCGGCCCACAGGACCGAGACGCCAAAGACGTGCAGGGTGTTCCAGCCCTGCATGAGGCCGTGTCGCGGCCTCGAGTTCAAATACGCATACACCTTGGCACACCAGACGCCGAGGAAGTGCAACGCGAGGTAGCCGGTCAGCGACACGATGCCCTCCTTGTTCTGGAAAAACAGACTCGCCTGTCGGCGGGAGCTCGTGTCGTTCACGAGGTCGGTCATGCCCAGGGAGGACAGGCCGTACTGGTGGGCGCCTGGCGGACGAGAGAACAGCGCGAGTGAGACGAAGCCATCATCTGGATGCAGGGGTGGGGTGGTTGGAGGGTCGACACCCCGTCACGATCGATCGATCGATATCGATCGATATCAACAGCAGATACGCACCGAGGAGCATGGCGCCGATGATGAGCGGGCTCGACGAGCGCGGCACGTTGCTGATGGCCGCCCGCATGACTGCCAGCGTGAGGAAAAAGTTCCAGTGCATGCCGTACTCGCCCTCGTGCACCTGGTAGCCGATGATCCAGAGGGACAGGGGCCGGCCGACGCCGAGCACGACCAGGAAGAGGATCCGCAGCAGGCTCCGCAGGGACGTCTCCTTGAGCCTGTTCTGCTTTTCCTTGGCCCGATACCGGCTGCTGCCCATCACCTTGAGGCCCTCCACGAACGACGAGCACAAGATGATGGAGCCGACGCCGGCGTCCATGAGGCTCGTTCCCGAGAACTCCGTCTTGGCGTACTTCCTGGGAAACGCCCGAAAGTCCACGCCGAGGATCGCCAGACACGTCATCAGCATGACGTTGGCCCGATGCATGGAGACGGCGTCTTGGATGCGCTTGAACGTCTCTGGGATCCACCGGTCGTTGACGTGATCTATCTCGTTGCGGTTTGTGCGGTCGTCGCCACGATGGGAGTCGTCTTGTTGATGCTCCGGATGTTGGTGCTGCGGGTTTTCTGGACGCTGCGGACGCTGCGGACGCTGGTCAATGCTATTGCGCAGTGGGTGGGACCCGAGTTGCGCGCCATTGGACGGCCGACACAGCCTGGCGAGCAGCATCGCGGCGACGGTGGCCGCGCACGTGCACTTGAACACCAGATGGTCCTCGTCCGGGATCGTGAGCTGCAAAATCTGGGGACAAATGATCAGGAGTATCTCCAGCACGGCCGTGAACAGCTGCCGGAACTTGGACGGGCGCCTGCCGGTCAAGCTCGAGACGCTCGTCGGCAGAACAGACGCGAGGCATTCAAAGAGGACCACGAGGACCGATGGCAGAGTCGTAACGTAGAGCACATCGGCTAGGGATGATCCCGTCAAGCCGGAGACGTGGGCTTCCTTTCGCACACGTAGGCCGAGCGAGTTGAGCAGCATGGTCGTTGGACGGTTGGGGACGAAACGTCACTGTTTCTTTCTTCGAGGTTGATCAGGCGCGACGCGCGCTGATCACATCGATTGAAGGCGGTGCATTGAAGGACACCATGGCGAGGTGCGAGCGTGAGGCCTTGCGGGCGTTGTTGTCGAGGGTGTTTCCCAGAATTTTTTCTGCACCGAACGGCGTTCGGGTCGCCCGAAGCTTCGGTTCCCGCTCACCCCACGCGAGCGCGCCTCCCCGTAGCAACACGACACGACCCCCGCTCGCGTGGCTGGAGTTGGAGAATGACGGGGGCACAACCGGAAGCTGCGAGGAGCGTGCGCATCCCGTACTCGCTCGCGGGGGACACCCTCGAAGGCAAGCTGCGCGTGTTCGCCCGCCACGCGCGCCACCCGCACAGAGGCTTGATTCTCCTGCATCCGCTGTCGACACTCGGCGGATCGATGAACGATGCCGTCTTGGCGGAGCTGTGGCGGGCCGCCCAGGCGACAAAGGCGTTTGGTGCCGTGCTCGCGTACAACCAGCGCGGCGTGGGCTCGTCCGGCGGCAGCAACCTTGGAAGCGCCATTTCTCGCATGGTCCGTAGGGTGACGCAGAGGGACCAAGAGAAGGACGCGACGGACGTGTTTCGGGCAATCGAGTATATGGTCGGCGTGATCGAGGAGGCCGTCGGCACGAGCCGGCCGGTCGAGATTTGCCTCGTGGGCTACTCGTACGGGAGCGCGCTCGCGTGCCAGGCAATCGATCATAAGAACGTCGTTTCGTGCATCGCAATCTCGCCGCCCATCGGAAAGTTTGCTTCCTTCTTCCTGCCTGCCAGGGAGCACTTCCTGGCGCTGCTGCAGATTCAACCGAACGACCAGAGACGGCGGCTCGTGGTCATCGGCAACTGCGATCAATACACGACCGAAGAGACGCTGATCGACTTTGTGCTCCTCAACGCGCTCAAGGCGGGCGAGGCCAAGCTGGCCGTCGACCATCAGGCGGCGGCGGCGGAGGGGGGCAACGCCTCAGCGCTCGTGCGCCGGCGACTCTCGTTGAAGGAAGGCGTCCACGAGCGGCTGGCCGTTGAGGTGTTCGACCGGAACGATCATTTCTGGGCCAACGACCTCGCTGCTATGGTCGAACGAGTTCTCAAATTTGGGGCTTCGTAATCCCCGCAAAGAATAGCGAGTTTACACCTCTCTGGCGCCAGGTACATGGTAAAAAGATGATAGGACAATCCGATACACGCTCGTGGGCCCTCCTCCGTGGCCGTGCTCCTCCGGGACACACTGATGGACGATGACGTCCTCTCAACTCGACTGCCTCCCTGACGAGGATGGATCTGGACATCGGTGACTTCGATATCATTCGCCCTTTGGGCGAAGGGAGCTTTAGCGAGGTGTACCTGGCCCAGCGTTTCTCGTTCCGATTTCAAGAGGCCTTCCCCGGCCTTGCCCCACCGGACCGACACGCCGCCACCGACGACGCCGACGACGACCGGCCCCCCGAGCTGTTCGCGCTCAAAGTCGTGGACAAGCATCTGGCCGTCAAGCACGACGTCGTCGATCAGATCTTCTTGGAGCGGAGGTTGCACGAGGCGCTGAACGACGAGACGTGCATCGCGAGGCTGTCGTTCACGTTCAAAGACGACGCCAACCTGTACTTTGGCCTCGAGCCGTGCGTGAACGGCGAGCTGTACGACGCCATCGAAGTGGGTTTGGAGCGATCGGAGGTCGCGTTCTATGCAGCCGAGATTGTCGTGATGCTCGAGACCCTGCGGCGGCACGAGGTTGTGCACCGCGACCTCAAGCCGGAGAACATCATGGTCGGCACGAACGGCCACCTCAAGCTGATCGACTTTGGGTCGGCGCTTTGGTTTGCAGACACAGACGAGGAGGCCAAGCGGAAGATCGAAAAGAAAAAGAGCATGCTCGTGGGGACGGCAGAGTACGTTGCGCCAGAGGTGTTGGAGCACAAGGACGGTGCGGTGGTGGGCTACGGCGTGGACATGTGGGCCTTCGGAGTGATCGTATACCACATGTTGGTTGGAGAGACCCCTTTTCGTGGCGCCAGCGAGTACTTGACGTTTCAGAACGTCCTGAAGAACGAACCCGACCTGGCGAGGGCCGGCATTGACGGCGACCAGGAAGCGAGGGACTTTGTACAGGGGCTGCTGCGGTCGGATCCAGACGAGCGGTTGGGGGTGGCGTCCGTTGAAGACCTGCGTGCCCACCCGTTCTTTGCTGACGTCGACTGGGATACGGTGTACGACGAGGCGCGGCCGACCGCGTACTTCCTTCGACGACGAGCGCACGTTGCCGACCATGCCGACCCTGAGGACGATGACGACTGGGAGCTGCATGGCCTCCGGTCCATCGCACGAGCCATGAAACGACATTCGTTATGATTAATTCGATTCATTGAAAGCGTGATTAGCTGAGCGGATCGGGCATTTCGAAGCTAAACCCTGCCTCTGTCAGCATGGCCTCCCGTTCGGCCGACAGCACCTTGCTCTTCTTGGCGATCCGCTGCACGCTCATCCAGTTGATGAGGTAGAAATGCTCCGGCTTGGTCAGGTTGGAGTCAATTTCGTCTTGCGTGCTTGTAAACTCGTTGAACCACCGCAGCCATTCGGCCTGCTCGTCGTCCCACTCGAAGCCGAGCGCCGCCAGCTGCCCAGCCTTGTCGACGTCCAACGTCCCCTCCTCCTTCTCGGCGCGCTGCTTCTTGCACCACCGCTTCAACAGCTTTGGGTCGCCGTCCCTGTGTCCCACGTGGCAGTCTCCGTGGTCGTCTCTGTACGCTTCGAGCTCGGCGAGCCGGCTCTGCCACTGCACATCGTCGTCGCCCGAGACCAACCCGTAATTCCACGCCTCTCGGAGCTTCTCTTTCCGGCTGTCTGCGTTCTCAAATTCGTCCAGCAAGAGTGCAGGCTGCGATTCTGCGAGCTTGGCGACGTCCATGCCCTCGGCCGCCTCGTCGATCCGGAGCTCGAGGATGCGCCGCGTCAGCCGCTGGCCGCTCGCTCGAAGCAGCTCGGGCTCGCGTTGCACCATGAAGACGATGTCGATGTCTTCCCGCGAACCCAGGAATCTATGGAGATCGATGATTCGCTGCGCGGCAAAGGCGACGTCGTCGGGCAGCACGCCGTCGCCCGACGCCACCGAGCGCCGGATGTCCCACGTCGATGAAACCCCCGGCGGGACGTAGTCGTCCGCCGTGGACGCCAGGATCTGCTCCTCGCGATCCTCGACCCCCCGCAACGACATTTCCACCAGCTGCGCCCGGGTGGCGTCGTCCACGATGCCGCGGGAGTACCAGAATCGGTCCAACACGTCCTTCTCGACGTCGGGCCCGCCGCTGTTGCTGGAACGAACGGCCCGGTATGGGGCCGGTCGACGGAGATTGTCGATTGTTCGCCCGATCGCGACGCTGACACCCGGAAACTGTCTCCGTCCGTAGCTGGACGGCGCCAGAGACGGGCGTATGCCAGAGACGGCCCGCATTCCGGCGGAGAAAGATAAAACGTTTTGGATCTGTTGGGTGGCGAACGAAACTGAGACTCGCCAGACAGAGAGACTGGAAGGCTAGCGGCCTCCGAGCTTGGGGTCATTATCATCACGTTTTGGAATCGACGTACGGCCATGCGGCAAGCGGGAAAATGCCTGGCGCTCGTCGAGAGCGCCTTCGCTGGTCTAGTGGCCACGCGCGCACAGCCACAGCCACCGACCGGGGAGGCGCTCGCGCGCTTCCAGCGCGTGTACTCGAGCGCGATGGCTTCGACGGCATCGACAGCACCGAAAACGTCGAGGGCGTCGAGGGCGTCGAGGGCGCCAACGCCGTGCTGGCAGTGCGGCCAGGACACGGGACGCGCAGCTCTCGTCTGC
>Ga0181584_10004157_pt1 | contig 10980 bp, 9 predicted proteins | sample 071ome_30_FD_132462 | JGI IMG/M metagenome (GOLD analysis project Ga0181584, IMG submission 132462) | Coastal salt marsh microbial communities from the Groves Creek Marsh, Skidaway Island, Georgia - 071406AT metaG (megahit assembly) | ecosystem: Environmental > Aquatic > Marine > Intertidal zone... | reverse complement strand
TCAACGAGATGCTGCGTCTAATAGAGACTTCGCGCCAGGTTTCAATGGGCCGGGCAGTCCTTGAAGTGCTTGCCTATTATTATAGCTGTGCTTAAATACCACTTTGCGCCTGCAGACGTCAGGTAACAGACACGGAGGATACGGCATTGACGATTCGTTACGGCATCATTGGCACCGGGATGATGGGTTGTGAACATATTCGCAATCTTGCCGCCATGGACGACGTTGAAATCACAGCCGTAGCAGATCCCAACGAAGAGCCACGTGGCTGGGCTGTTAAAGCCTGTGGCGACCGCTTTTCTCCGCGGGTCCACGAGGACTACAACGACTTGCTGGACGCCGACGATGTCGATGCGCTGGTCGTTGCCTCGCCAAACTTCACCCATATCGACGTCATGCGGGATATTTTCCGAACCGACAAGCATGTGATGCTCGAAAAACCCATGAGTACAACCCTGGCCGATGCCATCGAAATCGACCGTGCTGCGGAAAAACACCAGGGAATCGTCTGGATCGGGTTGGAGTATCGCTATATCGCGACGATCGCTGCGTTGATACAGCACCTGCCTGAAGTGGGTGACGTAAAAATGTGCGCTATCCGTGAGCATCGCTTCCCGTTTCTGAAAAAAGTAGGCGACTGGAACAGGTTCAATAGAAACACTGGGGGTACGCTGGTTGAAAAATGCTGCCACTTCTTCGACCTGATGAACCAGGTGGTTCCCGGCAGGCCGGTACGGGCGCTGGCATCGGGTGCCCAGTCGGTCAATCACCTCGACGAGGTTTACAACGGTGAGGTTCCTGACATACTCGACAACGCCTATGTCATCGTGGAGTATGACAGCGGGGCCCGCGCAATGCTGGATCTTTGCATGTTTGCTGAAGGTTCCAGGCATGAACAGAACATTGCCGTAACCGGCGATATCGGCAAGCTTGAAACCACCGTGCCGGGTGACGAGCTGTATATCAGCAAACGGGAAGGCAGATCAGGCCGATCAATAGCGGTGGCAACAGATGCGCAGGTCAGACACACCGGTTTCCATCATGGCTCGAGCTTTCTCGAACATCGCGGTTTTATCGATGCGATAAGGGAAGGAAAACCGCCGGCGGTCACCACCAGGGACGGCTTGATGTCAGTGCTTGTCGGCCTGGCGGCGCAGCAGTCAATCGAGTCGGGGCAGGCCGTGGAGATCGATTCACTTTTGAAGCAGAGTAATTAGTTCAGTACGACATCATGGCATTCCAATCAATCAAGGACATACCAGCGATCGGTTTTGGTCTCTGGAAAATAGACCCGGGTGTTTGCGCGGACGCCGTGTTCGAAGCACTAAGCTGTGGGTATCGACACCTGGACGGTGCCTGTGATTATGGCAACGAGGTTGAAGTAGGCGAGGGGATACAGCGAGCGATTGCCGCAGGCCTCTGTACGCGGGACGAGCTGTGGATTACTTCCAAGTTATGGAACACCTATCACCGTCCCGAACATGTCCCCGCGGCGCTTGATCGCACCCTGAACGACCTGCAACTCGATTACCTGGACCTGTACCTCGTTCATTTTCCTATTGCGCTGGAATTCGTGCCGTTCGAGACCCGCTACCCGCCGGAATGGTTTCACGATCCGGCATCCGCCAGTCCGGTCATGCAGCCGGCAAAGGTACCGCTTGCAGATACCTGGCACGCGATGGAAAAGTTGAAGCAGGCCGGCAAGGTCCGGCACATCGGCGTGTGCAATTACTCGACTTCGTTGCTGCACGATCTGATGAACTACTGCTCAACTCCCCCTGAACTGCTACAGATCGAATCTCATCCCTACCTTACCCAGGAAAAGCTGATCCGACTGGCGAAACACTATGGTCTTGAAGTAACCGCCTTCTCCCCGCTGGGCTCTTTATCCTATGTAGAACTGGATATGGCCAAGCGAGACGAATCAATTCTGGACCAGCCAGTGGTGCAGAAAATTGCCGCCAGGCTGGGCTGTACTACCGCCCAGGTTGTGCTTGGCTGGGGCATCCAAAGGGGGACTTCCGTGGTGCCGAAAAGTACCAACCCTGGTCGTATGCGCGAAAACCTTGCTGCCATGGGTGTGCAGCTGACTCAAGACGACATGGCGGCAATATCCGCGCTGAACAGGAATCGCCGTTACAATGATCCCGGTGTGTTCTGTGAGGCCGCGTTCAATACGTTTTATCCGATCTATGACTGACGCCACTTTCCCACTTGTTATAAACAACCGGGCCGGTTTGACGGATATTGCCGAAGCCCTGGACTGGCTGAGCGAAGAGGCCGATGCCCTGAGGGCACAGCTCGCTGAATCCGGCGCGGTGCTGTTTCGCGGATTCCCGGTTGCAACGGCGGAAGATTTCGATGCCTTCAGCGCGGCCTTTGGTTACCAGGACTTCACCTACAAGGAGTCGCTGTCGAATGCGGTGCGCATTAATTTCACACCCAGGGTGTTCACTGCCAATGAAGCACCCCCGGATGTCGAAATTTTTCTGCATCACGAGATGGCGCAAACGCCGATCTCGCCTGAAAAACTGTTCTTCTGCTGCCTGAGTGCGGCCGAGCAGGGAGGTGCTACACCGCTGTGCCGGTCTGACTGGCTGTACGCGGCCTTTAAAGAACGGCATCCGCAATGGGCAGATCAATTCAAATCACTGGGCCTCAAGTACAGGATTCAGATGCCGGCAACGGAAGATTCCTCGTCCGGCCAGGGACGCAGCTGGCGCAGCACGCTGAGTGTTGAAACCTCCGGGGAAGCGGAGCAAAAGCTGGGGTCTTTGGGGTACACCTGGGAATGGCAGGATGACGGCTCGCTGATTACAACGACTCCGGTGTTGCCGGCCGTGAAGCTGCTGCCTGATGGCAGCGAATCGTTTTACAACCAGGTGCTGGCTGCACATTTAGGCTGGAAACCGGTCGGTCCTGATAAGGAATCTCCGCTGACCTTTGGCAACGGTGATCCCATACCAGAGGAGTGCCTCGACGCGCTGGTTGAGATCGCCAATGAACTTGCCTTACCCCTGGACTGGCAGGACGGTGATGTTGCCCTGGTTGATAACCACCGGGTGATGCACGGCCGTAATCCGTTCAGCGGTTCACGAAAACGCCAGATTGTGGTTTGCCTCGCCCGTGAGATTTAACGGATGGGCATAGGACAAATGCTCAGCGAGAATCGAGCGGGGAATAACAGGACCTTCGCGATTAATTTCGCGCTTCTTTTTTTATACGCAGGTTATTTGCAGATTATATGCAGATGCTGATTGGGACTGCCTGGGAGGGCAAAGGCTCGGCGTTATCGAATGAGTTGGCTGCCCAACCTGGACTCGAACCAGGAACCAAGTGATTAACAGTCACCTACTCTACCATTGAGCTATTGGGCAGCAGACGTCCGGCTGACAGGCCGGAAACGCGCGTATACTAATGAGAATTTAAGATTGGGTCAACTCCGCGGGCTTCAGCCGGGGCTGGGCATGTTATCATTCCGGGTTAGCCATTAGCCTGTAAATCAAGGCTTTACCAAGCCCATGACGACACCATTCAAGCTGCACGCCGGCTTCAAGCCAGCCGGAGATCAACCAACCGCAATCGAGCAGTTGGTAGATGGCCTGGAGCAGGGGCTGCATGCCCAGACGCTGCTCGGAGTCACCGGGTCCGGGAAGACTTACACCATAGCCAATGTCATTGAGCGTACCCAGCGCCCGACCCTGATAATGGCGCATAACAAGACTTTGGCCGCGCAGTTGTACGGTGAATTTTCCGAGTTCTTTCCAGATAATGCGGTCGAGTATTTTGTTTCTTACTACGACTATTACCAGCCTGAAGCCTATGTACCCTCTTCAGATATGTACATAGAAAAAGATGCCTCTATCAACGATCACATCGAGCAAATGCGGCTTTCGGCGACCAAGGCATTGCTGGAGCGTCGGGATGTCATCGTGGTGGCGACTGTGTCATCGATTTACGGACTGGGCGACCCGACCTCGTACCTCAAAATGGTTGTTCATCTGGATCGGGGTGACAAGATGGATCAGCGCTATCTTCTCAAGCGCCTCACTGACCTGCAGTACACCCGAAATGACGTAGAACTGCACAGGGCAACATTCAGAGTAAGGGGTGACGTAATAGATATCTACCCGGCTGAATCAGACCGTCATGCGATTCGTATCGAACTATTCGACGACGAGATTGAAAACCTGTCCTACTTCGACCCGCTTACCGGCGAGGTATCTCGCCGGGTACCGCGTTTAACGGTTTTCCCCAAGTCCCACTATGTAACGCCCAGAGAAACCTTGCTGAATGCCCTTGACTACATCAAAGTCGAGCTAAATGAGCGACTTCAGCAGCTCGAATCGAGTCACAAGCTGGTGGAAGCGCAGCGACTTGCACAACGCACGCGATTCGACCTGGAAATGATCCAGGAGCTGGGTTATTGCACTGGCATAGAGAACTACTCGCGCTACCTGTCCGGGCGGGCAGCTGGCCAGCCGCCCCCGACACTGTATGATTACCTGCCGCCCAACGCCCTGGTAGTCGCTGACGAATCCCATGTCACTATTCCGCAATTGGGAGCGATGTATCGAGGCGATCGATCACGCAAGGAGACCCTGGTTGACTATGGTTTTCGCCTGCCCTCAGCGCTGGACAACCGACCCCTGCGGTTCGAGGAATGGGAAGCGATGACGCCGCAAATTATATTTGTTTCTGCGACACCAGGCCCCTATGAAAAAGACCACGAGGGCCAGCGAGTGCGTCAGGTAGTTCGGCCTACAGGACTGGTAGATCCGGATCTGGAGGTTCGCCCCGCTTCCAGTCAGGTGGATGATCTGCTGTCAGAGGTGCACAGGGTGGTCGCTCTGCGGGAGCGTGTCCTGGTTACAGTTCTGACCAAGCGCATGGCGGAAGATTTGACTGATTATCTTGCCGAGCATGATGTCCGCGTCCGCTACTTGCACTCCGATATCGATACAGTAGAGCGGGCTGAGATTATACGCGATTTGCGCCTTGGTAATTTTGACGTGCTGGTTGGAATCAATCTGTTAAGGGAGGGGCTGGATATCCCCGAGGTGTCGCTGGTAGCCATTCTGGATGCAGATAAAGAAGGATTCTTGAGATCGGAGGGTTCACTAATTCAAACCATTGGCAGAGCGGCGCGCAATATCAATGGTAAAGCCATTCTTTACGCTGACCAGGTAACACGCTCCATGCAGCGAGCCATTGACGAGTCCAATAAACGTCGCGATACCCAGCTGGCCTTTAATCAGGAGCATGGGATTACTCCAGCTGGCGTAGAAAAGCGTGTTATGGACGTGATGGAAGGCGCGTACGCGGCTCCGGGAACTGGCAAAGGTCGCCAGCGAAGGCGCGCCGCGGCCGAGAAGAAGAACGCCTATCGGGCGCTGGAATTCACGGACCCGAAGGAATTGGTCAGGGAGATTGGACGCCTTGAGAACGAGATGTTCGAACAGGCGAGAAACCTCGCATTCGAAGAGGCTGCCCAGACTCGAGACCGAATCGCAGAACTTAAAGAGGCGATGATTAGCATGGCCTGATAAGGCGGCAACATGCCTTATAAAGCCATCGACACCCGGCGGTCTGATTTCATATAATCGCCCGCTGTTCTGAATTTAAAAAAACAGGCGCGTAGCTCAGTTGGTTAGAGCGCTACCTTGACATGGTAGAGGTCACCAGTTCGAATCTGGTCGTGCCTACCACTCAGAATGCGGACCGCAAGCAGATTACAGACGAGAGTCGGATCCCAGCAGACCCAAAAGGGTCTGTCTTTGTTTAGAACAGTTCAATCTGCCGATATGCCCGGATAAGTTAAATTTTGATCGAAAAGTAAAACACGAATATGCCACGGATTACATTACCTGACGGGAGCCAGCGTGAGTACGAGCGGCCCGTTTCCGTTTCCGAAATCGCTGAATCCATTGGCGCGGGTCTGGCCCGTGCGGCGCTCGCAGGTCGTGTTGACGGAAATCTGGTGGATACTTCCTGGCTGATTGAAAAAGACGCCGAGGTGGCGATCATCACCGAACGCGACGAGGATGGGCTTGAAGTGCTGCGCCATTCCTGCGCGCATCTTATGGCTCAGGCCGTCCAACGTCTTTTTCCGGAAGCGCAGGTAACCATTGGGCCGGTTATCGAAGACGGATTTTTCTACGATTTCTCTTTTGAGCGGGCTTTCACTCCGGACGATCTGGCAGCGATTGAAAAAACCATGCAGGACATTGTCAAGGAAGACTTGCAGGTAGAAAGATCAGTCATGTCTCGCGATGATGCGGTTGCGATGTTCAAAGAGATGGGAGAGCTCTATAAAGTCGAGATTCTGGAATCCATTCCCGGCGATGAAGAGTTATCTTTTTATCGGCAGGGCGAATTTATTGATCTGTGTCGCGGCCCTCATGTGCCCAGCACGGGTAAATTCAAGGCTTTTCGATTGACCACAGTCGCCGGAGCTTACTGGCGTGGTAATTCAGATAATGAAATGCTCCAGCGTATCTACGGCACAGCCTGGGGTTCCAAGCAGGATTTGAATTTATACCTGCAACGTCTCGAGGAAGCGGAAAAGCGCGATCATCGCAAGCTGGGCAAACAGCTGGGTTTATTTCATTTCCAGGAAGAGGCGCCGGGGATGGCGTTCTGGCATCCCCGTGGCTGGACGATCTATCAGATAATCCAGAGTTACATGAAGAAAGTGCAGGATGCCAACAACTATAAGGAAATTCGTACCCCGCAACTGGTGGATTTCAGTCTCTGGGAAAAATCCGGGCATGCCTCCAAGTTCGCCGATGAGATGTTCAGCGTCGAATCTGACAGCCGCATGTACGCGATCAAACCAATGAATTGCCCATGTCACATACAGGTATTCAATCAGGGACTGAAAAGCTACCGTGACTTGCCGCTGCGACTGGCGGAATTCGGATCCTGTCACCGCTATGAACCCTCTGGTTCGATGCATGGCCTGATGCGGGTGCGCAGCTTTGTGCAGGACGATGGACATATTTTCTGTAGCGAAGATCAGATACAACAGGAAGTGTCCGAATTCATGGATTTGCTATTCGAGGTGTATCGGGATTTCGGATTCGACGAAGTTATTCTGCGTTTGTCGACCCGACCGGAAAAGCGAGTCGGCTCTGATGAATTGTGGGACAGGGCCGAGGAATCGCTCAAGCAGGCGCTCAACAAGACTGGATTACCCTGGGAACTGACTCCGGGCGAGGGCGCTTTCTACGGGCCCAAGATCGAATATTCGTTGAAGGATTGCATGGGGCGGGTGCAGCAATGCGGGACGATCCAGGTCGATTTTTTCCTGCCGGAGCGGCTTGGCGCTCAATACGTTGCCGAGGACAGCAGTCGAAAAACCCCGGTAATGCTGCATCGGGCGATTCTGGGTTCATTTGAGCGTTTCATAGGAGTTTTGATCGAACATTACGCTGGTGCCATGCCTACCTGGCTGGCACCCGAACAGGCGGTGATTCTAAATATTACCGACAAGCAGGCCCCTTATTGCGAGGAAGTCAAAGAATCCTTGAAAAATAAAGGGTTTAGAGTCATTTCAGACTTGAGAAATGAAAAGATCGGCTTTAAAATCCGCGAGCACACGATTCAGAAGGTTCCCTATCTTGTCGTAATTGGCGACAAGGAGGTGGAATCACAATCGCTTGCCGTAAGAACACGGGCCGGAGAAGATCTGGGAGTGATGAGTCTTGATGAACTCAGCGCCAGATTGGAGGCTGATGTGGTTGGCTTCGGGCGACAACGATCAGAGACCCGAAACTAGATAAGCGAAATTGTAGTAAACCGATAGAGGAGAAAGTGCGCCAGCGCGAGTCATGAAGGGTAGTTCCAAAAAGCCAGTCATCAATGAAAATATCGATGTTGATCAGGTGCGCCTGATCGGAGCCGAGGGCGACCAGCTGGGCATTGTTGGTATCGAGGAAGCCCGAGAGGTTGCGGCGGAGGCGAAACTGGATCTGGTGTTGTTGTCACCAGATGCGGAACCGCCAGTTTGCAAGGTCATGGATTACGGTAAGTATCTGTTTGACATCAAGAAGCAGAAGGCCGCCAACAAGAAGAAGCAACGCCGGGTGCACGTTAAAGAAATCAAATTTCGACCAGGGACGGAAGACGGAGATTATCAGGTAAAACTACGCAACCTGATACGTTTCCTTGAGGATGGGGACAAGGCCAAGGTATCGCTCAGATTCCGCGGTCGGGAAATGGCCCATCAACATCTTGGCCAGGAGCTGATGGAGCGGGTTCGAGAGGACCTTTCCGAATACGGCACCGTGGAGCAGGAGCCAAAGATGGAAGGCCGGCAGATTGTAATGGTACTGACGCCGGGCAAAAAGAAGCGCTAGTCAGCTAACTAATCCCTTAATGAATTTCAGGGTCTAGTTTAGAAGCGGCCCAGAGCCCGCTGACGGTGTGTAAATGTTAATTGGAAGTGTATCTGTCGCAAAACGCGGATTCACAAATGCGGAGTAGTTCGAAATGGGTAAATTGAAAACTCATAGTGGCGCGTCGAAGCGGTTTAAGAAAACCGGTTCAGGCTACAAGAGAAAAAGCGCCTTCAAGAGTCATATCCTCACCAAGATGACCACCAAGCGCAAGCGCCAGTTGCGAGGAACCTCGGCTGTTCATGATGCTGATGTGCCAGCAGTAAAGCGTATGCTGCGCGACGCCTAATCATCACTTAATCAAGAGGAATTCATCATGGCTCGAGTTAAACGAGGCGTTGTTGCCAGTCGCCGTCATAAAAAGATTTTAAAAGAGGCCAAGGGTTACTACGGTGCCCGCAGCCGGATTTTCCGTGTCGCCAAGCAGGCTGTTACCAAGGCCGGGCAGTATGCATACCGGGATCGCCGGGCGAAGAAGAGGGTATTCAGGGCGCTGTGGATCACGCGTATCAATGCCCAGGCGCGCGAAAACGGAATCACTTATAGCCAGCTTATCGCCGGCCTGAAAAAAGCGAACATCGAAATCGATCGTCGGGTTCTTGCGGATCTGGCCGTGCATGACAAGGCGGCTTTTTCTGCGATTGTTGATCAAGCGAAAACCAGTCTGGCCGCCTGATCTGCCGGGCAAGCAGGCCAAGCACATGGCGGACGCTAACTCCCTTCTCGCAGAAGCCCTTGAGGCTATCGAACACTCCAGTGACGAAAAGTCGCTGGAGGATCTGCGTGTCCATTATCTGGGAAAGAAGGGCAGTTTAACCGCGCTGTTGAAGAATCTCGGTCAGTTACCCCCCGAGGAACGACCGGCTGCGGGCGACGGAATCAACAAGGCCAAGCGCCAGGTGCAGGAGGCGATAGAGTTGCGCAGGCAAACCCTTGCCAGCTCTTCCCTGGAGGCGCAGCTAGCTGCGGAGTCCATCGACGTTACTCTTCCAGGACGCAAACAGAGTCAGGGTGGTCTGCATCCGGTTACCATGACCATAGACCGCATTACTTCGATTTTTGAATCTGCTGGATACGATGTGGCGGAGGGACCAGAAATCGAAGACGAGTACCATAACTTCGAAGCCCTCAATATTCCCGGTCATCATCCCGCGCGAGCTATGCACGATACGTTTTATATAAGACCAGGCACTGTGCTGCGCACCCACACATCTCCAGTGCAGGTGCATGTGATGGAAAATGGCAATCCGCCGTTTCGGATGATCTGCCCCGGTCGGGTTTATCGCTGTGATTCGGATCTGACCCACACGCCGATGTTTCACCAGGTTGAGGGACTGCTGATCGATGAAAGGGTGAGTTTTACTGACCTCAAAGGTACAGTGGTGGAGTTCCTGCGCGCCTTTTTCGAGGCCGATATGGATGTGAGATTCAGACCTTCCTATTTTCCATTCACCGAGCCTTCGGCAGAAGTGGATATGGGTTGCGTCAGCTGTGGTCAGGAAGGATGTCGGATCTGTGGGCACAGTGGCTGGCTGGAGGTCATGGGATGCGGAATGGTGCATCCCAGGGTGCTGGAAATGTCCGGTATTGATACAGACAGGTATAACGGCTTTGCCTTCGGCATGGGCGTTGAGCGGCTTGCGATGTTGCGTTACCAGGTGGGCGACCTGCGAACATTTTTCGAAAATGATTTGAGATTTCTGAAACAGTTCAATTAGAGAAACCGCTAAATGATCTTTAGTGAGAAATGGATTCGCGAATGGGTTAACCCTCCTATCGATACAGCGGGTCTTATGGAGCAGCTTACCATGGCCGGTCTGGAGGTCGATGGCAGTGCGCCCGTTTCAAACGCGTTCAAGGGTATAGTGGTTGCTGAAGTACTCTCGGTCGAATCTCACCCTGACGCCGATAAATTGAGTGTTTGCCGGGTCTTCGACGGTAATGACGAACTGCAGGTTGTCTGTGGCGCGCCTAACGTGAAAGCCGGAATGAAGGCGCCGTTCGCGCGGGTCGGGGCAGAGATACACAGTCCTGATTCGAACAAACCCTTCGTTATCAAGCAGGCAAAACTTCGGGGGCAAGAGTCTTCCGGGATGCTGTGTTCTGCCGAGGAGTTAGGGCTGGAAGAATCCTCGGACGGATTGCTTGAGCTGTCGGCTGATGCGCCGGTTGGACAGGATATTCGCGAGTACCTCAATCTTGACGATACCAGTATTGAATTAGACCTGACTCCTAACAGGGGAGATTGTCTCAGTATCGCAGGACTGGCGCGGGAGATTGGCACGCTTAATCAAATCGAGATTAGTGCGCCGCAGTTGAATCAAGTGTCCGCCACCATCGATGACGTCTTCAAAGTTAATATTACCGCCGCAGATCAGTGTCCGCGCTATTTGGGTCGGGTGATAAAAGGCATCAATCCCGCTGCCACAACGCCTTTGTGGCTGAAAGAAAAACTGCGTAGATGCGGCTTGCGAAGCATCGACCCGGTAGTTGACGTTACTAATTTTGCCTTGATCGAAATGGGGCAGCCAATGCATGCCTTTGACCTTGGTAAACTGCAGGGATCAATCGATGTACGACT
>Ga0181584_10004154_pt1 | contig 10986 bp, 9 predicted proteins | sample 071ome_30_FD_132462 | JGI IMG/M metagenome (GOLD analysis project Ga0181584, IMG submission 132462) | Coastal salt marsh microbial communities from the Groves Creek Marsh, Skidaway Island, Georgia - 071406AT metaG (megahit assembly) | ecosystem: Environmental > Aquatic > Marine > Intertidal zone... | reverse complement strand
GGCGAGCTGCTGGTCGGATGGCATGGGTTCCTGTGGCATGGCAAGACGTTGCGATGAATCCCCGGATACACCGGATCGAGCCCTCGCGTCCAGAAAAGCGGGTTCATGGGCGCGTTGAGAGGGTGAAGATACAGAGGATTCACTCTTTACACGCCCCATACGAGGGTAGCCGTGTTTTGGCGGGAGACCATTTCATTGATTACGCAGAATGGGCGCGGTATTTTCACGGGTCTGTGCAAACGTGCAAAAACGGGCTGTAAGAGGTCCGAAGGAGCGCTCGCACGGAAAATATCGTGGTCCCATGCGGGCCCAGTTCGACCTGCAACAAAGCGGAACGTCACCATAACCCATGTTCGACAGTCTGTCAGACAAGCTTGAAGGTGCCCTGAAGTCACTGAGTGGCCAGGGGAAAATCACCGAGCTGAATATCGCGGAAAGCATGCGCGAGATTCGGCGGGCTCTGCTTGACGCCGACGTCAACTACCAGGTGGCCCGTGACTTTACGGAGCGGATCAAGGAGAAAGCCCTTGGAACGGACGTCCTCTCGTCCGTCTCCCCGGGGCAGCAGATGGTCAAGATCGTCTACGACGAGTTGGTCCATTTCCTGGGCGAAACCCACGAGGAGGTTTCCTTCTCGGCCCATCCTCCGACGGTCATCCTGATTGCAGGTCTGCAGGGATCCGGAAAGACCACGTTCTCAGGCAAACTTGCCAATTACTTCAAGAGTAAGGGCCAATCACCCATGCTTGCGGCTGCCGACGTCTACCGTCCGGCGGCAGTCGATCAGCTGGAAATGGTGGCCCAGTCTGTTGACGTACCTGTCTACACGCTGCGGGAGAGCGATGGCAGTATCGTTCAGGATCCGGTTCGTATTGCGAAAGAGGCCATTCAGGCCGCGCGCAAGACGGCCCGTGATGTGCTGATCATTGATACGGCTGGACGCCTGCACGTGGACGAACGGATGATGACCGAGGTCTCCGACATCAAGTCGGCCGTTGACCCGGACGAAATCCTGTTCGTTGTGGACGCTATGACCGGCCAAGATGCTGTCAATACGGCCGTTGAGTTCAATCAGCGACTGAATTTTGATGGCGTTGTACTCACCAAGCTGGACGGGGATACGCGGGGCGGCGCCGCGCTCTCTATTCGCAGAGTAGTTGAAAAGCCGATCAAGTTCGCCTCCACCGGCGAGAAAATGGATGCGCTGACGCCGTTCTATCCTGAACGCATGGCGCAACGGATTCTCGGTATGGGAGACGTGGTCTCTCTGGTGGAGAAAGCACAGGAGCAGTTTGACGAGAAGCAAGCCGAAACGCTTCAGAAAAAAATCCGGTCGGAGAGCTTCGATCTGGAGGATTTCCTGGACCAGCTGAACCGGCTGAAGAAGATGGGATCCATGAAGGATCTCGTCGGCATGATTCCCGGCGTGGGACGCCAGGTCAAGGACCTGGACATAGAGGACGATGCCTTCAAGTACATTGAAGCCATCATCTACTCCATGACGCCAGAAGAGCGACGTGACCCCCAGATCATCAACGGCAGCCGGCGCAGACGTATAGCCCGTGGCGCTGGTGTTGAAGTTCGGGAAGTCAATCAGCTCCTCAAGCAATTCCGGGAAATGCGCAAAATGATGAAGACCATGACCAAGTTGATGGGTAAGGGCAGATCCATGGATCTGTCGGCACTCATGGGCGGTCGATGATTCATCCCCAACGACATCACAAGATCAACATCAGTCAAAGAAAGTGTCAGTTAAACTTCGTTTGAGACGAATGGGCCGCAAGAAGCGCCCTGTCTTTGCAATTGTCGCAGCGGATTCACGTTTCCCACGCGACGGACGGTACATCGAGGATCTGGGTCGCTATAATCCCCTGGATGAACCCGCTACCCTTACCCTGAACCCCGAGCGGTGCATCTACTGGCTCGAGAACGGCGCACAACCAAGCGATACGGTGCGTTCGCTGCTGAGCCGGGAAGGGGTCATGCTTGCGCTTCACATGCGTCGCAAGGGAGCCTCGGAAGAAGAGGTGAATGCCGCCGTGGAAGCCCACAAGGGGCAGCGGGCTGCCAAATTCGCCCAGAATCGTAAGCCTACCGCCGATGAGCGCCGCGCTGCCGCGCTCAAGGAAGAGGAGAAGCAGGCAGAAGAGCGCGCGGCAGAAATTGCCAAGCAGAAAGCTGAAGCGGCCGCCAAAGCCAAGAAAGAAGCAGAGGCCGCAATGGCTGCCGCCGAAGCCGAGCGCGCTGCTGCCGCTGAGGAGGCCAAAGCCGCTCAGGAGGCCGCCAACGCCGAGCAAGCAGAAGCCGATGCCGCACCTGCTGCAGAGGAAGCTGCTGCTGAAGAAGCGCCCGCAGAGGAAGCTGCTGCTGACGAAGCTCCTGCAGAGGAAGCTGCTGCTGAAGAAGCTCCTGCAGAGGAAGCTCCTGCAGAGGACGGCGACGACAAGAAAGATTCCTGATCAAACCGTTTCTGGACCGCATGAAAGCCGGCTCCACCCCATCGGATGAAGGCATGATCCTTCGGGAAATGGGGCGCATCGTGAAGCCTCACGGTGTGGTGGGTGAGCTCAAGGTGGCTCCAGAAACCGATGATCCCGGCCGCTTCCAACAGTTGGAGACGGTCCATGTCGGACCCGATGAGGATTCGACAACGTCCTTTGACATTCTGTCAGTCAGATTGCAGTCATCCCGACACGGGATAACCGTTCTACTCGAGCTTGAGGGTGTTTCATCCAGGGAAGCGGCGCAGGCGCTCGCAAGGCAGCGTGTGTTCGCCAACCAGGAGGATTTGCCGCCACTCGAGGACGGCGAGTTCTACTTCAGCGACCTCATCGGCCTGACCGTTGAGACGCTCGATGGAGACGCCGTTGGCTCGGTGGTCGATGTGTTCGAGAAACCGGGACAGGACCTCTTGGTCATCCAGCGTCCAGAAGGCGGGAGGGTCATGATCCCTCTCGTTCCTGACCTCGTCCCGGAAATCGACATCGAAGGATCTGTCCTTCGCATTGACCCGATTGAAGGCTTGCTTTGAGGAGCCCATGCGAGTAGACATCGTCACATGCTTGCCCGACATCCTGAAGGGTCCGCTCGAAGAGAGCATTCCCGGCAGGGCGCGTGCCAAGGGGCTACTGGATATTCATATCCACGACCTCCGGGAGTATGCGGAGGGCAAACACCGGCAGGTTGATGACTATCCGTTTGGTGGAGGGGCCGGCATGGTCCTGAAACCGGAGCCCATCTTCACCTGCATCGAAGCGCTCGCCTCCTCGGGTGAGCCCATCGACGAGGTGATTTTCATGACTCCGGATGGGGAGGTCCTGGACCAACCCATGGTCAACGGCCTGTCGCTCAGTGGGCGACTGGTCATCCTGGCGGGTCATTACAAGGGCATCGATCAACGGGTACGTGATCATCTCGTGACGAGGGAGATTTCCGTGGGAGACTATGTCCTCAGCGGAGGGGAACTAGCGGCAATGGTTCTTGTTGACGCGGTTGCCCGTTTGCTGCCAGGCGTGTTGGGAGATGCCACCTCGGCATTGACCGACTCGTTCCAAGACGGACTGCTGGATGCACCAGCCTATACCCGTCCGGCTGATTTCAGGGGACATGTCGTCCCTCCTGTGCTCACCTCAGGTGACCACAAACGAATCGACGCCTGGCGGGATGAGCAGCGCCTCCGCAAGACACAGGAACGCAGGCCGGATTTACTCGATCAGCGTAATACGTCATCTGACTGACGAACGACTTTTTAACCTACTTATTGCCAGTTGAGGTACGCCATGGCTACCGATTTGATGAACCTGATCGAAGCTTCCCAGAAGCGCGACGACCTTCCCGAGTTCGAAGCCGGGGATACGGTGAACGTACACGTCCGGGTTGTGGAGGGCGAGAAAGAACGCATCCAGCAGTACCAGGGTGTCGTCATCGCATTCCGCGCCAGTGGGGCACGCCGCACGTTCACTGTGCGCAAAGTCTCCAACGGTGTTGGTGTTGAGCGTGTATTCCCGCTGAACTCGCCAAAGATTGCGAAGATTGAGGTTGTCCGCAGAGGCAGCGTCCGTCGCGCCAAGCTTTATTACCTGCGTGAGCGGGTAGGTAAATCGGCACGTATCAAAGAGCGTCGCCAGAACTGATCAGGTCTGGCCGCGTGCCGCACCCGACGTAACGCTTACTTGGTGGTTCCATCCGGACCATCGAGCCGACTGATTGATCTCGGGCCGCCGGCGCACGCGCCGGCGGCCCGCGTCGTTATCATGAAGTCACGACTGATAGGAGTGCCCCGATACATTTAACCGCACGACCATGCGCATTGCAGTCTGGAACAATCCGGTCAATGAATCCCTGATTCTTGCATTGGAAGAGGCCTATCCGGGTGCTGTCGACCGCCTTCCGCTGAAAGATGTCCTGCAGGCGGTTCTGGACAACCAAGCCGATGTGGCCCTCGTGCCCAGTGATCAGGCGCTTTCCAGTCAGGGTCAGGTGGATATACTGCCCGCCGTCGGTGTTTCGTCCTGGACCAACCCGTGGCTGTCCCTTGTCGTTGGAAATCAGTTGGGCGCGGCAACCATGGGAATCATGCATGCTCCCGATGGGCGCTCCGGCGCGCTTCTGGCCGCCCTGGTCCTCAAGGAGCATTATAACACGGTCGTCGCACTGCATGAGCAGCCTGCGCTACCCGTCGGTCTGTCGGAGCATGCTTTGATTACCGTTCCACTTGATGAAGGGGATGACCTCGTTGCACCAGCTTCCGATACGAGCGAAGGTGTGGCTCTGGATTTGGGTCAGGAGTGGGCCGAGATGGCTGGGTATCCGTTCGTCTGGTCGCTATTCGTGGGGCGAAAGGATGAAAACCACGACGATGCCATTCGACAGCTCCGTGATGTGGTCACGCAATTGGATCAGCATCGCGTGGCGCTGGAGCGCGCCTGGGACCTCGATGAGATTGGATCGGATTTCTTCCTGAACCATGTTCGCTTGGCAGTCGATGATCTGGCCATTGCCAGTCTGACACAGCTGTGCGATCATCTGTTCTATTACGGGGTCACTGACGAAGTCCTGCCGGTACAGTTTGTGACGCTTCCTGCGGATGAAGATGCCGCCGTTCACCCCGACGATGCACCCGAATCGATTGATGGCTGACGCTCACAAAATCGTAACGTCCAACCGGAAGGCATCCCACGAATACCACATCGATGATCGGGTAGAGGCGGGGATGGTTTTGAAGGGTACCGAGGTGAAATCGGTCCGGCAGGGGAAGGTGAACCTGCAGGAGGCCTACTGTCAGGTGGAGGGTGGTGAAATGTGGCTGTATCAATGCCACATTGCTCCCTACAGCCATGGGAATATTGCCAATCATGACCCGGTGCGGCGCAGGAAGTTGCTTCTTCACAAGCGTGAAATCGAGCGTCTCGAAAAGGCCGCCGCGCAAAAAGGCTACACGATCGTTCCGCTGAAGGTGTATCTGCAACGGGGCCGGGTCAAGTTGGAAATCGGTCTGGGTAAAGGCAAAAAGCTGTACGATAAGCGAGCCGACATTGCAGCCAAGGATGTGAAGCGCAAGCTCAGCCGTGCCGACGTACAGCGGGCACGGGAAGAGTGAGAGCTGCTGCTCCGGATCTGTTTGTGCCTGCCGCACGTTTGTGAGATGGCCGTGAGTCACGCGGTGCCTCAACCTGACCTGTCACCCCCATTGCTTGCCGTACGCCCCATGTCAGCGCCTACGCACCATTCCTCTCCAACAAGCATGCATGTTGTGCATGGTTTGGGATTTGGTGACGTTAGAACGATGTGGATCAGCGCATATCTGCTCATACTGCTGACAGCCGTCCTGCCGGTTTCCGCTCAGCAATCCATTGTACGGGGTACCGTGGTAGCCGAGAAAGATGGCGAGCCTCTGCAAGGTGTGAATGTGGCCCTGTATACCGGGGAATCGCTTATCGCAGGCACGGCCTCCGGGTCGGACGGCATTTATGCCCTGGCTGATCTCCCGCCCGGTTCCTACACCCTGCGAGCCAGTTTCATCGGCTTCATGCCGTGGGAGCAGGAAATTGACATTGGTGTGTCGGACAGGCGAATTATCAACATCGTATTGATTGAGGGCGAGACCGAGCTGGAGGAAGTGGTCGTGGAAAGCGATTCTGATGCCGGCATGGCGCGTGTCCGCGCGGGTCAAACGACCGTGCGTCCGGCAGACGTGGAGCGCATTCCTTCGCCTGATGTCTCAGGGGACCTGGTCAATTACCTGACCACTGTTCCTGGTATCGTATCCATCGGGGACAGAGGGGGGCAGCTTTTTATACGGGGTGGAGAGCCTTGGCAAAACCTCGTACTGCTCGATGGAATGTGGGTGTATCAGCCTTTTCACATCCTCGGATTCTTTTCCTCCTTTCCGTCCGAGATCCTGCAGCAGGTCGATATTTATGCGGGTGGCTACACGAGTCAGTATGGCGGTCGTATCTCGTCGGTCATCGATGTCAAGAGTCGCAATGGGGACAAGCGAGACTACGCGGGAACCGCCTCCGTGGCGCCGTTCGTGTCTGGCTTTACCCTGGAGGGTCCGATTGCGGATGACGTGGTTTCTTTCCTCGTCTCCTATCGGGAGAGCGTGATTGATAAAGGAGCTGCCCGTATCGTCGATGACGAGTTGCCGTTCGCCTTCGATGACTTCTTTGCCAAGACCCACGCCTTCATCAATGCCAACACCCAGCTCTCGCTCTCGCTCTTGCGAACAAACGACCGTGGGTCGGTCTTTGAGGGGAATGATCTGGAAGAGCCGCAGTCCATTGCATGGGAGAATCGATCAGCCTCTGCCCGCTACCTCGTTTTTCCTCGTGCCTTTCCCATTATGGCTGAGTTCATCATCTCGGGGTCGCGTCTGACCTCTGAGCAGAGTGGGATTACCGAAGATGTTCGTTTCTCCAAGCTCTCGAGCGTGAACACGACGGTAAACGTCACCCATTTCCATCGCAACTCAGAGGTCAGATGGGGGCTTTTCGCCCGAACTCTCGAGTTGCAGAGCAGCCTTGACGGTTTGTATCAGGGCTTTTTTTACCGGAAGGAATATGCGACCGAGGTCGGAGCCTACCTCGAACCGGAATTCATGCTGCCCTTTGGATGGCAGGTTCGTGCGGGATTGCGAATCCATTCCTTTCCAAGTCAGGATTCCGGATTCCTCGAGCCCCGGTTTCGCGCTGTCAAGCAGCGTGAACGGGACGAATTCACTATCGCTGCCGGTACGTTCCATCAGGAAATTGTGGGTCTGACCGACCGTAGGGACGCTGCAGGTATATTCACGGCGTGGACGACGAGTACGTTCGACCAGGGCGTACCAGAGGCCGTTCATGCCATCATGGGGTATCGAAGGGCTCTCAGCAGGGACGTTGAGGCCAGTGTGGAAGTCTATGCCAAGCGGCTCAACAACCTCTTCATACCTGAGTGGACGGCCTATCCGAGGTTTACGACGCGCATCCAGCCGGCAGAGGGCAGGGTGTACGGTGCCGATATGCGATTGGAGTACACTCGAGGGGGCTTTTCCAGCTTCCTGACCTACGGTTTGTCCAATGTTCGTTACACGGCACAGCAGGATGCACTCGAGGTCTGGTATGGTAGCTCAGAGCTAGACTTCAGACCGCCCCATGACCGTCGTCATCAAGTCAACGCGGTAGTCTCATGGGATACGGACCTACTTGATCTCGACATCCGTTGGCAATTCGGATCGGGGCTACCATTCAGTCGGGCGCTTGGATTCGATGGATTCATGATCGTTGACGGAAACCTGGATGTCTTTGACGAGCCCGGCAGTCGTCGGGTCATCTACGAGCGGCCTTACAATGGCATCCTGCCGACCTACCATCGCTTGGACATAACGGTCGGACGCGATGTGGACTTCGGCAACGGGATTCGTTTGAAGGCACTTGCTGGCGTAATAAACATGTACGACAGGCAGAATCTCTTCTACCTGGATGTTTTCACCTTGCGTCGAGTGGACCAGCTACCGTTCATTCCCACTCTCGGACTGAAACTGGAGTATGATTGATGGCTGAATCCGCAACCAGTTTTCATTTTCGAGGGCTTTTCGCCGCTTGGCTCGTCCTGTTGTCATGGACCGCCCTCGGCTGCGAGGAAACCGTCGACCCCGTGCTCGAGACCGATGAAGTATTCTCGTTGTACGGATTTCTGAATCCATCATCGGAGCGACAGGCGATCCGGGTGTTCTCCATTGACGGTACCTTGGAGCATACCCGCCCTGAGCCCATGGACGCGGTGGTTCGAACCCGTAATCATGCAAGCGGGGAGGAAGTGGTCTGGAGGGATTCCATCGTCACCTACGACAATCGAACGGTCGGGCATGTCTTCTATGCTGATTTCAGAGCGGACCATGGCACCCGCTATACGCTATCGGCCACGCGCTCGGATGGTCGGGAAACAACGGTATCAATAGAGACACCGCCGGACGGGATCGTAGCCATCGATACCATATTCTCGGCTCGCAGCTCCGTTATTGTCGACCTTATCTGGTCGAACGTACCCAGGGTCATTCAGGCCGAGGCCAGCTACGTTGTTCGCGTGCCGTTTCCCGATGGAAGCGACACGACAACCGTTCAGGTTAATATTCAGAGCGGTCGTGTAGAGCAAAACAGCGATGGTACCTGGCGCGTATCTATCCTTCCTTCGGCTGATATTGCGGCCGTGTTCTCTGCCTTGCAGATCCAGCCCGGCGTGACGCCCGTCTACCTGGACAAGATCATAGTCAGCGCGTTCGTGACGTCGAGCGACTGGACCAGCGCAGCGGGCGTGTCCGATCCGGAGCTGCTGGTTCAGCCGGGTACCTTCTCCAACGTCGAGAACGGATTCGGCTTCGTTGGTGGAGGATATTTCGACCGATTTGAACTTAAACTTGATGATTCCGCGGCACGAAATGCGGGATTCTCGGTAGACTGACCTGTCCCCTCATTCCGGACCTACATATACCACCTCATCGTGATGACTCCATCTCGTTTTTTTGCAGTGAAAGCAGGCGGATGCCTTGGCTGGGAGCGGATGCTGTCCCTGGCCCTGGTATCCATGGTGTCCCTGGTGCTTGTCATGCCGCTCTCGGCGCAGCAGACCGATCCCATGACGGACGGTATTCTCGCATTCCGCGCTGGAGAGCATGCCTCTGCTGTTGCCTCTTTCAACCGGGCGTTGAAGGAGGATCCTGCCAATGCCGAGGCCCACTTTCTGTTGGCTCGACTCTACTGGGAGACGGATCTTCGGGATGTCAAGGAGGCTGGCCGTCACTTGGAGTCTGCGCTGGCCATCGACCCGGGAAACGTTCAATACATGGTAGCGCTGTTGCAGCAACTGCGCGCGGATTCGCAGCTGTTCATCATTGACCAATCCAGGGAAGCCCGTCGTCGCCGCCTGGCAATGGATATTCTGGAGAGGGACAGTACGAACTCGTTTGCCAATGAAGAGCTCGGCGATACCTATATCCGGGACTTTTGGCGATATCGTAATGCTCTTATGTATCCGGCACTCGACTTTCTGCGGGCAGAATACAGGGCACGAACGGAGTACGATCCCATGGCCGGATATCTGGTTGACCAGGCCAACCGGTTCGATCAGGCGAATGGCGGCATAACGGAGTCCGATGTACCCCAGACGTTGGCTCAGGCCGGACCGACCTGGAATCCCAACCAGGTATTCATGGCAGATGAGTTCGATGTGGAGGCCTTGAAAAATCAGGGCGTCCCGGTTCTCGACCTCTCTGGCCGCGCCCAAGTAGCCTATGAGAGGGCCATATCCCACCTGAATACGGCCCTGGAGGCCGATCCGCGTCAGCGATCCGTGTATGATCACCTCATGGAAATCTACGCGCTAAAGGGGGAGTATGGCGAGGCATTGAACATGCTGGCCCAGATGTACATTTTCTTTCCTGAGGACCCAGAGCTTTGGACCTATCTGGGGTACGCGCATTACCATTCGGGCAACATGGAGGCGGCCTCCAAGTCCTTTGAATCTGCCTTCCGCTTCATGGATGAGGAGTCGGCCTACGCCTACAACCAGATCGAGAATATTCTTCCAAAGGACGAGCTTGAGGCCTATCGGGCGGATGAGGCAGGCTACACGTCGCGTTTTTGGATGTCGAAGGACCCACGGTACCTGACCTCCTACAACGAGCGCAAAATGGAGCACTACGCGCGCCTTACCTACGCCGATCTGTTGTACGGCTCCCCGCAGTTGGGCATCAAGGGATGGAACACGGAGCGGGGTAATATCCTGGTTCGCTATGGCATCCCGAATGGTGATGTGGTCATCATCCCCCGCTCAGGCAGCGGTGTGATGATGGGAACGCCAGACCGGGGCAACTCGCTCGAGGATCTCGACGGCAATGTGGGAGTGGCGCTCAATGTGGGACGTTATGGCTCCGGGTGGGATATGTTCGAGGAGGCAAACACCTATAATATATGGGATTACGGGGAGTTCAAATTTGTCTTTGAGGACCCCTTCCGTAATGGCGAGTTCAGACTGTACAGCCCATCGGCTTCGGACATATCTGACGGTGCGGTGGCTTACATCAATGATTATGTGATCAAGGCAGCGGAAACCATCAGGGAGACCCCGGAGCGTTACGAGTACGAAGCGCCCGGCCGCCAGATAGAACTCCCGTATGCTGTTGCTGCATTCAAGGGGAGCGATGGTTCGACTGACCTGTATGTGAATTACGCTATCCCGATCACGGATGCCTACAGCCCGGACGATGAGTTCATCAACATTACGGCCAACGCAGGAACGTTCGTAGTGGCGGACAACCGGGATATCCTGGTGGAGCGCCGTCGCACGATCTATGGTCTGCCGACCGCTCAGATCGTACGGTTCGACGAGTCCAATCTATGGGTAGATACCGAGCGCATGAGCACGCCTCCCGGGCGGCATGAGGTATCGGTGGAGTTCGAAACGGCCGGGGGTGGCACGGTGGCCGTGCAGCGTCGTGCCGTGGATGTG
>Ga0181584_10004153_pt1 | contig 10986 bp, 6 predicted proteins | sample 071ome_30_FD_132462 | JGI IMG/M metagenome (GOLD analysis project Ga0181584, IMG submission 132462) | Coastal salt marsh microbial communities from the Groves Creek Marsh, Skidaway Island, Georgia - 071406AT metaG (megahit assembly) | ecosystem: Environmental > Aquatic > Marine > Intertidal zone... | reverse complement strand
CTCGCTAGCAAACTGAGTGCTGACTACCTGTATCTGATTAAATCAATAGTAATTAATCAACAGGAACATTACCTAAGTAATTACATTAAAAAAGGAGTAATTGATAAAGGATTTCAGTCACTTATAAAATATAATGAAAGTAATATATACATATATTCCAGTTCAGATTTTGAATATTTTTCCGATCTAGTAAAACGTGAACAGTTTCGACTACTAACAAACTGACTTATATACGCTAGTTAATCTTCCAACTTTTGTATTTTTACTTATTTATGCGTAACCTAGGTGGTAAGAAAGGATGAAGTGTTTGCCTTACTTTATTTATATAAAGTTTATACGTTAGCTAGTGACGCTTTCATTAGTAAATATATAAAACGGGATTCAATATTTTTTGAATCCCGTTTTAGGAAATAAGAAGGCCTGGCATCCGGAAGAGGCTGGAGACACCAGGCAATAGCCGAGCTTCCCTCTCGGCTCCCGCTTATGCGGACTTGGTAAACTGTTAAATTAAAAAAAATGTCTTATGAAAGTATTCAGATGGGTGCAGCACTAGGCAAAAAGACTTTTGGAAGCGCAGTTTACAAGTTGGTAAATGAGCATCTCGAAAGTCTTTTTAACATAGTAATTTGCCATTTGAATGCTTTCCTAACTAATTAATCCCATGTTAATGCGCCACCTGTTTGATATTCGGTCACGCGTGTTTCAAAGAAATTCTTCTCTTTACGCATATTCGCTTGTTCATCTAGCCAAGGCAGGGTTGATTCTGCACCAGGGAAAGGTTCATCATTTAGACCAAGCTGAATTGCGCGACGGTTAGCAATGTATTGAAACTGTCCTAAATGTGTTTCAGCAGAATAACCTAGGATCGGATCGCGCAGGATATAACTGGTGTAACCTTTTTCTGCTTCATAGGCTTCATCCCACATATTGCGAATCGCTTTTGGATCAAGTTTTAGATTTTCTTCACGCAGAATTTGTTTCACAACACGAATACCAAAGGCTGCATGCATGACTTCATCTCGCATGATGTACTGCAGTTGTTCCGCAGTACCTTTCATCAAACCTCGACGTTGCAGTGCGAAGATTGGGCTAAAACCATTGTAGAACCAGCAACCTTCAAAGACAGCTGCAAAGAACATATAAGACATTACAAAGTTATGTAGTTCGTCTTCATCATTCAAATCGATATCTGAACGTAACACTGAATTTAATCGGCGATTTGCCATCGCAATTTTTTGATGAATCTCTGGCACAACGCGATAACGATTATAGATTTCACTTTGGTCAAGACCAATAGTCTCTATGCAGTGTTGATAGGTCCAGGTATGCAATGATTCTTCATATACCTGACGCGCTTGATAAATCTGTAATTCAGGCGCAGACATTTTTTCCATAACTGCCAAACCAATGTTACGCATGGCAAGAATGTCTGAGGTAGTCAGATAAGATAGTACGTTCTCATATACATGTTTTTCATTAGGTGTGAGCTTATGACGATAGTCAGTCACATCTTGCGCCATATTAATATCCAAAGGCGTCCAATGGTTTTTATTGGCATTAAGAAAGAAATTCCATGCCCATGGATACTTAAACGGCGCTAATTGATTAATGTCAGTATGACCATTAATTACACGTTTGTCTTCCGGGTTTACCGGCGCAACATTATGTGTTTTAACAGGCGCTTCAATACTTTCAATGGCAATATTCCCCTGCTCAGCCTGATTTAAAACATTTTCAACAACAGCAGGTTCAACGCTTTTCGTTTTGCTTGGTTGTTTCGCTAACGGGTCATTCCAATCCAACATAATTTTACCTCTTACTAATTACCGTTACTGACAAGCTTCACAATCAGGGTCGAGAATAGAACAGACCTTTGGAGCTTCTTCTATGGACTCTGGTTTAACTGAGTTATTAGCGGCGCTTTTTTCCATATGAGTTGCACCCAGAGAGCGTAAGTAATAAGTTGTTTTTAAACCTCTTACCCATGCAAGCTTATAAAGGTTGTCGAGTTTCTTGCCGCTTGGTTCAGACATATATAGGTTGAGTGACTGGGCCTGATCGAGCCATTTTTGTCTGCGTGATGCTGCTTCCACTAGCCAGCGTGGGTCAACTTCAAAGGCACTGGCATAGATGTTTTTAATATCATCAGGAATACGATCAATTGATTGCACACTGCCGTCAAAGTATTTCAAATCATTAACCATGACATCATCCCAGACACCCAGCTCTTTTAAGTCGTTAGCAAGATAAGGATTGACTACCGTAAATTCACCGGACAAATTCGATTTCACAAACAGATTTTGATAAGTCGGTTCGATAGACTGGCTAACACCACAGATATTGGAAATAGTTGCAGTTGGTGCAATCGCCATACAATTGGAGTTACGCATACCAACAGTTTTTACTCGTTCACGCAGACTATCCCAATCAAGATTTTGTTCGATATTCACTTGTAAATAATCACCACGAGTTTCACTCAGGCGATCCATTGAATCAATTGGTAAAATACCTTGACTCCAGAGCGAACCTTGATAAGTTGAATAGGTGCCACGTTCTTCTGCCAGCTCGGTTGAAGCCTGAATCGCGTAGTAGCTCACCATTTCCATGCTGCTATCTGCAAACTCAACAGCTTCTTCCGAGGCATAAGGCAAGCGTAATTTATATAAAGCATCTTGAAAACCCATGATACCCATACCAACGGGACGATGACGCAAGTTAGAACGTCTTGCCTTGGTGACACTATAATAGTTGTAGTCGATAACGTTATCGAGCATACGCATTGCAGTGTTAATGGTTTTTTGAAGTTTTTCTTCATTCAAGCCATTTTCATCAACATGTCTTGGCAGGTTTACCGAACCAAGGTTGCAGACTGCAATTTCATCATCAGAAGTGTTCAGTGTAATTTCAGTGCAAAGGTTTGATGAATGAACAACACCAACATGGGGTTGCGGTGAACGCAGGTTGCAAGGATCTTTAAATGTGATCCATGGATGACCTGTTTCAAACAACATTGATAACATCTTGCGCCAAAGCATTGTAGCAGGAATGGTTTTGAAGTTAGTTAATTCACCATTTGCTGCCATTTGTTCATATTCAACATACTTTGCTTCAAATTCAGCGCCATACAGCTCATGCAATTCTGGCACGACATGCGGCGAGAACAAGGTCCAGTCTTTTTCTTCCGCCACACGTTTCATGAACAGATCAGGAATCCAGTTTGCAGTATTCATGTCATGAGTACGACGACGATCATCACCGGTGTTTTTACGTAATTCGAGAAACTCTTCGATATCCAGATGCCAGGTTTCAAGATAGGCACACATTGCGCCTTTACGTTTGCCACCCTGATTTACCGCTACAGCAGTATCGTTAGCAACTTTCAGAAAAGGAACCACACCTTGTGATTTACCATTAGTACCTTTGATATGAGCACCTAATGCACGTACACGACTCCAGTCATTACCCAAACCACCAGCATATTTTGAAAGCAAGGCGTCATCCTTAATTGAACCGAAGATGCCATCAAGATCATCAGGAACAGTAGTTAAATAACAGCTTGATAACTGTGGACGACAGGTACCAGAATTAAATAAGGTTGGTGTAGAGCTCATGAAATCAAACGATGACAAGAGTTCATAGAATTCAATAGCACGTCCTTCTCGATCCAGCTCGTTAATAGCAAGTCCCATGGCAACACGCATGAAGAACGCTTGTGGTAATTCAAAGCGAGTTTCTTCTGAGTGGATGAAGTAACGATCGTAGAGTGTCTGTAAACCGAGATAGGTAAATTGCGTATCGCGTTCCGCAATTAATGCATGCCCGAGTTTATCCAGATCATATTTAGCCAATTCATGATCCAGTAATCCAAGTTCTGCGCCACGGAAGATATATTTTTTGAAATAATCCGGATAACGCTCAGCCATTTGTTTCTGTGTCGCTTGCGTAGACATTTCTTCAATAAAAGTCAGCGCCTCGCTTCGCAGCTTATCGAGTAAGAGACGAGCAGCAACATTGGAATAATTGGGTTCTTTTTCAATCAGCGTGCGGGCACTCATGACCACCGCATTACTGATATCAGACTCATTAACGCCATCAAACAAATTTTTCAGTACATCATTAAGAATGATGTTTCTATCAACTCCTTCAATGCTGTCACAGGCCTCATCAACAACCGACTGGAGTCGGTTGTTATCCAGAGGTACCTTGCTACCATCTGCAAGGGTGACATTAACAGGTACAGAATGTAATTCCTGTTCGGAAATTTGTTGCTCTATGGATGCCTTACGCTCTTTAGAACGTTCTTCGCGGTAAATCACATATGCGCGGGCTATTTTCTGTTCGCCGGCACGCATTAGCGCGAGCTCTACCTGATCCTGAATATCCTCAATATGTAAGGTGCCCCCATCAGGTAAGCGACGGGTTAGAGCAGATAAAACCTGATCAGATAAATCATCAACTTTTTGATGAATTCGTGTCGATGCTGCTGCAGTACCACCTTCAACGTTGATAAATGCCTTGGTCATCGCTACAGAAATCTTGCTTAGATCAAAAGTCGTGACCTTGCCATTACGACGTATCACACGATAATGATTTAAGGTGTCCATCACCGCATTGTGATTATTCGTATTCAACTTGGTAGGTGATTTTTGATCCCGTTGATTACTAGCTACACTAGCTACAATGTCTTTGTTAGCAGTGATTTCTGCTCCCATTTACCCCTCCAAATTATTACTACATTGTTTCCATGCCCGCCAACCGAGCTAGAAACTAATCGATTTTTGTTATGAAATAAACTTATAACACCACAACAAAATGTGGTCAATAAGCTCCTTAAACACAATATGATGTGGAATAGATTGTGTTTTATATCCGGATTACCTGTGGATAAGCTGGGTGTAAGTCTGAGTAAAATTATAAATAAAAATAAAATCGTATATTTTCATTCTCTTAGAATGATTGCTGCAATACAGTATGTTGCCGTATAAGATTGTTTAAAACTGTTGAAATTAAATTAGTAATAGTAATAATTAATAATAATTATTGTTTTTCTGGACAAAAAAATAATTAGGCTAGAATGGTTTAGGGAAGGTAGAAAGAGGAGCAAAAGAAGCCATTGATGCCGTCTTTAGTCACATAATGAAGCCTTGTCACCCCATTGATGTTTAGGTTTGTTGGTAAATCCGTCCGCGGTCTTTAAGAAATACTAAGAAAAACATTATTTTAGGCGGTAAATAACTTCACGCAAGGAATTGAGACTGTGTGCGGGCAGGATATTGTCGACATAAGGACGTGCAGCTTTGGCGCTGGCATCCTCAATGTAGCCTTCGCGGGCCACCATGGGGTTAAGCCAGAGAACTTTATCGGCTCTAGATTTCAATAACTTTAGCTGTTTTGCTAGTTCAGATGGTTGTTCAGTATCAAAGCCATCACTAATCAATATCAGCGAAGTCTTTTTATTGAGCATCACATTTGCGTAATCCTTATTAAACGTGGAAATGGATTGGGCAATACATGTCCCGCCAAGCCAAAGATTATTAGTCGCTTCCAGTTGCTTTTTCATGGAGCTAATGGAATGTAATTTAAATATCTCGGTGACATGGTGCAATTTCGTATGAAAAACAAATGCCTCGGTATTGTGAAAAACATTTACTAGTCCGCGAACAAAGCGAAACAATAATGGGTTGTTCCATGTCATGGAATGCGATACATCATGCAGAACCACTAGTTTCGGGGGTTCGCGTGTTTGTAATAAAAAACGCGGTTTGATCGGTATACCACCCTGAGAAAGGTTATGTCTTAACGTATGCCGGACACTCAACGTGCGCCCACGATTGGCAATAACTTTTTTACGCCGCAAGGAACGTTTTAATTGTGTTGCTAATGTTTCCGCCAGATTCTCCGCTTCCTGCATGGCTTTAGAATCGTTTAAAAAACGAAAGTCTGCTTTACCAATCGTATTTTGCTTACCTGCACCAACTCCGTTATTGATATCAATCTCGGCCGGATTGATCTCCTGACTACTTCCAGCCAGACCACTTAATCGGCCACTAGTTTGATTAATATTTAGTGACTTTGTCGGGATGGCCAAAGTATTGATTTTACCTAACCAGTAATTATTGAAGTGCTGATGAAACTGTTGCCATTGCGATGCTTCGCGACAAAATAAAGTACGAAAATAAATTTCAGAGAGTTGTTTGTTCGGTTCGTTTAGGCTGGAAATGGCATGAAGGCTATCACTAATATCATTTGAACAAATTGAATATCCCTGCTGGCGTAGATAATCACTAAAGCCAAGTATACGTTGACTTAATGAACTAGCGTTCATAAGGAGATGCGAATCAAACGATCTAGTTCGGCGGCATTAATAAGTTGTTTATCTTCACGGGTTTTTAACAAACAACCAAGACTATCTAGAATAGACTGTCTTTCAATACTGATATCTTTAATACCTAATCCTAACAATGCCATTGCCCAATCGAGTGTTTCAGCAACACCAGGAAGTTTGCGTAAATCTTTCTCACGCAAATGTTGTACAAAGCTAACGATTTGTCTGCTAAGTGTGTCATCAATATTTGGTACACGTGATTTAATGATCTGCATTTCACGCTCCGGATCAGGGTAGGGCATGTAGTAATACAAACAACGACGACGTAATGCATCACTCAGGTGGCGAACGCCATTGGAAGTGAGAATCACCATCGGGATGGATGTCGCGTTAATAGTACTGTATTCAGGAATGGTGATTTGATATTCAGATAGCAACTCTAAAAGAAACGCCTCAAAGGCTTCATCGGCACGATCGATTTCATCAATCAACAAGACCGGTGAATTGATTTGTGTAATGGCTTTTAAAAGAGGACGTTCAAGTAAAAAACTTTTATCAAAAATTGTAGAAAGATCTTCTTTTTTTGCATCGAGTTTTTCCTGCATATTAATCCAGAGCAACTGCTTGGAATAATTCCATTCATACACAGCACTTTGGCTATCCAGCCCTTCATAACATTGCATTCGTATTAATTCGCAATCGGCAGCATTTGCCAAAGCCTGAGCAATACTGGTTTTACCGACACCGGCTTCACCTTCAATTAAAAGTGGCCGTTGCAATTGTTGCATTAAATTCAGAATAGCAGCCATCTCACTATTAGCGATGTAGCCGACCTTTTCGAGTTTTTGTTGTAAGTCTTTCATAAAGCCTTACTTTATCACATTTAGTTTTTTAGTTTTTTGAATTTATGGTGCTCGAAACTGTTCACCCTATGATGCAGTTGCATGGTTTGATTCACTAACGAAGCTATCCTAGGTTTTAGTTGTGTGTTAACGGTAGTATTATTAAGACATAATTATAGAAATTGAGAATTTAGCAATAATAATGACAAATACATTAATCTCACCACTCTCTGGACTAAGACGTCTCATCGAAACTGGTCAGATTGGACCCAATGAAAATAAATTTCTTGATGATAAAGACCCTGTTTGGTCGCCACATAACAAAATCATCAACGTGACTCCGGGTCCTGCATGGGGTTCTGAGCTAGTGGATCAATTTTCATCAACTCAGACACGAGGTATGCGTGGTCCAGACGTTGCAAGATTTTTTACAAGTGTTCGCGCTGATTACGGCAGAATGGTAGGTATGCAGGCAGGTGGTAGATCACTATTCTTCACTGGGTCTGGTACTACTGGGACAGAAGCAGCTGCAGGTTCATGTCGTTTTCCTGATGAAGCTGAATCCGATATGCCTGCTGTTGTTACCATGGAAATAGGTGCGTTTAGTACAGCAATGGGTAACTGTGTTGAAAATCTTGGTAGAAAAGTTGTTCGACTGAAAAGTGACCTCGGTGAAGATCTTCCTTTTGACCAATTAAGAGAAGTCCTTGAAAAAGACACAGAACATAAAATCCAGTTAGTTATGCACCCGCTAAATGAAACGGGTACAGGTGTTACTACTGATCCAAAGAAGGTGCGCGCAATATTGGATGAGCTAAATCACTCGGCACTGCTTGTTGTTGATGGTATTTCTGCCATCGGCAGCATGCCTGCCAACATGACTGATATGGGTATCGATATGCTGATTGGCTGTAGTCAAAAAGGCATTATGGGTACACCGGGTATTGGCATGCTTTCTATTAGCCCTAAAGCATATGAGAGAGTTTATGAAGCCGACAAAGCATTAGCAAATGCAGGTATTAAAAAAGGCCAACATTACTTACATTTAACCAAAATGATTGATGCGATGGATTCCATGGGGTTACATCTTGAAACGCCAGGAAACTATGCTCAATTTGCTGTGGCATTGGATACGCTTGCCATTGAAGGTATTGATCGTGTTTGTGAACGCCATAAAGAGTGTTCTGAAGTTTATCGTGCTGCCGTACTTGCTGCAGGCCTGGAGTTAGTAGCAAAACATGAACACCTTCGTTCAAATGCGGTGACAGCAGTGAAAGCGCCGGAAGGTTTTGGTGTAAAGAAAATTACTGAAGTACTTAACATCATGTTTTCTAAACATGCTGTTGAAGCTGCAGCTATTCCAGGCGCGCCTGACTTAGGTTGGCGACTATGTGCAACTGGCGGCATTCAACCACAACATGCTATGGCTGCTTCTATAGCATTCTTAATGGCATGTGACGAAGCAGGCGTGCCTGTAGACGTTGAGGCAGGTGTTGCAGCTGCCACTAGAAAATATAGGGAAGTTGTTAAATATCACAGACCTTTACCGGGGGTTGATGCTTACGGAAGATAATAACTAAATAAGAACGTTTAAAACACAAAGTCAGTCAAGCTGTATTTGCTGTATATTTGAATACAAGATAACCTACGGTGTAAAAGTGGGATTAGTGGCAGAAAAAACTATGTTTCACTTTACTTAATCCACATAGTTAATTCGCTGCATTTTTACTGCTTCTTATGACGATGCTGCGAACAATCACATAAAATACTGGTGTTAGAAATAATCCAAGTAACGTTACACCTAACATTCCACTAAATACTGTTGTGCCTAATACCTGTCGCATCTCAGCACCAGCACCTGTTGCTAACATCAATGGCACAACACCAAGAATAAAAGCAAACGCCGTCATTAAAATAGGACGTAAACGAATTTGAGCTGCTTCAATAGCAGCATCTACATGATTTTTACCTTCCCGCTCAAGATGTCTAGCAAATTCCACCATTAGGATTGCATTTTTACTCGCGAGGCCAATAAGTACGATAAAACCAATCTGCGTTAATATATTGTTATCCATACCGCGAAAATGAACACCTGCTAGCGCAAACAAGATACATAAAGGCACAATTAAAATAATTGTGATTGGTAATGACCAGCTTTCGTATTGTGCAGATAACAGCAGGAATACAAACAACACACTTAATGGGAAAATAATAATACCGACGTTGCCGCCAAGTTTTTCTTGTAGTGCTATTTCTGTCCATTCAAAACTGATGCCGGCAGGCAAAATTGCGGCTGCCAGCTTTTATTTCGATTAATGCTTCGCCAGTACTTACTCCGGGAACTCCACTGCCTTGTAATTCCGCAGAGGGGTAAAGGTTGTAACGTACAATTCGATTTGCACCTTGCACCTGTAATACTTTCAGGATTGATCCCAGTGGCACCATGTCGCCATTAATGTTCTTGGCACGCAAGCGCAAGATATCAGCTGGGTCTAGTCGAAAGGGTGCATCCGCTTGCGCAATCACCTGATAGGTTTTGCCAAACAAATTAAAATCGTTGACATAAGTGGAGCCGAGATAAACCTGTAATGTTTCAAAAACATTTTCCACTGGCACATTAAGAATTTCTGCGCGATTGCGATCAATATCAAGATTATATTGTGGTGTCGATGAATCAATCGTGCTGAATACCTGAGTCAATTTAGGATTCTGATTTGCAGCACCTGCAAGTTGCCATGCTGCTTCTTCAAGTGCTTTTAAACCAAGTCCACTTTTATCCTGAACGATCATTTTAAAACCACCACCGCGACCCATACCACGAACAGAAGGAGGTTGCACTACAAAGATGGAAGCTTCTTGGATATTGCTAAATGCTGCATAGAGCTGACCAACAACAGAACTTGCCTTTTCTTCTTTTGAGCCAGAACGTTCTTCAAATGGCTTTAATAAAACAAATACAGCTGCCGAGTTACTGGCATTAGTAAATGTTGCCGCATTAAGTCCGGCAAACGCGACTACATTAGTAATGTTTGGATTTTGTTGTGCAATTTTAGTTGCCTTTTGTACAACTTCATCCGTTCTTTCTAAAGAGGCACCTTTGGGGAGTTCAATAATACTTATTAAATAGCCTTGATCCTGTTGTGGAATAAAGCCACCTGGTACACGTTGAAACATTAAATAGGTGCTGCAGATTAAAATGAGAAACACCGTTAACATAATGATAGGGCGACGGACAAAAAACGCGATAAGCTTACCGTATTTTTTGTTGCCAAAATTAAATACGGCATTGAAAAAGCGATACAATATATTAGGTTTTACATGGTCGGGGGCTTTTAGTAATAGGCGACCCAATGCCGGGCTTAAGGTTAATGAGTTAAATGCAGAGATAACAGTTGCAACAGATATTGTTAGTGCAAATTGTTGAAAAAATGCGCCGGGTATACCACCAAGAAACGCGCTTGGAATAAATACTGCCACTAACACCAATGCCATGGATATTAAGGCACTACCTACTTCTGTCATAGTTATTCTAGCAGCATCACGTGGCGCGACACCGTTTTCAAGATTTCGTTGAATATCCTCTACTACTACAATCGCGTCATCAACAACGACACCAATCGCAAGCACAAGTCCGAATAGTGACAAACTGTTTAATGAGTAGCCCATCGCTGACATGACAGCAAATGTGCCAATCAAGGAAACTGGGATTGCGGCTATAGGAATAATTGCAGCCCGCCATGACTGCAAAAATATAATGATAACCAATACAACAAGAATTAATGCCTCGACAATAGTGAGATAAACCTTATTAATCGACTG
>Ga0181584_10004151_pt1 | contig 10988 bp, 10 predicted proteins | sample 071ome_30_FD_132462 | JGI IMG/M metagenome (GOLD analysis project Ga0181584, IMG submission 132462) | Coastal salt marsh microbial communities from the Groves Creek Marsh, Skidaway Island, Georgia - 071406AT metaG (megahit assembly) | ecosystem: Environmental > Aquatic > Marine > Intertidal... | reverse complement strand
CCCGCATGGAAATTGCCGGCATCAGCGGTGAGGAATTCAAGGTCTTCCTGGCCAATTTCATGGCACACCTGCTCGTCGCCGCGGCGGCCTACCTGGTTTTCGTACTCAGGTCCCGGGGCAACAATGACGCCAGCGCTTCCCTGCAAACCGAGCCTGCCAGGCTGGACCGCCACCAGAAACTGACCACCCTGGTCATGGTTGGCTGGATCATCGGTGTCATCGGTTTTGGATTGCACGTTGGGTTCAGTGCCTACGCCGCCGCCTGCATCCTGCTGGTCAGTCGCGCCGCCAGTGAAAAAGACGTGATTGGCAGCATGCCATGGGGCGTCATCCTGATGGTCAGTGGTGTCGCGACCCTGGTCGCCCTGCTTGACGAGACCGGCGGCATGGAATTGTTCACAGCCCTTCTGTCCGCCATGTCGACGCCCGATACCATCTATGGCGTCATTGCCTTCATCACCGGTGCCATTTCCGCCTACAGCAGCACGTCGGGCGTGGTCATGCCGGCATTTCTGCCCACCATTCCGGACCTGGTGGCCAACCTCGGCGGTGGTGACCCGCTGGCGATTGCCCTCTCTATCAACGTGGGCTCGTCGCTGGTCGATGTGTCGCCCATATCCACCATCGGTGCCATCTGCCTGGCAACCGTAAGCGACCCGGAACAGTCACGACGTGTGTTTTTCCAGCTGATGGCGTGGGGACTGGGCATGACCGTCGTTGGCGGCCTGCTGTGCCAGGGTTTTGCGCTGGCCCTGGCCGGCCTTTGAAAAGGCTGCTCCTTTTACTGAAAACAGTAAAGAAATCTGTTACTTACAGGGCATATAGGTAAGACTTTTCTGGTATTTTGCCGAAAACTGCATTAACCTGCGTACTGTACCCACACGGTCACACCCCGGTACGGCGGCCCAGTAAGCAAGTTGCTAACAACAAGAATGGCATTTTGGAGGACAACACATGAACAGGATGAATATGAACATGCAGGCGCGCGAAGGGGGTTTCACGTTGATTGAAATCGCCATCGTGCTGGTCATTATTGGCCTCCTGCTGGGCGGTGTGCTGCAGGGACAGCAGCTTATTGAAAACTCACGCGTGAAAAACGCCACGAATACCTTCAACGGTATCGCTGCAGCGGCCTTCTCTTACCAGGACCGTTACGGCCGTATGCCGGGTGACGATGGTAACACTGCAGCCCTGGATACCAGGGGCGGCAACTGGGATACAGCCGTTAATACCAGCATTGCCGGCGGCAATACCAACGGTATCCTCAATGCCACCGCAGCCAACGCCTTTACCGGCGTCAATACCGGCACCCCGGCAGAGGAAGGCGCCCTGTTCTTCCAGCACCTGCGCGCTGCCGGTTTTATCACCGGTGACCCTGACATAGCGCTGGGTACAGCCGCCATCCTGCCGACCAACCCGTTTGGCGGCCTGGTGGGTGTCGTGGGTGCCACGCTGTGGACCTCACTGACCGGCATCAAGATCTGCATGAGCAACGTGCCCGGTTCTGCCGCTATCGCGCTGGACCAGCAGCTTGACGACGGCACCGCGGATAGCGGCCGTTTCAGGGGTCAGGACGATACCACGGGCGCAGATGCACCGACCGATATGGCCGCAGCCACAGCATACGCTGAAGACACCAACTACGTGGTCTGCTACCGTATCTAAGCCGTCAGGCAAGAAACAACCAAAAAACCCCTCTTTGAGGGGTTTTTTTTGCCCCACATTCAGGCGCTCGGGATGAAACGGGAATTTCTCCTGTGCCCGGGGAATACTCCCACAAATGGTGTATGTTTATAATCAGCCCTTTAAGTAACATTTTGCTGCTCTGGTAATGCTGTCACCTGGCCGAACAAATTTTATGGGGATCATGAATTTACCGGCATTGAAAATCACCCATGCTTCCCTGAAAACGGAATGGTCACAGGCAGTATTTCTGTTGCTCCTCATTGGCTTTTTCTCGTTCATTCCCCTGGGAATACTGGATATCGATCCCTCCGATTTTCCCGGCCTGCATATCAACCTGGACAGCATGATTACGCCCTCGGGCGATATCGCGCTGCCTGAAGCGGCCAGCTCGGCCGAATTCATCTTCATGCTGTTCTCGGGTGTTCTACTCAGTATCACCCTGCCGATCTTCACACCCATCGCTGCCTCGGTCCTGGTCCTTTTCCTGACAGTCCCCCCTGCCACCCTGGGCATCGGTTTCCCGTTCAGTGAAAGTTCCATCCCCATGCAGTACAGCCTGCTGGTACTGCTAATGCTGTTCGGCGTCAATGTACTCCTGACCTATTTTTCCGAGACCCAGAAGAAACAGAAACTTCTGGACGTCTTCGGCCAGTATGTACCGCCTGAAATCGTGGCGGAGCTCAGTACGCACAGCGAACGCATCAATCTTGAAGGCGAATCCAAGCACATGACGGTGCTGTTTTGCGACCTGCAGAATTTTTCCGGTGTATCCGAGCAAATGACACCGAAAGAACTGGTCAAGATGCTCAACGATTATTTCAACGAACTTACCGCCATCCTGTACAAGTATGGTGCCACCATCGACAAGTACATCGGTGATTCGATCATGACGTTCTGGAGCGCCCCGGTGACCCAGGTGGACCATGCCCGGCGCGCGGTGCTCGCCAGCTTCGAGATGCAGCGTGCCGTCAGCCGGTTGTCAAAGTCCTACAGTGAACGCGGCTGGCCCGACCAGACCATGGGGATCGGCATCAATACTGGCATGATGAATGTAGGCAACATGGATTCACGCTACCGTCTGGCCTATACGGTCATCGGCGATGCCGTTAACCTGTCTTCCCGCCTGCAGACCATGACCCGCGTATATCATGTTTCCACCATCTGCGGTGAGGAAACGGCCAGGAGTGTCGACGAAGTGGAGTTCATGGAGCTGGATACAGTCCATGTCCGCGGCAAAAAGATCATTTCCCGCATTTATCATCCCATCGGTCTGAAATCGGACATTCCAGACGACAGGCAAAAAATACTGGCCCTGCACAGGAAGGCATTGGACTGCTATTACGCGAAGCAATTCGAGGAGGCCGACGACATGTTCTGCCGGCTCATCCAGCAGCACACGGGGTTTGAACAGTACTATCGTTACATGCTGCAGCAGGTTGCCAATCACAAGAACATGACCCTGGTGAAACAGGGCGAGATCAGCTGACGCCCAGCAACTCCCTTTCCGGGTTGTTCGCGCCCGCTCTTTGACATGCAGGGCTTGGCAGCATCCCGGCCATGGCCGGAATCTTCCCAGGCTCAGTTATTGCGGCCGGCGCGGGAAAACAGTTCCTGGCCATCCTCTTTTTTGATGGTCCCTACATTGCCCACGTAGGGCTCGTTGCGCGCACGCCAACCAGTCACCATGACTTTCTCTCCGGGTTGCAGGGTGTCCTTGCCCCAGCCCTGGCGCATGTACATGTTCGGGCTGGCCAGTTCCAGGTTCCAATTGTTGGTGGTGCCGTCCTCTGCAGCCACGTCGACATAAACCCTGGCATGGGGATTGGACCATTGCACACCGGTCACCGTGCCTTCCAGCTCGATTGGCAGGTCCCGACTGAATTCTGCATCAAAGGCATGATGCGCACAGGCAAGTGCCGGCAAAACCAGCAGGGAGACACAGGCCGAAAATACGGATAGCTTCATGGATGTTCTCCGGAATACTCAGGGATCAAAGAATTGCGAGGACATTTCGTTTTCATTGCAGATGAATTCGATCAGGTTGGTGTCGAGCATGATGCCGTGCTCGACCCTGACGGTGAACGGCCTGGTATAAGAAGCCGGATCCTCGATAGTGACATCGATATTCATGCGGCCATAATTTTCACGGGTGAAGCGCTCGGTGATTTTGCCGGTATTGGTAAGCGGACTGCCGTTAACATCCAGCCAGACGTCATCCCGAAAGCCGGTTGATTCAACCACCAGCGTATCTCCCTCCCAGTGCCCGACCGAATAACCGTACCACCAGGGCAAGGCGTCACTGTCCGGCAACTCCCTGCCATCCAGGAATATCTGCCGCAAGCCGCCATTGCTTTCCCAGATCATGACGATGAGATCTTCTGTCTGCACGATTTTGTGCGGCTGTGGATGCTTGTGCAACTGCATGTAGCCTATCGGCAAGCAATGGGCATCCGGATTGTCTTTCATGTTGTCCGCCATCCTGGCCGCCTTGAGGACACGCGCCTGTTCGGTATAGGGCAGCCCGTTCTCGAAATTCTCGCCCAGGTCCCAGAAAGCCGCGAGGGGTGGTGCGTCAGGATCCTGCACATCTTCAGGGCTGGCCTGGCCAAACGGGGGGTAGTTCTCCCAGATTCCGGAAAAGTCCGGCGTGCCCCATGCGGTGCGCGGTGGTGGTGCCTCGAGGTCAGGCGCGCCATCAGCAGTTCTTGGCACATCCGCTGTCGGATAGGCGGGCCACTGGGAAAGTGCCGGCAGGCACACGAGAGCAAGAGAAACGGTCATTGCCGTCCGCAGGTATTTATTCATGGCAGGGCTTTCTGATTGTTTTTTTGCAAGATACCCGAAAAATTCAGCAGACAAAACCTCCGGCGGCCGGTCCACGACTGTCGGGATCACTCCTGTTCCTGCAGCAGGGACTGGCCGTGCGAATAGTAATCCGCAAGGGCAAGGCCTGCGGCGACACTGGTGAACGGGTCATGCTCCACCACCTTGCCGGGAAAACGCGCTTCCAGGATATCGCGTACCGCGGGTATCAATGAGGAGCCGCCTGTCCTGAGCACAAGGTGGATATCCTCATGTCGCATCCCGGCCCTGGCCAGGGTCTCGTCCACGGCGGTCTCGAATTTTGCCAGCAGGTCGGCGATCATGCCTTCGAACTGTGCGCGGCTGATCTCGGTCTCGACATCGATTTCAGGGATATCCAGCAGCGATACCGCATTGGTGGACAGATCGGCCTTGCAGTCCTTGATGGCCTGGAAGACCTGGTAGGAATAATTCTGAGTGATCAGTTCGTACAGGCGCTCGAACTTTACTGCCGACTCGCCACCCTGGCGGATCTTGTCCAGCACCGGAGTGGTGTATTCATTCTGGTTGAGGATATAGCTCACCGTCCAGTTTATGAGCAGGTCCTCGTAGGCATCGAAGGGGAAAAGCGTTTCGATTTCCTTGCCGTCCACTTCCCGCCGCCAGCGCTCCCCTTTGCCCAGCAGCGGGAACAGGATATGCCTGAACATGGCCTGGTCGATATGATCACCGCCAAGCCCGACACCATGGATGGCAGCAACATCAAAATGGGCGGCATTGCGCTTCAGGATGCACAGGTCCAGCGTACCGCCGCCGAAGTCGACGGTGAGGATGATCTCGCTTTTCTCACCTGGATTGGCATGCAGGTAACTCAGCGCCGCCGCTGTGGGCTCGGGGTAAAAATACTGCTCTGTTATGCCGGCGTGTCCGTAGGCTTCGCTCAGGCGCTCCAGCGCCACTGTGTTGTGGTTTTGATCGCGTCCCTCGAAATTCACCGGGTGGCCGATACAGGCCCTTTTCACCGGACCGGAAAATCCCGGCAACTGCTGGCAGGCCGTCTCGATCGCCAGGCGGATGCGCAGCAGGATCGGTGTGATCAATGCAACCAGGCGAAAGGCACGTCCAAAGATCATGATGCGCTGGGTATCCACACTGCCGAGCAGGCGCTTTGTGCCTCGAAACAGCCGACCTGGCAAGCTACCGTCATTGAAGGCCTGGCCGTATACGAGATGCGTGTCGGCTTCCATCGGCAACTGCGTAGACATATCCATTTGCCCGGTGCTGGACCTGGCCTCGCCGATGACTTCGACGCTCATTTCAACCTTGCGGCCCTGGTTCTGGGCGATATAGGTATCGATGGCTTCCTGGCCGGTACAGGTGACGAAGTCCCGGTCGATGTAACTGGCGGACGGCATGATCGGGCTGCCCTCTTCCAGTTGCACCAGGGAAATGATGTTGCCATCAAAGAGCGCGGCGGCACTGTTGGACGTGCCGAAATCGATACCTACCCCGATACTGACGGGTCGCGATTTCTCTGCTTGTCCGGTATTTTCTGCCATTGCCTGACGCATTCAATAAATCAACGAAAAAGAAGGGAAGATACCGAAGAATATTTTGCAGAACAACAGCTAATTCGCGGCCCTCGTATGGCAATTTCACGAACCCCCTGGCGCGTTGAATTCAACCGGGCTCACTGGTAGTCTCAGCAGTCCGTCCGTGTGACTTTGGCTCCTTCCAGTCTCCGACGCCGCCTGAAACCAAATCAACAATCACAGGCAACCTGACCAGGGGAACATCAATGACATCCACATACACCACCCGTTTTGGCTCACTCAACGATTACGACAAGGGCCGCGTCGAACCTATCGCGGACGACGTCCGCAACTACGCGTTTTCGAACTGCTTCGAAATTGCCGCCAGCAGCAAACCCTATGAGAAGGTCGTCTTTGGCCAGAATATGGAATACGTACTCGAGGCGATACGCGCCGAGGGTGATTCACCCTGGTACACCTGCGCCCACGACGAATTCGCCCTGTGCATGGACGGCAACGTAGAGATTCACCTGGTCAAGCTGGATAGCGCCCAGGCCGTCAGCAACCCGGACAAGGAAGGCGCCATTCTGGTAGCGGGTGAGCCCAGGGGAACCAAAATGGGCTGGATGAAGCTGGGCCGCGGCCACCAGGGCATGCTGCCCGCCGGCAGCGCATACCAGTTCAGGAGCAAGCAACCCGCCGTCATTATCCTGCAGACCTGCAAGGGCGACTTGTCCGTCGAACGCTGGTCCAGCATCTGCCAGACCGCGTAAGGAGAACAAATCATGACCAACATGCACGGATACAACGACTTCACTCTCGGCGGCTTCAACTTCCGCCGCGACGAGTATTTTGCCCACATCACCTGGAGCACGCTGGACGACCGCCCGATGAGCCACACCATGGATGCCGGCAACTTCCTGCGCGCCCTGATGCGGGACGTAGCCTGGGGCTTCTTCTATGGCTGGGTCAATTTCGATGATGTCATCGGCACCGTGAACCATTACGGCACCGTGGACATGTATGCGGGGTCCTTCAACGGCGCCATGAAAGATGCCGGCATAGATCGCATGGAGAATTTCCCCACCGACGATATCCGCCAGTTGTTCGAACAAATGCTTGCCGACTGGACCAACGCAGGTTTCGACCCGTTCGCGGCGCCGCAGGAAACCGGCTCGCCCTACGGTCCTAAACACGGCGACAACATGCCCGCCATCACCCGGGCCCGCGAACTGGCGCGGCGCTGTGTCGGTCTCGAAGGCGATCTCCCGCTGAGAACCGACGCACGCGGTGCTCCCGTGAACCGGGCCTTTGCCGATGTGCCCCAGGATGCCCCTGAAGTGCATCCGGAACCCGGTTTCGAGAACGAGGTGCATGCCTTTAATCTGTTCGCCTTCCTGTCGCGCTCCCAGGTCACCTGGAACCCGTCCTTCACCTCCGTCGTGAAGAACAGCTTCATGTGTCCCACAACCGAGGAACATATCCTGCCCATCATTCACGGCAACGATCGTGTCGAATGGTTCTTCCAGATGTGCGATGAAATCCACTGGAACTGCGACCACAAGGAAACCGGGGAGCCGCTGGCGCGCGTGATCATGAAGGCCGGTGACATGGCGGCCATGCCGGCCTATTGCCGGCACCAGGGTTTCAGTCCGAAACGCTCCATGCTGCTGGTATGGGAAAACGGCAACCCCGATCTCGTGGACGACATCAAGAACGGCAAGGCCCCCAAGGTACCGGTTGATTTCGAGGCCTGATGACGATGCATCGCCTGTGCAAAGTCCTGGTCACAGCCACAGTTGTTCTCGCGAACGCCTGCTCCGACCAGGTGCCGCCGGAACCCGATAACAACGTCTCGGAAACCATTTCCGTCCGCATCCCCCCAGCGCTTTATGAGCAGCAGGTGCTTGACCAGCCGCTTGCCACCTATGGCACCGTCACGGAATTCGCCATGCTCTCCCCCAACGCCGGTCCCACCACCATCGCCATCGCGCCCGATGGCGACATCTGGTACACCCTGAGCTCAGCGAACGCCATCGGCCGCATGCACCCGGATGGCTCGGGGATGGTCGAATACCCGCTCCCCACGCCGGATGCATCGCCCCGCATCATTTCACTGGGTAGTGACGGCAACATGTGGTTCTCCGAGCACAACAGCGGCAAGATGGGGCGAATCACCCCTGACGGCGAGATCACCGAATACCCCCTGTCGTCACCGGATTCCCAGCCGCGGGCCATCGCGTTGAATGCCGACGGCAATATCTGGATTGGCATGTTCGCCGCCGGCAGGATCGGGCGCATCACATCGGAAGGCGTTGTGACCGAGTGGGATATCCCCACCCCGGACAGCGGCCCCAGGGCCCTGGCTGCCGGACCCGACGGCAATGTCTGGTTCTCGGAATTCAAGGCGGGCAGGATCGGACGCATCACACCGGACGGCGACATCACCGAATTCGGGCTGCCCCGGCCACAGACAGGGCCAGGTGACATCACCGCTGGCGCCGACGGCAACATGTGGTTCCTGGAACTCAACGGTGCCATGGACAATACCCCGGTGATCGGCAACCGGGTCGGCCGCATCAGCATGGATGGCGGCATTAGCGAGTTTGCCATTCCCAGCGAGGGCTCCACCCCCATCAATATCGCCGTGGGACCGGACCGCAACATCTGGTACACCAAGAACAACATGCTGGGACGGGTCACACCCACCGGCGTCATTACCGAATTTCCGGTCGCCGCTGGTCCGGCCAGGACCGTGGGCCTCAGTGCCGGCAGTGATCGCCAGACACCGGACCGGCTGACTGACCGACTGTGGTTCACCGATCCGCTGAACAACCGGATCGGTTACCTGCAATTCGAGTAACGCCATCGCGCCAGGAGCCAGCCATGCCCTATCGACCATTCGTTCTGCTTCTGGCTATTGTCGGCCTCTGCCAGCCCGCATTGGGCCAGTCGATCAGGGGTGACGGTGATTTCTGGCTCGAGCAGGTACGCAGCAGCGGCCAGCCAACCCGGTTCATACGGGCGCGGGCATCCGAAAACCCCGAATTTCCCGCACCGCTCGAATAAGCGTCACCACCGGAGACATCACTTGCCCGCAGCATCCCTGACCCGGCAGTTTGCCGATGCACTTACCGCTTGTTCGGCAGCGAATAACGCCACCCTGGAAAAAGCCGAATACTGCCTGCTGGACTTTTTCGCCTCCTGCTACGCCACGCAGGATTTTCCATGGATACAGCAGGTCCAGCAGGTGGCACGCGCCAATTCCGCCACCCCGGCAGGTGGGGCCGCCATCATCGGCACGCCGTACCGAGTCTCCGTCCAGGATGCCGCCTTCGCCAACGCGGTGGCCGGACATTCCCTGGTGCGGGATGACATGCACCTGGGCAGCGTTTCCCACCTGGGCGTGGTCGTTATTCCTGCTGCCCTCGCCCTGGCGGCAGAATACCCCGTAACCGGCCAGCAGTTCCTCGAGGCGATCATTTGCGGCTATGAAGCCGGCGGCAGACTGGGCGCCATGCTGATGGATGTGGAAACCGCGAAGGTCATGCGCCCCACCGGGCTCATCGGTGCCTTTGCGGCAGCCGCGACCGCCGCAAAACTGGCAGGCCTGGATCCTGACAAGACAGCGCATGCCCTGGGGTTTGCCGCCAACTACATCACCGGGCTCAACGAATGGGCCGCCTGGGGCAGCGACGACATGTACTTTCATCCCGGCATCGCCGTACGCAACGGCCTGACCGCCATGCAGCTGGCCGCTCAGGGGGCAACGGCAGCGGATGGTGCCCTTGATGGTCGTGCCGGCCTGTTCGCTGCCATGAAAAAAGCAGTACCCGAACCTGTAAACCTGCCTTTCAGCAGTGGCGCGGAAATCCTCAGGGTCTTCTTCAAGCAGGTGCCCGCCTGCAACTATGCACAGACCGCAGCCCAGGCGGCGCGCAGGATCAAGGCGACACACGCACCCGACACTGCCGGCATCACCAGCGTCACCGTCCGCGTCCCTCATGCTGCCGCCCACTATCCGGGTTGTGATTATGCGGGACCGTTCAACAGCATCCTGCAGGCACGCATGAGCATCCACTTCAACGTCGCCAGCGCACTAATCCACGGTGATTTTCATGACAGCCATTACCGCGATTTCGGCAACAAACAGGTCGCGGCACTGGCGGCCAAAATAACGGTTGAGGTCGATGAGGCACTGACCGCCGCGTATCCTGGCAAGCAGGGTGCGGCGGTTACCGTCTCAACGGGTGAAGGCGCGCGATACGACACCGATCTGGAGGCAGTGATCGCCGCATCGACGGCAGAGATCTCCGCTCGCTATCTCGATGCGGCGGGTTTGGTGATCGGTCCGGCAGCTGCGGCGTCTCTTCAGCAGGCTGTGATGAGCCTGGCGGAAAGTGCCGACATCAACGCCCTGGCGCAGCTCCCGGAACCGGTACCCCAGTCATGAGGGGCGATCGAACTAGCGGCACTCCATCAGGCCGACGAGAAGGGATTCCGTCTGCTCAGTGTCGCTGCAGTTGGGAAACAGCTCTCCAACGCTGGCAATGCCTATAGCCTCGCAATCGAGGTGCCTGACCAGGCCTGAAGCGTCTTTTCTCAGCTGTTCTTCGCCACCACCCGGACATATCTGGCGGATGCGCATGTCGCAGTCTGCCTCTTTGCCCTCGGAGCAGGCAAAAAAGTTGGTCAGGCTGTTGTCCTGCAGCCGGTACTCCCAGAACACCAGCTGGTTGCCGACACGGCCGTTGCTGCCCGTACCAACTGCGCCGGCCAGCTCCGGCAGGATCGCATCCGCCGGTTCGTCAAAGACCCGCTCGGGACCGCCACTGACGTTCATCGTGCGCTGGGGCAAGCGTTCGAGTGGTTCAATGGGGGTGCAGGCTGCGGCCCCAGTGACCGCCAGTATGCACAGTCCCAGTTTTAATGATTTGATTTCAGTGAAAATTTTGTCCATAAGATCCT
>Ga0181584_10004146_pt1 | contig 10994 bp, 7 predicted proteins | sample 071ome_30_FD_132462 | JGI IMG/M metagenome (GOLD analysis project Ga0181584, IMG submission 132462) | Coastal salt marsh microbial communities from the Groves Creek Marsh, Skidaway Island, Georgia - 071406AT metaG (megahit assembly) | ecosystem: Environmental > Aquatic > Marine > Intertidal zone... | reverse complement strand
CGCCGCAGCAGCTCTTCATAGGCCCGGAGCCGGTCCAGTGTTTCACGTGAAACATTGGCCGTATGACCGAGTTCATCGACCGTCATGGGCGCCGGATTGACCATGGCTTTTCTATACCAGCCAGGGTTGGGTGCGCCAACTACTATATGTTGTGGATCAGGCGGCGGTCGCCGTGTCGCCAGAGGACTTTCGGACGTACCGCAAAAGGATGACCAGCGCGGCCGGCGTCATACCGGGAATCCGGCCCGCCTGGCCCAAAGTCTCGGGCTTTTGATGCGAAAGTTTCTGGCGCGCCTCATTCGACAGGCCCGGGATGGCGTCGTAATCGAGGTCCGGCGGCAGCACCAACGCCTCGTCCCGCCGATAGGCCTCCACATCGGCGGCCTGGCGCGACAGGTAATGGGCGTATTTGGCCTCGATCTCCATGATCGCCCGCGCTTCGGCCGAAACCCCGTCCAGCTCCGGCCAGACCCGCAGGACATCGGCGAACCCGACATCCGGGAAGCTCAGCAACTCGAATGCGCTACGCCGCACCCCGTCACGGTTGACCTTCAACCCGTGCCGCAGAAGCGCGTCCGGTGTGGCCGCACAGCCTTCCAGCGCGGCGCGGGCGGCATCCACGCCGTCCTGCTTACGGCGGTACGCATCCGCGCGCTCCGTCCCCACGCAGCCCAGTGTGACGCCCAGAGGGGTCAGCCTGGCATCGGCATTGTCGGCCCGCAGCATCAGCCGGAATTCCGCGCGCGAGGTGAACATCCGGTACGGCTCGTCCGCCCCGCGCGTCACCAGATCGTCGATCATCACCCCGATATAGGAGGTGGCGCGGTCCGGCTCGAAACGCGCCGTCCCGCCTCCTGCCAGCTGCGCCGCGTTGATCCCGGCGACCAGCCCCTGTCCCGCCGCTTCCTCATAGCCAGTCGTCCCGTTGATCTGGCCGGCCAGAAAAAGCCCCGGCATCCGACGGGTTTCCAGCGTTCGATGCAGCTCGCGCGGATCCACGAAGTCGTACTCGATGGCATAGCCCGGCCGCAGCACAACCGCGTTCTCGAGCCCCGGGATTTCCTTCAGCAGCGCGTGCTGCACATCTTCCGGCAGGGAGGTGGAAATCCCGTTGGGATAGACCGTGTCGTCGTCCAGCCCCTCGGGTTCCAGGAAAATCTGGTGATTCTGGCGCTCCGCGAAGCGCACCACCTTGTCCTCGATGGACGGACAGTAGCGCGGCCCCCCGCTCTCGATCTGGCCCGAATAGATGGGCGCACGATCCAGATTGGCGCGGATCAACGCGTGCACCGCCGGGGTCGTGTGGGTGATGTGGCAATCGATCTGGGGTGTCGTGATCGCGTCCGTCATATAGGAGAACGGCACCGGCGGATCGTCGCCGGGCTGCCGATCCAACCCGTCCCAGTCGATGCTGCGCCCGTCGAGGCGCGGCGGAGTGCCGGTTTTCAGCCGCCCCAGGGCAAACCCGGCACGGCGCAGCGTATCGGATAGGCCCAGTGAGGGTGCTTCCCCCATCCGGCCCGCGGGAGTCTGGAACTCCCCGATATGGATGACACCACGCAGGAAGGTTCCCGTCGTCAGGACCACGGCGCGGCAGGCGATCTCGCGCCCGTCCTGCAAGATCACCCCGGCCACGGCGCCGGCCGCATCCAGGCGAATGTCCTCGACACCCGCCTCCAGAATGTCCAGGCCCGCCTGATGGCGCAGCAGATCCTGCATCGCCTCGCGGTAGAGCTTGCGGTCGGCCTGGGCCCGGGGGCCCCAGACTGCGGGGCCTTTGCTCTTGTTGAGCATCCGGAACTGGATACCGCCCCGGTCGATCGCCCGCCCCATTACACCGTCCAGCGCGTCGATCTCTCGAACCAGATGGCCCTTGCCGAGACCGCCGATGGCGGGGTTGCAGGACATCTCGCCGATGGTCGCGGCCTTGTGGGTGGCCAGAAGCGTACGCGCCCCGACCCGCGCCGCGGCCGCGGCGGCTTCGCAGCCGGCATGACCGCCGCCTATCACGACGACATCGTAGGTTCCGGAATATGGGACGGTGAGGCTCATGAGCGCGCTATGTAGGCTGTCCGCCGGAGGCTGTCAAAACCCGATTGGCCACCGCTGTATCGTCCAATGTTTCACGTGAAACATTGCTCACTTTCCGATGCAGAAATCCCGGAACACGGCGTCCAGCATCTCGTCTATATCCACCCGCCCGGTGATCCGCCCCAGAGCGCGCACGGCAAGCCGAATGTCCTCCGCCGCCAGTTCCGGCAGTTTGGCGGTCATGGCCCGATCCAAAGCATCAGCAGCTTCCGCCAGTGCTTCCCTGTGGCGCGCACGCGTGGGCACCAGACCTTCATGACCGGACAGCATGCGGGACACGTGATCTTCGAGCGCCGCCAGGAAGGCGTCAATCCCGGCACCGGTTTTGACTGATACAGTATAATCCACCGGAATCCCGGCGATCTGGTCCAGTGAACCGTCCAAAAGGTCGATCTTGTTCGCCACCACAATTGTGCGTTCATCGATCAGACGCCTTATCCGATCCGGGATCGTATCCGTGGTGGCGTCCAGAACCGCCACCACCAGCGCCGCCTCCACGGCACGCTGCTCCGCACGGCGGATTCCCTCCTGCTCGACGGCCCCCCGGGCCCCGTGTATCCCGGCCGTGTCCTGAAGTGCCACGGCGAATCCACCGAGGTTTATCTGTACCTCGACCACATCTCGGGTCGTACCAGCCTCTTCGGAGACAATCGCGGCGTCGCGGTGGGCGATCGTATTGAGAAGGCTCGACTTTCCGACATTGGGCGCACCGACAATCACAACCGGCAGGCCAAGACGGATGCTCTCACCAAGTAGTCCGGTATGACGATGTTGGTTAATTTCTTGAATTATTTCGTTAATATTCGCCACTACCTGCGTGTGTAGTGCCTCGGGTAGTTCCTCGTCCGAGAAGTCGATTTCGGCTTCGGCATGGGCCATGATGCCGATCAGACGGGTCCGCCAGCCGTCATACAGAGCGGCGAGTCCCCCGTCATACTGCCGCAGAGCCTGGCGACGCTGGCGGTCCGTCCGGGCCGCGATCAGATCCCCCAGCGCCTCCGCACCTGTGAGATCGAGTTTGCCATTCTCGAAGGCACGCCGGGTGAATTCCCCCGGCTCGGCAAGCCGCGCGAGACCGGAGTCCCCGATTTCACGGAACAGGCGATCCAGAACGGCTTCACTGCCGTGGACATGCAGTTCCGCCACATCCTCGCCGGTGAAGCTCGCAGGGGCCGGGAAACGCAGCACAAGCGCCTGATCGATGATATCCGCGCCGTCCAGGGTCGAAAGATTGTGGAGCGCCGCGTACCGGGCCTTCGGTAACGCCGATATACCCAGTTTTTTCAATAGGTTATCAGTGCACGAGCCGGAAATACGCACCACCGCCACACCGGCCATGCCGGCCCCGCTGGACAGCGCGTAGATCGTGTCCGGGCGCGTTGCGTCCGTCGGCACGGCGAAAACCTACTTCTTCTTGTCGTCCTGGCCCATATCGGGCATCGCCGCCCAGAACGCCTTCTGGAACTGATCCCAGTTATCGGTGCCCATGGCCGTCCCGCCGCTCATCCACGTCCGGAACAATGTCTGCGGGTCCATTTTCTGCATGGCCTCAAGTGTCTGGCGCTGCCACTCATCCACCACCGCTTTCTGCGCGTCCGCCACATTCGGCAGGCCCATGAAGGTGCGCGCCTCCTCGGGCGTACAATCGACATTGATGGTGACTTTCATGTTCGCCGTCCGGGTCCGTTGCCAACGCTGGAAATCTCTCCAACCTTATATCCTGTCCTCCGGATATCCCGACACCTAATATCGGATACCCATGCCCGACACGCTCACCGTCGAATCCCCGCTCGGCCTTCTCGCGCTTCACGCCGAGGGAGACCGGATCACGTCCCTCGACTGGGTGGATGCGCCGGTCGAAGAAAACGCGTCAGGTGTCCTGCGTGACGCCGCCACACAATTGCGCGCATATTTCGATGGACGCCTCAAGACATTCGACCTGCCTCTGGCACCCACCGGGACCGAACACCAGAAGGCGGTCTGGTCGGCCATGCTGCGCATTCCCTATGGCGGCCTCATCACCTATGGCGAGATTGCCGACGAGCTCAACTCATCGGCCCGAGCGGTCGGGACGGCCTGTGGCCGGAATCCCATCCCGGTTATCGTGCCGTGCCACCGCGTCATCGCGACCGGCGGAGGTATGGGCGGCTACTCCGGGCGCGGCGGGCTGGAGACCAAGCACGCGCTGTTGCTGCTCGAAGGTGCCGTGCTGGCTTGATGGAATTCGGACCCGCCGATAGGCTCGCCCGCAACAACGCAACATGACCGCCCGTCTGAAGAATCCGGCGCGCGGCAGGGGGAGAAAAAGATGGTCCACGCAATCCGGTTCCATGAGGCGGGCGGTCCCGAAGTGATGAAGTGGGAAGAGGTCGAGGTCGGCGATCCCGGCCCCGGCGAGATCCGCGTGAAGCAGACCGCCGCCGGCCTCAACTTCATCGACATCTACCTGCGGTCCGGCGCGCGCCCGGTGCCGATGCCCAACGGGCTCGGCCTGGAAGGCGCGGGCAAGATCGTTGCCGTGGGCGACGGTGTCACCGATCTGGCCGTGGGCGACCGCATCGGCTACGCCGACATGCCGCTCGGCGCCTATGCCGAGGAACGCGTGATGCCCGCAAAGATCGCGGTGAAGCTGCCCGACGCCATTTCCGACGAGCAGGCCGCGGCCATGATGCTCAAGGGCATGACGGTGCAGTTCCTGATCCGCTCCTGCTTCCCGGTCGAGAAGGGCCAGACCGTGCTGTGGCACGCCGCCGCCGGCGGCGTCGGGCTGATCGCGTGCCAGTGGCTCAACCATCTGGGCGTCACGGTGATCGGCACGGTCGGCAGCGACGACAAGGCCGAGCTTGCCAAGGCCTATGGCTGCCATCACACCATCAACTACCGCGATGAAAACTTCGTCGAGAAGGTGAAGGAGCTGACCGAAGGAAAGGGCGTGCCGGTGGTCTATGACGCCGTCGGCAAGGACACTCTGCGCGGCTCCATGGAATGCCTGCAGCGGCGCGGCTACCTCATCAGCTTCGGCAACGCCTCCGGTGCGCCGAAGCCGGTCGAGCTCACCGAGCTGTCGGCGCATGGTTCGATCTACGCGGCGCGGCCGATGCTGTTCGACTTCATCGCCGAGCGCGAGGAACTTCTGGCCTGCGCCGGCGACCTGTTCGACGTGGTGTCATCCGGCGCGGTGAAGATCGAGATCAACCAGACCTACCCGCTGTCCGAGACGGTCCAGGCCCACAAGGACCTGGTCGCCCGCAAGACAACCGGCTCGACGATCCTGCTGGCTTAGGCGTCCGGGGCCTAGCCCCGGCCCGCGCCGCCCAGCACGAACGCCCCATAGACCGAGGGCGGGTAGCCGACCTCGCGCAGTCGATCGCGCGCGCGGACCCAGCCGCCCGCGTAGTCGCCCAGCCGGGCGCGCTCGTTGAAGGCTTCCATGTAGAGCTGGGTCGGCGCGTCCTCGACGGGCCAGAGACTGTTGACCACCGAGACCGCACCGCCGAGATAGAAGCTCCGTGCGAGGCCCAGGAAGTCGTCACCCGCCTCGGCGCGGCCCAGTCCCGTCTCGCACGCCGACAGGACCACCAGCTTCCCCGACAGGGGGTTCTCGAATAGCTCCGCCGCCGTCAGCCGGTCCGCCTGTTGACCTGAAGGGTCGGCCAGGAACAGCGCCGAGGCCATCGGGTCATACGGGTTGAAGGTGCCGTGGGTCGCCAGGTGCAGCACATCCACGCCGCCATCGACCGAGCGGCGCAATGCTTCTTCGGTTGCCGCGGGGCCAATCAGGCTCGCGACCTTGTAGGCCTTCCCGACCGAGACCGCCTCGCGCCGCGCGCCGGGGAGCTGCGGCAGCTCACCCTTCAGGTTGGGGTCGCCGAGCACCGCCGCCGGGAGGGGGCCGCGTCCGCCGCCGGTCGAGCGCGCGATCCATCCGCCGGTCGGCAGGACCACGACCGGTGCGCGCTCGTCGAGCACACCCCAGGGCAGGAAATACAGGCTGCCGCGCGGCACCACATAAAGAGTGCCGGTGGTGACCCATTTCGCGAGCTCGAGCCCGCGCCCGATCTCCTCGGCGGCTTTCTTCTGTTCGGCCGGAGCCAGAGGTTCAGCCGGGCCGCCGCGTGTTGTTGTTTCTGACGCAGATGCGTCCGGGTCCGCCGACTGGAGCGTTCTCGGATCGTTGGCCGTTTCAATAAGTTCACCGCGGGCCGATCGGACCAGCGAGCGCCCGCTCGCGGCGATGCGTCCGTTCAGCTCAGCGAGACGCTTCTCCGTCAGCGCACCCGTCACCACCTTCGCGCTGTCCGACGACACGAGCAGGAAGCGCAGGCGGTCATCGGCATCGGGCGGCAGGGCATAGGCCAGGCGATCGCCCGCACCGAGACGGCGCTGGACGGCGGAAAGCGTCTGGGTGCCGACAGACAGGGAGTCCGCGATCTCCGGGTCACGTTTGCGCAACTGCCCGATCAGCCGCTCGCGTTGCGCCAGCAGATCGCGCTCGCGCTTCAGGCCATCGCCCCGGTTGGCGCCCGGTGCCGTATTGCGCAGACGTTGGGCGCGAATGTCCGAGTCGAGTGCGTTGATCCGCGCGACCAGTTCAGGCTGCCGTCCCGCGGCGATAGGCCGGTTGGCGAGCATATCGACGAAGGCGCGCGCGCGTCCGCGCTCCAGGTCGCGGAACAGCGCAGCCATGTTGCCGCTGCGGATATCCAGTTCGATCAGGCGGCGGGTGATCTGCTCCTTGCCGATGCCGAACCGACGCTTGGATTCGTCTGTGGACAGCGATCCCGTCACCGCCTCGACGGCGGTGTCCGCCGCCCGGAAGGCCCTCTCTGCCTCCCGGGGCCGATCGAGATCGAGCAATGCCTCGCCGCGCAAGGCCTCGATCTTCCAGACCAGATCGGCCAGTCCGTTCTCGGCGGCGAACTTTGCGGCCTGGGCCGCGGCGGGTTCAGCCAGGTCGGCCCGGCCGATATCCAGCAGCGCGCGCACCCGGAAGCCGTCCACCGTCGCCTGACCGGCGGCGTAACCCAGCGCCTCGAAATAGGCGCGCGCGGACTGGAACAGGGCCGCGCCCGCCTCCGGGTCCTTGCGGTTGACCACCCGCGCCGCGCCGAGGATGCCGAGGTTGATGCCGCGCGCGTAATAGATGTCGGGATCGACGAAGAAGTATTGCCGGTTCAGCGGGTGGTGGACGTTGTAATAGGCCTCGGCAATCACGTCTTCCGCCGCCTGCGCCCAGGCCTCGGCCTGCTTGTGATCGCCCTTCAGCAACATGGCGCCGGCCATCCCCAGATAGCTGCGGAAGTGGGCGCGGGTCATGGCGACGTTGTGGGCGACGTCCGGCCAGAAGACGAACAGCGTCGGCATTCGCCAGTCTTTCAGGCCGCGGATGACGGTGACGAAATCCTCGATCGCCGCTTCCGGGCGGCCCTGCCACAGCTTGGCCTCGCCGCGCAGGAAGGCATCGGTCGCCGCGCTCAGTTCCGGCGTTACCACGAACTCATACGCGCTGACCTGCCCGGCCTTCGGCAGACGCGCCGATCCCGCATCGGGCAACGGCAGGTCGATGTTCTCGCGGAACTCGGCATCACTTGCCCGCACCCGGATCAGGCTTTCGTAGTCCGGGTTCCACTCGGTGACGGGTTCCGGCAGAGAGCCGATCCGCGCGCCGATACGCGGGCGCGCCCCGATGGAGCGCGCGATGTAGTCACGGTGTTCGGCCAGCACCAGTTCCCGGTCGCGGTAATCGGCAGCCTCGAAGAAGTCCAACGCGCGTTCCCAGACCGGTTCACCCGCTGCCATATCGCCCGCCAGCCCGGCGCGTGCATCAGCTAGATGCAGCAGGCACCAGGCGTAGCCCTGATACAGATGGGTCGTCGCCTCCAACACCAGCCCGTAGAGCCAGTGCTCGGTCAGCTCGATCATCTCCTGGGTCTGGGCCCGGCACTCGTCGCCCCAGCGCGTCGCCTCCTGCCAGTCCTGCTTGCTGAGGTGCGCGACCGTCACGCCGATCAGCGCGCGGATCTTCGAGCCGGCAAGGTGGCGCATCTCCTCGGTGTTGCTCGGCGGCGCCCAGTAGAAGGTCGGCGGCCACCAGCCCGGCGCGGCGCCCAGCACCTTCGTGTGATAGCCGATGGCGTCGTCGGGCTCGTTCAGCCAGACCGCGAGCTGGCCGAGCTGGGACAGCGCCTCGACGTTGTTGCCGAACAGTGCCATCTCCGCATCCGACAATTCGCGCACCTTCGCGCGCGCCAGATCCGGCTGTCCGGCATGGATCAGGTACTGCACCATCTGGGAGGACAGCCAGTAGTCGCGGAACGGGTTGTCGGCGGGAATCTCGGCGCGGATCACCGGCACCAGGCTTTCGGCCTTGCGCCAGTCCTTGTCGAGACCCGCGCGCCAGAACGCCTCGATGTTTTCCGTCACCACGATGCCGTTGCCCAGCACATCGCCCGCCTTCGGCGGCGCGGCGGCCTCGGCGGGCGTCGCCATATCGACCTCTTCCCAGCCGGTATAGGTCGTCTTCGGCGAGACGCTCTCGAACGCCCGGGTCTGTTCAGGTGTGTTCCGGACCGTCAGCGCCTGCTCGCCGATGGGCGCGATCTCGACCGGCGTCGCGCACGCCGCCAAAAGGAGCAGTACCAGCACGGCACAGGATCGGTGGAATATTTTCATGTGCCGGGCTTTCCGTCCGGATAGGCGACCAGGCCTTCCGGTGCGAAGTAAAGCTTCGTCGAACCCGGCGCGGCATCGAAGACGCGCTCCATCCGGCGCAGCGACGCTTCGGCGGCGGCCACCAGCACGTCCGGATCGGTCTCCCGGTTGCTCGGCACCGTCGCCGGATCGCGCGGCGCAACGATCAGTGTCGGGATGCCGTAGCCCGGTCCGTAGAGCCGATCGACAATGGCGTTGTAGAGCACGGCCCGGCGCGCGAAGGCGTCACGGAACGCCGGGGAGTAATCGCCCATGCGGAATAGCGCGTAGATGCGCTCGACCAGCCCGACCGCGTCGCGGGTCTCGGGCGTGGAGGTGGGCAGCACCAGCATGTGGGTGCAGCCGTCGGCCAGCGCAGCATCGACGGGGAGCGCCGCAGCCAGGAACCCGTCATTGTATTCGCGGCCGCGGATGATCTCCCGGTTGTTGGAAAAGAGCGGCATGGAGGCCGAGGCCCGCAGCGCCGCCACGAACTCCGGCCCTGTCAGTTCACGATTGTCGAAGACGCGCGCCGCGCCGTCGGCCGCATCGGTGGTGGCAACGCCGATCCGCACCGGCGAGGCGATCACCGCGTCGGTGTCCAGCGCCTTGCCCTTCGTGATCCACTGGTCGAACAGGAAGCCCACATCCATCGGCCCGGACAGCCGCCACGGGTCAATGAAATGGGTGTGGCCCGCCAGGTTCTGGTAGTAGATCGAGGTGCCGTAGGCGATCTGACCCGCCGCCAGATAGGCCACCGTCAGCCCGCCCGCTGAGGTGCCGTACATGGCATCGAAGCTGCCGGCGATGCCTAACTGGTCCAGCGCGACGGCCGCCGCCGAGCCCAGAATACCCCGCATGCCGCCGCCCTGCACAACCAGGCAGAGCCAGTGGCCGTCCGACATGCTGCCCGCCTCATAGCCGTTGTCGCGGCGCGCCTCAATCAGCTCGAAAACCTCGCCGTGGCGCTCGCCCAGCACATTGCCGTCCGCCACGGGAACCAAGGCGGGGGTGGAGGTACAGGCTGCGACATTCGACATGATCAGCCCTGCCATAAGGAGAACGGCGAACCGCCGCATGCAATGCGGCCGGCCAACAGCGCGAAGAAGATGGTGCACGGGCGCACAACCTCCTGTCCTGCCCAATCCCGACACGGAGCGGATTCTGTCCGTGACGCCCGGGCAACGCAAGGCGGTATGCCAAAATAAGAACGCCCCGCGCGGAAACCCGGCGGGGCGTCGAAATTCAGAGGCGTGACAGGGCCGCTACTGGTTCATGGTGTCGTAGAAGTCGTTGTTGTTTTTCGTGGACTTCATCTTGCCGAGCAGGAATTCCATGCCATCGACGACCCCCATCGGGTTGAGGATACGGCGCAGCACCCACATCTTCGACAGCGTGCCCTTGTCCACCAGCAGCTCTTCCTTGCGGGTGCCGGACTTGGTGATGTCGATCGACGGCCAGACGCGCTTGTCCGACAGCTTGCGGTCGAGGACGATTTCCGAGTTACCGGTGCCCTTGAACTCTTCGAAGATCACCTCGTCCATGCGCGAGCCGGTCTCGATCAGCGCGGTGGAGATGATGGTCAGCGATCCGCCTTCCTCGATGTTGCGCGCAGCGCCGAAGAAGCGCTTCGGGCGCTGCAGGGCGTTGGCATCGACACCGCCGGTCAGCACCTTGCCCGAGGACGGCACCACCGTGTTGTAGGCGCGCGCCAGGCGGGTGATCGAGTCCAGCAGGATCACCACATCGCGCTTGTGCTCCACCAGGCGCTTGGCCTTCGCGATCACCATTTCGGCGACCTGCACATGGCGCTGGGCCGGCTCGTCGAAGGTGGAGGAAATCACCTCGCCGCGCACGGTGCGCTGCATGTCGGTGACTTCTTCCGGCCGCTCGTCGATCAGCAGCACGATCAGGTAGATGTCCGGATGGTTCGCCATGATCGCCTTGGCGATGTTCTGCATCATCACCGTCTTGCCGGTGCGCGGCGGCGCGACCAGCAGGGCGCGCTGGCCCATGCCGAGCGGCGAGACCATGTCGATGACGCGCAGCGTCGGGTCCTTGAACTCCGGATCCTCGATCTCGAGGTTGATCTTCCGCTCAGGATAGAGCGGCGTCAGATTGTCGAAGTTGATGCGGTGGCGGGTCACATCGACGTCGTCGAAGTTGACCTTGTTCACCTTCAACAGCGCGAAGTAGCGCTCACCGTCCTTGGG
>Ga0181584_10004131_pt1 | contig 11009 bp, 9 predicted proteins | sample 071ome_30_FD_132462 | JGI IMG/M metagenome (GOLD analysis project Ga0181584, IMG submission 132462) | Coastal salt marsh microbial communities from the Groves Creek Marsh, Skidaway Island, Georgia - 071406AT metaG (megahit assembly) | ecosystem: Environmental > Aquatic > Marine > Intertidal zone... | reverse complement strand
TGGCGGACGCGGCGGGCGCGGCGGGCGTGGCGGGCGCGGCGGAGGCCGCCAGGGCAGGGACGGCGGGGCCCCGCCCACGTCCACGTCTGCCCGAGGCCGCGGCCGGGGGTCCCGCGGAGGCCGCGGCGGATCATCCCGCGGCGGCGGCCGTTCCAACAAACGGCGACGCAACCAAGACTAACAGATCCGAACGAACGAATGTATGTACGCATGTCACGGTTCTTCACAGGAAAAAATTGTCACGTCCAGCACGATCTCGTCACCCACCTCGCTCTTCCAGGATGGCCTGCAGCATCGCATTCTGCTCCCGCATGCCCGCCAGCTCCGCTTCGGCATTCCGCTTGGCCACTTTCAGCAGCGCACACTCCCGCTGAACGTCGGCTATGTCCGCCTGGAGACGATCCACGAGGGCTTCAGTCCCGGCCGCCCCCACCCCCGCCCGTTCCCGCTGCCGCAGCACGTCATTCTCATCCTCCAACTCCATCACGCGAGCCCGAAGCGTCTCGACATGGCTGGCGAGGATAATATTGCAGTCAGTCACCTCGGCGGCAAGCGACAGCACGTCGTCCGAGTCGGGGGAAGCAGCTGAGGTGGACGGACGTCGACTCGCGGACTGAAGCACCAGTGGATTCGGCGGTCTGGGCGTTTTCACGTCAAGTGCAGGAGATTTCATCCCGTCTATACCCACGTGGCGAACCGACGGATTGGGTGTGAAGGGGGGCTCCGATTTCATTCTTCTCGGGCGAAACAAAACTGTACTGTACCCTCCTGGCTCATCGGCCGAGCATGGGTCGTCAAGACGAAGAAGGCGAAGAAGACGAAGAAGACGAGAAAGTAGAAGAAGAAGAAGAAGAAGAAGACTCGGTTCATTCAACTGTCGTAGGTATGCCCCGCGCCAGCAAAACCGATCTGGCTCGTCCTCTTCTTTGAAAAAATGGCCGCTCGCTCTGCATGCATTTTCCCCCTCGATGCCTTTCACGAAACCAATTCGTACAATGACGAGGGTTTCCCTGTCGCCGCGGCATGCCGTGCGTCCGAAACCGTTCTTCTCTCGCGCATCCCTGGTCGTCTCGGCATCCGCACTCCCCTTGGTCGTTCTGAAGGGCGGGAAGAAGAAATTGCTCCAGGGGGATACCCCTGCCGTGACGCTGTTCCCGGGAGCCATCGACTGCGTCATCGGCAGGCCGCCGCCGGGTAGAGGGGACCTCGTCCTCGTCGTCGATGGCACGCGGGAGTCGGTGCTCGCGTACGGCGTCTACAACCCCGACTCGACGCTTGCCGTTCGCGTCCTCGGCTTTTTCGGGAAGAATGCCGTTGATCTCGACGCGCCGCCGCCCATTGACCTGGACGCGCTCGTTCAGGAACGCCTGCTGGCCGCGGCAAGCCTGCGGACGGAGGCGTTGGCGCTGCGGGAGGTGACGAGCGCGTTTCGGTTGTGTAATGCGGAAGGTGATATGGTTCCCGGTCTGATCGTGGATGTCTTCGGGGGCGTGGCGGTCGTCCAGTCGTCTGCGGCGTGGATCGAGGCGAGGCGGGGGGTCGTGACGGCGTGTTTGGAGGGGCTGGGCTACGCGGTGGTCTGGCGTGCGGCGGTGGACATGCTTGCGTTGGAGGGGATCGAGGTGAGCGACGAAGGGGAGGAGCAGGGAGCGCAGGAACGTCAGGTTGTCGTCATCGAGGAGCACGGGGTCAAGTTCAACGTGGACACGTCGAGTCAGAAGACCGGCTTTTATTGCGATCAGCGTGATAACCGGCGCGTGATTCGCGAGATTGCGCGGGGCAAATCGGTCGCGGATCTTTGTTGTTACTCGGGCGGCTTTGCGATCTACGCGGCGCTCGGCGGTGCGACGCGGGCCGTTGGCGTCGACTCGAGCCAGCAGGCGGTCGACCTGGCGACTTCCAACGCGGCGCTCAACGGGGTCGACGGGATGTGTCGGTTCGTCAAGGCGGACGCGAGCGATTGGATGGACGAGGCGATCAAGGCGGGGGAGGAGTATGATCTCGTGGTGCTCGATCCGCCCAAGCTCGCGCCGACCAGAAAGTCGCTGACCAACGCCACCAGGAAGTACGTCAGTCTGAACACCAAGGCGATGCGGTTGGTGAAGGACGGCGGGCTGCTGATGACGTGTTCGTGCAGCGGGGCGATGACGCAGGGCGGGACGTTCCGTAGTGCGGTGATCGCGGCGGCGGCGAGGCGAGCAGGGGTGCAGGCGAGCTTGGTCTCCAAGGCGGGCGCCGGGGCGGATCATGTCATCGATCTGCGGTACGGAGAGGGAGAGTATTTGTCGAATTACGTCGTCAGAGTAACGACGTTGTGATGCGGGGAGAGTATTCGTCGCATTCACATCGTCAGAGGGTAACGAAGTGCGATGCGATTGACTGGCAAGACGCGTGTCGCCAGTCGGGAAAAAGAAATCTTGCAAGAATTCAATCATTGAATTGGATATCATGTCGTGAACGATCGGCAGCAACCAGGCTGGGAAAACGAAGTATGCCACCGGAAGCGAGTGTCTGTTCGGGTTCCCCGCGGCGCCGGGCTGGGACGCGGCGACGGGCCTCGGCAGCGCTCGCTACGAGCCGTTCGTGTCGTGCGCGGAGCGCTACCAGGACGAGGTGCGGAGCAAGGGCCTCGAGCTTCTGCCGGACGGCTCGTATCGCGGATCGCCGACTGGCGGCCCCGACCCCGACCCCAACCCGCCGACGGCCGACGGCCGACGGCCACGGCCACACGGCGTCGCTGGTCGCGCTTGTCGTGACGCTGGCGTCCCTGTTACACTATTGAAGGAATGTACCATACACTTCCAGGACAACTAATTGACGTCCCAACGGTGCGCCCGGCGGGCGTCGATCATCATCAACCTGTTGCGAAGCATTTTCAAGGTGTCGGCGTACGCCGCCCGTTTCGCGGCGTCCTTCTCCGCGTTCCGTAACGCCTTGTAGTATTCGAACGCCGCGGATCCGGCCTCGATGCTCGTCGGATGCTGGTTCAGCATCCGACAGAGAAAGTCGGCGTGATCGCCGTGGACCTCGTCGCCCGCGTTGCGAGCGACGTACGCCAAGTACGCCCAGCTCGCCTCGTTCTCAACACATCCCTCGATCCATCCGGCCGTCGCCGCAAACTCCGCCGACCAATCCACGGCAGCGCCAGAACCTATCAGAAAGGCCCGCTGGGACCACGCGCTATTGTTCATCACGTCGCGATGCAAGAGGGACGTCGTGAACGCCAGCTCTCTCTCGAGATCCGCCTCCGTCCCCAGCTCCGACAAGACGGCCTGCCGGTGCGCCCAAGCGTGGTAGTTCTTGGTGTCCACCTGAAGACACGACTCGGAAAACTCCAGCTCTTCCGTCAGCACCCCCTCCCGGTCCTTCCCCAGCTCGCCCACGAGGTAGTTGGCAAACTTTCTCCGATGGTTCCAGAGTTGGTAATTCTTCGGATTGGCCGTAGCCACCCGCCGCATCAGCGCCCGCTCCATGTCGACATCGACGGTCGCCCCGTTCGTTGCGTTCGTTGCGTTCGCTCCGTTCGCTCCGTTCGCTGCGTTCGCTCGCTCCACAAAGCACCGCCAGCGCCACTCCCACGCCGAGTACTCCGCCGAGTTGATCCCTTCGATCACGTTTCCCGAGAGCTCGTACGCCTCGGCCCCGACCTGATCCCTCCGAATCAACTCATACAGCGCCTCCAGCGCCTCGCCCTGCTCCCCATCCAACGCAATATCCATCGCTTATGCGTGCGAGTACCTCGGCCCCTCGAACAGCCAATCGTCCTTCTCGACGTCGCTCAGCTTACTTCGCAGGTTGGTCAGAGTCGCTTCGAGCATCGCCTTCTCGGTCGAATGCCGCCGAGTATCCGCTGTGATCGGCGCGTTCGACCCCGCCAACGGCGTGATCAAACCCGGGGTGATCTGGTCGTCAAAGTCCTCGGCCGTGTTGTCGAGCAGCTCGAGGTCCGACGCCGACGAGTCACGCGCGGGATTGAAGTGCGCCTGATGCTGTTCGTACTCGTGCTGTTCAAGGTGCTGGTTCGATGCGACGGGTGGCGTGACGAAGCTTCCGGGCGTGATCGAGTCGTCGGTGTGTGTGTCCATGGGCGTCTTGGCTTGGCTCGATCGGCTGCGTTTTAACCGTCTCCCTCTCGTCTCCCTCGCCTCTCTCCAGTCGCTGCACGCACACGTACAAGTTCGAGCGCGGTCTGGTGCTCTACACTACTACACTACCGGCGTATACAGACGAAACGACGACGGCGGACGAGATTTTTTGTGACCGGTTCGGCGATCGCGAGCACGACAACAGCCAGGCCTTCGGTGCATCTGTGCATTCCGAGGACGACGACGACAATGAGAGACCCAAGCGCACGTCGATCGACTGCAAATACCGCGCCACCCCAACCCCCTCGGCTATCGCGGCGTCGATGGTCGTCGAAGCGAACGACATCAACGACACCAGCGACCGGGACACCAGCCGCGCTTCCCTGGGATTCGCCGTCGCGCAGTCTTCCCAGCGAGCTCCAGGACGCACGGTGGGCATTGAACTAGGCCGACGTGCGCTCGCTCTTCGCGCCCCCCCCCTGCTGGCTCTCTCACTCGCTCGACGCGCTTTCGCCGGGAACGACAAACAGGAACACGTACCTCCTATCAAAAAAACACTTCGCATGTACCGAGTGCGGCAAGTGCTGCACCGGCGCCGGGGTGGTGTGGGCGAACCGAGCGGAACTCGAGGCGATGAGAAACGCGATCGACGCCGGGATGTCCATCGAGGACTTTATCGCCACGTTCGTCGACAAGGATGAGATGGAGCGTCGCGGGGTCGACGTCGAGAAGAAGGAATGGTTCATCCTCAAGAACGCCGACGGCAAGCTGAACGGCACAGAGTACTGCGTCTTTCTCGATCCGGAGACGAATCATTGTGGTGTCTACTCGGCGCGACCACTGCAATGCTCAACGTATCCATGGTGGCCCGAGCTCCTCAGCAGCAGCGAGTGGCGCGAGGAAGGCGCGTCGGTATGCGAAGGCATCATCTTGGACGGCGAAGAGGCTGAGGTGGACCACAGCAAGCTAACGCCCGATCACGAGAAGAAGGCAAAGCTCGATAGTGCGCGTCGACCTCGACCTCGACCGACGCGCGATCGCACGCCCGACTCTCACTCGCGCTACGCGCTTCGCTCGTTCGCCAGGTTTCGTACGCTATCTCGACGAGTTCCCACACAAGGACCAATACAACTGACGTGTTACCTTGTAATGTTCAAGAGTCATTCCTTCTCAGCCGCCTCGGCGTCCGTACGTTTCCGCGGCAACGCCCGGCATCCGGGGTCGTCGCACGATCTGGGCACCGAGTGCGGCTCGAACACCCGCTTGCAGACGCTACACTGGCTCACGATCGGCACGAACGACACGCCTTTGCCGGCCGACCGCATCCCCTTGCGCGACGGGGTGACTTTTCTCTTGGGTGCGGCCATGAGGATCTGGACGAATCGCGCATTCGGACGAGCGGGAGGGGGCGTGAGGCACGTGCGTGGAGTGAAGAGGGCGCGGGCGCGGGCAGTCGAACACCCACCGTGCCGGCGTGAATGCCCGCTCGCTGCTTGTGGACGACAGCGTCGACTTGGACTGCAGCGTTCGCCATCGCCGCCGTCTGAGCTTCGAGTTGGGACACCAGTGCGTGGTATCCTCGCATGGCGCGGGCAATGCCCAGACAGACGGACGAGCGTGACGCCATTATTTCAGTTTTTGTGACAGTTCCGCGCGCGTAGAACGAAGCGTGTAGGACACGGAACCATCTCCGCCTCGAGATTATTGAAGAAGGAGACCGTGTGCAGGTGATATGGGCTCCGTCACGGTGCCGAAACCGAAGGCGACAGAGGTACGTGTGGATTCACGTTCCGTGCGGTCTCGTCGACGACCGCGCGCTCACGTCCTCACCACACCCGCGCAGGAGGAGGTCAAGAATGCGAGGGTGCCGATGGCAAATAGGGACTACTGCGTGGACGTGCTGATCCCGCTGAACGAGTGCCGGAGGGAGAACTACTACCTGCCGTGGAAGTGCGAGCACGAGCGGCACGCGTACGAGCTGTGCCAGTACAAGCTGTACAAGCTGCGGACAGAGCACTAGCACTAGCACTAACACGAGCCCTATCTCCATCTCTCGTATGGTTTCATGGGTTTATGTACTCTCTAATGTTAACAGCGACGACTAGATGCCCTCGCCAGACGTTCTCGACACGCCACGCAGGTCGATCAGTCTGGTCTTCACGTCCCGCAGCTTGCGGATGATCTCCGCGAAGGAGGGTCGCTTGTCGGCTTGGTCGAAGCAACATTCGATGATTTCCGCGGCCCATCGCGGGACGTCCTCCGGGATGGCGAGCCGCGAGTTGTGGAAGCCGACCATGAGGACGACCTGCATGGCGCTCACGTCCTCCCACGGGATCTGTCCGGTGAAAATCTCCCAGAGGACGACGCCATAGCTGTAGACGTCGCCGGCCTCGCTGTTCGTGCTGCTCTGCAGGACCTCGGGCGCCGTCCACTCGGGCGTCCCGAGCTTGCTGCCGGCAGAGAGCTTGGAGGCCATCCGGAACCGGCTCAGGCCAAAGTCGCAGATCTTGACGTGCAATCGGTTTCCGAGCAGCAGGTTTGGAGACTTTAGGTCGCCATGGACGATGGGCGGCTTGCTCGTGTGGAGGTAGTGCATGCCGATGGCGATCTCGAGGGCAATGTTGAGCTTCTGGCCCTCGTCGAGCTGTGCTTTCGTACGGTGGAGCAGCTTGAACAGGCTTCCGTTTTTCTCGTACTCGGTGACGATGCACATGTGCGGGGGTACCGTGCAGTAGCCCATGAAGTGGAGAATGTTGGGGTGTCGGAGCTTCTTGAGGATGTCGACTTCCTTCCGGAACGCCTCGAGGACCTTGTCAGAGAAGTCCTGGTCGATGAAGAGCTTCACCGCGACGTCGGTCTCCCTATATACGCACTTGAACACCTCGCCGTATGCGCCGCGTCCAATCCTGGGACCGAAGTGAATGTCATGAATGTCGATCTCCCACTCGAGGTCGCGGCCGTCCGTGCTGAACCGCCGTCGATCGTACCCGTAGGCGTCAGAGTGCTGGTTGAGGAAGTCGTTCATACTGTCCACCGAGCCGGCATGCGACCCCACGTATGATCCAGGCTGGCGGAAGAATGCCGAGGCATAGACGTCGCCGGCGCTCACGCGGTTGGGTCCGTGGCTGCCGCGCACCCCGATCGAGATTGGCGCCGAGTGTCGCAGGCTGCTGAGGTACAGCTGCCCGACGTGGCCGCCGCTTGCACCGCTGTCGGTCGCGTTCGTGGTCACCTGGTCGTCGACGAGCGTCCCACTGGGCGTCCTTCGCGTGGCGGCGACGGGGCTGCCTGGCGTCGACCCGTCCTTGTGCATGCCGGTGCTCGCGCCCGCGCTCATGCCCGCGCTCGTGATGCTCGTGATGCTCGTAATGCTCGTGCCTCTGTTGAGGTTCATTCTTGAGAGCTCCGAGAGGATGTTCGAGTTCGTCCCAGCGAGCTGTTTCTGCGCCGGCGCCTGAGACTGGGAGGACGAGTTGGAAAACGGCATCGACAGCCCGCTGTTCACGGACGCGTCCATCTTTTTTAGCTGCGGGCTCTGACTTCCCGCCGGCGTTGCGCCAGGCGTCTGGCTGCGCATCTCCCCCGACAGGGCGAGCGACCCGCTCCGATAGACGTCGGCCGGAATGCTGGCCTTGCGACCCGCCAACGCGCTGCGGTCGAGCGACTCCCTGATCGGCTGGATCAGGTACTCTTGGCCATCGGCATCGCGTATGATGGTCGGAGGTCCCAGTTCCTCGTATGTCGTCCGCTCGACTTGTCCCCTGCCTAACGATGGCCGCACGACGTCGATGCTCGCTCGTACCGGGACGGGGGACATTCCCGAGCTTGGAAGACCCTGGCTGTACCCATATGAGTGATAACTGTCCGTCCCGGCGCGATCAAACGACGAGCGGCCCGAAGACCGCATCATGGCACTCGCGGCTGGGAGCCCCAGCTCGCCCGTGCCCGCCAGGAGCGACGCCGCGGTCTGGTGCATGGGACCCACCGACCTGTCGGAAGAGAGGGTCGTCGATGACCGTGGCCTGGATGTCCGCGTTCCCAAACAGGGAAGCATGCTATCGCAGCTGGTCCGAGTGGGCTTGACGGGTTGGTGTTGTCCGTGGGACGCATCGTTGCTGTACTTCCGCCGGTGGTGTCCACCGAACCCACCGTCGCTGTGCCTGACCTGTTGAGCCAAGGGATGGCCGAACGGCGACAATTGCTCGACGACATTGCTCGACGTGGAAGTGCCATCGTCCACGCGAAACGCGAGCGATCGACGTTTCTCGTCCGCCGAGGCGTGTCCAGAGGGCTCGCCGACGCTGAACCCATCCCCGGCGTCGCCGCCGCCACCGAGTGCCTCACGTGCCGCGAGCTGGAGCGCACGGGCGAGGTCCGCCTCCGACGGCGGGGCGTTGGCTCCGCCCTCGCTCATTGCGCGTTCCGGGTTTGCCCGTCTTTTTCCGCGGAATTGGCGCGTTGGACGTCTCGCTCCGCACCCTGTCCCAGTCCTCTCTCTATCCTTCTTGCTTGCCTCCTTCGCACGTACGACGACGGCTACGATTGACTCCTGCTGCCTGCCGGGGCTTGACGGTCTCCGTCTTGGCGAGGCATTTTTCGGCCTGTGCCAGCTCCCGTTGCCCTCGCCAAAGAACACGTGTGTGCAGACACTCTGTGTATGCAGTTGAAATTGTTAATGCACCAGGGGACGCACAACCCGACGACGATCGTGTCGTACCGCTGGTGTGACGTGGCCAGGTTGCCGACCGGCACTTGATCGCGGATTGATCGAGTCCAGACGAGCGGCGCGACGCAATGTCCATACCCTGTACATATGACGGCGAGACCCGTGCCCCGCGCGTCGAGTCGGCACGAGCGAGTGTGGCGGCCCCCGAGCCACGGGGGTCTTCGCCTTGTCAAGGAGGGTGCCGGGCACGATGGCGACGAGATCAAGGCTCGGCAGACCTGGTGGGACCGGCGGGACCGGCGGGACCGGCGAGACCGGTGGGACCGGCGAGACCGGTGGGACCGGCGAGACCGGTGGGACCGGCGAGACCGGCGGGACCGGCGCAACGCGACCTGGACTGAAACCGGGATCATCAGACAGCCAATCACTCAAATTTCATCCTCATGCTCGCACACCCAGCACCCTCCCCGAGACCGGCATTCGCGTCCGCATCACCCGAACGCAATGTTCTCACCGTCTCACGCAGCAGCAGTGGCGCTCGCGATGTCGGCACTTCTTCTTCGCCCTCTCGTCGCGCTGCCATGCTATCGACCTTGACCCTGCTAACGGCGACCTCGGCACCCATCTCAGCCCCCCTGCCCGCCGCCGCCGTACAGGGCCTGACGGCCGGAAGAATTCCCGGACTCTCCGCGCCGGACAAGGACGGGTTCATGCGGTACACACGGCCCGAGGGCAAGTCGGGCGGGCACGGCGTCGGGTGGTCCGAGATCCCTCGCTATACCTTCAAAGTGCCCCAGGGCTGGGACGAGAAGCCCGTGAGTATCGCCGATCTGGGCGGCACGGAGATCGATCTTCGGTTCGAGAATCCGGACCAGGGAAGCCTGCTCGTCGTGGTGGCGCCCGTGCTGAGGTTCATGGATGTCGGGTACAACGCCGATGTGAATATCGAGGATATCGCCAAGCCGGACGCCATCATTGCCGGATTCGCACCCGAACTCTACGGCAAGCCGCTGGACGCCGATGATGTCATCGAGACCGAGGTCGTCCAGGACGGCGGCCTGACGTACTACCAGTGGTGCGTGAAGCCGCACCACCTGGTCAGCGCCACGGCCGAGGGAAACCGGCTCTTCATCCTCAGTACCACGTCCAGCAGCCGGCAATGGCGGAAAGGAGCCGAAGACCTGCGCAAGATTCAGCAGAGTTTCCGCGTTCCACCAAAGGCGAGATGAGAGGAGAGGAGAGGCGGGTGCTGCTCGTCAAACCAGAAGAGTTCTCTTCTTTCTCCTGTTCGTGTAATCGCACGCGGGATCGTGTTGCAACGATCTCTATCCCTATTTACAGAGCGCCGGAGGGACGATAGAGCGTCCGTGGCGCCGGCAGGAGACTCGCCCGGCTCATGCAAACCCCAAGCTGCGTCCTTCCTATGAACAGCAGAGCTTCCAGGATGACGCTTGTGACTGCAAGAGCGTTCGCCAATAGATGGGCGACCATGGTCGATTCGTCCTCGACGCCCAGCGCCACCCGGACGTTCTCGGTCTCCGTCGCGAAGAATTCGGAACCCACCACCGGCGCCGTGCGTCTGGGCAAACGGAAGGTCGCCCTGTTTGTTGGCTACGACGGCACGTCGTATCGTGGCCTGCAGCAGCAGCCGTCGCAGCAACACATCGAGTTCGACGACGGCCGGCAGTTCACGGTCGAAGACGTGCTCGAGGAGGCCGTCTACCGTGCGGGCGGCATCCTGGACGCCAACAGGGGCAGCCTGGGGAAGATCAACTGGGCGCGGTCGAGCCGGACGGACAAGCGCGTACACAGTCTTTCAACTGTCATCTCGATGAAGCTCGAATGCAATCCGGGGCTGTTCGAGACCGAGCCAGACGGGGGCTCGATCGCAGAGGGCATCAACGAGCACCTGCCGCCCGAGGTCCGGGTGTTTGCGGTGCAGCGGGTCGTCAAGAGTTTTGACGCGCGGAGGGAGTGCATCCGACGACATTACGACTATTACGTGCCGCTGTCGTTCCTCGAGAGGATGATCGGGTCGTTGCGAGGTGGGGAGGGGGAAGGGGGAGGCGCAATGGACGTCGACGAGGTCTTGACGCGGCTCGAACGGGCGTGGAAGTCGTACGCGGGGCACCACGCGTTCCATAACTTCACGAAGCGGCGGTTGTATCGGCCGAGCTTCCAACAGAAGCGGCGCGGCGGCAGCAGTGACGTCGACGGTGGCGAAGAGACAGAGACGGACGAGGACGCCGAGGACGCCG
>Ga0181584_10004100_pt1 | contig 11041 bp, 9 predicted proteins | sample 071ome_30_FD_132462 | JGI IMG/M metagenome (GOLD analysis project Ga0181584, IMG submission 132462) | Coastal salt marsh microbial communities from the Groves Creek Marsh, Skidaway Island, Georgia - 071406AT metaG (megahit assembly) | ecosystem: Environmental > Aquatic > Marine > Intertidal zone... | reverse complement strand
CCTAAATAAGCTCCAGGGACAGTAATCGATTGCGTCACCAGTGCGTTTGCACCGATGTGCACTTTATCACAGACAGACAGATGTCCTGTAAAACCCGTCATGCCACCAACAGTGACATCACGGCCAATGACAGTACCACCTGCAAGTGCAACGTAACCCGCCATCGCTGTTCGTGCACCGATTCGGCAGCCGTGCGCAATATGCACTTGATTATCAAGTTTGACGCCGTGCTCGATCACCGTATCGTCGAGTGCACCTCGATCAATCGTGCACCCTGCCCCGATTTCGACATCATCCCCGATGACAACCCCGCCGAGCTGACGAATTTTAACCCATCCATCAACTGACTTCGCAAAACCAAATCCGTCATACCCGATGACTGTGGCCGCTCCAATTAAGCAATCAAGACCGATCTGTGTTTTTGGATAGACAGTGACATTGGGGCCGATAATGGATCCCGCACCGATGGCCACGTCCGAACCAATTACAGCGCCAGGACCAATCGATACGCTATCAGCAATGACTGCACTTGAATCAACCACAGCACTCGGATGAACCCCATGTGCAAACGGGATCCCTTTCTCGTCGAATAACACAGAGAGTTCAGCGTAGGTCCGATACGGATCATCAGAGACCAAACCCTGTTTTAGCTCACCGCCCAAAGCTTTAGACACAACAACAGCACCCGCACGAGTGGTTTCAAGCTCAACACGGCGCGAATCGTTGGATAGAAAACTCATACAGGACTCAGTCGCCCGAGATAATGAGGCCAATGCTGTGACCTCAAATGATCCATCGCCCACTAACTCAGTCGCTGTTAAACGAGCGAGCTCAGCGAGTGTGTAAGCCATTAGAACGTTGAACCAATCGAGAACTGGAAGCCTTCTGTTTCGTCACGCGTTTCAGCATTAAGAGCATACGCATAAGTAAATGAGAGAGGACCAATCGGTGTCATCCACGCTAATGCAAGACCCGCTGAATACCGAAGATCACCCAACTCCACGTTATCCGCGTAGACCTGGCCTGCATCGGTAAAGAGCGACAAGCGTGCTTGATCGGTTTCTTTAACGCCCGGCATTGGGAATTGCAGTGCTGCTGTACCTGTAATCAGCACGTTACCACCGATTTGCTCACCATTCGTATCTACCGGACCCAAACTGTTATAGGTGTAACCACGGACCGAACGAATACCACCAGCAAAGAAGTTTTTGAGAAACGGTAGTCCAGATGAGCCACCAAATCCTTCACCATAGCCAAGGCGGGTCTTAAACTTCAGACTGACATCTTCCTTATCAAGTACCGGAATGTAGGTCTCACCCAAATAACTTGTGGTGTAGTACTCCAAATCAGACCCAGGAATCGACAAATCAAAGCTGACACGGTGCCGAGTTCCTGCAGTCGGCAAGAATGCTTTGTTCAGAGTATCGTAGCTGTACGCAGCACCCACTTTATACTCGACAAAGTCTGCATCCCTTGCTGTACGAGCAAAACCTTCAGATACCAAAAAGTCACCGATGTAACTTGGCACTGTCGCGGCCGTTTTTAAGTTCACATTTTGGATTGCGAAGTTGGTACTGACTCGTGACTCATCACTGATTGGGTAGCCAAAGGTCAATCCGATACCAGTGTCGTCGGTTGTATAGTCAGCAGTTCCCTCCTCATCAAAGTCCGTTTGCTTGAGGTAGAGATCGATCCCACGGCTTACGCCGTCAATGGTGTAGTAAGGATCTGTAAATGAGAAACGAGCCTCTTTGGTCGAGCTCGAACTTTGCAGGCTAAATGACAATGCATTACCGGATCCCAAGAAGTTCTTCTGACTCACCGCAGCACCGAGTAGCACACCCTCACCCTGACTAAAGCCAACGCTTGCCGACAGTGAACCTGAGGCTTGTTCTTTCACTTCATACACTACGTCCACCTGATCTGCTTGATCAGGAACTGGTCGTGTTGAAACACGAACAAGACTAAAGAAACCTAACCGCTGTAAGTTGATCTTACCCTTTTCAATCGCAGCCGCTGAACTCACAGACGCTTCAAGCTGAGGAATTTCACGACGTAGTACGACGTCTGACGTATCTGTGTTGCCGCGGAATTCCACACGCCGCACATACACTAAAGGACCTGGAGTCACTACGAGTGTCACGTCAACTGTCTGTGCTTCATCATTGATTTCAGGAACCGCACGCACCTGAGCTCTCGCATAACCTGCGTCCCCGAGCTTTTTACTCATGGTGCTGACAGCCTCATTCACCAAACGGCGGCTGAAAATCTCACCTGTTTGCAGAGTCATCTCTTCAACTGCAGACGACAGATCAATTGGTTGATCGCCACCAACATTCACAGAACCCACGCGGAACTCTTTGCCTTCATCCACGCTGATCGTGATAAACACATCTTCAAGATTTTCAGAGAGCTCGACTTGCGGCTCTGAAACCTCAACGTTCACATAGCCACGGTTTAAGTAATACGACCGAATAGCCTCGACATCGGCATTGAGTTTTTCAGTCTCGTAGTTATTTGATCCAGAGAACCACGTAAATAGACCAGCCTCTGTGAGAGACATTTCGCCCAACAACGTATCATCATCAAACGCTTCATTACCGACGATTGCGATCCGAGAAATCGTTGCAACAGATCCTTCAAAAATTGAAATCTTCAAGCCGACACGATTACGGTCTTGCTCGATAATCTCTGAACTGACTGTCGCATCATAGCGGCCACGACTGGTGTACTGACGCTGAATCGCCTGCTCAAGCTGATCAAGTGTCGCGCGCTTTAATACATCACCCTCAACGATCCCAGCCCGACGAAGACTATCCAGTAGATCTTCTGTCTTGATGGCCTGGTTGCCCTCAATATCTATCCGCGAGACGGCTGGGCGCTCGGTTACTTCGATCACAAGCACATCACCATCGGCACGTACTTCAACTTGATCAAAAAATCCTGTTTCGAATAACGCACGAGTGGCTAATGAAATATCTGCATCCGTAACGCGATCGCCTGGTTGAATCGTGAGCGCATCGAATACAGAACCCGACGAAACACGCTTCAAACCGTCAATACGGATATCCGATGCCTGAAATGGCTCTGCAGCATGAGCAGAAATCGCAAGTGCAAGCGCTAGTGCGCTCAGCGGTAAAGTACAACGCATGTATGAACTTCCTGGTTCGACGGCCTACAACCGCATCAAATCATTATAAAAGGCAAAAAACATCAGACCCATCAACAATGCCATGCCGATTCGGATACCTTGCATCTGAACCTGCTCTGGGACTGGTTTACCTCGCAGCCATTCCACCGCGAAAAATACCAGATGCCCGCCATCAAGCACAGGAATTGGCAGTAGATTTAAAACACCCAAACTCACACTGAGATAGGCAATAAAACTTAAATAGGCGTACCAGCCTGAACTGGCAGAGTCCCCGGCCACTCTAGCAATGGTCAACGGACCACTCAAGTTCTCGGGCGATAGCGCACCCGTAATCATTTTCCCGATGGACTCAACCGTCAACCAACTCATTTCGACGGTCCGCTCCACACCAACCCAAAGTGCTTTGACGGGATTTTCTTGTACTGTCCGAATTAATTCAGGTGGCAGTGGCTTGACGACAGGCGCGACACCTAAGAATCCGTAAGGACCATCTGGACCTTCGCGCGTCTCGGGAATCACGGTAATTGTCTGTGTCAGACCAGCTCTCTCAACCGTTAGATCGGTTGAAAGCCCGTAGGCTACTTTAATGGCCGTTACGAACTCTGCCCAATCAGCGACGGGGTTCCCATTCACCGAGGTGACACGATCGCCGACTAAAAGACCTGCGGCTTCTCCTGCTCCACCTGGAATCACGCGGGCCAGTTGGGCCTCAATTGGTGGAGACCATGGACGTACCCCAAACGAGACCAGCGGGCTCTCATCGGTAATTAAATCATCCGGTACAGGCATGGTAACTGTATTCACAATGCTTGAATCCAACGGACGAAGACCAATCTGGACTGTCTTTTGGTCACCAATAACATCGACCATAGCGATCGAAATCCGTTCCCATGATTCCATTGGGCGACCATCAAATGAGACCACCTCAGCTGGGAGCCTCGTTTTCATCGCTGTTTCAGCAGGTAACTCGCCAGCAATCGGGACTGGTGTCTGAACGCCGATCATGCTGATCAATGCATACACGAGCGCCGCAAAGATCAAATTAATACCAGGTCCGGCTGCGACAATTGCAAACCGCTGGCCGACAGTTTTTTGATCAAAGGCTTCTACACGTTCATCATCTGAGATTGATTGCTCACGCCCATCGAGCATTTTGACGTACCCACCGAGCGGAATCGCCGCGATACAAAACTCGGTTCCTGATTGATCTTTCCAGGTGTAGAGCGGACGCCCAAAACCCACAGAGAAACGCAACACCCGCACGCCACACCGTTTTGCCACCCAATAGTGACCAAATTCATGCACTGTTACCAAAACACCTAAGGCAACAATGGTCGCGAGAATTGTCGTAATCATGCGCGCTCCGTAATCCAAACATCCGCTATCTGACGACTCATCCTATCAATTGAGAGCACATCATCAATAGAGGATATAGGCTGTATAGCGATCTGATTCAAGCAATCGGACACAAGTTCAGTAATTTCAGTAAAACCAATGTGTTCATTTAAGAATGCATCAACTGCAACTTCATTCGCTGCATTGAGGATAATTGGACGATCGCCGCCTTCAGCGCTTGCTTGACGGGCGAGCGCTAGAGCCGGAAACGCGTCGTGATTCACTGGCTCAAAGTGCAGCTTTGATAATTTAGTGAGATTCAACCGCTCGACGTTAATATCCAATCGGTCTGGAAAACCAAGCGCATGCGCGATAGGGATCCGCATATCAGGGCTTCCAAGCTGTGCGAGCATCGATCCATCAACAAACTCAACCAACGAGTGCACGGTCGATTCCGGGTGAATCACAACGTCTATCGCACTTTCAGGGACATTGAACAGATGCGTTGCCTCAATTAACTCAAGGCCTTTATTCATTAAAGTCGCTGAATCAACGGAAATTTTCCGCCCCATTGACCAGTTGGGATGAGCAACAGCTTGATCGGGCGTCGCTGCTGCCATCGCATCAAGACTCCACTCACGGAACGGACCTCCAGAGCAGGTCAATACCAATTGCTTCAATCCAGAGATCGGTTGACCGACGAGATAACTATCGGGAAGGCACTGAAACATTGCATTGTGCTCTGAATCAATAGGCAGAAGCATCGCACCCTTTGCTTGGGCTTCTGACATCATCAGTTCACCGCCCATCACCAGCGCTTCTTTGTTAGCAACGCACACACGCTTACCTGCACTGACAGCAGCATACGTTGAGACCAAACCCGCGCCACCGACAATGGCAGCCATCACAACATCCACTTCAGATGCACAAGCAGCTTCAGTAAGCGAATGCTCCCCAAACGCAAGCGAACCATTGAAGCTTTTTGGAAGCTTTTCCATTAGTGCATTGGCTTTTGATTGATCAGTCAAAATCACATGCTTCGGTTGGAATCGGTCAATAACTCGGACCAATTTGTCGACCGAACTGTGTGCACTCACAACTTCAAGATGAAATCGCTCTGGGTGAGCCTCAATCACTGATAGTGTTGATTCACCAATGGAGCCTGTCGCCCCAAATAAAGCGACGCCGATCGTCATAACAGAGGCCAGCCTGTGAGATAGACACTCAATGCAAATACTGGCGTTGCAGCGGTTAATGAATCGATCCGGTCCATCACACCACCATGACCTGGCAACAGAGAGCTTGAATCTTTCACGCCCTGCTCACGCTTAATCAGACTCTCAAAAAGATCGCCAAGAACCGAAAACAACACGGTGATTGCGACAATGCCAATCAGAACAGACCAAGCGACCGGAGAAAATAAATGATCGGTAGGTTCGCCGATTGAGGCGCCGAGCATACCGACGGCTAAAGCAACGATCATCCCGCCGACGAGTCCCGCCCAACTTTTACCAGGACTAACATTTGGTGCTAGCTTCACAGTACCGAACTGACGACCCACAAAATATGCGCCCACATCAGCGGCCCAAATGATCGTAACGAGAAGTGCAATTAACAAAAGATGTGCATCGTGACGACGCAGATATAACAAAGCAACATATGCTGGGATAAGAACTAAGAGACCGAAGCCAAGCTTCATCCGCTTACCACCAACTTGCTCTTTACTTTTGGGGTACATCATCACCATCGCAGCCGCGCCGATCCAGAAAATACAGCCAATTCCCAAAAGCATCGGAACATAGACTGTCGGCAGTACATACGACCAAATCAATACCCCGGCAAAGACTGCCAACAACATCCAAGTGAGCAGACGGCTCACAAGTCCTGATAAACGGATCCATTCCCATGCGCCAACGAGCACAATAAGGCCCACGCACATGGCAAATGCATCTTCAGGTAGAACGAACAAAATCAGCAGAGCAATTGGCAACATGACCAACGCTGTCAAAACACGCGCTTTCAGCATCGCTAGCCCCTCACCTGCTCTGAGGTCTGGCCAAAGCGTCGCTCTCGGCCGGCATACTCAAGAAGGCACGCATCCAATACTTCACCATCGAAATCAGGCCATAACACATCACTGAAAACGAGTTCAGCATAGGCCGACTGCCACAATAAAAAATTGGAAATCCGGTGCTCACCACCGGTCCGAATCAAAAGATCCACACTTGACTGCCCTGATAAATTCTGATTATTTTCAAACAGTTGCTCATTAATCTCCTGCAACTCAAGCGTCCCTTCTTGCACTTGAGCTGCCAGACGTTTTGCAGTGTCCGCAATATCCCAGCGTCCACCATAGTTCGCAAGAATATTCAGCTTAAGCCGTGTACCAGTCGCTGTCGCCTCTTCTGCGCGCACCATGGCGTGAATCAGAGAATCCGAAAATCGTGATCGATCACCAATGACTTCGATTGCGATCTTATTTTCGACGAGCTCAGGAACTTCATCATTCAGCGATTTTTCAAACAATCGCATCAACCCGTCTACTTCTAATTTGGGTCGATTCCAATTCTCGCTCGAAAAGGCAAACACTGAGAGCGTGTGAACTCCGCGTTCGATGCATTTTCGGATCACACGACGAAGCGCATCCGCACCGGCAGCATGTCCTGCTAGTTTTCTTTTACCATGCAGTTTTGCCCAACGATTATTGCCATCCATGATGATGGCAATATGACCTGGAATATGAGGTTCCGTCATGAACCTCAGACTTCCATCAAGTCAGCTTCTTTGTCCTGTAGCAACTGATCGATACGTTTCACGATCTCATCAGTCAGTTTTTGGATATCATCACCTGCTCGGCGATCATCGTCCTCGGTGATTTCCTTTTCTTTCAAAAGGTCTTTCACGTCAGCCAAGGCATCTCGGCGAATGTTACGTACAGCAACTTTTGCTTGCTCTGCTTCAGCGCGCGCTTGCTTGGTGTACCCCTTCCGTGTTTCTTCGGTCAATGGAGGCATTGGAACGCGAATCACATCACCCGCAGATGCTGGGTTCAAGCCAAGATCAGACTTCATAATAGCCTTCTCAACATCGCCCACCATCGGCTTTTCCCAAGGAGTCACAGCCAGTGTTCTTGCATCTTCGACAGTGATATTTGCGACCTGGCTAATAGGAACTTCTGAGCCGTAATAATCCACACGGACTGCGTCCAAAATCGATGGATGTGCCCGACCTGTACGAATCTTCGCAAAGGCATGACCTAGGGCCTCAAGTGACTTTTCCATCCGGGATTTAGCATCTGCTTTAATGTCGTTAATCACGCATCAGTTCCTTCATCAATCAAGGTGCCTTCGTTTTCACCACGAATAATCGATACAAGTGCACCTTGTTTATTCATATTAAAAACTCGCACTGGCATTTTATGATCACGAACCAAACAAATTGCTGTTAAGTCCATCACACCCAACTGCTTTGCCAGGACAGTCTCATAATCTAAAACATCATATTTTACCGCATTTGGATTCTTCACGGGGTCAGAATCGTACACCCCGTCCACTTTAGTAGCTTTCAGTACCAAATCGCAGTCGACTTCAATTGCTCGAAGACAGGCCGCTGAGTCCGTAGTAAAGAATGGATTACCGGTTCCGGCTGCAAAAATTACAACATCGTTTTGATCGAGATAACGCATCGCACGACGACGATCGTAGTGCTCAACCATGCCACTCATCGGAATCGCACTCATCACATGACTTGCAATCGATGACCGCTCGAGCGCATCCCGCATCGCTAGCGCATTCATGAGCGTCGCAAGCATCCCCATATGATCACCGGTCACGCGATCGAGACCCGCTTTATGCAACGCAGCACCACGGAACAAGTTACCACCACCGATCACTAAGCCGACTTGGACACCGATTCCGACCAGTTGACCAATTTCGAGTGCCATTCGATCGAGCACCTGAGGACTGATTCCGAATCCGTCGTCTCCAGCGAGCGCTTCACCTGAGAGTTTTAATAAAATTCTTTTATAACGCACTGAACGTTCACCTTTGGCCATATTTCCTCCAAAAAAAAGGCCGCGTGAGCGGCCTTTTTACGATTCCGAATTAGTTACTGCCTCGGGCTTGAGCCATAACTTCTTCAGCAAAATCGACTTCTTCTTTTTCGATGCCTTCGCCCACTTCAAAGCGAACCATACCTGTTACTGTTGCGCCAGCTGCTTTTGCCAACTGCCCAACGGTTTGGTCTGGATTCTTCACAAATGGTTGCTCAACAAGGCTGATCTCTGCAAGGAATTTGCGGATACGTCCACCGATCATCTTCTCGATGATTTCGGCAGGCTTTCCTGAATTTTCTGCCTGAGCAGAAAAAATCTCTTTTTCCTTTTCGATCACGGCTGGATCAACATCATCTGGATTGACAACCATTGGATTCACAGCAGCTACGTGCATTGCGATATCTTTAGCAAGCTCTTCTGAACCGCCGTCAAGGCCAATCAAAACGCCAATCTTTTCATTTGAGTGAACATATGTGCCCACAACCGACGCACTGATTTTCGCAACGCGACGGACCGTGATGTTTTCACCAATCTTCTGCACTAACGCTGAACGCGCGTCTTCAAGATCGCCTTCCATCAAAGACACAACGTCTGTTGATTCAGTTGATGCAGCCTTAGCAATCACTTTGTCAGCGAATGCAGAGAAGTTGTCGTCGCGCGCAACGAAGTCAGTTTCAGAGTTCACTTCGAGAAGCGTTCCCTGACCACCGTTGACTGCCACACGGACAACGCCGTCGGCAGCAACACGACCCGCTTTCTTTGCAGCCTTCATACCAGAAGACTTACGCAGGTTTTCAATTGCCAGTTCAAGATCACCGTCGGCTTCGACCAGTGCCTTTTTACATTCCATCATGCCAAGGCCTGTGCGTTCGCGCAGTTCCTTAACCATTGAAGCTGAAATAGCAGCCATGCTGAGTCCTCTTTAAATCAAAAATTATGCGTCTTTTGCTTCATCTTCAGCTGCGTCGGCAGCCGGCGCTTCGTCAGCAGCAGCTTTCTTTGGGGCGGCTTTCTTAGGAGCAGCCTTCTTCGCTGGCGCTTTCTTCGCAGGTGCTTCTTCAACAGCAGCCTCTGCTACTGGTGCCTCTGCAGCTGGCGCTTCTTCAGCAGCAGCCTCTACAGCTGGCGCTTCTTCAACAGCGGCTTTCTGAGGAGCGGCCTTCTTAGGGGCAGCCTTCTTCGCTGGCGCTTTCTTCTCAGTCACTTCGACCGCCGGAGCCTCGTCCGCTGCATCGCCCGCAACTTCAACGTAATCACTCTTGCCGAGGCTTTCCGCAGCGCCTTCGATGCACGCATCAGCAATTGCAGATGAATACAACTCGATTGCACGGATTGCGTCGTCATTACCTGGAATCACGATATCAACGCCATCTGGATCAGAGTTCGTATCAACGATACCGATCACAGGAATACCGAGCTTGTTCGCTTCTTGAATCGCGATTTTCTCGTGATTGACGTCAACTACAAAGATCGCATCCGGCAGACCGCCCATATCCTTGATACCACCGATCGATCGATCAAGCTTCTCAAGCTGGCGCGACAAATCCAATGCTTCTTTCTTCGAAATTTTTTCAAGCGTGCCATCGCCCATCTTGGCTTCAAGTTCTCTCAAGCGCTTGATCGACTGACGAATCGTTTTCCAGTTGGTCAACATTCCGCCCAACCAACGATGGTTGACGAATGGCTGTCCCGCACGTTCCGCTTGCTCTTTAACGATCTTCGCAGCAGCGCGCTTCGTACCTACAAACAGAACTTTGTTCTTGCTCTGAGCCATGCCACGAACGATCGACACTGCTTTTTCTAAAGCAGGAACTGTCAATTCGAGGTCAATGATATGAATTTTGTTACGAGCACCGAAGATGAAAGGTGCCATTTTTGGGTTCCAGTAACGCGTCTGGTGACCGAAGTGTGCGCCTGCTTTCAGCAGATCACGCATGCTGACATTTGCCATGTGTAATTTCCTTGTCAGGGGTTAAATCAAATGCGCTACAGCCCCTGTCATGACCTTGTACAAGGCACCCCATGACAGGTTGATGACGGTAACGCGAGTTTTCGCGGCGCGAATTATAACAACTTTCTACTGGAATGCCACATCTGGCATACTATGCGCTTAATTTAAGGAGTCACCGTGGCCCATAGCATCCAAACACCAGCTGATATCGACGGCATGCGCGTTGCCGGCAAACTCGCCGCCGAATGCCTCTTGATGATCGAAGAGCACGTTAAACCGGGCGTCACCACTGGCGAACTTGATCGCATCTGCCATGATTACATTGTCAACGTACAGCAGGCGATTCCAGCACCGCTTAATTATCGCGGCTTCCCGAAATCCATTTGCACTAGCATCAACCACGTTGTGTGTCATGGCATTCCAGATGATGGAAAAGAACTTAAACGTGGCGACATCATTAATATCGATGTGACGGTGATCAAAGACGGCTATCACGGCGATACCAGTAAGATGTACACCGTTGGCGACGTAAAACCCTTTGCAGATCGTT
>Ga0181584_10004097_pt1:0-10000 | contig 11044 bp, 10 predicted proteins | sample 071ome_30_FD_132462 | JGI IMG/M metagenome (GOLD analysis project Ga0181584, IMG submission 132462) | Coastal salt marsh microbial communities from the Groves Creek Marsh, Skidaway Island, Georgia - 071406AT metaG (megahit assembly) | ecosystem: Environmental > Aquatic > Marine >... | reverse complement strand
TTTTAAAACGCCCAAACTCCTCGTTTGAAGCGGGCTGGAGCCATCAAGTCCAGGGCCGCGCATTCTACTGAAAACACTGCCCAATACAAGGGTTAATTTAAAGATTTTTTATGTTTTTTTAACGCTGGCTACTTGCACTTTCACCAGGGTCTGTAATTACCGATAGAAGCGGTTTGTAAAGTTATTTGCGATAACACAGGTGGAAGAGTTTTTTGCCCCGTTTAAGCAGAAAATACTGACCATAAAAAGCTTTATCCCAGGAAAGACAAGCTGTCGGGTCTGTAACTTTCTCACCATTGACTGAGACAGCACCATTACCAATGAACTCTCTGGCCATCTTATTCGACTGGGCAAGGCCCGTGGACACCAGAGCCTCAACCAGTGTTCCAGCCTCAATAACAGAAGAAGGCATTCCATCCTGCTTCAACTGACCGAAGTCCTCTTCAGTAAGACTGCTGATATCACCGCTGAACAATGCATCACTGATTCGCTGCGCTGCAGCAAGACCTTCCTCACCATGCACCAGACGTGTTACTTCGCGAGCCAGTACGCCTTGTGCTTCAGGCCGGCCTTGTGCATTTTTATCCGCTTCCTCTATTGCTTCTATTTCAGCTACATCCAGAAAAGTAAAATACCTAAGGAACTTGTAGACATCCGCATCTGCTGTATTGATCCAGAACTGGTAAAAGGCATAAACAGATGTCCGTGCCGGATCCAGCCAGATGGTACCCTCTTCAGTTTTTCCAAACTTGCCACCATCTGCCTTGGTAACAAGCGGCAACGTCAGGCCGAATACCTGCCGCTTATTAAGACGACGGGTAAGATCTATACCTGCAGTAATATTGCCCCATTGGTCAGATCCGCCGATTTGCAGTGAACAATCGTGCATTTGATTGAGCATGGCGAAATCATAGGCCTGTAAAATCATGTAACTGAATTCGGTATAGGAAATACCATCGCCTTCACGATCAATGCGCTGCTTGACGCTTTCTTTTTGAATCATGGCATTAATAGAGAAATGCTTGCCGATATCACGCAGAAAAGTCAGCACATCCTTGTCTGCGGTCCAATCCAGATTATTTACAACAAGTGCGGAATTCTCGCCACAGTCAAAATCAATAAAGCGGGACAACTGTTCCTTGATACGTTCGGTCCATTCTGCGGTGACCTCCAGGGAGTTCAGCTTGCGCTCCTTGGCCTTAAAACTGGGGTCACCAATCATACCGGTAGCCCCTCCAGCCAGCGCGATAGGCTTATGGCCAGCCAACTGGAAACGCTTGAGTGCCAGCAGTGGTACCAGTGAGCCGATATGCAGACTATCTGCTGTTGGGTCAAATCCACAATAAACAGTCCGGCATTGTTCAGCCAGATGATCCCTTAGCTCTTCATGTGCAGAAGCCTGCATAAGCAGGCCGCGCTGATCGAGGTTTTCTATAAGTTGCTTGTCTGTCACGAAATATATCTTGGGTGCTAGTAAAAAGAGGGCGCAACTTTACTAGAACCACTCCCAGAATTCTAGGTACAGCATGAGCCCCCACGCACTTGCGCCACTAACATGACAAAAACAGTGGTATCCGTGGGGTAGAAGCCCCTACAATAGACATCGCTGACGTCTTTGACATTCTGTAAATTCTGATATAATCCAGAGAATTACGGCAACTTTTAAACAAGATACTCTAAGAATCTTATGGATCTCTTTGATTCTACAAAACGCCGTCTGGGCAGCCTCCTCCCTGAGAAGCATCGTTTTCTCCTGCTGGGACTTGTTGGTATTCTGGTTATCATCACTCATGATGATAACTACACTGATACCCCTTTCACATTTCGATATTCAGGGATACCAATAACACAGACCAGTCTGAATTCCTTCACTGCTCCCGATTCTGATACCTCTAATGAGCCTCCACCAGAGCTAGCGTCCACTTCAGATTCGGATGCAAACGCTTCTACTATTGATAGTAGCCTGAACACAGGGGCATCGCCAATCGACCCTCCCATGATGGCATCTGCCGAAATACCCATGACGCTTCCGGCAGCCAATTCACCGGATTTTGTTACTGAGGTGAAGTCAGGTGACAATCTGAGCCTCATCTTCAAACGTGCAGGACTTACTGCCCAGGATGTGTACCAGGTCAACAGAAGCGCTCCCCAGGCCCGTGTACTTAACAGTCTTTACCCCGGTTACACTCTTGAATTCAATTTTGATGACAATAAAAAGCTGTCAAAACTCAAGATCATCAAGGACAAGCTGAGAAGTACTGAAATAGTTCGCAATGACGAGGGCAACTACATTGCCACTGATATCACTCTCGAACCTGACATTCACCAGGTCTACCGCGAAGCTATCATTGACGACTCATTGTTCCTGGCTGCCAGACGCGGCGGTATTTCTGCCAGCATAACCATGGAACTGGCCAGTATTTTCGGAGGCGTGATCGATTTTATGCTCGATACACGCAAAGGCGATACCTTCAACATTCTGTATGAAGAAAAATATCTGGATGGGGAATTTATCGGTACAGGAAGGATCCTTGCAACGCAGTTTACCAATCAGGGAGACACCCATACGGCAGTTCGTTACGTGAACCTGGCGGGAGAATCCGACTTCTATAATCCCCGCGGTGAAAGTATGCGTAAAGCCTTCCTGCGCAACCCGGTAGACTTCACAAGGATCAGTTCCGGTTTCAGCTTGAGCAGAAAGCATCCTATTCTCAATACTATCCGTGCTCATAAAGGCACTGATTATGCTGCTCCCCGGGGGACACCCGTTGTTGCCGCCGGTGATGGACGTGTCACCTGGGCTTCTCGCAATGGCTCATTTGGCAAGCTTGTAGTCATACAACACGGCGAACGCTTCCAGACCAAATACGCTCACCTGAATGATTACGCCAATGGCATTAAAAAAGGAAAGCGAATCAAGCAGGGACAGATCATTGGATATGTGGGCTCAACAGGCGGAGCTACAGGTCCTCACCTTCATTATGAATTCCTGATGGATGGAGTTCACCGTAATTCGCGAACCATTCATAGCAAATTACCCAAAGCTGAATCTGTCGCTTCATCTGAAATGCAACGCTTCAGGGAGCAGACCCAGATTCTCCTGTCACAACTGGAAGTACATACCAGCGAAACGAAAAACATCGCCCAATTAACTGCCAACGCGGAACAGTAATGGCGTCTTCTATCTATATCGGTTTGATATCCGGCACCAGCATGGATGCCATTGATTGTGCCCTGGTGGATTTCAACGACTCCGAACCCAACCAGCTGGATTTCGTAACCACAGAAATTCCGGTGGATCTTCGTGAAAAACTACTTTTCCTCTGTGACAATCACAACGGCCAGATACCCTTATTGGGAGAAGCTGATGTGGAATTTGCTCGCCAGATGGCCATTGCTGTTGACCATATTCTTGAAGAAAACCGACTCAAGGCCTCACAGATTGCCGCTATAGGCAGCCATGGGCAGACCATTCGCCACCATCCTCCGGGGCAAAATATATCGACCCCCTATACCATCCAGATCGGCGATCCAAACACACTTGCAGAACTTACCGGTATAACTACCATAGCTGACTTCAGACGCCGGGATATGGCTGCCGGTGGACAGGGAGCCCCCATCGTTCCAGCTTTTCATAGAGAAGTATTTGCCAGTGCCGACCATGATAGAATCATTCTTAATATCGGAGGCATGGCTAATATCACCGTGTTGACGAAGCTGGGGGAAATATCGGGCTTTGATACCGGTCCCGGAAACGTGCTAATGGACTACTGGATACAGAAAAAGCAGGGACATCCCTACGACCGAAACGGAAGTTGGGCATCCAGGGGAGAACCCAGCAAAGAATTACTCAATGCGCTTCTGTCAGACCCATACTTTTCCCAGCCGCCGCCCAAAAGCACAGGAAGGGAGCTTTTCAATGGCAAGTGGCTGGAAGAAAAACTGGATTCAATGTCAGAATTTGTCACTCCTGAAGATATCCAGGCATCCCTCCTTGAACTCAGTGTGACCAGTATCCGTGATGCCATACTGGATCATTTCCCAAGCGGCGAAATCATTGTCTGCGGCGGTGGTGTGCACAACAACTTATTAATGGAAACCCTCGCAGCTTCAATGCCTGATTTTGACGTTATGCCCAGCGACAAGCTTGGTGTTATGGCCGACAGCGTCGAAGCCGTAGCCTTTGCCTGGTTAGCACACAACACCCTATCTCACCGAGCGGTAGATTTCAGGGAGATTACAGGCTCATCCCACCCTGTAATAGCAGGAGGAATCTACTGGGCTACACACCATTAATAATAGGACATCTTACAAAGGCAGGCATATCATAAGTGAGCACACTGTATAAACTGAAATCAGTCCGCTGGACATTCCCGTCTTTAAGCGCAATCGGCGCCTTTCCTGTGGCAAATTGCCCACGCAGGACAAATGACGCCTGCGGCACCTTGGTCCACATTACGATCAGATTTTGATTGAGACTAGATGGAGAATGACATGCCGCAACCACAGGTGGTTGTGGCGAGCGGATTCTGAATTGTGAAGCGGGAACCTTCCAGGCCTTCCGTATAGTCAACAATAGAACCAACCAGATACTGGTAGCTTAAGGGGTCTACAAGCAACTCGGCACCATTGTTTCCAATGACCGTATCATCATCGTTGACAGCCTCATCGAATGAAAAGCCGTACTGGAATCCGGAGCAACCACCACCTGTAACGAAAACACGCAGCTTGAGGTCAGGATTGCCCTCTTCACTGATCAGTGCATTCACTTTCCTGGCGGCATTATCTGTCAGCGATATCGCTACTGCATCGTGGGTGCCGACAACGGAGTCTGTCACATTTCCTGCTGCTGTCATGAGTCAAGAATAGGTAAAAGTTAGAGGATGATTATCCAATAACCAAGCAAAACAGTCAAGTATTTGGCAGGACAGGATTGTCTTCAGGTATACTCGGCGAGCTTGGCCTTACCAGCACTTTCCAGGAGCTCTGAGGTATCACGACCAATCTGGCGCGGCTTAAGTTCCGCTGAGGATTTATGGCAAAGACTTCCATTAACCTCAGATCCCATCACCATTTCGATCAAGTGATAATAAACGTTACCGACAACCCGTGCCTTGGCCGCCAGCTCCAGGTGCTGACTGGAATAGACATCACCTTCTACAAGGCCATTAACTATCACTGAAGGGACCTGGATTTCACCCTGCACGAGACCACTTTCGCGAATACGGACTTCTGCGGACGAATCATCATCGGCATATATATTACCCCGAATCTTTCCTTCCACTTCCAGGACACCACTGAAATGCAGGTCACCAGTAATTTCTGTGGCCTTGGAAATCAAGGTGGTTATATTTTCTGTACTGAACGGTTTTTTCACAAAACAAACTCCGCTAATTCGCCTGACTGGAAAGCGTTACGCATTATAGGGTATCTGCAAACAGATTGAGACTACAGAAAGCTGATTATTCGACAAGCCACGCAAAACTTTTCTGGACTGTCTTGTCATCATTACTTTGATCTACTGCCAGTATCTGCACTCCAGTAGGGGAAAAACCCTCAGGTAAAACCATTTCCCCCTGGATATTCTGGAAATACCGGAATTGCAGTTTGATATCCAGCTGATCCTCATTTACTGAAAGTCCTCGCAAAGGCAGAGAAACTTCCTGGCGATCCTGGGATCCAAGAATATTCACATTGGCATAACCGTTAATGAGATTCTCGTTATTGCCTACCTGTCGCAACTCAAGACGATATCGAAAGCGGCGTTCCTCATCTGTGCTGATCAGATCAAGTTGCCCTATACTCATTCCTGACTCGGCACTATCTGGAGACATGATCTGCTTATAGAACAGAACATCCTCCTGTAGCTGTGCAATGGTCTCCCGCAGGTTCAGGATAGTCGCCTGCACTTCCTCCAATGCCTGCCGATCAACAGCGCCTGCCTGCTGGGCATTGATCAACTCCTGCTGCAGAATTCCCATTTCAATACTCATATCATCAACTTGCAGTAACAACTGATCTCTTTGCTGCATGGCGTCACCGTTGACCAGAACTCCCCGATAATGGCCATAAAAATAGGCACCACTGCCTACCAGCGCCATAAGCAGAACAATACCAAAACGTACCAGCGCCTTTTTCAAGGGCTGATGTGGGACAACCACCATTTTCAGCTGTTTGCTGCCTTTGACTGTCGGTGTTCTGCTCAACGTAAATGCCTATCCTGCTGGTTATATTTACCGAAGTAGCCTATCAACCAGTCGGTCGGGAAATCTTTCTGTTATTGTCTCAGGGAAGAGCCGCAACGATATCCAGGCCAGAAGTTTCTTTCAGGCCAAACATTATATTCATGTTTTGAACAGCCTGTCCTGCAGCTCCTTTTACGAGATTATCCTCTGCTGCCAGTACAACAACAGTGTCGCCTCCCTGGGGGCGACACACTGACAAATGCAGATTATTTGTGCCACGCACACTGCGTGTATCAGGACTCAAGCCTGACTCCAGCACATCCACAAAGGGTTCATCACGATAGAAGTCCTCAAATAATGCCTGCAAATCCACCTCCCTGTTGACCAGGGTGCTATACAGGCTTGCCTGGATTCCCCGAATCATCGGGGTCAGATGGGGCATAAAGGTCAGACTGACATTTCCCTGGCTGGCATTATTGAGCCCCTGTGTTATTTCAGGCAAGTGACGATGACCATCAATCTTGTAGGCCTTCATGCTCTCACTGGCTTCACATAACAGACTACCAATACTGGCACTGCGCCCGGCGCCACTGACCCCCGACTTACAGTCTGCAATCAGCCGGGTACAATCCACCAGGGCGTTTTTTACCAGAGGAAGGAACCCCAACTGTACTGCCGTGGGATAACAGCCAGGATTTGCCACAATCCGGGCATTCCTTGTCTGCTCCCGATTCATTTCCGGCAGACCATAGACTGCTTCTTCCACCAAATCCGGACAGGCATGTTCCATTCCATACCACCTGGACCATTCAACAACGTCCTTGATCCGGAAATCAGCGGACAGATCAACGACACGAGTATCGGCTTTGACTAGTCCCGGTACCATTGTCATGGCGGTGCCATTGGGTGTTGCAAAAAAAACGATGTCACAGGCTGCCAGCACGTCTGCTGAAGGCTCAACGAAATCCATATCAAGATTCCCGCGCAGGTTGGGGAACAGGGAAGACACAGCTTTCCCCGCCTCTCCTCTGGACGTGACTGCCTGGAGCCGGACGTCTGGATGCTTGACCAGAAGTCGCAAGAGCTCCTGCCCGGTATATCCTGTTGCACCTACAATGCCTGCTTTGATCAAAACTGTACCTCGCAATACTTGCGCTTTGGCAAGCCAGTAAAAAGGGGGCGGTATGATAAAAGCACTTCCCTCAAAGATAAAGGGGAATGCCGTTTTAGCCTCAGGGTTGTAATGGTATCATTCGAAGCTTTATTTTAATCAGTACAGGCATTTCATGCTCTGGTTCAAAGCCCTACATATTATCGCCATGGTCTGCTGGTTTGCGGCAATTTTCTACCTGCCCAGGCTGTTTGTTTACCATGCCATGAGCGATGATGAAATCAGCAACGAGCGATTCAAGATCATGGAGCGCAAGCTGTACCGTGGAATCATGACCCCTTCAGCAATCGCAACCATCATATTTGGCGCTGTTCTCATTGGATACAATCCACAATTCTATTTTTCACAGGGCTGGATGCATGCCAAACTGTTTTGCGTGGCGCTTCTGCTTATATACCACGTCCTCTGCTGGCAACATCTCAGGAAATTCCGGGACGATAAAAACGAGAAGACTCATATTTATTTCCGTTTTTTCAACGAAGCACCGGTTATTCTACTGATCATCATTATCATTTTGGTCGTCGTCCGACCTTTTTAAACCAGGATATTCTATGACATCGGAAATGAATCATTCCCGCTCAGAAACCCTCTTCGCATCAGCCAGAAATGTAATTCCAGGCGGCGTTAATTCTCCGGTCAGGGCCTTTAAGGGGGTAGGTGGTACACCTGTTTTCTTCAACAAGGGAGAAGGAGCCTGGCTATTTGATGAAGACGGCAACCGCTACGTGGATTATGTCGGATCCTGGGGCCCCCTTATACTGGGACATCGCCATCCAGCCGTGGTACAGGCACTTAAGGAGCAGATGGAACTGGGTCTCACCTTTGGAGCACCTACAGAAAAGGAAGGTGAGCTAGCCGGACTTATTACGGAACTTGTTCCTTCCATTGACTCGGTCAGGCTGGTCAATTCAGGTACGGAAGCAACCATGAGTGCTATACGACTTGCCAGGGGATTTACAGGCCGGGACAAAATACTCAAATTTGAAGGCTGCTACCATGGTCATGTTGACTCGCTCCTTGTTAAAGCCGGGTCTGGCGCTCTTACACTGGGATCACCTGATTCTCTTGGCGTTCCACAATCCACATCATCTGAAACCTATGTCCTCCCATATAATGATCTGGATAGCGTTGACAGCCTGTTTGTACAATCCGGAAAAGAGATTGCCTGTGTAATTATCGAACCTGTTGCAGGCAATATGAATCTTGTTCCTCCCGGACCAGGTTATCTTGAGGGACTACGTGCCCTATGCAATCAGTATGGTGTTGTCCTCATTTTTGATGAAGTCATGACCGGGTTCAGGACAGCTCTTGGCGGTGCCCAATCCGTTTACAACATCATCCCCGACCTGACCACTCTTGGTAAAGTGATTGGCGGTGGTTTACCTGTTGGCGCTTTTGGTGGCAAAAAAGAGATCATGGACATGCTGGCCCCCAGTGGCCCTGTTTACCAGGCAGGCACGCTGTCCGGCAACCCCCTGGCGGTAACGGCAGGACTTACCACGCTGAGGGAAATCAGCAAACCAGGATTCTTTGAGGCATTAACCGACAAGACAGCTGCATTGCTTACTGGCTTGAAAGCCAGGGCCGATGCGGCAGGCATACCATTTACTACCAATCAGGTCGGCGGCATGTTCGGCTGTTTCTTCAGTGAAGACGAAAAGATCAGCCATTTCAGCCAGGTAATGGCCTGTGATACCGAACGATTCAAGCACTATTTCCACCAGATGCTCGATAGCGGCATCTACCTGGCACCCTCAGCTTTTGAGGCCGGTTTTGTTTCCGCTGCCCATGGTGACGTGGAATTACAACTGACTCTGGATGCCGCGGAAAAAGCCTTTGCACGCATATAATAAAACCAATAAACACACTAATGAGAAAGGGAACCACTATGAAGAAGTATCATGTCTACGGCATCGGTGCCGCCCTGGTAGACCAGGAATTTGAAGTACAGGACAGTTTTTTTGAACACGAAAGTATTCAAAAAGGCATCATGACCCTGGTGGACGGCGAATCCCAGGCCACACTGGAACAGCGCCTGCTGGACACATTCGGCCTGAAAACCCGGGCCGGAGGCGGCTCCGTAGCAAACTCTATGTATGCCATTTCCCAGTTTGGTGGAAACGCTTTCTTTTCATGCAAGGTCGCCAATGATGATGCCGGCTCTTTTTACCTTGAACAGTTGGGCCATAACAACATCCACACCAATCTCGATAACAATAACCGGGATGATGGTGTAACTGGCAAATGCCTGGTTATGGTAAGCCCTGATACGGAACGTACTATGCTCAGCTTCCTGGGCATTTCAGAGTCCCTGTCAACTAGCGAGATTGATGAAGATGCGCTCAAGGATTCAGAGTATGTCTATCTCGAAGGGTACCAGGTCACCTCGGACAGCGGTCGTGCAGCTTCCATTCATGCCAGGCAGGTTGCAGAGAAACATGGCGTCAAGACTGCCATCACTCTGTCAGACCCGGCGATGGTCCAGTTTTTCCGCGGAGGCCTGCAGGAAATGATCGGTGATGGCGTGGACCTGATTTTTGCCAATGATGTAGAAGCAAAGGAGTGGACAGGTAAAGAAACTGTGGAAGAAGCAATCGAAGGCCTCAAAGCCATCGCCAAACAGATCGTGGTTACCTGCGGTTCT
>Ga0181584_10004094_pt1 | contig 11050 bp, 11 predicted proteins | sample 071ome_30_FD_132462 | JGI IMG/M metagenome (GOLD analysis project Ga0181584, IMG submission 132462) | Coastal salt marsh microbial communities from the Groves Creek Marsh, Skidaway Island, Georgia - 071406AT metaG (megahit assembly) | ecosystem: Environmental > Aquatic > Marine > Intertidal... | reverse complement strand
CGGACATGGCCTGGCGCACGGCGTGGGAATCACGGATGTCGCCCGCGATGATCTCCACCGCGTCGATGACCTCCGGCGCGGCCTCGTCCAGCCAGCCCCAGGAGCCCCGGGAATCGTACTCGACGAAGGCGCGCACCTCGGCGCCCTCCGCGACCAGACGCTCGACCAGATGGGAGCCGATGAAACCGCCGGCGCCGGTAACCAGGACTTTTGACACGTTGCCTCGCTCGGATACGGCCGCCATGCAGCCCGACCCGGCGAGGATCGTTCACTATGGTTAAGGAAGGGTAACGAAGTGGCCCGGCTTTGGTGGTCGGATCAGGTCTTCTTGGGGACCTTTTTCAGCGCCCATTTGATGCGCGCGGCGGTCGTGTCGTTGTCCAGCGTGCCGGAGACGACCACCTGCTCGGTGCGGCGCACATCGTCGGGCGTGCCGAGATAGATGCTCTCGGCAAGCGACAGCGTGCCGCCCTCCGCGATCAGCCGCCAGCCCGCGCCGCTCGGCAGGCGCAGCAGCACGGCGGATCCGTTCTGGACGAGGGAGGCCTGCACCGCCGGGTGCAGGTGGAAGCGCAGCGCGAAGCCACGCCCCACGCGCGGCGGGGTGCCGCCCGCGCGGGTCAGCACGTCCTCGCCGCGAATGTCGTCACCCCCGGCGGCCAGATAGACCCGGCGCTCATGGGTCAGGCCGAACACCGGCACATAGCCGTCGTGATGGGCCGTCACCCAGTGGCTCCCGTCATCCTCGTCGCGCGCGGTGCCGACATGCTCCGGGCGCCGCCCGAAGGTGCCGTCGGGCAGGATCTCCGAGGAATTCGTGTCGTCCACCACCAGCGTCGAATGGGCGGCGGTTGAGCGCTGCACGGCGGCCCAGGGCTCGCGGTTGCCGGGACGCGCGCCGCAGTTGGTGATGAGCCGTTCCTTGCCGATGGAGATTTCCATGCTCAGCGTGCCGGCATGGGCCGAGGTGTCGAGGCCTGCCTGGGGCGGCGCACCGGTATCCAGCAGCACCACGGTGCGATTGGCCACCATCCGCTCGAAGCCGGAATGGGGTGCGCGCGCCGGGGCACGGCCGCGCGCGTCGGCCTGCGCCAGCAGCATGTCGATCAGCCAGTCCTCACCCTCGCCCGCGCCGTTGAACAGCGCCAGCCCGCCGTCGTTGTGGCGCAGCATCCGCAGGAAGGGGCTCGCCCGGTCAATGGCGGCCAGCAGAAACGCGGGGATATCCGCCCCCGCCGCCAGCAGCGCGCTGCGCACATCCACCAGATCGCGCAGCACGGCGGCCTGGGTCTGCGGGTCGCGGGAGATATGCCCGCCGTCGGGGCGGATCTGGCGCTCCACCGCACGTTCGAGCTGCCGGAGCCCCTGCCGGGCCGCGGCCTCGTTGCCGGGCAGGGCCACGCCGACGGCGATCAGTCCCTTGGCGGCGCGGATCAGCCCGGCGCCTTCCACCCCACCGGGCAGGACCCGGGCCAGGTGCTTGGCCTGGCGCGCGATGCTCGCCAGATAGCGGTGGCGGTAATCGTCCTCGGCGGACGCGCAGAAGAAATCGTGGTGGCCGAGCCATGCGTGCAGGCGGGTCGCCATCACGTCGGGCCGCCAGGCGACCTCGTGCCAGCCGGTCTGGCGCTCGATCCAGTCACCGACCAGATCGCGGGCGCGCCGCCGCGCCGCATCGCCGCCGACGGCGCGCAGGTCGCGCAGCCAGTCGAAGCCGTGCAGCTCCGCCAGCCATGCATCGGACATACCGACGGGCTGCCAGGTCATGTCGCCGCCGCGCACCGTCTCGCCCAGGAAGGACAATTCGCCCGCCGAGATGGCCGCGCCCCGCTCGGCATTGCCGGGCCAGGCGTCGGGCGGGATGGTGGCGAGGTCGGCGGGGGTGCGCGCGACAAGCGTGTAGCGGTAGAGCGGTGTGGCATAGAACAGCTTGCCGATGCCGTAGCGCAGATCGTTGAACAGGTTGCCGCTCATCTGCCGGGCTCGCTCAGCCGGCCTTCATGGCCGCGATGTTGTCGGCATAGGCCTCGGGCCCGCCCCGGAAGGTGGCGGTGCCGGCGACCAGCACATTCGCGCCCGCCGCGATGGCGCGCGGCGCGGTCTGCCGGTCGATGCCGCCATCGACCTCCAGGTCGATGGGCTGGCCGCCCGCGGCGACGTGGCTGTCGATGCGCGCGCGCAGCGCGGCGATCTTGTCGAGCTGGCTCTCGATGAAGGCCTGCCCGCCGAAGCCGGGGTTCACGCTCATCACCAGGATCAGATCGACCATGTCCATCACATGGTCGATGGCGCTGACCGGGGTCGCCGGGTTCAGCACCACGCCCGCCTTCCTGCCCAGCGCGCGAATGGTCTGGAGCGAGCGGTGCAGGTGCGGGCCCGCCTCGGGGTGCAGCGAGATGATGTCGGCGCCGGCTTCCGCGAAGGATTCCAGCATGTAGTCCACCGGGCTGATCATCAGGTGGACATCGAAGGGCAGGTCGGTGTGCGGGCGCAGCGCCTTCACCACGCCCGGGCCGATGGTGAGGTTCGGCACGAAATGGCCGTCCATCACGTCGATATGAATCCAGTCGGCGCCCGCTTGCGCGACGGCGCGGACTTCCTCGCCGAGCCGGGCGAAGTCGGCGGCCAGAATCGACGGTGCGATGCGAATGTCGGACATGGGTTCAAGTAACCGATATCCGCGATGCGTCGCAACAATCGCGGGGATGTGGCGACTCTCTAGGTGCGGACCAGCCGCGCTGCGAAGAAGCCGTCCATGCCGCCCCGCTCGGGCCAGTGGCAGGGCAGCGTGCGCAAGGTGCCCTCCGGCGTGATCATGGGGGGCGTGATCGCCGCTTCCAGCCCTGGCCAGTCGGCGGGGTCGAGCGGGTCGAGGGTGACCGGCGCGCCGCCGTCGATCAGCGCGGCGATCTGCCCGGGGCCTTCCTCGGGCTCCAGCGAACACACCGCATAGACGATCGCGCCGCCGGGCCGGACCATTTCCACCGCGGCAGACAGAAGCCTTGCCTGGATCTCGCACACATTGGCGATGTCCTTCGCGGTCCGCCGGTGCGGGATATCCGGGTGACGGCGGATGGTGCCGGTCGCCGAACACGGCGCATCCAGCAGCACGGCATCCGCCGGGCTGCCGGGCCGCCAGGTCGCGGCATCGGCGCAGACGATCTCGGCGTCGAGACCGGTGCGGCCCAGATTTTCCTGCAGCGTCCCCAGCCGGGCGTCCGCGATGTCGAGCGCCGTCACGCGCGCGCCGGCATCGGCGAGCTGCAAGGTCTTGCCGCCCGGCGCCGCGCACAGGTCGATCACGGATTGGCCCGCCACATCGCCCAGCATGCGCGCGGGCAGGGCGGCGGCGGCGTCCTGCACCCACCAGATGCCGTCATCGAAGCCCGGCAGTTCCGAAATGCGCCCGCCTCCGGTGCGGCGCAGGCCGCCGCCGGGCAGCGGCGTCGCGCCGAGCTGTTCCGCCCAAGCTTGCGTGTCGGCATCGCGCTTCAGGGTCAGGTCCAGCGGCGGCTCGGTCATATGGGCGGTTGCAATCGCGGTTGCGATCTCCGCGCCATAGGCCGATTCCCAGCGCCGGAACAGCCAGCCGGGCGTGTTCATGCGCGCGGGATCGGCCGCATGGCCGAAATCCGGGTCGTCGGCCTGGGCGCGCGTGATGCCGCGCAGCACCGCGTTGACCAGCCCCTTCAGTGCGCCGCGCCGGTAGCGCGCCGCGATCTTCACCGCCGCATCGACGGCGGCGTGGGGCGGGGTGCCCAGAAAGACCAGCTCCGCGATCCCGACCCGCAACACGTTGCGCATGCGCGCGTGGCGCTCGGGCAGGGGCCGGTCGAGCCGGTCTTTAAGGATCGCATCGATCTCGCCCAGATGGCGCAGCACCCCGGCGGCGATGCGCCGCGCCTGTCCCCGGTCGCGCGGGTCCAGCCGGTCCATGCCGTCCTGCCCCGACAGGGCGGAATCCAGCGGCACGCCGTCGGTCAGGACAGCGTCGAGCAGGCGGCAGGCAATATCGCGGGCGTCGGCCATGGCGTCTTAGAGCATAAAACCGGGTGGGTTCGGAAAGGGGTACGCACGAAAAAGGGGCGGACCGAAGCCCGCCCCCCGTATTCATCGCATCCGGCTGCCGTCAGGCCGCGCTCTTGTTGTCCTTGCGGATATAGGCGACCTCGCAATGCTTGGCGCAGTAGGGGCGGCCCGGCACGGTGTCGTCCTCGCAGAAGCCGAAGTCGTCGTCGCCCGGGTCGCCGATCGGCCACAGGCAGGACTTCACGTCGCCGCCGCGCCGCGCAATCGGCGGCAGGATCTGTTCGTGGCGGTGGGTGCTCCCGTCGGGCACCACCTTCTCGCCGCCGATTTCCTCATCGGCCATGGTTCCGCGCAGGGCCTTGGCCTCCAGCGCGCGGTCGATGGCACGGTTGCGGCGGCGCGACCCGGTGCCGTCGCCCCGGATCGGGGACGGGCGGCTTTCCAGCCCCAGGCGGTGCGCCTTGCCGATCACCGCGTTGCGCGTCACCCCGCCCAGCTGCACCGCGATCTGGCTCGCGCTCAACCCCTTGGCCCAGAGTTCGCGCAGCAGCGTCACCCGTTCATCTGTCCACGACATTTTCGTCTTCCGCTTGTTCGTTTTTGCCCCGTGGATGCCGCGCTGGGGGCATCCGTAACAACGGTTCGGAGCCTAGATCATGTGGGCTCAGACGGGCAAGGCCACAAAATCATGTGGGACACACAAGATGTGGACAATCTGTGAATGGAATTCGCCAGATTTTGGGCCTTTTTGGCCTGTTTTCCACTCATCGCCCCCTCATCGACCCCACGGACCGCGCCGGGAACCCGAACCCGGCACGCTGCCGCGTCGGCGTGGCGCACCGCTGCCGCCCGACCAGGGTCCGTCCGGCACGTCCGGTGACAGATCCACCGAACCCGTTGAAGAACCTGACATTTCACGCAACCGGGCGACCCGGTTCGCCGTCGCGGGATGGGTCGAGAACAGGCTGTCATGCTTGTGGGCGTGCAGCGGGTTGACGATGAACATGTGCGCGGTCGCCGGATTGTGCTCCGCGGCCTGGTTGTCGATGCGTCTGGAGCCGACTTCCAGCTTCTCCAGCGCATCGGCCAGCCAGTCGGGGTTGCCGCAGATTTCGGCCCCGCCCTTGTCGGCCTCGTATTCGCGCGTCCGGCTGATCGCCATCTGCACCAGCATCGCGGCCAGCGGCGCCAGGATCATCATCGCCAGCACGCCGATAATGCCCAGCGGGTTGTTGCGGCTGCCGCCGAAGAACAGGGCGAAATTCGCCAGCATGGAAATCGCGCCCGCCACCGTGGCGGTGACGGTCATGATCAGCGTGTCGCGGTGGCGCACATGGGCCAGTTCGTGGGCCATCACGCCCGCCACCTCGCGCTCGTTCATCAGCTGCATCAGGCCCATGGTTGCCGCAACGGCGGCGTTCTCCGGCCCGCGCCCGGTGGCAAACGCGTTGGGCTGGGGGTTGTCGATCACATAGACCCGGGGCATCGGCAGGCCGTCGCGCGCGGCAAGCTGTTCCACGATGCGGTAGAGCGCATGGCTGCGGTCGGTCACCTCGCGCGCCTTGTAATAGCGTAGCACCGCCTCGCCCGAATTCCACCAGGCGAACAGGTTCATGCCCGCCGCGATCACCAGCGCGATCAGCATGCCGGTCTGGCCCGCCAGCAGGAACCCGGCGCCCATGAAGATCGCCGTCAGGGCGGCCAGCAAAAGCGCGGTGCGGAAATAATTGGCCATCGGAACCTTTGAACCTCACATCGTATCCGGGCGGCAAAGCGCCTTGGCAAACCCGCCCGAAACGGCCATATCAGGGACATGACCGAGGACAAGACAAACCCGTCCGCCGAACCGCCGCGCCCCGCGCAGCCACGATATGTGGAACGCGTGCCCGCCGGTCAGCAGACCGCAACACCGAAACCCGCCGAAAATGCGGCGGCCCCGAAGCCGGACCCGGCCGTGTCGTCTCAACCGGGCAAACCGAAGGAACTCGGCGGACCCAAGGGTCCCGAGCCGACCCGCTTCGGCGACTGGGAGCGCGACGGGCGCTGCGTCGATTTCTGACGTCCCGGCCGTTTCGGTGACCTTCATATCGGTATCGCGCCGCACAGGTGCAAGGTGAGCGTCGTGCCCCCGGACCTGTCCGCAAACCTGTCCGACATCCTGCCGGACGGCGATTTCGTCATCGCCGACCTCGAATACACCGCATGGGAGGGCGCGCACCGGCGCGACTGGTCTGGGCCCGGCGAGTTCCGGGAAATCGTCCAGATCGGGGCGGTGCGTGTTTCGGCGGATGGCTGGCGGGAGGACGCGGCCTTCGCGGCGCTCGTGCAGCCCACCCTGAACCCGGTGCTCTCGGGCTACTTCATAGACCTGACGGGTATCACCAATGACGACATCGCGCGCGAAGGCGTGCCCGTCGCCGATGCGCTGCGGGCGTTTCATGATTTCACCGGCGGCCTGCCGGTGCTGTCCCATGGCCGCGACGACACTGTGGTGTCGGGCGAGTGCGCGAAGAAAGGTCTTGCCGACCCCTTCGCCGGTCACGACTGGCGTGACATCGCGCCCGCCATCCGCGCGGTGACGGGCCAGGTGCTGATGAGTTCGGACCTGCCCGGCCATTTCGGGCTGGAGATGCCCGGCCGGGCCCACGACGCGCTGGCGGATTCCCGGGCGCTGCGCCGGGTGCTGGCGCATCTGGCGGACACGGGCGCGATCTAGGCCCGCTTTCGCGGCCCGACCGTGCCGGGGTCGGGCCTACCTGTTCTGCCGGTTCTCCACCAGGTCATCCACCACCGCCGGGTCGGCCAGCGTCGTCGTGTCGCCGAGCTGGTCCGGGGCGTTCTCGGCGATCTTGCGCAGGATGCGGCGCATGATCTTGCCCGAGCGGGTCTTCGGCAGGCCCGGCGCGAACTGCAGCAGGTCCGGCGTCGCGATGGGGCCGATCTCCTTGCGCACGAACTGCACCAGTTCCTTGCGCAGATCGTCGGTCGGGTCCACGCCCAGCTTCAGGGTGACATAGGCGTAGATGCCCTGGCCCTTGATGTCGTGCGGGTAGCCCACCACGGCGGCCTCGGCCACGGCGTCATGCTCGACCAGCGCGCTTTCCACCTCGGCGGTGCCCATGCGGTGGCCGGACACGTTGATCACGTCATCGACGCGGCCCGTGATCCAGTAATAGCCGTCCTCGTCGCGGCGGCAGCCGTCGCCGGTGAAGTACATCCCGGCATAGGTCTTGAAGTAGGTATCGATGAAGCGCTGGTGGTCGCCATAGACCGTGCGCATCTGGCCCGGCCAGCTGTCGGCGATGCACAGATTGCCCTCGGTCGCGCCCTCCTGGACGTTGCCTTCCGCATCGACGATGACCGGCCGGATGCCGAAGAACGGCCGTGTGGCCGAGCCGGGCTTGAGCATGGTCGCGCCGGGCAGCGGCGTGATCAGGATACCGCCCGTCTCGGTCTGCCACCAGGTATCGACGATGGGGCAACGGTCCTCACCCACCACCTGGTGATACCAGTGCCAGGCCTCCGGGTTGATCGGCTCGCCCACCGTGCCCAGCAGCCGGATCGACTTGCGCGATGTCCTAGTCACCGGGTCGTCGCCCTCGCGCATCAGCGCGCGGATGGCGGTCGGGGCGGTGTAATAGATGTTGACCTCGTGCTTGTCGCACACCTCCCAGTGCCGCGAGGCATCCGGGTAGTTCGGCACGCCCTCGAAGATCAGGGTCGTCGCGCCGTTGGCCAGCGGGCCATAGACGATATAGCTGTGGCCGGTGATCCAGCCGCAGTCCGCCGTGCACCAGTAGATGTCGCCGTCGTGATGGTCGAAGACATACTGGTGGGTCATGGAGGCATAGACCATGTAGCCGCCGGTCGTGTGCAGCACGCCCTTCGGCTTACCGGTCGAGCCCGAGGTGTAGAGGATGAACAGCGGGTCTTCCGCGCTCATCGGCTCGGGCGCGCAGTTCGCGGGCTGGTCCTGGGTCAGGTCCTCGTACCAGACGTCGCGGTCCTTGTCCCAGTTGATGTCCGCGCCCGTGCGCTTCACCACCACGCAATGCTTCACGTCGGGGCACTGCTTCAGCGCCTCATCGACATTGGCCTTCAGCGGGATGGTCCGCCCGCCGCGCAGGCCCTCGTCGGCGGTGATGACAAAGGTGGATTCGCAGTCCTGGATACGCCCCGCGATGGAGTCCGGGGAGAAGCCGCCGAACACCACGGAATGGACCGCACCGACGCGCGCGCAGGCCAGCATGGCCACGGCGATCTCGGGGATCATCGGCAGGTAGATGGTGACGCGGTCGCCCTTCTGGACGCCCAGCTCCTTCATGCCGTTGGCCAGCTTGCAGACCTTCTCGTGAAGCTGCCTGTAGGTGATCTTGGCGTCGTCCTTGGGGTCGTCGCCTTCCCAGATGATCGCCACCTGGTCGCCGCGCTGGGCGAGGTGCCGGTCGAGGCAGTTGGCCGACGCGTTCAGGACGCCGTCCTGGTACCACTTCACATGCAGGTTGGACGCATCGTAGGAGACGTCCTTCACCTTGGTGTAGGGCTCGATCCAGTCCAGGCGCTTGCCGTGCTCGCCCCAGAATCCTTCCGGGTCCTCGATCGAGCGCTGGTACATCTCGTCGTACTTGGCTTCATCGGCCCAGGCGCGCTTTGCCCAGTCGTCCGGCACCGGAAATTTCTCGCGGAACATGGCGCGTACTCCCCTTCCTCATGGCGTTTTCCGCCGCGCGCAGGTCTATGTCCGCGGCGGCGGTCTTGTTGGCGCGCATTATAGGAAATCGGGTTCACCCCACAACTCATACCAAGGTTGGGGGCCAAGGTTGGGGGCCAAGGTCGGGGGCCGGGCCGGGGCTGGCAGAAGCGGAATACTCGTCCAGCAGCACCATGCCGTCGTCGTCGATGACCACGGCGACCTTGGCCAGCGAGCGGCCGACGCAGGGCCCGCGCAGGCAGTAGCCGTCTTCCTTGCGGAACTGCGCGCCGTGGGTGGTGCACTGGATCAGCTCGCGGTTCACGTCCAGGAAGGTGTCGGGCTTCAGCTCCAGCGGGATGCCCTGGTGCGGGCAGATGTTCTTGTAGCCGCGCACTTCTCCGCCATCGGGGATCAGGAAGATCGGAACGGCCTTCTCGGGCCGGTGGGCGTAGAAGCCCGTCAGCGAGAAGCCCTTGCCCGCCTCGCCGATGTCATCGACATGGCACAGCACGCGGCGGCCGTCGCGGGTCTCGAATTCATCCGGGGCGGTGGTCATGGGCAGGCACTCCTTGCGCATGCCCATACCAGATTGGCTTTCCCATCGGAACCGCGCGGTGGCGGGATCAGACGCCAGATTCAGACAACAGCCTGGAAGACGATGCCGGTGATGATCGCGCCGCTCACGCCCAGCGCCAGATAGGCAGCGAAGACCGGCCGGCGGACCAGCGACCACACCGCGGCCATGGCCGGGATGGAACTGACCGCACCGGCGACCATGAACGACATGGCCGCGCCCGCGCCCATACCCTGTTCCATGAGCCCGGCCAGCAGGGGCGGGGCGACATAGCTGTTGAGGTAGGCGGGCATCCCGACCAGCGCGGCGATGCCGATGGACCCGATGCCGTCCCCGCCCACGACACTCGCGATCAGGTTGGCGGGCACATAGGTCACCAGCAGCGCTTCCAGCATGTAGGCCAGCGCCAGCCACTTCACCAGGAACAGCGCGTTCTCGCGCGCCTGGCTGGCGAAGGTGGCGCGCCGCTCGGGCGCGTTCCAGAATTTCCACTCCGGCCTGCCGGAGAAGGGCGAGGGACCGCAGCCGCAGCACGAGCCGCCGAATTCCCGCAGCGGGTTCGCGAAGGCGCCGCGCGCGATCAGCAGCTTCAACGCGAAGCCGCCGAACAGGCCCAGCGCGACCGCTCCCACCGCCTTGGCCACGGCGAAGGGCCAGCCGAGTGCCGCCGCCGTAATGAGCAGCGTCGGCGGGTCGATCAGCGGGGAGGATAGCCAGAAGGCCATCACGGCGGACAGCGGCGCGCCCAGCGCCAGCAGTCCGGCAATGAAGGGAATGACCTCGCAGGAGCAGAACGGCGCGAGCCCGCCGAACAGCGCGGCCAGCACGATCATGCGGCTTTCCCGGCCCCTGAACGCGTTGGCGATCATGGCTTCCGCGCCCGCGGCTTTCAGATAGGCGATGGTCGCCACGGCGAAGACGATGAACGGCAATGTGCCCGCGAAGGCCTTCGCGGCGAAGGTCACGACCGGGACGAGGTTCGCCGGATCGAGGGCCGCGACCGCCAGCGGCACGGCGACGACCACCGTCCAGGGCGACTGGACACGGCGAAGCCACCTGGTGCGCCATTTGGCGGATAACGGGGAACCGAGCTGGATCGTGTCAGCCATCGTTGGCGGCCTTCTTTTTCTGGTCGGCGCAGCACTCGCCCAGGATGAACTCCGCGAGTTCCTCAAGCGTGCCGTAGGCCGCGCGGCTGACGACCGTGCGGCCGAGCTTTTCCTGCTCGACCAGCCCGGCGGCGGTCAGGAAGCGCAGGTGGTGCGCCAGCGTCGAGGGCGCGATCCCGGTGCGGTCCTGGATCTCGCCCACGGCCAGCCCGTCCGCCCCCGCGCGCACCAGCGCGCGCAGCACCGCGAGCCGGGCTTCCGAACCCATGGCGGCAAATCCCTGTGCGGCGGTTTCCGGTGCCATCTGCGTCTCCGTAATTCGAAATCACTAGATATATAGTTATTTAGGAGAAAGCAAGATCGTGTCATCTGGGTTCGTTCGATCGCCGCCCGAGCGATCACGCTCCATTCTTTCGTGTGACCCTGGGCCTATCTTTAGGGGGCCTAGCGAAGGAATGCGCTCGCTCAAGGGCTATGGCCAATATTTTGCCGGCGCGAACTCGTTTGGTTATTTTCGTGCCGTCAAAAGTTGCGGTTAAGCGCAGGTCTCCGCAAAAATTTCTGAAGTCCTCAATCGAGTAACCTTCTCGGTCTTGGGTTGATCGAGGAAATCTCATGTTGATCACAAATTCACAACGACCGGGT
>Ga0181584_10004087_pt1 | contig 11061 bp, 7 predicted proteins | sample 071ome_30_FD_132462 | JGI IMG/M metagenome (GOLD analysis project Ga0181584, IMG submission 132462) | Coastal salt marsh microbial communities from the Groves Creek Marsh, Skidaway Island, Georgia - 071406AT metaG (megahit assembly) | ecosystem: Environmental > Aquatic > Marine > Intertidal zone... | reverse complement strand
GCGCCCGCCAGCATGCCCGCCCTGTCAGTCCCGACCAAATCGATCACAAGACGATAACGCTTGCCCTCGGCCGGCGGAAGAAGAAACGCTTTTGAGACTTTCGCCGGCTTCGCCGTATCCAGCACGACTCGCGAACGGCCCGGACGAAAATTACCGTAGCGGAGGCCCGAAATTAACCCGGTCTTGCGCCGGCTGCTCTTTTTGGACACCCGCCATCTGATATCCGGCAGGTCAATAACCACCCGATAGGGATCCACCAACGTAAAAATATTGAAATCAACCTTGTCGGAGAGATCGAGCACAAACCGGGTCTTGGTCCGATGATCGCCGAGGCGGATTTCAGTTGCCGCAATATCAGCGGCCTGCGCCGCGCCAAGCGACAATGGGTTCCAAACGCACAGGCCCAATAGCAGAAATAGGGCCCCGGCGCCGGCTCGGCGGACCTTCTCCCAATTCCGTTTAGATGAGCCCAATTTCACCAAGATCAACAAGATATAGCGTCAGTCCTCCCCTGCGATCAACTAGATAAACGCAGGCGCGGCTGACGCCTCCAACCACTTAATTCCGCATACAGACTAATTGTGATTGTCGAATGAAAAACCTACCGTTATGTTAATCGCGGACCGTGAAACCGCACAGGTGCTCAAACTGTGGCATCACGCGAGGATAATTCCTCATAATTGTGATCGTTGGTTGAGTATTTGATCCGGGGTCCACAATTAATGATAAGTTTATTTCGTATCAAATTGAACAACAGCCGATGACTGCAGCCCGAACAGAAGCACGCCTGAATTCACTCGAAGCTTTCGAGGGGATTTTTGCCGGCGCGCCCTCTGGGTTCGATGGCGCCATCGGTTTTACCGCCACAATGACCCGCCGTTCCATGCTCAATAAAGCGGGAGCGAGCGCGTCCAGGAGTTTAAAATTCAATGGCAAACAAGAAAATGTTAATCGATGCGGCCCACCCGGAGGAAACCCGGGTCGCCGTCATGGATGGAAATCAACTCGAAGAGTTTGACGTCGAATCATCTGCCCGCCGGCAGCTAAAAGGCAATATTTATCTCGCTAAGGTCACGCGTGTGGAACCGTCGCTGCAAGCGGCGTTCGTGGACTATGGCGGTAATCGCCACGGATTCCTGGCCTTTAGCGAAATTCATCCGGACTATTATCAAATCCCGGTCGCTGATCGGGAACAGCTGATCGCCGAGGACGAAGAGGCGCAAAAGGCCGAAGCCGAAGAGGAAGAGGCCGAAGTCGATGGGGACGAAGAGGCCCCGGAAGGCGAAGACGGCAACCAAAAGGCCGTGGAAACAGTCGGCGGTGACGACATCGACGAAGTGGAAACCCACCGCCGTAAAAAACCGGTCCGCCGGTACAAAATCCAGGAAGTCATCAAACGCCGCCAAATTTTGCTGGTGCAGGTGGTCAAGGAAGAACGCGGCAACAAGGGCGCGGCTCTGACCACCTATTTGTCGCTGGCCGGCCGGTATTGCGTGCTCATGCCGAACACCGGCAAGGGCGGCGGCATTTCCCGTAAAATCGGTAGCGGCGCCGACCGGAAACGCCTGAAGTCGGTCGTCTCTGATCTGACCATCCCGGACGGCATGGCGGTCATTGTCCGCACCGCCGGCGCTGATCGCGGCAAAGCTGAAATCAAACGGGACTTCGAGTATTTGATCCGGCTCTGGACGGATATTCGAAATCTGACGCTGGAATCCACGGCGCCCGCCCTCATCCATGAGGAAGCCAACATCATAAAGCGGGCGCTCCGGGACACCTACAGCAAGGATGTCAGTGAAATCTTTGTCGAAGGTGATGAAGGTTACCGCATGGCCAAGGACCTGATGAAGGTTCTGGTGCCCAGTCATGCCAAGAAGGTACAGCCGTATAAGGACGACACGGTCCCCTTGTTTACCCGGTACCGGATTGAAACCCAGCTTGAATCCATGAACGGCCAGGAAGTGCAGCTCAAATCGGGCGGCTATATCGTGATCAATCCGACCGAAGCTTTGGTGGCCGTCGATGTTAACTCCGGGCGCGCGACCCGTGGCCGAAACATCGAAGAGACCGCCCTTAAGACCAATCTGGAAGCGGCGACCGAGATCGCCCGTCAGGTGCGATTGCGGGATTTGGCCGGCCTGGTCGTGATCGACTTCATTGATATGGATGTTCATCGTAACCAGACCGCCGTTGAACGGCGCCTGAAAGAGGCCATGCGTCGCGACCGCGCCCGAATTCAGATAGGCCGGATCAGCCCTTTCGGTTTGCTGGAGCTTTCCCGCCAGCGGCTACGGCCCAGCATTACGGAAACGACCTCTGATGTCTGTCTTCATTGTGGCGGCAGCGGTATCCGGCGCTCCACTGAATCAACGGCCCTGCACATTTTGCGTGGCATTGAGGAAGAAGGCGTACGCGGCCGGGCCAACGAGATCGATGTCGCGGTTCCGTCGGAAGCGGCTTTGTATATCCTCAATCACAAAAGGGCGGCGCTGTCCGAGATTGAACAGAAATTTGAGCTCAAAATTGTTATCTCCGAGGACGCCACGCTTATCCCGCCCGCCTACAATATCGAGCGAGTTGAGACCAAGCCGGGAGCACCAGGCGACGAGGAGGCCGACGAAAACACGAAGAACGCCGGTGGCGACGGTGATGAAGAAGGTGGCCGGAAACGGCGGCGTCGGCGCGGCCGGAAACGGCGCGACGCGGACAATGCCGACTCCAACACCGAGGAAACCGTAGAAGCGCAATCCGATGACGGCGATGAAACGGCCGCAAAGGACGACAGCGATGGTGACGGCGACGAGAAGCCTTCACGCCGGCGGGGACGCCGGGGCGGCAGACGCCGCAATCGGAACACCGATGCGGCCTCCACCGACGACAACTCCGATGAATCCGACGACAACTCCGATAAATCCAACGACAACTCCAATAAATCCAACGACAACTCCAATGAACAGGCCGCCGCCACGGATATCCCGGATGATCAAACCGGCGACCAGAAAGCGGACGACACCGATAACGCCGGTGATACCGAAGAAAAGCCCAAGCGGCGGCGACGGGTTCGGCGCAAGAAAGCGGAGGCTGCCGACGATAGCCCGGGCGCCGACGCAGAAAAAAGCAACGGCTCGGGCGGCGAATCTGACGCCTTACCGGCGGCGGATGAAGCAATTGCCGAGACTGAAACCAAGATTGAGCCCGAGGCGACATCAAAGCCAGCGGAGCCCGAGAAAGAGCCGGAACCTGAACCTCCTGTCGCTAAGGCGGACGACACACCCACCAATGTTACGGTCGTGGAGTCAGGGTCTACAGACAGTTCCAAACGGGGCTGGTGGCAAAAGCCGGCTGAATAAAGTTACGTGAGATAGGTTGTTAAACGGGCGGCGGCCTCAGCCATGTCGTCCGTTGCGCCTGCAAACGAGAATCGAACATAGCCCGCCCCCCGTTCCCTGTCGAAATCGATCCCCGGGGTGATCGCAACGCCGGTTTCCGCCAAGACTTTTCGGCAAAACTCCTGGCTGTCATTTGTCAGGTGGCTGACGTCTGCGTAAATGTAAAAAGCGCCGTCGGCGGGCGCAAACTCGGCCAAACCCACCTTGGGGAGTTCCGCGAGCAAGAGCTCTCTGTTCTGGGCATATCGTCTGACATTCGCATCCAATTCGTCGCGGCAATCAAACACGGCCAGCGCTGCGACCTGTGATAATGTTGGCGGAGAAATAAAGAAATTCTGGGTCAGGCACTCGATGGAACGCAGCATCTCCGGCGGCGCTATCATCCAGCCGAGTCGCCAGCCCGTCATGGAAAAATATTTCGAGAAGCTGTTGATCACTATGGCGCTCTCGCTATAAGCCAGCGCCGACGCTGTCGCTTGCCCGTAGACGATCCCGTGATAAATCTCGTCGGAGATCAGGCGAACCCCGTTGGTGTCGCACCAGGCGGCAAGGTCTTTCATGGCCGGTGGCAGGATCATGCTGCCGGTCGGATTTGACGGGCTGGCAACGATCAGCCCGTCCAAAGAAACGTTCAAGCTTTCCAAAACGTCCGGGGTAGGCTGAAAATGACTGTCCGGCCCCACGGGAAACTCGATGACGTCCAAGCCCAATGCTTCGAGAATATTTTTGTAGGCAGGATAGCCTGGCGCGGCGAGCCCGACTTTATCTCCCTCGTCAAAGGCGCTTAGGAAAGAAAGCAGAAACGCGCCGGAAGACCCCGTCGTGACGATGATTTGTTCAACCGGCACAGTTAACCCATAGGCATCGCGATAATGGCGGGCAATGGCGTCGCGGAGCGGCGGAATCCCCAAGGCGTCGGTGTAGCCGAGAACCTCCGTTCCGACGGCCTCCCGCGCAGCTTCGATGACGCCGGCAGGCGCAGGCGTGCTCGGTTGCCCTACCTCTAGATGGAGAACATCGCCGCCAGTTGCCGCCCGTTCGTTGGCCGCGCGCATGACATCCATCACAATAAACGGAGAAATCCGGCCCCGTTGAGAGACTTTCAGCATGAGATCAATTCGACACTTCCACGCCCGTTGCACCGGCGCTCAGCCCGGCGCCGCGAGGATCGTGCCGGATGACACACGTTTCCGGATCACGGGGCACCCCCCCCGGGCAGGAGACGATATTTACCAGTCCCAGACCACCCGTGGCCGTCATCTTGTGCCCCATCCCGTTCAGGCGAGAAACGGCCTCAGCACCCAGAGTCTGTTCATGATAGGTTATGTCCGGCGCACCGGAATGATGAATGCGCGGCGCATTCAAGGCTTTGGCCAGATCCTCCCCGGCAAATAGGACGCGGGCCAAGACATTGGCGGCAGCCGTCGGTCCAACGACCCCGCCGGACGCGGAAACGGCAGCAAATATCTGATGGGAACTTTGATTGATAACCATCATCGGTGCGAGCGAAACCGGGGACCGGCCCGGTGACTGAGGCACCGGCGCCAGCACAATACCGGTGCCCGGCGCAATGCGCCCGGTGCCGAAACTGTTATTAAGGGACAGTGAACAGGCAACGCCCATCCCCGTATTATCAATAACGACAAACCCCGTGGCCGCCGGATTTTCGGGCATCTGCTTCACCGCCGAATTAATGGTCCGGGGGTCTCTGTGCTTGTTCGACTGGTAGCCGGCCAGCAAACGGGAGATCTGGCCCGATTGCAATAATTGATCGGGGGGCACATGGCTGGTCAGGTTCGGCGCCAGCCATCGCTGACGGTCGGCATAAGCCGCCGCAGACGCTTCGGCGATCATATGTGCCTTTTCCACTTCGCCCGCGCCGGAAAAACCGCCGGCCTCAATAATTTGGCCCAGAATTTGGCCGGTCGTAATGCCGCCTGCGGTCGGCGGCGGCAGGACATGCAACGCGTCCTTTCGAAGAAGCGTGCCGACGGGTAGCGCCACTGTCTTGGTCCAAATAGGCTTGAATGCCTTTAAGTCTTCGAGGGAAAGCGAGCCGCCGGCGTTAGCAACCGCATCAACCAAGAATTTGGCGTACTTGCCCTGATAGAAATCCACAGGTCCGTTGGCCCGAATATTGGACAGCGCATTCGCCAGATCAGGCTGGCGCATGAAATCGCCCTCCTTCAGGATCTGCCCGCCCGGAGTCATAAACACTCGCCGCGCTTCCGGGTCCTGGAGGAGCGCCCCTGCCACGGGCTGTAAGTCCCTGACCATGGCGCGTGAGGCCTGTGTTCCGAACCTGGCCAGTTTCTCGCCGATGACGACCAGCCGAGCCCAGTTGAATTTTCCGTAGCGACTGTGAAGCGCAAAAAATCCCAGAGCATTTCCCGGCACCGCACTGGGCCGGGTCGCCGACGCCGGAATGTTGGACGGTGTCCGGTTCAGAAAGCTGAGCGCCTCCATCGTTTTGCTTTTGGCGTTGTAGACCATGCAAACGCCTCCGCCGCCTAAACTGGCGGAAGCCGGCATGGTCACAGCCAGGGTGAAGTACATGGCTGTTGCGGCGTCGGCCGCGGTTCCTCCCGAAGAGAGAATCTTCCGTGCTTCAAGGACCGCCCTTGGCTCATCTCCGGAGACGCCGCCCAGGAATCCATCGACAAACCCCTCATTGCCCTCCTCGACATCATTCCCGGTACAACCGGTCAGCAGCGCCGCCAGAAATAACACCGCCAATTGACCGGGACGGCTGACGTGCCTACCTTGACGGAGACTATTCCAGAGCCTGTTGGTGAATAAATTGAAGCGCATCATCGTTTTTGTCTATTTCTGTGTTCTGGCAGCCCTGGTTTACAGCGAGGGTTGGGCAAAATCCAGGACCTACATCAGAGATACAGAAATCGAATCTACCATTCGCGGATACGCAACGCCACTCATGCGCGCCGCAAACCTGGACCCTGCCTCCTTACGCATTTTTTTGATTGAGGACCCAGAGCTTAACGCCTTCGTCGCAGGCGGGCCCAATATCTTCATCCACACCGGTCTTTTGATGCAGAGTAAAAATGCCCTGCAGGTAATCGGCGTACTCTCTCACGAAATTGGCCACATTGCCGGCGGGCACCTGATTAAGATCATCGGCGAATCCAAGGACGCCGGCGTCACCTCAATCCTGGGCGCCATTGCCGGAGGCGCCGTTGCCGTTCTAGGCGGTCGTCCCGATGTAGGAAGCGCCATCGCCTTAGGCGGACAACATTTAGCAACGCGAGAACTGCTTTCATTTTCCCGCCAGCAGGAAACCATCGCCGACCGGCTGGGACTGCAATACTTGGAGCGGACTGGACAGTCGGCAAAAGGCATTTTGGAATTTCTCGAAATCCTGGGTGATCAGGATTTACTGAGCCACGCCCAGCAAGACCCTTATGTCAGGACACACCCGCTTGGACGGGAGCGGCTCGATACGGTTCGCCACCAGCTTGAAAGATCACGCTTTGCCGATGCGCCGGTCAGCAGGGAATTCGAGATACAGCATACCCACATGCGGGCCAAGCTGATCGGCTTTCTCCAACGGCCGGCCCTGACCCTGCGCCAGTTCCCGGCCAGCGACAGGTCTTTCTCGGCAAGATACGCGCGGGCCATCGCCTATCATAAAATGCCAAATCCTGAGAGAGCCCTAACCACTGTTGACGAGTTGATTCGGGAAAATCCAAAAGACGTCTACCTGTACGATTTAAAGGGCCAGGTTTTGTTTGAAAGCGGGCGGGTGGCGGAAGCCATGGTATCGTACGGCCAAGCGGTCAATCTGAAACCCGACGCACCGCTGTTGCGCGTCGATCTGGCCCGGTCACTGATTGAACAACAAAACGATAATTTGACCCGCCAGGCGATTCCGCACCTACAGGCGGCGCTGGACGAGGAACCCCGAAACAGTTTCGCGTGGCGTCAACTCGGGATCGCTTATGGACGATTAAACCAGCTTGGGGAAAGCTCGCTTGCTTTGGCGGAAGAAGCCGTTATCCGGGGCCGCAACCAGGATGCGATCCGCCTCGCCGAAAGAGCCCAAAAAATGCTAAAGTCCGGGTCTCCTGACTGGATTCGTGCGGAAGACATCGTGAATCAGGCCAAGAATCTTCAGGACAAGCGCTAACACAGTCTGTTAACGGCCCGCGCACGCAGCGCGGTCAAGCGAGTGGTGATGGCGGATTTTATGTTCAGAATATCTGCACGTATCAGGTTTGGCGCGATGGCGGTGCTGATACTCGCCCCGATGGTCACTGCTTTGTCCGGATGTGTCCTGCAGCGTGCGGACATATCACCTGAAGGTCAGTTGGAAGTTTTCGGCCCCACCAGCGGTTTTAGTCTCCGCGACCTTCCCGGCGACTGGATCGGTGTGGGGCTCAATGAGAACAAATTGGAAGACCATCTTGAAGTCGTTTCCGTCGATGCATCGCCGGCAATCAAGGTCACGCCAGGGCCGGTGGACTTCTTCTTTATCAGGCGCGTCAATGCTGAACTTTTGGCGTCACCGTTTCTGAGCTGGTCTTGGACCAGGTCACCTGGCGCCAAAAAGCGGTCAAAGGTCAGTTTGCTCATCGGGTTTTACGGGGGAGACCCGACAAGCCGAAGTTGGGGCGGCGAGTTTTTTGCCTTCCTGGGGCAGAAAATTCCACCTCACGACCGCCTCATCGCCCTTAGTTGGGGCGGTGAAACGGAACAAGCCGGCGCAGTGGACAAAGAACCGCGCTCTGCCCGAATGATCGTCCGCTCCATCCGAAATTCGAGCGATGAATGGTATGAGGAAAACGTTGATATCGGCCGCCTGTACCGCGACGCCTGGCCCCGTGATGACCACGCGGACACCAAAATTATGTTCGTCGGCTTTGTGGCCACAGCTGACGGCGGTAGTGCGCCCTCGTCTCTTCAATTTTCGGATATTGTTCTGTATCGATGACCGGTCATATATTCGTGAGCCACCTCCTATTTGCAGGAAACTGATCGCGGCTTAGCGCCCCCGGTGCTACCTTCTCCTACAGACAAGAATATTCCTTCGAGGCATCACATGCGCCACGCAATTTTAACCGCCGTCATCTTCTCCATGGCCCTCGCCGTGACGCTGTTTGACGCCCGCGCCCAAAAATCATCCTCCTCTCTCACTCCGGTTCAAAAAGAAGAAGTGGAAAAGCTGATTGGCGACTATATCCGTCAAAATCCACGGATCATTCTCGAAGCGATCGAAATACTGAAACAACAGGAACGCCAGGATGAGGAAGAGCGGGTCTCGGCGGCGATCTCTCGTTTGCAAAACCAGCTGACCAAACAACCGACATCACCCGTCGGCGGCAATCCGGATGGGGACGTGACCATCGTGGAATTTTTCGACTACCGCTGCGGCTACTGCAAGAAAGTGCTGCCGGAAGTCATCGCGCTTTTGGAGCAGGATAAAAACCTTCGGTACGTTTTCAAGGAGCTGCCCATTCTCTCCCCCGAATCCGAAATGGCGGCCCGGGCCGCACTGGCGGCTTGGCGGCAGGATAAAGGCAAGTATGTCGCCTATCACACGGCTCTGATGCAGGCCCAAGGCAACTTGTCTGAACGGCGCATACTCCGTTTAGCCAGGAATGCCGGGTTGGACCCGGCAAAAATTGCCAAAGACATGCAGCACCCAAAAGTCGAAGAGGAACTTAAACGCAATGTCCGTTTGGCCGAGCAGATCGGTATCCGGGGCACACCGGCCTTTGTCATCGGCAACACGCTGATTCCCGGCGCCGTTGATTTATCAAGGCTTCAAAATACGGTCGCGGATGTTCGAGACAAACAGTAGAGGCCTCGCTTAGCCTTTTTTCAGCGGCATCAACGTGTAGCGATAGCCGCCTGCACCCTCCACCAGCAGCAGAATAGAGTCTCTGCCGGCTTTCTTTACTTCTTGAATCTGGCGTGTCAGATGCCGGGGATGCCAGAGGTCTTTCAGATTTGCCTGAATAATCACTTCGCCCGGACGGAGCCCGTTGCTCTTTCCGACGATCCCATTTTCGGAAACAATCGTAACGGCCAACCCGATTGATCCCCAACGTATGGAAAAGCGTTTGCGAACTTTCTCGGTCAACGCCGCCACAGTGAATCCAAGAGCCGGAAAATTATGGAATGCGTCGCGTTTGACTTTCCACTGGCTTGGGCGCGGCGTGAGTTCCATTTCCACCTTAACGGTTTTGCCCTGACGCTGAACTTCGACATCGACACCCTCTCGGGGGTCTGTCTTGGAGACGGCAGTCAACAAATCCTTGAACTGGCGAATGGTTTTACCGTTAAACCGGGTGATCACATCTCCCCGGCGCAAGCCCGCAATCGCGCCTGGTTCTCCGACAGCCACATCCTTGATCAACACCCCGCTCGGTGACCGCAGTCCCAATGCCTTAGCGACCTTGGCGTCCATGCCCTGAACCTGAAGTCCGACAAACCCCGGTTCCGCACGAACCGGTTCCGCCCACAGAGCAAAGAGCCCGGCCAGAACAAGTACATTTGCGATCAACCTAATTTTCCCAGGCATCCCGGAGCCAGCTTCCAGCGATGGAATTTGATGGATGATATTGAGTAGAGTACCCCGTCACTGGATTTGGAACAATATCGGTTAATCTTTACTTAAAGCGGCATGTGTCACACAGGAAACTGCCCGACACTTGCCGATCAGTCCCCGGACCTATATTCAATCATCTACACTGGTTCGGTGATGAAGAGCCCGAGGAATTCCGCTTTTAAATGAAAGCTTTATCCGTATTCGGCACACGGCCGGAGGCCATAAAAATGGCGCCGGTGGTAAAAGCCCTGGAAGATACGCATGGCGTGCAGTCGCTGGTCTGTGTGACCGCGCAACACCGTGAGATGCTGGACCAGGTTTTGAAACTTTTCGAGATCGCGCCGCAATTTGACCTGGACATCATGAAGAACAACCAGGGCCTGACCCATATCACCACCGAAGTTTTAACGGGTATGGAAAAAGTTCTCGCCGAGACAAAGCCGGATTGGGTACTGGTTCATGGCGATACCGCCACTACCTTTGCGGCCGCGTTGGCCGCATATTATCAGAAAATTCCGGTGGCCCATGTCGAGGCCGGCCTTCGAACAGGAAACATTTATGCCCCCTGGCCGGAGGAAATGAACCGGCGGTTGGCTGATAATCTCAGTACACTTTTGTTCGCGCCCACCGAAGGTGCGCGGGACAATTTGTTGAATGCCGGTGCGGACGCGGACAGTGTCCACGTTACTGGCAACACGGTGGTGGATGCGCTCCTGCATATTTCGGAGCGCTTGGATTCGGATGCCGAACTTGCTCGCTTGGCAGCTGACGCCACCCCGCGGTTGGATGAGACTAAACGCTTGATCCTGGTGACCGGACACCGGCGGGAGAACTTTGGGGCGGGGTTCGACAATATTTGCCGGGCCCTCGCCCGGATCGCCGATCGCGATGATGTACAAATTTTATATCCCGTTCACCTCAATCCCAATGTTCAACCGGTGGTCCAGAGCCAGTTGGGCGGCCTAGAGAATATTTTGCTGAGTCCTCCCTTGGACTATCTGCCCTTTGTCAGTTTGCTGAAGAAGGCCCACCTCATCGTCACCGATTCCGGCGGAATCCAGGAAGAAGCCCCATCGCTCGGCAGACCGGTGCTGGTTATGCGGG